>Ga0079223_10003220_pt1 | contig 10259 bp, 9 predicted proteins | sample Stecom2011_FD_75072 | JGI IMG/M metagenome (GOLD analysis project Ga0079223, IMG submission 75072) | Agricultural soil microbial communities from Utah to study Nitrogen management - Steer compost 2011 | ecosystem: Environmental > Terrestrial > Soil > Agricultural land | place: USA: Utah...
CCTAATTCCGCAGCCATGATTGCAGCAATGTTCGCTACTTCTCTACTGTGGTGTAATAAGTTTTGTCCGTAAGAAGAACGGTATTTCATTCTTCCCACCATTTTCACAAGTTCTGGATGTAATCCATGAATTCCTAAATCGATACAAGTCCTTCTACCTGTTTCAGCGATTTCGTCATCCAATGATTTTCTTGTTTTCGCAACCACCTCTTCAATTCTAGCGGGGTGTATACGTCCATCAGAAACCAATTGGTGCAATGATAACCTTGCGATTTCACGTCTTACCGGGTCAAAACAAGAAAGAAGAATTGCTTCTGGCGTATCATCAACAATGATTTCAACACCTGTCGCAGATTCGATAGCACGAATGTTTCTACCTTCACGACCAATAATACGACCTTTAACGTCGTCAGATTCAATATTAAATACAGAAACAGCGTTTTCAATTGCTTGTTCGTGTGCAACACGTTGCATTGCTTGGATAATAACTTTCTTGGCTTCACGGTTGGCGTTCAACTTCGCTTCTTCCACGATGTCTTTGATATCTGCCATCGCTTGTGTGCGCGCTTCATCAGTCAAGGCTTTCATCAATTGAACCTTCGCCTCTTCAGGGTTCATTCCAGAAATACGCGACAATTCTGTTACACGCACTTCTTGAACTTTTTCAAGTTCCTCCAACTTTGTTTGGTTGGTTTTAATTAAATCTTCTAAGGATTTTTCTTGCGCGATTAACTTCTTTTCTTGACGGCTTACGTCTTCAATCTTCTTAGATATCGTTTTTTCTTTTGCTTTGGTTCTATCCTCAGCTGACTGAAGTTTTCTTTCACGATCTTTAATTGCTTTATCGTGACTTTCTTTAAGTTGTAAAAATTTTTCTTTTGCTTGAAGGATTTTTTCTTTCTTAATCGCCTCACCCTCATTTTCAGCATCTTTTAACAACTGTTCTTTTCTCTTCTTCAAAAGCACATTTTGAACAACAAAGGCGACTATTGCTCCTAAAATTAGTCCACCCAATAGTGGAATTAACATTTCTCCCATTTCTTTTTATATTAAATAATTATAACAAATGGGAACTTGACTGATATTTAAGATTTATTATTCCTCTTCTATACTATTAGATAACGTTTTCAACGCATCTAAAACTTCATTTTTATTCAATCCGCCATTTCCATCCACCTCGTTATCTTTCGAAGTGTTTAAAACACGTGTTGATAGTTGCAATGCTGTCATTGCTAATAAATCTTGCATATCTTTTACTGCATAATTCGACTGTAATCGCTGAATACTTGAATTAATATCTTCTGCTGCTTTACGAACCGTTGCCTCCTCACTCTCATTGATAGTAAGCGGGTAACTACGTCCTGCAACAATTAACTTAATAGATATCTTACTCATTATTATTCCGCTTTTAGGCGTCTTATACATTCATCAATTTCCCTTACTAGTGCATCAATCTGAGCGTCATTGTCGGATGAATCATTTGTGATGACCACCTGACTATTCTCAAACTTATGCATTAAATCATCATATTTGTTCTTAAAATCTGTTGCTTCTTGTTCTCGTTCAAGCAATTTATCACTTAATCGCTCAACTTCAGACTTCAAAGCACTATTCTCTACCTTAACATTATTCAATGCATTACGCATTTTGCCAACTTTGGCTTCGATTTCTGTTATGACTAGTTGAATATCTTCCATTTTTTATATGATAATATACAAATATAATACGATTGAGATAATAAAACAATTTTTCTTTTGATTGGTTCATTTTATTTTATCTCTTTCTTAAGAAAGAACGTAAATTTTCCGAAAAAATTGCATGTAGAGAAATGCGAAAAATAATTTGATGCATAAAAAAGGGACTTCTCACAAAGCCCCTTTATATTTCTTCAATCGAATTAATTACATATTTCTTCTGTACTGACCTCCAACTTCAAATAAAGCTTGAGTAATCTGCCCTAAAGAACAATATTTTGCTGCCTCCATCATGATTTCAAACATATTATCATTTTGAATAGCTGCAGTTCTCAACTCTGCCAACCACTCTGCTGCCTTCTCTTTATTTCTTTCATGAAGTTCTTTCAGCATCGTGATTTGATATTGTTTTTCTTCCTCCGTTGCACGAATCACCTCATCTGGAATAATCGTTGGCGAACCTTTTGAATCTTTAAAGGTATTCACTCCAATGATTGGGTATTCTCCTGAGTGTTTTAAATGCTCGTAATACAATGATTCTTCTTGAATCTTAGAGCGCTGATACATTGTCTCCATTGCTCCTAGCACCCCGCCTCTTTCAGTAATTCTGTCAAACTCCATCAAGACCGCCTCTTCCACCAAATCAGTTAACTCCTCAATGATAAACGCTCCTTGAATTGGATTTTCGTTTTTCGCCAGTCCTAACTCTCTATTGATAATTAACTGAATGGCCATTGCACGACGTACCGATTCTTCTGTTGGCGTTGTAATCGCTTCGTCATAGGCATTCGTATGTAATGAGTTTGTATTGTCGTAAATAGCGTATAAAGCTTGTAAAGTTGTTCGAATATCGTTGAAAGCAATCTCTTGAGCGTGTAAAGAACGTCCAGAAGTTTGAATATGGTATTTCAACATTTGAGAACGTGCATCTGCACCGTATTTCTCCCGCATTGCTTTTGCCCAAATTCTTCTTGCTACACGACCAATCACAGCATACTCTGGATCGATACCGTTGGAGAAGAAGAAAGATAAGTTTGGACCGAAATCGTTAATATCCATCCCTCTACTTAGGTAGTATTCCACATAAGTAAATCCATTAGAAAGTGTTAATGCTAACTGTGTAATTGGATTCGCTCCTGCCTCTGCAATATGGTAACCTGAAATAGATACAGAATAGAAGTTTCTTACCTTATGATCAATAAAGTACGCTTGAACGTCTCCCATCAATCGCAAAGCGAATTCAGTTGAGAAAATACAAGTGTTTTGTGCTTGGTCTTCTTTTAAAATATCTGCTTGAACAGTTCCTCTCACTACTGATAGAGTAGTTGTTTTGATTTCGTTATAAACATCAGCCGGTAAAACTTGGTCACCAGTAACTCCTAGCAACATCAATCCTAAACCGTTGTTCCCTTCAGGTAATTCTCCTTGATATTTTGGCTGTTCTTCTCCGCTAGCTTTAAAAATCGCATCTATTTTCGCCTGAACTTCTTCTTCCAAACCATTTGCTACGATATATTTCTCACATGCTTGGTCGATTGCCGCATTCATAAAGAAACCTAACAACATCGGTGCAGGACCGTTAATTGTCATAGAAACTGAAGTCTTTGGATCTGTTAAATCAAATCCTGAATACAATTTCTTAGCATCATCTAAACAGCAAATAGAAACCCCTGAGTTTCCAATTTTACCATAGATGTCAGGTCGAATGTCTGGATTGTTTCCATATAAAGTTACCGAGTCAAACGCTGTTGAAAGTCGTTTTGCTGGCATTCCTAAACTTACATAGTGGAATCGCTTGTTCGTTCTTTCTGGTCCTCCTTCCCCTGCAAACATTCGTGTTGGGTCTTCTCCTTCACGTTTGAATGGGAATAATCCAGCAGTATATGGGAATTCTCCAGGAACGTTTTCTTGTAAAATCCATCTTAAAATATCTCCCCATCCATTGTACTTAGGTAAAGCTACCTTTGGAATTTGTATGTGAGACAATGATTCTGTATGCGTTTCAATTTTCAATTCCTTATCTCTAACTTTAAAAGAGAAAATAGGATCTTTGTATTTTTGAACTTTATCTTTCCAAGTTAAAAGTGCTTCCCAGTTGTGTGGATTTATATCCATTTTCAGTTTCTCGAAAGTTTCAGCTAGAATTTTGATTAATCTATTTTTATCTTCAATTTCACTTGACTTAAGTGTGTCCATAGACAATTGAAGTCCGTATAATTTATCGGCAACTTCTACTTGTTGATCAACCCACTTATCATACGCTCTATTGCTTTCAGAAATTTCTGATAAGTAACGTGTACGACTTGGTGGAATGATGAAAATCTTTTCAGACATTTCATCTGTAATCTCAAAAGTAGATTGTAAATCTATTTCCGTCTTTTCATTTAATTTCTGCATCAACACCTTGTACAGTTGATTCATTCCTGGGTCGTTAAACTGAGAAGCAATCGTACCGTAAACAGGCATAGAGTCAACAGACTCTTCAAATAAAAGATGATTTCTTTGGTATTGCTTACGCACATCTCTCAAGGCATCTAATGCACCTCTTTTATCAAATTTATTCAATGCAATCACATCAGCGAAATCCAACATATCAATTTTCTCTAATTGCGTTGCAGCTCCAAATTCTGGAGTCATTACATATAGACTTACGTCTGAATAAGAAGTGATTTCAGTATCAGATTGACCAATACCAGAAGTTTCAAGGATAATTAAATCAAATTCCGCTACTTTTAAAACAGACATTACTTCTGCAACGTGTCTTGACAAGGAAAGATTTGATTGTCTGGTCGCCAATGAACGCATGTAAACTCTATCGTTAGAAACTGAGTTCATACGAATTCTATCCCCTAGTAAAGCACCACCTGTTTTTCTCTTTGACGGGTCAACAGAAACAACAGCAATACGCTTATCAGGGAAGTCTGCTAAGAAACGGCGAACTAATTCATCCACTAAAGAAGACTTTCCAGCTCCACCTGTTCCTGTAATACCAAGAACTGGCACTTTTGAATCTTCCGCTAAAGCATGAATTTGATCAAACAACTCTTTGGAATCATCTAAATAGTTTTCCGCAGCAGAAATAACTTCTGCAATTTCAAAGCTATTTTTATTCTTTAAAACTTTCGGGTCTATTTTCACATCTTTTCCTACAGGAAAGTCTGATTTTTCAATCAAATCATTAATCATTCCTTGAAGTCCCATTTCACGTCCGTCATCCGGATGATAAATACGAGTGATTCCGTAGGCTTCTAATTCTTTAATCTCAGAAGGCAAGATTGTTCCACCACCACCAGCGAAAATCTTGATTTGAGGCGCACCTTTTTCTTGCAATAAATCATACATGTACTTTAAATACTCTGTATGTCCACCTTGATAGGAAGTCATTGCAATTGCCTGTACATCCTCTTGAATAGCGCAGTTTACAACTTCTTCAACACTTCTATCGTGTCCAAGATGAATTACTTCACATCCAGAAGACTGAATGATTCTACGCATGATATTAATAGCTGCATCGTGCCCATCGAAAAGAGAGGCTGCTGTTACTATTCTAATCTTATTTTTTGGTTTATACGGTGTAATTTTCTCCATAATTTCTAAATGAATGGTTGCAAATATAACGAAAATAGCAGAAACAATAACAGAAAGATAATGAGAAAGAGATTGAGCACAAAAATGAGAAAGCATCCAAGAAACAGAAGTACTTATTTCAACCCCTTTTGAAAATATAAATTCCTAGAAGTTTAGCGCTAAAAATTCATCACGCTATTCTGCTTATTGATTGATTCTTGATGGATAGCATCTAATATAATTCTTAGGAATTCTTCTGACAATCCCAACTCATTTGACTTTGCCAATTGTTTGTGTACGATTGTATGCCAATGTTTTGATTGTAGAATTACAATTCCATTTTCTCTTTTATACTTCCCGATATCTTCAGCGATTTGCATTCTAAGTTGTAACAACTGAAACAATTCATCGTCCAACTCAGAAATTTTTCTTCTTTGTAATTCTAAAAAACCAACTTCGCCTTCTTCAAGTACCTCATCTCTTAGAATTAATTGATTCAATAACTCTTGAAGATTATCTGGTGTGATTTGTTGTTCAGCGTCCGACCATGCCTTGTCTGGATTTGGATGTGTCTCAATCATCAATCCTGCAAAATTTAAATCCATCGCTTTTTGTGCAATCGACAGTAGGTCAGTTCTGTTTCCACAGATGTGACTTGGGTCATTAATGATTGGAATCTCCGGCATTTTCTCCATCAACCCAATAGGAATTTCCCAATTTGGCGCATTTCTATATTTTGGATGATTGTAAACTGAAAATCCTCTGTGAATTCCCACTAAGTCTTTGACATTTGCTTTCGCCAAACGTTCAAATGCACCAATCCACAGATTTAAGTCTGGATTTATTGGGTTCTTTATCATCACAGGAATATCTGTACCGCGAATAGCATCAGCAATTTCTTGAACAGCAAAAGGATTAACTGTTGTTCTTGCACCTATCCAAAGAACATCAACCCCAGCTTTTAAGGCTAATTCGACATGTTGTGCATTGGCAATTTCTGTTGCAACCGGCAATCCTGCTGTCTTTCCCGCTTCCACTAACCAAGGCAATCCGATTCCACCAACGCCTTCAAAAGAATTAGGCCGTGTACGAGGCTTCCAAATTCCACCTCTCAGCAACTTCACATTTGAATTTTTTGCAATTGATTGCGCGATGTCAAGCATTTGTTCTTGACTTTCTACGCTACAAGGACCCGCCACTACAAAAGGTCGTTTTGCCTCTTTTACGTTTTCTACCAACTTAAAACTCATGTATTATTTTCTTTTCTTCTATTAATCTGTCTTTTACCATGGAATCTTGGCAAACTCTCCGTTTGTTAGAAACAAAGTATCAAACCCATTATTGGCTACAAATTTAGCCTGAAAATATCCTGAAAGTTCATTTTCGACATGATTAATGTCAGAAAGAACAACCATTCCACTATAAAGCGTTGGATAATCTTTAAAAGCATAAGTTGAAGTTGACTGTGCTTGCTCTATTGGTCGGCCACCCAAACTGTCACCTTCTGTTAGATTCAACCTAATATCCAGACTATCATTTTTAAACCTTAAATTCCAATTAGGATTTTTAGTCAATGTGTAATCTGTAAAACTCACAAACTTGCCGTTGACTTTAACTTGTACAAATTCATCAACCGCTGTAGGAACAAAGTCGCAAGGAGGACAAACCCCACCACAATCTGTTTTTTCTTCTTTTTCAGGATCAAAGATTCCATCATGACAAGATTGCTCTTCCTTTTTACAAGAAGTCAAAAATAAGAATCCGACTAAAAAAAGAGAGTATATGCTATATTTTATTTTCATGACTTACTTTATTATATTTGCAAAAATCAAATTTACTGAAAATACCAACAACATACAAAACATTGAAAGACACTTCTGAAGGTCTTTACAAAGAAAAGGGTTCTAAATTTATTGGAATCGCAACTTATTGTGAAGACGAAGAGGAAGCGAAAGAGCTTATTTCACGCTGGCGAAACGAACATCATCAAGCGAGACACCTTTGTTGGGCTTATCGTTTTGGTATCAACAAGGGCTTATACAGAGCGAATGATGACGGTGAACCAAGCAATAGTGCAGGCGCTCCTATCTTAGGACAAATTCAATCTTTTGATTTAACCAATGTTTTGATTGGCGTAGTGCGCTACTACGGTGGTGTAAAACTAGGAGTTGGAGGACTTATCAATGCATACAGAACGGCTGCTAAAAATGCTATTGAAAATGGAATTATCGTAGAAGAGGTCGTTAAAGATAGATTTACGATGACTTTTAGTTATATGGACATGCCATTGATTATGGATGTTGTGAAAGGTAGTGAAGCCACAATCAACAAACAGGAATTTACGAATGATTGCTTTTTAAGAATAGCCATTCGCATTGAAGCGACTGAACAGCTCTTGGAGAAACTGGCAGATTTCACGTCTTTAAAAATCGAGAAAATTGGAACGTATTAATAGCAATCTGCTAAAGGAACTCATAAAGGTAAGAGGTACTTCTGGCGACGAATCACGAATTAAGGACTTCATTCTAACGTATATTGAAGAAAATAAAGCGAATTGGAAATCTCCGGTAACGATTTATGAAGGAGAGAATTTTCAAGACGCTATCGTTCTTGTATTCGGTCAGCCTAAAACGGCAGTATTTGCCCATATAGACACTATAGGCTACATGGTTGGATACAATAACAGCTTAATGAAAATCGGAAGTCCTGTAAATATTGACACAGCTCGATTAGTTGGAAGTGACAGTAAAGGAAAGATTGAAACAGAATTGATGGTGATGGAGCATCCTTTTGGTCAAACGCAACTTAAATGTCTTTGTGAACGGGAGATAGACAGAGGAACAATACTCACTTACAAGCCAAGATTCATACAAAAGGAAACATACATACAAAGTCCGTACTTAGACAATAGACTAGGAGTTTTAAACGCACTTCATCTTGCTGAAGGTTTAGAAAACGGCGCAATCGTATTCTCGACTTATGAAGAGCATGGAGGCGGTTCTGTTGGCTTTTTAGCTAAGTTTTTATTCGAGAAATATGGAACAAGGCAAGCTTTAATTTCGGATATCACTTGGGTAACGGACGGTATCAAACATGGCGAAGGAGTTGTTATCTCTATGCGTGACCAGCATATACCAAGGAGAAGTTATTTAAATCAGTTAATTGCTATCGCAAAAGAGAATAACATCCAATTCCAACTAGAAGTAGAATCTGCAGGAGGAAGTGATGGTTCTTATCTGCAGAAATCTAATTTTCCATTCGACTGGTGCTTTGTGGGTGCTCCGGAAAGTAATGCGCATACTCCAAAGGAAAAGGTTTATATCTCAGACATTGTTGAAATGATGAAGTTCTATGAGATTATCATGAATAAAATAGGCTGAGTTTATTAAGCCTTGCGATAATAAGACCCTAAAAAAGCAATCCCTTTAAAGCAATTCTAAAAGAAATACTTACAGCACAACAACAGATGAAAACGTTTCAAATTCTCAAAAAAGAATGTACATTGCAAAAAACATCAAGTTTGTATGGCTATAATTGTCATATAAAGACTATTTTTGCTGATTATTTTTTATAAATGTCTAAACTCTTAAGTGCCTTAATATATTATTTGATTGTGATTCCAATATCATATCTTCCATTTGGGCTGCTTTATATTATTTCAGACATTGTTTTCGTAGTTCTATATTATGTCGTTGGTTACAGAAAGAAAGTTGTTCAAGAGAACATTGCGCATTCTTTTCCAAACCTTAATTCAGAAGAAAGAAAAGACATTGAAAAGAAATTTTACAAACATTTTGCTGACTTTTTAGTAGAAAGTGCTAAATCTTTAAGCATATCCAATAAATCCATTCAAGAAAGATGTGCAATCATCAATCCTGAAATGGCCAACAAACATTTTGAGCAAGGTAAAGATGTGATTGTCTTATGCGGTCACTACAACAACTGGGAGTATTACGCAGTTGGTTTAGCGCAACAAATGAAACATCAAGTTATTGCTGCTTACCATCCTTTAAAGAACGGCTATTTTAATGAGAAAATTCTTCAGGCACGTCAGCGTTTTGGCTTAAAGATGGTGAGTATGAAGCAAGTTCCACGTTTCTTTGCCGATCCAAATGGAAAAGCACCAACTTTAACAGTCATGTTGAATGACCAATCTCCGGGAGATCCAAAGAATGCATATTGGAATACTTTCCTAAATCAAGAAACAGGATGGATGAGAGGTGCTGAAAAATTGGCGAAAAAATATAACCAAGTTGTACTGTTCGGTTCTATTCATAAGAAAAAACGTGGGTTTTACGAAGTTCAATTTCAACTTATCAGCGAAAATATTGAAGTAGAAAAAGAAGGGTATGTGTTAGACAAGCATGCTGAACTTCTCGAAAAGATCATTCGCCAAGAACCAGAATACTGGTTATGGTCACACAGAAGATGGAAGCATAAAAGGCCTAATTAAAAGGAGGTTTTCGCTAAAATAAATTATTGACAGCCTATTTCTTTCTTACTACAACTAAAAATCATTATTTTTGAAATAAAAATCGAATCATTCTATGAAAAATAAATTCTTATTCGCTATAGCTTTTGGCTCATTATTCTTAACTTATTCTTGCGCTCCTGTGTATAAATGCGGGGAAGAGAAACCGGCAAAAGGAGTTGCTGGCTCTAACAGGCTTCTTGATGTAGTTAAAGAAAGAGATGAACTATGTGATTTACTTGATTCAAAAGATCAGGAAGCTGCTTATCTAGTTACAAGAAATCAAGCTTTAACTTTTATCAATGACAGTTTAGAAACTAAAATTGAAGAAGTTAAAACGGAGTACAATACCTTAAAAAGTGAACACGATCAATTAGGTAAAGAACATATAGCATTAAAGAAAGAACATCTTTCTTTAAGTCAGAACTTCTCTGATGAAGTTAGTAAAAACCTTTCTCAAGGACATTTATACGACGAGAGGTTAAAGGAAAAAGAACGTCGTTTACAACTAAGAGAAGATGACTTGAC
>Ga0079223_10003221_pt1 | contig 10256 bp, 6 predicted proteins | sample Stecom2011_FD_75072 | JGI IMG/M metagenome (GOLD analysis project Ga0079223, IMG submission 75072) | Agricultural soil microbial communities from Utah to study Nitrogen management - Steer compost 2011 | ecosystem: Environmental > Terrestrial > Soil > Agricultural land | place: USA: Utah...
CCCTTCGACTATCGCTCAGGATAAACTTTGTCGGGTAACTTTTAATGATAATCTACGAATCTAAAAGTAGTTAATGCAAAATGGTCATTATGTTATCAAAATGATAAAGTTGTTTGAAAAACCTCACAGGTCTTTGAGACCTGTGAGGTTTGATTTATATTTGCCGTCCCGATGAGCAAAACTCTAGTTACGTCACTTTATTCTCAGTCTTCGCAAACACGAAAACTGGAGGAAACTATTGTCCAATCTCAAAAAAGTACATCGGTTTCAGGTCTTGTGGGTTCTTCGCTCTCGATAGTTTTAGCCCAAACTTTTCGAAATACGGATTTGCCATTTTTGCTAATTTTAAATGATAAAGAAGAAGCCGCTTACCATTTAAACGATTTAGAAAATTTATTGGGCGATAAAAATGTGCTTTTTTATCCAGGAAGCTATCGGCGACCCTATCAAATTGAAGAGACAGACAACGCCAATGTTTTATTGCGAAGCGAGGTTTTAAACCGAATAAATTCCCGCAAAAAACCCGCGCTTATTGTAACCTATCCCGAAGCGCTTTTTGAGAAAGTTGTAACCCGCAAAGAGTTGGAACGCAACACCTTGAAAATTGCCATAAACGACCAACTTTCAATAGATTTTGTAAACGAGGTTTTGTTTGAATACCGCTTTAAACGTACCGATTTTGTTACTGAACCTGGCGAATTTTCGGTGCGTGGGGGAATTTTGGACGTGTTCAGTTTTAGCAACGATGAACCTTACAGAATTGAATTTTTTGGGGATGAGGTTGATAGTATTCGAACCTTCGATGTGGAAACACAACTTTCGTTGGAACAGGTGAGAAAAGTATCCATCATTCCGAATGTGGAAAACAAAATGGTCGATGAAAATCGTGAAAGTTTTTTGAAGTATATAGCTTCAAAAACAGTGGTTTTTCTAAAAAATGAAGAGCTTTTCAGTAGCGCGATAAATAATCTTTTCAAAAAAGCGACAGAAGCTTTTAATTCAATCGATTCAGAAATAAAACGCGCAAAACCTTCGGAATTATTCTGTACTTCGGAATTGTTAAACGAGCAATTGAATGATTTTACAAAAGTTCAACTAAGCATTAATAAAACTCCACTCCCCTCGGGAGGGGCTGGGGGTGGGCTTTCGTTTTCAACCAAACCGCAACCATCATTCAACAAACAATTCAATTTGCTAATTGAAAATTTGAATGATAATACCGAAAAAGGGTATAAAAACTACATTTTTTGCAGCAGCGAACAGCAGGCAAAACGATTTCACGATATTTTTGAAGATGCTGAACAGAATGTAAATCAGTTTGAAACTATTGTTTTTCCGCTATTTCAAGGATTTATTGATGACGATTTAAAAATTGTTTGCTACACTGATCATCAAATTTTTGAGCGTTACCATAAATTTCAACTGAAAAACGGCTACGCCAAAAAACAGGCAATCACTTTAAAGGAAATTACCAATCTGGAAGTGGGCGATTATGTTACGCATATTGACCACGGCATTGGGAAATTCGGGGGCTTGCAGAAAATTGAAGTGGAAGGGAAAATGCAGGAAGCCATTAAACTTTTTTATGGCGAGCGCGATATTTTATATCTCAGTATTCATTCGCTGCATAAGATTTCAAAATACAACGGCAAGGATGGGAGAGAGCCCAAAATCTATAAATTGGGCAGCGATGCGTGGAAAAAATTAAAGCAAAAAACCAAAACACGCGTCAAGGAAATTGCTTTCAATTTAATTGAATTATACGCCAAACGCCGCACGCTAAAAGGTTTCGCCTTTGATCCCGATAGCTATTTGCAAGCCGAATTGGAATCGTCCTTTATTTACGAAGACACGCCAGACCAAAGTACAGCGACCGAAGATGTAAAAAAAGATATGGAAAACGAGCGCCCAATGGATCGTTTGGTCTGTGGCGATGTGGGTTTCGGAAAAACGGAAGTGGCCATTCGAGCGGCATTTAAAGCAGTTGACAATGGAAAACAGGTCGCAGTTTTGGTGCCAACAACTATTTTGGCATTTCAGCATTTTAAAACATTTTCAGAACGTCTTTCGGAGATGCCTGTAAAAGTTGATTATTTAAACCGTTTTAGAACCGCGAAAGAACGAAGAACCGTTTTGGAAGAGTTGAAAAATGGTAAACTCGATATTGTTATCGGCACTCATCAATTAGTAAACAAATCGGTGGAATTTAAGGATTTGGGACTTTTGATTATTGATGAAGAGCAAAAATTTGGAGTAGCCGTAAAAGACAAATTAAAGACCATAAAAGAAAATGTAGATACGCTCACGCTAACGGCCACGCCCATTCCGCGAACGTTGCAGTTTAGTTTGATGGCCGCACGTGACCTTTCGGTAATTACCACGCCGCCGCCAAACCGCTATCCCGTGGAAACGCACGTTATTCGTTTTGGGGAAGAAAGTATTCGCGATGCGGTTCGCTATGAAATTTCGCGCGGAGGTCAGGTTTTCTTTGTTCACAACCGAATTGAAAATATAAAAGAAGTCGCTGGGATGATTCAACGTTTGGTGCCAGATGCAAAAATTGGCATTGGACATGGCCAAATGGACGGGAAAAAATTGGAAGATTTGATGCTTCGGTTTATGAATAATGAATTTGATGTATTGGTTTCGACCACTATTATTGAAAGTGGCTTGGACGTACCGAACGCCAATACAATTTTCATAAACAACGCTAATAATTTTGGGCTTTCAGATTTACACCAAATGCGCGGTCGTGTTGGGCGAAGCAATAAGAAAGCGTTTTGTTATTTTATCACTCCGGAATATTCGGCAATGACTGACGAAGCGCGAAAACGAATTACGGCTTTGGAACAATTTTCAGAATTGGGCAGCGGCATCAACATCGCGATGAAGGATTTGGAAATCCGCGGTGCTGGCGATTTATTGGGCGGTGAGCAGAGTGGATTTATTAATGAAATTGGTTTTGAAACCTATCAAAAAATACTTGCCGAAGCGATTGAGGAATTGAAGGATAAAGAGTTTAAAAATTTGTACGAAGACACTTCGGCTCCGCTCAGTGACCGTAAATTTGTAAAGGAAATTACTATTGATACCGATTTTGAATTGCTGTTTCCAGATGATTACGTTAATAATATTACTGAAAGACTCAACCTTTACACAAAATTAAACCAGCTTAAAAACGAAGCTGAACTTCAGAAATTTGAAAAAGAATTGCTGGACCGTTTCGGGGAAATGCCAAAACAGGCCGAAGATTTAATGAACAGTGTTCGCATAAAATGGATTGCAATATCTATGGGCTTGGAACGCCTAATAATGAAGCAGAAAAAAATGGTAGGTTATTTTGTGGCAGACCAACAGAGTGCTTTTTACCAAAGTCCGTCGTTTACAAAAGTGCTTCAATACGTGCAAAGCCATCCACAAAAAGTAACCATGAAAGAAAAACAAACCCGCAACGGATTGCGATTATTGCTTACTTTTGAAGGAATTTCTTCGGTTGAAAAAGCGCTTCGGGCTTTGGAGCCGTTTGCTGAGTAAGTGCTTCAAAATCAACAAATGTCGGGCAAATGTCGGGTGAAATTCACTTGAAAATATTGTACTATCTTTACTACCATCGTACTATTGCTTCATAAAATCTTAGATAATGAAACAACCAGAACTCGGCCAGAAAATTTTAGAACTTCGTAAACAAAAAGGGTTTACACAAGAAGAACTTGTGGAGCAATGCAACATAAACGTGCGGACCATTCAGCGTATTGAAGCGGGTGAAGTTATGCCGCGCAGTTTCACCTTAAAAACTATTTTAAATGTTTTAGGTGAAGATTTGGAAAATCTACAAGCTTCTAAAAATTCGAGCGCTAATAAATTCAATCTCAATGATGTTAAATTTTCAGTATTACATATAACAGTCGCTTGGATATGTGGACTTATATACTTTCTATCCGGATTTGTCGAGTATGCCGTTGACTATGCCAGATTTTACGAAGACGAATTAATAATTTCAAAAGCTGCCTACATTAGCATGAAATTTATTGTAATGATTTCCTGTATTTACTTCTTATGGGGATTTGTTTTAACTGGTAAAATTTTCAATAATTATCTACTAAAAATTGGTTCATTCTTTTTAATTGGAATAACAATTTTATTTTATTGCTACGATATGGTTTCGCTTTATTTTGAACCTTTTAATATTGACTATGTTATTTCTGTTCAATCTATTTTCTTCGGAATTGGTAGTATAATTTTTGGCCTAGCATTAATGCGACTAAAGGATCCACTTGGGAAAATTCCAGAAATTGCTGGTGGTTTTAAAGTGGTTAGCGGAATATTATTTACGTTAGTCTTTATGGGTTGGCTGGGACTTATGTTTTTAATTCCGACAGTAATTTTGCAGATTATCTTACTCTACAAAATTGGGGAGTTAATTAATCGTGAAAAAACCATTGACACTTCTAAAGCTTGAAGGTTAGATAGGAGTATGTAGAGATTCCCACCTTTGAGGGAATTAAAAATGATAAAAGGCATTCTCAAAATGCTCCAAACTTTCGGTTTTTTTGTTTTTTAATATTGCAATAACATCAAAGCGAACTTCAACATCTAAATCATTTGAAACAATATATTCATTGGCGGCTTTCACCAAATTTTTAATTTTTCCAGGAGTAACAAAACTCTGCGGATCACCAAAAAAGTCGCTGTTGCGCGTCTTTACTTCTACAACAACTATCGTTTCTTCCTCTTTTTGGGCAATAATGTCAATTTCAGCTTTGTCAAAAAAGAAGTTACGGCGCAGAATTTTATAGCCATTTCTCAATAAATATTGAGCGGCTATCTCTTCTCCTATTTTTCCAAGTTCGTTGTGGCTTGCCATTTTTTTTAAAGAGTGTAAAAACTTACTTCTTAAAGCTTAAAGCAATATTGTTTTTCGTTACTTTTAATTCTACTTCCCGACCCAAAATCAAAGCTCGATTATCATTAATATGTCCCGCCGGAAAATTGAAACAAATGGGAAAATTATATTCTGAAACTAAATCAAAAATAATCTCTTCCGCCGTTTTTCCGAAAGAAACAGCATTATCGTGCATATTGGTCATTCCGCCTACAATCAATCCTGAAAGATTTTGTAGCATGCCGTTGCGTTTTAGATTCATCATCATTCTATCAATATGGTACAGATATTCGTCCAAATCTTCAATAAAAAGTATTTTACCTTCGGTATTCAGCGAAGAATTACTTCCGCATAGCGAATAAATAAGTGAGAGGTTTCCGCCAACCAATGGCCCTTGTGCGGTTCCGGGTGTATTTAATTTCTCGTTGGAAGCAATACTGATTTCGTAATCATTTCCAAACAGTATTTCTTTAATTGAAGTGGAAGTTGCCTTCGACTTATTTTCAAGATTTTGTAAGATTTGGGCGTGTAAAGTTTCAATTCCAAATGTGTGAATATGTGAATGAAGCGCAGTTACATCGCTATAACCAATAACCCATTTCGGATTTTTTCTAAAGTTTGAAAAATTCAGTTTATCAATTATCCGAACGGTGCCATACCCGCCTTTTGCGCACCAAATAGCCTTTATTTTAGGGTCATCCAGCATATGCTGAAAATCTGCTGCACGCAAATCATCACTTCCTGCAAATTGGTTTTCTTCGGCACCGATGGTTTTACCCAAAACAGCTTTCAGCCCCCAACTTTCAAGTAGTTGCAGTGCCGGTTTAATTTCTTCTTTTGAAATTTTACGCGCGGTTGAAACGATGCCAACTGTATCGTTCTTTTGTAGTCTGTTTGGAGTAATCATGGATTTATTTAAAACCACAAATTACTACATTTATATGTATTTTTGTGCCTGCCCGCTCATTTTGGCGGGCTTTCAAAAAAAAATTATGGACAAGAACCCAAACAGATATACCATTACCGCCGCGTTGCCATACACAAATGGACCCGTACACATTGGCCATTTGGCTGGCGTTTACGTGCCAGCAGATATTTACTCGCGTTATCAACGACTTCAAAACAAGGATGTTGCATTTATTTGCGGCAGTGATGAACACGGAGTTCCAATTACAATTAAAGCAAAAAAAGAAGGAATTACACCTCAACAAGTAGTGGATAAATATCACGCCATTATTAAAAAGAGTTTTGAGGAATTCGGAATTTCCTTTGATAATTATTCCCGTACGTCAGCGGAAATTCATCATAAAACTGCTTCAGAATTTTTTAAGAAGTTATACGATGAAGGCAAATTTACCGAAGAGATTACCGAGCAATTATACGACGAAGAAGCCAATCAGTTTCTTGCCGATAGATACATTACAGGAACTTGCCCAAAATGCGGCAATGAAGAAGCTTATGGCGACCAATGCGAAAAATGTGGCTCCAGCTTAAACGCTACCGAATTAATTAATCCGAAAAGTGCTATCTCGGGAAATGTACCAATACTTAAAGAAACAAAGCATTGGTTTTTACCACTGAACGAATACGAAGATTTCCTAAAACAGTGGATACTCGTTGACCATAAAAATGATTGGAAGACCAATGTTTACGGGCAGTGCAAAAGCTGGATCGACGACGGTTTACGGCCGCGTGCGGTAACCCGCGATTTAGATTGGGGAATTCCCGTGCCAGTGGAAGGAGCAGACGGAAAAGTACTCTACGTATGGTTTGACGCGCCCATTGGTTATATTTCTTCAACGAAGGAATGGGCCGAGCGCGAAGACAAAAACTGGGAAGATTATTGGAAAGACGATAAAACGAAAATGCTTCACTTTATAGGAAAAGACAATATTGTTTTCCATTGCATTATTTTTCCAACAATGTTAAAGGCCGAAGGAAGTTACATTTTACCCGAAAACGTTCCAGCTAATGAATTTTTAAATCTTGAGGGCTACAAAATATCAACCAGCAAAAACTGGGCAGTTTGGTTGCATGAATATTTGGAAGATTTTCCAAACCAGCAAGATGTGTTGCGATATGTATTAACGGCAAACGCTCCAGAAACAAAGGATAATGATTTTACTTGGGCAGATTTTCAAGCCCGAAATAATAATGAATTGGTTGCCATTTTCGGAAATTTTATAAATCGGGTGATGGTTTTAACCGATAAATATTACGAAGGAGTTGTACCCAAGCCTGCGGCTTTTTCAGAAATTGACGAGCAGATTTTAGCCGAATTAAAAGCATATCCAGCAGTAATCGCAAGTTCGTTGGAGCGCTATCGTTTCCGCGAAGCTCAGGCAGAATTAATGAACGTCGCCCGCCTCGGAAACAAATATCTTGCAGACGAAGAGCCATGGAAAACAATAAAAACCGACGAAGAGCGAACCAAAACTGTAATGTATGTTGCCTTGCAGATTGCTTCCGCTTTGGCAGTTTTAAGCGAGCCGTTTTTACCTTTTACTTCGCAAAAACTTAAAAATATGCTCGCCTCGGCTCCGCTCAGCGACCGCATTTTAGCTGACCGTACCCCGAGCGGAGTCGAGGGGTGGAACGACGTTTCAACTAAAAGCGAACTTTTAAATCCAGGTCATAAAATTAATAAAGCCGAACTCCTTTTTAGTAAAATAGAAGACGAACAAATTCAAGCACAATTAGACAAACTACAAGCCAGTAAAAAGATGAATGCCGAAGCAAACAAAAAAGTAACGCCGCAAAAAGAAACCATTCAATACGACGATTTCGTAAAACTCGATATGCGAGTGGGAACCATAATTGAAGCCGAAAAAATGCCAAAAGCAGATAAGCTTTTAGTGTTGAAAATTGACACAGGAATTGACGTTCGTACCATTGTTTCAGGTATTGCCGAAAGTTTTAAGGCAGAAGAAATCATCGGGAAAAAAGTTACGGTTTTGGTAAACCTTGCTCCAAGAAAGCTTCGCGGTGTTGAAAGTGAAGGAATGATTTTGATGACTGAAAATGCTGAAGGAAAATTAGTATTTGTAAATCCTGGGGAAGATGGGGTTGAGAATGGGGCTACGATAAACTAACAAAAAAATCTGCGCGATCTGCGGGCGATATTAAACATACATACCCTATTGAAAACATTAGTAGCTTATATAACCTCCAAAACCCAACTCCCCCAAAAAAGCGTTGAAAACACGGTTAAATTATTAAGCGAAGATTGCACCATTCCCTTTATTTCACGCTATCGAAAGGAACTGACTGGAAATCTGGATGAGGTTCAAATTGGCGAAATCGTAAAATTCAAGGAACAATTTGAAGCACTTGAAAAGAGGAAAACAGCAATCCTAAAATCTTTGGAAGAGCAAGAAGTTTTAACGGCAGAACTTCAAAAGAAAATTGAAGAAGCAACAGATTTAATCGCTTTGGAAGATTTGTATTTGCCGTACAAAAAGAAGCGAAAAACAAAAGCTGATACCGCGCGCGGAAATGGTTTGGAGCCTTTGGCGAAAATTATAATGGCGCAGACCCGAAGTCTGTCCAGTTCAGAAATTTCTGCGCTTGCTTCAAAATATATTAAAGGGGAAATAAATTCCGAAGATGAAGCTTTGGAGGGCGCCCGACACATTATTGCCGAATGGATAAACGAACGCACCGATATTCGGAATATGCTTCGACACCAGCTGGAACGTTATGCAACAATTTCTACTAAAGTTGTAAAGAAGATGGCCGATGACGAAAAAGCCCAGAAATTCCGCGATTATTTTGATTGGAACGAAGCTTTGAATAAAATTCCTTCGCATAGATTATTGGCAATTCTGCGTGCAACTTCAGAAGGATTTATTCGAAATAAAATTGAAATTGATGATGAGAAAGCCCTTTTTAAAATTGAAGACAGAATCATAAAATCGAATGACACGGCTTCAAAACAAATAAAACTCGCGATTGAAGATAGCTACAAACGTCTTTTACTTCCAGCTCTTTCAAACGAAGCGCTTTCTGCGGCAAAGGAAAAAGCCGATGAAACGGCAATTAATGTTTTTGCTAAAAATTTAAAGCAATTATTGCTCGGCTCACCTCTAGGAGAAAAACGTGTTTTGGCAATCGACCCTGGATTTAGAACGGGTTGTAAAGTTGTATGTTTGGACGCACAAGGTAGATTACAGCACAATGAAACCATTTATCCGCACGCTCCAAAAAACAACACAAAAGGAGCAATGAAAAAAATAAGTTCGCTTGCCGATGCTCATAAAATTGAAGCCATTGCAATAGGAAACGGAACAGCTTCACGTGAAACGGAACAATTTATAAAACGAATTCATTTTAAAAATCCGATACAGGTTTTTGTGGTGAGTGAGGCTGGCGCGTCTATATATTCGGCTTCCAAAATAGCTCGTGATGAATTTCCTAATTACGATGTCACGGTTCGTGGCGCAGTTTCCATCGGTCGGCGATTGCAAGATCCACTTGCTGAACTTGTGAAAATTGATGCAAAATCTATCGGAGTAGGCCAATACCAGCACGATGTAGATCAAACGAAATTAAAAAGTTCATTGGATACTACTGTGGAATTATGTGTAAATTCGGTAGGCGTAAATATAAATACAGCTAGTGTCCCGCTATTAAGTTATGTTTCGGGAATTGGCTCAAAATTAGCTGAAAACATAGTGAATTATCGTGAAGAAAACGGACCTTTTACTTCGCGTAAGGAAATAATGAAAGTTCCGCGATTAGGTGGAAAAGCTTATGAACAAGCAGCGGGATTTCTTCGCATTAAAAACGGGAAAAATCCACTAGATGATTCTTCGGTGCACCCAGAAAGTTATTCAGTAGTTTCAAAAATGGCAAAGAATGTAAATGTGAACGTTTCAGAATTAATAGGAAATAAAACCTTGCTTCAGAAAATAAACCTAGAAAATTACATTACTGAAAAAGTTGGACTTCCCACTTTAAAAGATATTATTAAAGAACTGGAAAAACCAGGACTTGACATACGTGAAGAAGCCAAAGTTTTCACCTTCAATCAAAACATAAAAAACATTACCGATTTACAAGAAGGACAATTGCTGCCTGGAATTGTAAATAACATCACTAATTTTGGTTGTTTTGTGGATATTGGAATTAAGGAAAGCGGTTTGATTCACGTTTCAAACCTTTCCGATTCTTTTGTAAAAGATGTGAATGAACACGTGCATCTGCATCAACAAATTATCGTAAAAGTGCTAGATGTGGATGTTGATAGAAAACGGATTCAGCTAAAACTGCACCAACTTCAAGGAAAGTAGACTAGAGTTATCACGAAATAATTTCATAAATTTATGGGGTTCATCAACATATAGACCGCAGATTACGCTGATGCAACGGATAA
>Ga0079223_10003224_pt1 | contig 10255 bp, 6 predicted proteins | sample Stecom2011_FD_75072 | JGI IMG/M metagenome (GOLD analysis project Ga0079223, IMG submission 75072) | Agricultural soil microbial communities from Utah to study Nitrogen management - Steer compost 2011 | ecosystem: Environmental > Terrestrial > Soil > Agricultural land | place: USA: Utah...
CTTTACAATTGCTTTTCCGGTTAAAAGAGTTTGAACGGAAAATGGGGCGCGAGCCCGGGGGACCGCGTTTCGGCCCGCGCGGCATCGATCTGGACCTGCTGTTTTATGCGAATTGGGTCTTCAAATCGCACCTTTTGACCGTCCCCCATCCCCGTATGGGTGAACGTTCTTTTGTCCTTCTCCCCCTGGTGGAGATGGGAACGGATTGGGTCCACCCGGAGTTGGGCCTCACTATACAGGAGATTTGGGCGGCAAAAAAGGAGACCCTGGCGCCTTCCGTACGCCTGGACTGACCGTTGCCTGCCGCAACCGCTTGATTTTTCTGCTGCTATCGGCAAAGACCGTCGAAAAATGGAGTTTTCCCGGCGAAGTGGGGCATAACGGGAGGAAGGTTCGCGCATACGCGGGCGTATGCGCGGGGGTGGACACAGCCTGGAAAAAAGCTTTACAGGAAGTTAAAAATATTCGCGCAGGGCATAAAAGAAGTATTACAGAATATTTACTTACCCGGTTGCAAATTGTCCGGGCCGGGCTGGAGAAGGATTCTGACCGGGCAAAGGTTATTTCCTGCTGATACCGGCATTGACCAAGAGAAAAGAAAGAGGTATAATTGCGTCAGAGTATAATATGGCGAGGGTTAGGAGCTGGTTTAAGAGGGTGAGGTGGCCGCTGGTTCCGGCGCCTGTTTTTTGAACCGGCTTTGTGAAAATTAGAACAATCAAGAACGACACGATTGGAAAAGGAGGAGGATATAAGGTGAAATCCCTCGATGAACTGGCCAAGATTAGAGATGAAGCCAGAAAAAAGATGGAGATCCGCGCCGGTGAAAGCGGGGAAAAAACAAAAATAATCGTGGGGATGGGAACCTGTGGGATCGCTGCGGGCGCCCGGGAGACTATGGGAGCTGTTCTTCAGGAACTGGAGAAGCGCAACCTTGATAATGTTTTGGTCACCCAAACCGGGTGTGTGGGTCTGTGCGAACAGGAACCCATTCTTGAGGTGGAAATACCGGGCCAACCGCGGATTAGTTATGGCAAGGTATCGGCGGAAAAAGCCCGGCAGATTATTGCCAGGCATGTAGTGAACGGTAACATTATTGGCGAGTGGGTTATTAACCGTTAAAAGACATTGGAGGTGAAACCGGTGCCGGTTAAATCTTCTACCGAACCGAAAAAGAGTCTTCGTCAGGTGATTGCGGAGCACAACTCCGATCCCGGAGCCTTATTGGATATCCTCCGTGATGCCCAAGAGATTCACGGTTACCTTTCCGCGGCGGTTATGGAAGAGATCGCCGACGAACTGGATATTCCTGTGAGCCGTGTTTATGGGGTGGCCACCTTTTACACCTTGTTGGCCACGAAACCAAAAGGGGAGCACATTATCAGGGTTTGCGAGAGCCCGCCCTGTCATATCCGGGGGGCGGTCAACATCCTGGAAACCCTTAAAGAGGTGTTGGGGGTTAACCCCGGCGAGACCACAGAAGATAAGAAATTCACCTTGGAGCTCACTAGTTGTCTCGGGGTCTGTGGCGTTGCCCCGGCCATGATGATCGGGGACCAAGTATACGGCAATTTAACTCCTGAACGGGTGAAGGAGATTTTGAAAACCTACGCGTAGAGGGAAGAGATTATTTGTGAGGAGGCGTATCCATGAGTTATTTCCGCGCTCATGTTCTGGTCTGTGCCGGGACACCCTGTATGCTGAAGGGTGCCGGGGCGGTAAAAGACGCGCTCTGCCGGGAGATCGAACGCGCCGGTTTACAGGAAGAGGTCCGGGTCGTGGAAACCGGATGCCTGGGTCCATGCGATGACGGGCCGGTGATCGTTGTTTACCCGGAAGGAGTTATGTATAGCAAGTTAAAACCGGAAGAGATGTCCAGAATTGTCCAGCAGCACCTCTTAAAGGGCCGGGTGGTTGAAGACCTGGTTTACCGGGCAGAGAAAGAAAAAGCCAAGCCAGTGGTTTCTTTGGAAGAACAAGGTTATCTGGACCGGCAGTACCGGATCGTTCTCCGTAACTGCGGGCGGATTGACCCCGATTCCATTGAAGAGTATATTGCCAACGGCGGCTATGAAGCCCTTGGCAAAGCCCTGACCACCATGACCCCGGAACAGGTGGTGGCAACGGTAAAAGATTCCGGTCTCCGCGGCCGGGGAGGAGCCGGTTTTCCCACCGGCCTCAAGTGGTCTTTTACCGCCCCGATTGCCGCGGATCAGAAATATATCATTTGCAACGCTGATGAAGGGGAACCGGGAACATTCAAGGACCGGTTGATCCTGGAGGGAGATCCCCATTCAATTATTGAGGCCATGGCCATTGCCGGCTATGCCGTCGGGGCGGATCAGGGTATAGTCTATATCCGCGGGGAGTATCACCTTTCCATTGAGCGTTTACAGAGGGCGGCCGCCCGCGCCCGGGAGTTGGGGCTGCTTGGGAAAGATATTTTCGGCACCGGTTTCAATTTCGACCTGCAAATCCGTACCGGCGCCGGTGCTTATGTTTGCGGCGAAGAGACCGCGCTCATTGAATCCCTGGAGGGGAAGAGGGGAGAACCGCGGCTGAAACCGCCCTACCCCGGAGTAGCCGGTTTGTGGGGGAAACCGACGGTGGTTAATAACGTGGAGACCTTGGCCAATATCCCCCCGATTATTCTGAAAAGCGCCGAATGGTTCCGCGGTATCGGCACGGAAAAAACTCCGGGGACCAAGGTTTTTACGATGTTAGGCGATATTACCAACCAAGGGTTGATTGAGGTCCCCATGGGGATAACCCTGCGTGAGGTGATTTACGGTGTCGGTGGCGGCATCCCCAATGGGAGAGGGTTTAAGCTGGCCCAGACCGGAGGGACCTCCGGGGGCTGCCTCCCGAAAGAATTTCTTGACTTGCCTATGGACTACGACTCACTGGCGGAGGCCGGTTCCGCTCTTGGTTCCGGAGCATTGCTGGTGATCGATGATTCCCATTGCATTGTCGATGTTTTACGTTCCTTTATGAAATTCTTCCAGCACGAATCCTGCGGTCAGTGTACGCCTTGCCGCGAGGGGACGGCCCGTCTTTATCAATTGTTTTCCGACCTGGCCGCCGGTAAAGCCGGCCAGGATGCGGTCCAACTCATCAAGGAGCTTTGCCAGACCATGCAACTCTCATCCCTTTGCGGCCTGGGACAATCTGCCCCGAATGGGGTTGTCACCGCCCTCCAGTATTTTGAGGAGGAAATCCAGAAGCATGTAGCCGGGGAGTGCCCGGCCGGGGTCTGCCGGATTTCCATGGGCTCCCGGGCGGTTTGAATAAGCCCTTTTTGCGCAGGATGTTCTTAAATCAGGAAAGGAAGTGACCTGTATGGAAATGGTTAAAGTAACCATCGACGGTCGTGAAGTACAAGTACCGAAGAACAGCACTATTCTCGCGGCGGCCCGGGCTGCCGGGATTGAGGTTCCCACCCTTTGTTATAACGAAGACCTGGATGTTAAAGGGATGTGCCGGGTCTGTGTGGTGGAGGTTGAGGGCAGCCGGACGCTGCAGACCGCCTGTTCCCAGCCGGTCAGTGACGGAATGGTAGTTCACACCAATTCACCCCGGGTGCGGCAGGCCCGCCGGGTCAATGTTGAACTTCTGCTCTCCAACCACCCCCAGGACTGTCTGGGCTGTGTCCGGAACCAGCGCTGTGAGTTACAGACCCTTGCCGATCAGTTGGGAATCCGTGAACTAAGATTTCCCCGGCAGGTCAAGTCGGAACAGAAAGATATTTCCACCCCGGCCCTGGTGCGGGATCCGTCCAAATGCATCCTTTGCCGCCGTTGTGTAGAGGTTTGCCACCAGGTGCAGGGAGTAGGGGCATTATACCCGGTAAACCGGGGTTTTGACACCACCATTGCCCCGGCCGGCGGTGTTGATCTGGGAGATGTGGCCTGTGTCCAATGCGGCCAGTGCTCTCTGGTCTGCCCGGTCGGCGCCATTTACGAGCAGGACCATACCGAACGGGTCTGGGCGGCCCTGGCCAACCCTGATAAACATGTGGTGGTCCAGACGGCGCCGGCCATCCGGGTCTCCATCGGTGAAGAGATGGGGCTGGAGCCGGGCGAGGTGACCACCGGGCAATTGGTGGCCGCCTTGCGCCGCTTGGGCTTTGACCGGGTCTTTGATACCGATTTCAGCGCGGACCTGACCATCATTGAGGAAGGCCACGAACTGCTGAAACGTTTGGAAAACGGGGAAACCATGCCGATGATTACCTCCTGTAGCCCCGGTTGGATCAAATATATTGAGCACTTTTATCCGGATCTTTTGCCGCACCTTTCGACCTGTAAATCGCCGCAACAGATGTTTGGCGCCTTGGCCAAGACCTATTACGCAGAAAAGGCGGGAATTGACCCGGCGAATATTTATGTGGTTTCCATCATGCCGTGTACAGCCAAGAAATTCGAGTGCGGACGCCCGGAGATGATCGATTCGGGTTATCCGGATGTGGATGCGGTCTTAACCACCAGGGAACTGGGGCGGATGCTCCGGGAGAACGGGATCAAATTCAGTGAGCTGCCTGAGGAAGAGTATGACGCCCCCCTCGGGATCTCCACCGGCGCCGGGGTTATCTTTGGCGCCACCGGCGGGGTAATGGAAGCGGCTTTGCGTACAGTTTACGAGGTGGTCACCGGAGAAACCCTGCCTTCCCTGGATTTTACCGCCGTCCGCGGGTTGGAAGGGATTAAAGAAGCAGAGGTCGATTTAAAAGGGAAAAAGGTCAAAGTGGCGGTCACTCACGGGCTGGGGAACGCCCGCAAATTGCTGGATCTGATTAAAGCAGGGAAAGCCGATTACCAGTTTATTGAGATTATGTGCTGTCCTGGTGGTTGTATCGGCGGCGGCGGGCAGCCGATTCCCACGACCAAGGAGATCCGGCAGAAACGGATCGACGCCATCTACCGGGCGGACGCCGGGATGCCGCTGCGTAAATCCCACGAGAACCCGGCGGTCCAAACACTTTACAAAGAATTCCTCGGCGAGCCGCTGGGCGAAAAATCCCACGAGCTTCTGCATACCCAATACACCAAGCGCGAAAAGTACCCGGAAAAAGCGGCGGATATGTAGAAAGACTCCTGGCTCGGCCAGGAAAAAGCCCCGGCGGATTTGCCGGGGCTTTGTTTTTTTTCCTTTTCATTGAGGTTTGCCTGGATTCGCCTGCAGCCTGCGGGCAGCCGGGGGCGCGCGTTGAGCCGGTTGATGGAAAAAAAAGACAGGTCCAGGGCGGAAAAAAGACCACCGCGTAGGTGGTCAATAGTGTAAACTTTGTTTCCCTTCTCTGACTGCCGGCGTGGTCAAGAGAAGCGAGCGGCTACTCGGTCGCTGGCGCCTGCGCGTTGTAACGCTCCACCTTGAAATGATTTCAAGGTGATATCAATTATAACATATAAAAAAAAATAATGCAAGGGTTTTTTAAAAAAAATTTTACAGGTGATAAAACCTAGTTTAGCAGGGATTTTTCTTTAATCCACCGGTAAACAAGGAAAAAATTTTGAAATTATAAATTTTACTTAAACCGGGCAAGCAAAAATTTTTCCCCTCTCATAGGTGACATTTTACCAGAATAGGTTCAACATGACATTATCATAGAATAACTACAGTAAAAAATTTCTTTTCTTGACGGCGGTACAACCTTGTGGTAAAATAAATAAGACCGCTGGGGGAGTAGCCCAGTTGGTTAGAGCGCTACGTTGACATCGTAGAGGCCAGCGGTTCGAGTCCGCTCTCCCCCACCATATTTTGCCATCAGTAGCAGGCCCGCTTTTGTGAAGCCGGCCTGTTTTTTTATACAACGAGAGGTTGGCATAAGAAGGGGACTTGTAAAGAGAAAATGCTTGTGCTATAATGGAAAAAAGAAAGGGTGGCTCGACCGAGTATAAAAAGAAGGGGAGGGACATGATGATCCTTTCCGCCGAGTTTTTTTGGAAACTCTTTAAGATTACCGGGTCGATTTCAGCCTATTTAGTATATAAAGAATTTCTTAACCGAGTGAATTGACTATTCATAAAAATGCAAAGACAAGGAAAGAGAGAGTAAACCGGAGCAAACGGCACAGAGAGGAGTGGGGGCTGCGAGCATTCCCCGGGAGCCCGGTTGAAGTTCACTCTGGAGTCGCAGGCTGAACAAGCGCAAGAGCGCGGTAAGTAGGCCGGGCCGGAACTCCACCGTTAATGGAGAAGACGCACATGTGGGAAGACCGGAAAGAACCGGGCTCAATCCTGCATGCTATCGAGGAGAGCCTTTGCCGGCTAAAAAGGGTGGTACCGCGGAGATCCTTCGTCCCTTATCAGGCGAAGGTTTTTTTATTATCTGCTTATTGAGGTTTACTTAAGGTTTGCCCTGTTGCGGGCAAGGTGATGCGCTCGCAGGCGCCGGACGCGGCAGGGGAGGTAGGTAGAGCAATGCGTGAAGAATTACGGAAAATGGCGGAAGAGGCACGGGAAAAGATTGCGGGTATCTCTTCAACAGCTGAGTTAAACCAGGTCCGGATCGACCTCTTTGGCAAGAAGGGAACGATTACTCAGCTTTCCCGTAGGTTGAAAGAGTTCCCCCCGGAAGAACGGCCGCTTTTTGGCAAATTAGTGAATGATTTGCGCCAGGAACTGGCCGGGGTTCTTGAAGAGAGGGAAGAGGCCATCTCCCGGCGGGAGAAAGCAGCCCGTTTGCAAGAGGAACGCATCGATGTGGAACTTCCCGGCAGAAAGCCGCGGCGGGGGCGGTCGCATCCCATGCTGATGTTGATTGATGAGATCACCGGTATTTTTATGGGGATGGGTTTTGATGTGGCTGAAGGGCCGGAGATCGAATGGGATTATTATAACTTCGAAGCCCTGAATATTCCTCCGGAACACCCGGCCCGGGAGATGCACGACAGCCTCTATATCACCGAGAAAATACTCTTGCGGACCCATACCTCCCCGGTTCAGATCCGGACCATGGAAAAACTCCGTCCGAAACCGGTCCGCATTATCGCCCCCGGCCGGGTTTACCGCCGGGATGCGCTGGATGCGACCCATTCGCCGCTTTTTTATCAGATTGAGGGCCTGGCGGTAGATGAGGGGATTACTTTTGGGGATCTCAAAGGGGTTTTGACGGTTTTTGCCCGGAAAATCTTTGGCAAGGACCGGGAAGTCCGTTTCCGCCCCAGCTTTTTCCCGTTTACCGAACCCAGTGCGGAGGTGGATGTCTCCTGTGGCTGCCAAGGAGCAGGGTGCCGGGTCTGTAAAAACACCGGCTGGCTCGAGATTTTGGGCGCCGGCTCCGTTGACCCCCGGGTATTGGCCATGGCCGGCTATGATCCGGAAAAATATTCGGGGTTTGCCTTTGGGATGGGAGTGGAACGGATCGCCATGTTACGTTATGGGATTCCGGATATTCGCTATTTTTATGAGAACGATTACCGCTTTTTGGCGCAGTTTTAGGGTTTCTCTTAGCGCTGCTGTCGACAGGAGGCGGAACCGGATTTCGTCCGGACGGAAGCGGTTCCGCCTTTGGCTAAGATTTTACATCAGTATGGATAAGAATTTTTACATCAGTTTGAATAAGGAGGCCGGAGAAGATGCGAGTTCCTTACAACTGGTTGCGTGAATATGTTCCCGTGGAACTGGATCCTCACGAATTGGCAGATAAAATGACCATGGCCGGAATCGCCGTGGAGGAACTGGAAGATCCTAGCGCCCCTTACCGGGCGCTGCGGGTGGGTGAGGTCTGCGGCCTGCAACCGCATCCTCAAGCAGAAAGACTTCTCATCTGCCGGGTCAGGCTTAGCGACGGCGAGATCACCGTTGTCACCGCCGCCCGGAATCTCAAGACCGGGGATAAAGTACCGGTGGCCCTGCCCGGAGTGGGGCTGCCCGACGGTACGGTAATTGCGGAGGTTGATTTTCAAGGCGTGGTCTCCCAGGGGATGCTTTGCTCCGAAGAAGAATTGGGGTTAAGCCGGGAGGCGGAAGGGATTATGGTTTTGCCCCCGGGAACCGCCTTAACGGACAATCTTCCCACAATACTTGGGCTTGACAGCCCTGTGCTGGTGCTGGAGCTTACTCCCAACCGGGCCGATTGTTACGGAGTGTTGGGCGTAGCCCGGGAGGTTGCAGCCTTGACCGGTTGCCCGCTTAACCTGCCGGAATTGACGGTGGCGGAGGAGACGGACCGCGGGATCAAAGACTTTGCCGGTGTAGAACTCTGCGATCCCGAGCTTTGTCCCAGATATACGGGGAGGGTCTTTTTCGATCTGCAGGTGGGCGAATCGCCTTTATGGCTGAAAACTCGGCTGCTCGCTGCCGGGATGCGGCCGGTCAACAATGTGGTTGATCTGACCAACTACGTTATGTGGGAGTTAAACCAGCCCTTACATGCTTTTGACCTGGACCGGATGGCCGGGAAGAAGGTTCTGGTGCGCCGGGCCGGAGATGGAGAACGCCTGATCACCCTGGACGGAGTAGAAAGGGTTTTGACCCCGGAAGATCTGGTGATTGCCGATGCGGAAAAAGCCCAGGGGATCGCCGGGGTAATGGGGGGCGAGGCCAGTGAGGTCTCGCCACAAACACGCACGGTTTTCCTGGAGTCCGCCTATTTTTCCCCGGTAAATACCCGGCGGACCGCCCAGAACCTTGGCCTCCAGTCGGAGGCGGCGCTCCGTTTCGGAAAAGGACTGGATCCGGAAGGGCCGCCGGTTGCTCTTGACCGCATGGCCCATCTGGTAACCAAGATCGGCGCCGGCCGCACAGCCGCGGGGATAATTGACGAATACCCCCGGCCGGTACCAGCCAGGAAGGTCCGTTTGCGGGCGGAGCGGGTAAACAACCTTCTCGGCCTGGACCTTGAGGCCGGTTATATGGAAGAGATCCTCCGGCGGCTCAATTTTGGGATCAGTAAAGAAGAAGAACGGGTTTTTCAGGTAGGGATCCCTTCATACCGCCAGGATATTGAGAACGAGGCGGATCTGTCCGAAGAGATCGCCCGGATCCACGGGTACGACAAGATCCCGCCGACTTACCCGGCGGCAAGACGTCCGGGGGCCTTTACCCCGAGGCAACTGTGGGAGAAACAGATCCGTGATTTAATGCAGGGTTACGGTTTCTCCGCGGTTGTGACCTACAGTTTCCATGGGGAAAAAACCTTTGACCGCTTAAACCTGCCGGCAAACGATCCTTTGCGCCATGCCGTCCGTTTAAAGATCCCCCTTAGTGAAGAGGGCTCCCTGATGCGAACCACGTTGCTCGGTGGTGTGCTTGAGGTTTTGAGTTACAATGCGAAAAGGAAAACCGATAACCTGTGCCTCTTTGAACTGGCCCGTGTCTACCTACCGGCCGGGGACGAAGACTCCTTGCCCCAGGAAGACCTCCATCTAGCCGGAGGCTTGATGGGCTTGATCAATGAAAAAGCCTGGAACCAGCTGGCGAGACAGGCCGACTTTTATGATGGGAAAGGGGTTTTGGAGGCACTCCTGGCCGAATTGAAGGTTAAAGATTGGAGCTTCGAAAGGGGTGAGCACCCCGCCCTGCACCCCGGGCGGACCGCTTTCCTGACCGTTCAAGGGAAGAAGGCGGGGGTGATCGGGGAGATCCATCCCGAAGTCAAAGAGGCCTTTGGTCTGAATTCCCCGGCGATCCTCTTTGAACTGGATATCGAAAGGATCTGGCCGGCGGTGGAAAGCGGAGTTATCCAGGTAAAACCGTTGCCTAAATTCCCGCCGGTCCTGCGGGATATCGCACTGGTCCTGCCGGCCAATATCCCCGTGGCAGAAGTCATGGGTCTGGTGCAGACCACCGGCGGCCAGATCCTGGAAAAAGTCGAGCTTTTTGATGTCTACAGCGGCGGGACAATTCCAAAAGACCGGCGCAGCCTGGCCTTTTCCCTGATTTTCCGCCGGCCGGAACGGACTTTACAAGATGATGAAGTCAATAAGGTGCTTGAAAAGATCCTTGACCGGTTGGCCGCGGAGTATGATGCCGAGATCCGCCGGTGACCGGCGGAAGGTAAAGGCGGTAATGGTCTGGTAAGCATCAGGCCGCAAGGAACGTAACCCGGGTAATATTAAACCCCTCCAGACTCATATAGATAAATGGGTTCTCATGAAGGAGGGGTCCCCTCCTTCTTATGGAGATGAGCATGGGGGAGGAGGGGGCCCCTCCTTCTCGTAGGTAAAAGACTCAGGGAGGAGGGGGCCCCTCCTTCTCGTAGGTAAAAGACTCAGGGAGGAGGGGGCCCCTCCTTCTCGTAGGTAAAAGACTCA
>Ga0079223_10003226_pt1 | contig 10252 bp, 8 predicted proteins | sample Stecom2011_FD_75072 | JGI IMG/M metagenome (GOLD analysis project Ga0079223, IMG submission 75072) | Agricultural soil microbial communities from Utah to study Nitrogen management - Steer compost 2011 | ecosystem: Environmental > Terrestrial > Soil > Agricultural land | place: USA: Utah...
AACTCCCGGCTCCCCGCCAGGCGTACCGAGATATTGGCGTCGCAGCGGAAAGATCCTTCCTCCATCTTGCAGTCGGAAACCTCGATATACCTAAGGATCTCCTGGAGTTTCTCCAGGAAGATCCTGGCCTCCTCCGGTGAACGGAGGTCGGGTTCGGTAACGATCTCAATTAACGGCAGACCGCTGCGGTTAAAATCCAGTAAGGAGTAGCCGGCCGTACCCGTCCCCGAATGGTAGGTCCGGCCCGCTTCTTCCTCCAGATGGATCCGGTTGATCCTGACGAGCCGCTCTTCTCCCGCGGGGTTGACGATCTTGAGCCCGCCCCCGGCACAGAGGGGGAGATCATCCTGGGAGATCTGGTAAGCATGCGGCAGATCCGGGTAGAAGTATTGTTTCCGGTCAAACCTGCTGAACGGGGCGATCCGGCAATTTAATGCCAATCCCGCCTTGATACAGTATTCAACAGCCCTTTTATTGAGGACCGGGAGCGCCCCGGGCATTCCCAGGCAACCCGGGCAGACGTGGGTATTGGGTTCGGCACCGAACCGGGCGGCGCACCCGCAAAAAACCTTCGCTTCTGTCTTTAATTCCACATGGACCTCAAGGCCAATAACGGTCTCGTAATTCATGGCAAAAACCGCGCCCTCCTTTTACCGCGTTTTCAAACCCCGCCTTTACCGCCGCATCTCCCCGGCAACCGGCCGGGGAAGAAAACGGCCTCCGGGAGTTGCCGCAGGGGAATCTACTCCTGGAAAGACGGCGGGGAAAGCCTCCCTGTGGCCTCCTCCAAAATCCGGGCCGCCCAGAAGAGCAGGCCCTCCCTTCCCGCAGGGGCCAATAACTGGACCCCTACCGGCAGGCCGTCCACCAGCCCGCAGGGGAGGCTCAACCCGGCAAGACCGGCCAAATTGGCGCCGGCAGTATAGTATTCATCCTGATACTGCAGTAAGGGGGATCTCTCTCCCCCGGCCCGTCCGGGCGCCCCCGGGGTGACCGGGGTTAAAATCAGGTCGCACTTGGTGAAGGCCTCTTTAAACTCCCGGATGACCAGAGCCCTTACTTTCTGGGCATTGAGGTAATAATCGTTATAACACTCGGCGCTCAAAACCAGGGTCCCCAGGAGGATCCGGCGCTTCGCCTCACTGCCAAACCCTTCTGTCCTCGTCTTTTTATACAAGAGGTCAATATCGGTTGCCTCCGGCGAACGGTACCCGTACCGTACCCCGTCATACCGCGCCAGGCTTGAACTGGCCTCGGCGGCTGCCAGCAAAATATGGGCGGCCAGGGCATAGCCGGTGGAGGGCAGGGTCAAATCCACCTGTTCTCCACCCTTTTCCGCCAGGATCCCGGCGGCGGCCAGAACCCGCTCTTTCACCGCGGCCTGCAGCTGTTCCCCGGCAAAATATTCCCGGGGCAAACCGATGCGTAACCCCTTGCTGCCGGCCGCCGGGCCGGTAACTTCTGCCCCGTCCCGTCCCGGACCGGCAGCCGGGAGCGAGGTGGCGTCAAGCGGATCCGGCCCGGCCAGGACCTGGTAGAGGAGGGCCAGATCATCGACCTGCCGGGCCAGGGGGCCGATTTGTTCAAGGGAAGGGGCCAGCGCTGCCAGGCCATACCGGGAAACAGAACCATAAGCCGGTTTCAACCCGGTGACCCCGCAAAAAGCGGCCGCCCGGCGCAGGGAACCGCCGCTATCAAAGGAGACGGCCAGCGGTACAAGGCCGGCCGCCACCGCCGCCGCGCCGCCGTCCCCTCCCGGTTCCCGGTCTTTATCCCAAGGGTTGCGGGCCGGGCCGAAAGCGGAGTAGCCGGTGGTTGTCCCGGCCCCAAACTCGTCGGTGTTGGTCTTGGCAATGATCACCGCTCCCGCTTCTTTCAACCGGGAGACGGCGGTCGCATCGTAGGGAGGGATAAAATTCTCCAGGATCCGTGAAGCACAGGTGGTTTTGATCCCCTTGGTACAGATCGTATCCGCCACGGCCACGGGAATCCCGGTGAGCGGGGTAACCCCTTCCCCGCGGGCCAGGCGGCGATCGGCCTCATCCGCGGCGGCCAGCGCCTCTTCCTCCGCCACGGTCACAAAGGCGTTTAATTCCGGGTTAAACCGGTTAATCCGCTCCAGAAAGGCCCCGGTAAGCTCCCGGGCAGAGACGGTTTTTTCCCGTAACGCGTCGCTGAGTTCTTTAAGACTGAGGGTGGATAATTCCATAATAAAAAGAAAGCCTCCCTTCCCCTAGTTCTCTGCGAAAACTCCCTAACTCTCTTGCATATCCCTAGTTCTCTTCCAAAATCCTTGGTACCCGGAAAAAACCCTCTTCCCGGTGGGGGGCATTGGCCAACGCCTCCTCACGGGGCAAAGAGGGTTCAACCTCATCTTCCCGGAAAACATTTGCTAAAGAAAGAAGATGAATCACCGGCTCCATCCCTGCCACCGGGGCTTCCCGGACCTTCCCGGCGTATGCCAAAACTTCGCTTAGCTGGCGCGAAAACTCGGCGGCCTCCTCCTCGCCCAGTTCCAAACGGGCTAACTCCGCCAGGTGCTTAACCTTCTCCTTCTCCAGGTTCACTGGTCATCCCTCCTTTGACTTGACTCGCTTCCCGTTGCCCGCAGTTCCTCCAGTAACCGTAAGAACTCGTCCTCTGAGAGTACCGGCACGTTCAGGTCCAGGGCCTTCTGGTATTTGCTTCCCGGGTTTTCCCCGGCCACCACATAATCGGTCTTCTTACTGACGGAAGAAGTCACCCGCGCTCCCAGGCCCCGCAAGATCTCCTCCGCCTCTTCCCGGGTAAAAGCGGCCAGCGTCCCTGTGAGGACAAAGGTCTTTCCTTGCAACGGTTCCGCCGCCGCCTCCCTTTCCTCCGCCTTAAACTTGAGACCGGCCCGGCGCAACCTCTCCAAAAACTCCTTGTTCTGTGCTTCTTCCACATACCGCCGGATGCTGTCGGCGATGGCTTCGCCAATCTCCGGAACAGCCATCAACTCTTCCTTGCCGGCGGTAAAGATCCGGTCCAGATCCCGGAAATGCCCGACCAGCCTGCGGGCCATTTCCTCGCCGACATGACGGATGCCGAGGGCAAAAAGGAGGCGTTCCGGCGGGTTTTCTTTGCTGCGCTCCACCGCTGCCAGGAGGTTCTCTGCGGATTTGGCGCCAAACCTCTCCAAACCAACCAAGTCTTTGGCGGTCAGATCGTACAGGCCGGCGGCATCCTTGATCAGGCCTTTATCAACCAGGAGGTTGACAACAGCCGGCCCCACCCCGGCGATATCCATCGCATTTTTTGAAGCAAAATGAATAATCTTCTCCTTTTGCTGGGCCGGGCAGGAGGCTCCCAAACACCGGATGGCCGCTTCTCCCGGCTCCCGGTAGACTGCGGCGCCGCAAGCCGGGCACTTTGCCGGCATGATAAAGGGTTTTTCCGCACCGGTCCGGTGTTCCGGCACCACCCGCACCACTTCGGGGATGATCTCCCCGGCCTTCCGGATGACGACCACATCCCCGACGCGGATATCCTTCTCCCGGATATAGTCTTCATTATGCAAGGTGGCCCGGCTCACAGTGGAACCGCCCACCCGTACCGGTTCCAGGATGGCCAGGGGCGTCAAGACCCCGGTCCGCCCCACATTGACCTGGATCTCCCGGACCCGGGTGAAGGCCTCCTCCGGCGAGAATTTATAGGCGATCTTGGCCCGGGGCGCTTTGGCGGTCGCGCCCATTCTTTCCTGGAGGGTCAAGGAGTTGACTTTGACCACAACCCCGTCGATCTCCCAGGGCAGGGTAGCCCGCTTCTCCTCCCATTCCCGGCAATATTCGACCACCTCTTCAATGGAGGAGCAAAGCCGGGAATAGGGATTAACCTTCAAACCCCATTCCTTGAGCAGGTCCTGGGCCTCCCAGTGGGTAGGCGGAAGCGCCGCCCCTTCCCAGAGCAGGAGGTCGTACAAGAAGACGTCCAGAGGGCGGGCGGCGGTTACCGCCGGATCCAATTGCCGCAGGGAGCCGGCGGCCGCGTTGCGCGGGTTGGCAAAGAGGGGCTGCCCGGTCCGCTCCCGCTCCCGGTTTAACTCCTGGAAGGCGTCTTTGGTCATGAAAACCTCCCCGCGCACCAGGACCCGGCCGGGTACTCTCCCCCGTAATTTCAGGGGGATCGACCGGATGGTCCTGATATTGGCGGTGACATCCTCGCCCCGCAGGCCGTCGCCCCTGGTGGCGCCCTGGACCAAAACCCCGTCCTGGTAAAGGAGGGCCACGGTCAAGCCGTCAATCTTTTGTTCCCCTACATAAGTAAGGGGTTCCGCCGGGGCTTGTTTTTTCACCCGGCGGTCAAACTCCATGAGTTCATCCGTATTATAGGCGTTGTTTAAAGAAAGCAACGGCATTGGATGGGCCACCGTCTGGAAGGCCTCAGCCGGCGCCCCGCCGACCCGTTGCGTTGGCGAGTCCGCCGTAACAAACTGCGGGTAGGCCGCCTCCAGCTCCTGGAGTTCTTTCATTAAGGCATCATACTCGGCATCGGAGATCTCCGGAGCGTCCAGCACATAATAAAGGTAATTATGGTGTTCGATGATTGCCCGTAGCTGCTCAATCCTTTTTTTTGCCTCCCCGGCCTCCATACCCGGCACCTCCATCCTCCATTTTCTCCAAAAACAGGAGAACACAAACGATCAACAACTGAAAATTATTCGCCTACCCCGGGGTGAATCCCTCCTTGTCTTACTTATCTTTCTGCCGGTAAAAGCAAAAAAGCGGCGCGGTAAAAAACCGCGCCGCTCAAAATTCTTAGTGGTGCGCCCGACAGGAATCGAACCTGTGCACCTGGCTCCGGAGGCCAGTGCTCTATCCCCTGAGCTACGGGCGCCTGCCTTTCTATTTTAAACGATCCGGTCCCAAAAAGCAAGCGGTGGAGGTTAATTTTTATCTCCTGGAACCGGCCGGGGCTTCCGCTCCTCTGCGAGCATACTCAAGGCCCCCAATAAAAACCAGATGATAGCCCCGATTTGGCTGGTATAAAGGTTATGAGTGAAAAGTTCATTGATGAAAAGCGCTGCCAGGGTGATCACCACCCCCGCTTCGAAAAGATCGCCATGGCGCCAGAGGAGGAAAGCCATGGCCGCGGCTTTCCACATAAACCAGAAAAAAGCCGCCAAACCCACCAACCCCAGATCCGAAAGGATGCTCCAGAAAATATTATGGGGGGTCGCTTGGGTTTTTTTCAGGAGGTCTCCGGCATAATCCAGTACGACCTCGGGGAAATTGCCAAGGCCGGTACCGGTCAAGGGGCGGTCCTGGAAAATCCGGCCGGCCGCCTTCCACAAATTGATCCGGATAATATTGTTCTGAAGATCGGAGATACTGAGAAAACGCTGATACCACTGGGGATGCAGGGAAAAAAGACCCCAGGCCAGGACGGAAATGATGAGAATGAAGAATAACAGCTTTTTATTGGAGTTCTTCTGGAAGGAATGGAGGAAGAAGAGAACAAACCCCCCCGCCGTCCCCAACCAGGCTGCCCGGGACAGGGTGGTCCCCAAGCCCAGCAGGATAAGGACGGCGTAGGGAATAACCAGCCACTGGTATTTTTTTGCCCGGTCGAAAATAAAGGCCATGCCCAAGAGGACAAAAATAAGGAAGAGCGTCCCCAGGCGGTTGGGGTGTCCGGTGAAGGCCGCCGCCCGGGAGCCCGGGTCGAAGAAAAAATACTGGCCGATGGCGACAAACACCGACAAGCCAATGGCGGCCAAAGAAAGCGGCATGGCAAAAGTGAAGAAGAACTTCTTATCTTTTACGTAAACCCGGCCGGCAGCGATCCCGGTCACGGCCATCAAGACCAGGCCGGTGGTGAAGGGAAGCGCCTTTTGGGGATGGGTTCCGAAAAGCGCACTTAAATAAGAAGCAAGGATCAGGGCAACGAGCGGCGGTAAAAGTTGGCCGAAAAAGGAGAAGGACGGGTCTTCTTTTTTATACTGCCAGTAAATTAAGGGAAACGCCAGAAAAAAGAGGCCAAGGCCGGTTGTGGCATGGCCCAAGGGCGCGCTGAGCGCAAAAACTATCATGAGAAACCTGGTAAGAACCTGGCGGGAAAAGAACGGTTCTGTCTTGGCGGGATTAGGGTTGTCCATTGCTTCTTTGTCATCCTTTCACGCCCAATTCATGGGTTTTGGTCTTTTTCCCTAATTCTTTCGCTTTTATGAGAAATTTTCCTCTAATATTCTTGCGGTAATTATAAGAAATCTCTTTATTTAGGCCCTAGTATATCATAAACCAGAGGAATTTTAAATTTCTCCCCCCGCAGTGTCAAGTAGAAAAAATAAACCGATGCCAAAAAACACCCGAAGAAGACCACCTTCGCAAGGAAAGCGATGATATTTCCCAGGAGAGGGATGATCCCGGTCAATAAAACCACGAGTTGCAGGGCTAGCCAGAGAAAAAAGAGGAAAATTCCCCAGGCAACTCCCTGACTGCCGTGGTAGCGCAGAAAATAATCCCGGCGTAGTTTTGTAAAGACAAATGCCAAGCCAAGCGGGGGGAAAAGATAACTGAAGGCCACCGCCATTCTGGCCTCGGGAGCAGTCTTCCCGGCCATACCAAACCCTCCTTTTTAACACCGGATAACAAGTCCCTTCCTTGCCTATAATTATTCTATTATTATTCTATACCAAACTTGTTATAAATATTTAAAAATTTAAACCGGGAGAAAACCTCCCGGTTCTTTATTAACCGGTTATACGGCCGCTACCCTGTTTTCCCCCGCCCCGGACGACAAATGGTTGGGGATTTCCGCGGAAGGTGACAATATTCCGCGTTCCCGCCGGATTTATCAGGTCAAAAGGGGGTGAATTGAATAAGCGAACAGTCAGATCGATTACTACCTTTTCCCGGAGGCGGTCCCCGTTGAGTAACTCAAAATCCAAGAAAACGATTTCCGGGATGAGTTGGCATCCCTGCCCCGGCTCAGCCCCTGCAATATCAATAAATCCGGAAAAGGGGATCTCTACCCGTTGGTGGACGACGGTATTTCTTTTATTCACGAAGAAGATTTGTTTATGGAGAATCCCCTGGAAGATTACTTTTCCCGGAATTATATGACAACGGAGGTCTTCAACCACCGCCCGGATCTCGTCAATCTTCTCCGCCGGTGTAAATAGGTCGACCGTATCATCGACAAGAACCTGAGCCTGCGCCTCCGCAACAACCCTTGTTGACATCATAGCCCCCTCCTTTTCATCCCTCTGCCACGAGAAGGGTTTGTTACATAGTATGTAGACAAATCCCCGGAGGTTTGGTGACAAAAAAACAAAATGCCCGCGCATACGCACGGGCGCCCTCGCGGGCACGATGAAAATGAGGTTTATCAGCAGTTGTCAACCGGGCGGCAGATTTGCTTGATCAGCCTTTCAAAGCCATTTAGCCCGTAATGGCTTTTAATGGAGGCTTCCAGCATTTCTCTGGCTGTTACTTCTGAAAAATCCAGGATATAACCGGCATTAAGCGCTAGTTGCCTGATAAACTCCCTCTGCGCTCTTCCGTTTCCTTCCCTGAACGGGTGAAGTTCGTTGATTGCGCTGAAATAATAATCGGTTTTCTTACTGAAATTATCAGGATCCAGGTTTTTGAGGTAATTTTCCTCTTTAAACTGCGGAAAATGACCTCTGCGAACGGTTGTATGTATTCCGCTGCTTTTCAGGGACATTCATTTTTAAATCCCCCCACAAGCATTAACAAACTCTCTCCCAGGGTTACCCACTGGCAGGTGCGGTCAAAACCGGAAAGTCAGTTCCCCTTTGATCAATGCCGGTTCCAATAAAAGCGCCTGGTATTTCAGGGTCAAAAGCGCATGACTCCCCCATTCCAGCCCCAACATGGTCTGTAAAACCCGCTCCCCGCTGGTGAACTCGTTATACCATTGGTAATCAACGATCATCCGCAGGTAATCGCTGAGTTGAAATGAAACACCCGCATTCACCCGGGGATTAAAGAGGAGAAATTGTAATTGATGGTCGCGCTCTTGAGGAAAATTCCACTGTAAACCCGCGTGAACAGAGGTGTTTCCAAAAAGGGAGACCCTCCCCTGGAGGTCAAGGCGCCAGTGATCCTCCGTCCCGTCGGTTTCCTTTTCCCGCCGGAGCGGGCCGGACCCGCTGAAAAGGTTCTCGCCCTGCCAGTTTCTCCCGGTTAAACCGGAATAGGGGTTTTTGTAGATATAACCGGTAGCCAGGGATAAATTGCCGATCTGGATCCCCGTGGTCGCTTGCACCATCTCGCCGTCGGCCACTCCCCCCGGCGGTCCTTGCTCTAAATCCCTGTAAAAAGCGAGGGTTTCCGCTTGTTGGCGCACAGTCCTATTCGCTCGCAGGATCAGGTCCAACTCCAGGTAACCGTCGGCAAAACCGGAGACCGATGCCAATTTCACCGGGGCCAGCCGCTCAAATTCATCCATGCTCAGGCCAAGGGTTGTCAACTCCCGCCCGAACTCCTGGACCAAACGCTTTAATATGTATTTCTCCCTGGCGGTAAGGACGGGCGGTGAAAACTCATTATCCAAACGGACAATAAGGCCTTTTAGATAATAAGCCATTTCGTACCTGGTCAAAACCTTCTGCTGCTCGTTTATGTACTGCCAGGGGTATCCCGGCAATAAACCACCCCGGGCCAGTTCGGCCAGGTCTTCATAGGCCTTGTGGCCGGCAGGGAGAAACAGCCCCTCCACCGCCATGATTAAGGGGGAAAAGAGAAAGATGAAAATCGCCAGAAAAGGAAGGAGTTTTTTCATCGCCATCATCCTCTGCCCCTTTGCCTCGTCATTCCTGAGCCGCCGCCTTCTCTTTGGCAAAAAAACGTTCACCCAGAACCACCGCGACATAGTCATCATAGGGCTCAGGCGGGGCCTGCAAGCCCAAGGGCAGCAGTCTCCGCCAGCCCCGCCGGTGTTCCTGGAGGTAACGGCGTCTTCCCTCGAGAGTTGAATAGGCCTCATCGATCCGCCTGACCACAGCCGCCTGCCCGTGCAGGGCTGTAACCACCCGGGCCAGCATCTCCCGGCTGCCCGTTTTATCACCGACCACCACCGCGGCCACGGGAAAACCGGTGCAGATCTCCTGGACCACCTGCTCCACTTCTTCAGCCGGGGCAACTCCCTTGCGTAAAACGGAAACCCGCTTGCTTTTGTCTTTTTCCAGTACCGCGTAGCCGAATTTCCGGCGCCCGGGGTCAACGGCCATAATCACCTGCGACATGCGGGTTTTCCTCCTCCAACTTGATCTCGACTTTCAAGGGCCCGCGGGTTCTCCAAACATCTTCCACCGCCACCATTTGCACGGTGACCCTTTGCTCTCCCTCCCGGATTTTTTTGATCAACTCCGGCGCCTCCTGCAGGGAGACAACTTCCCCTATATACTGGCCCTCGGAGATCATTCCCTTCTCTAAAGCCTTTTTCCGGACAACCAAGAGGAGGCGGAGGATCCGGTCAAGGATCTCCTCCTCTTCCAGGTCCGGTTCGATCCGGTCTTCCGCGATGATCTCTCCCTGGCGGAAGATGCATTCATCAGGAAAAACTTGAAAAGAGGTATAGACCGGTTCAAAGAGCACCGTATTATGGTCAACCACCAGGCGTAAAACCGCCGGCCTCTCCAAAGCGGCAATCTCCTTTGCCAGTGCGGAAAGGTCGTTTTTCACCTTGAGCGAATACTCTTCTTTCCCCCGTAGCCGGGCCCCCCGCTCCAGGGCGATTTTGTTCCCCTCAGTCAACATGGGGTAGAAGACCCCGGTGATAATCTCCTCCGGGTCTCTTCCCCCCTCAACGACCCGGGCCGCGAGAATATCCCCGCTCAAAAAGATCAAACGCCCGGTTTTGGTTGTTTCCAGGTTGTCCCGGAGCGTCGAGGCCTCCGCCGCCAAGACCTGCACCTCTTTGTGAAGGCGTTCCTTCTCCACTTCCAAACTGACCTTTGTCTCCTCAAGGACTTGAATTACCTCTTCCAAGGCATTGAGGCGCTTCTGGTTATAGGCCAGTTCCTTTTTATTCTCATCCAGCTCTTTCCTGGCCTGCTCAAGGGTGGCGGCGGCTTCCCGGTAGGAGGCCTCTGTGGCGGCCAGCAATTCTTCGGTCTTCTTCTGTTCTGCCAGGACTTCCCCTAATTTCTCCATTGTCTCCTGGTACTCGGCTTTCAGGACGGTCAATTCCCGCCGGATCTGTTTCATATGAAATAACGCGGTCCGGACATCCTCCGAGACCACCGCCATAAGCACTAAAGTGA
>Ga0079223_10003227_pt1 | contig 10250 bp, 7 predicted proteins | sample Stecom2011_FD_75072 | JGI IMG/M metagenome (GOLD analysis project Ga0079223, IMG submission 75072) | Agricultural soil microbial communities from Utah to study Nitrogen management - Steer compost 2011 | ecosystem: Environmental > Terrestrial > Soil > Agricultural land | place: USA: Utah...
CAGGACGAGCCCAACACACTCTACTGCGCCCGCATGGGCAGCCCCCTCGTCATCGGCGAAGCCAGCGAAGAGCAGTTCATCGCCTCCGACCCGCTGGCCCTGTTGCAGGTCACCGACCAGTTCATCTATCTGGAAGAGGGCGACCACGCCCGCCTGACCGTAGAAAGCCGCGAGATATGGAACCAGCGCAACGAATCGGTCGAATACCCCGTGCTGCGCTACGAACACGCCGCCCACAGCATGGACAAGGGCGAATACCGCCATTACATGCTCAAGGAAATTTACGAGCAGCCTGCCGCCATCGCCAATACACTGGATGGCACCCTGGCCGAAGATCACGTCCTGACCGCCGCCCTGGGCCCGGAAGCGGAAACCCACCTGGCAGATATCAGAAACATCCATATCGTTGCCTGCGGCACCAGCTACCATGCCGGTCTGGTTGCCCGGTACTGGATTGAAGAGCAGGCCGGCCTGCCATGCCAGGTGGAGGTAGCCAGTGAATACCGCTACCGCACAGTAGCCGTACCGCCCAACACCCTGCTTATTACCATCTCCCAGTCCGGCGAAACCGCCGACACACTCGCCGCCCTGCGCCATGCCAAGCAGCAGGGCTACCTGGCCAGCCTGGCCATCTGCAACGTGGCCGGCAGCTCGCTGGTACGCGAAGCCGACTGGCGCCTGCTGACGAAAGCCGGCCCGGAGATCGGCGTAGCCTCCACCAAAGCCTTCACCACCCAGCTGGTTGCACTGCTGTGGTTGACCACCGCGCTGGCCCAGGCTAACAACCGCGCACCGGAAATGATCAGCGCCAATGTCCGCGCCCTGCGTGGCCTGCCGCGCCTGGTAGAAAAGGTCCTGCACCTGGACCAGCACATCGAAGCGCTCGCCGCCACCTTCACCAACAAGCAGCATGCCCTGTTCCAGGGCCGCGGCCCCCATTACCCCATCGCCATGGAAGGGGCACTCAAACTCAAGGAAATCTCGTACATCCACGCAGAAGCCTACGCCGCCGGCGAACTCAAGCACGGCCCGCTTGCCCTGGTGGACGAAAACATGCCCGTAGTGAGCGTCGCCCCCAGCGACAGCCTGCTGGAAAAGCTCAAGTCCAACCTGCAGGAAGTCAGCGCCCGCGGTGGCCAGCTGATCAACTTTGCCTGTGAAAGGGCAGAGCTGGATAACGGCGACGGGATCACGCACCTGAGCATGCCGTGGGTATATGAAAGCGTCTCGCCGATTGTCTACACCATCCCGTTACAACTGCTCAGCTATCACGTGGCATTGGTTAAAGGCACCGACGTAGACAAGCCCAGAAACCTGGCCAAATCCGTAACAGTTGAGTAGCTAGGGCGGCCCGCCGTCACAACCCGTAGGAGCGCCGCCGGGACGCCGGACCGCCCCGGCGCGATAGGCGCGCAAAGCGCGCCCATTTATTAAAAACAAACACCGTCAAAAACACAGGTTCAAAAAAATGCACAAACTGGAAGACATCAAACTAGCAGTGATCGGCCTCGGTTACGTAGGTCTACCCCTCGCAGTCGAGTTCGGAAAGAAGCGCTCCGTCATCGGCTTTGATATCAACCAGTCACGCATCGACGCCCTCAGGGAGGGGCACGACAGCACACTGGAAGTCGAAGACGACGAACTGAGAGCTGCTACTCACCTGAGCTTCACCGCTGACGCTGCAGATCTGGAAGCTGCAAACGTTTACATCGTCACCGTCCCCACGCCAATCGATGAACACAAGCGGCCTGATCTGACACCGCTCTGCAAAGCATCCGAGACAATCGGTAGAACACTGAAAAAAGGCGACATCGTCATATACGAGTCCACCGTTTATCCGGGTGCAACAGAGGAAGAATGCGTACCGGTGCTGGAGCGCGTTTCTGGCCTGAAGTTCAATGAAGATTTCTTCGCGGGTTATAGCCCTGAGCGCATAAACCCCGGCGACAAGGAACACCGCGTCACCAATATCAAGAAAGTGACTGCTGGCTCCACCCCGGAAATAGCAGAGATCATTGATGCCTTGTATCAAGAAATTATCAAAGCGGGAACTCACAAAGCCAGCAGTATCAAAGTCGCTGAAGCCGCCAAAGTAATTGAAAATACCCAGCGGGATCTAAACATTGCACTTATAAACGAGCTCGCCGTGATCTTTAATAAAATGGATATCGACACGGAGGCTGTACTTCAGGCCGCAGGTACAAAATGGAACTTTCTACCGTTCCGGCCTGGTCTTGTTGGTGGTCACTGCATCGGCGTGGACCCCTATTACCTCACCCATAAAGCACAGTCTATCGGCTACCACCCGGAAATTATTCTAGCTGGGCGTCGATTGAACGACAATATGGGCGCGTACGTTGTTTCCCAGTTAGTCAAGTGTATGATGAAGAAAAGAATTCAAGTCGATGGCGCCAGGGTGCTAATTATGGGGTTGGCTTTCAAAGAAAATTGCCCCGATCTACGGAATACCAAAGTGGTAGATGTCGTTCGTGAACTGACTGACTACAATATCGAGGTGGATGTATATGATCCTTGGGTATCTGTAGATGAAGCCAAGAAGGAATACGGTTTTGCAACGATTAACGAGCCGGCTGTGAATAGTTATGATGGGATAATCATTGCAGTCGGGCATTCCCAGTTCAAGAAGCTAGGGCAAGAAAATATCCGCAGTTTTGGTAAGCCGAGTCACGTGCTCTATGACCTGAAATACCTATTGCCAGCCGAGGCGTCTGACTTGCGTCTTTGAGTCCAGGTTGCTTCAGTTGATCGAAATCTTCATCTATTATAAGTTTTAGAAGAGTATCTATGAGTTATTATGACGAAGTTCTTGAAAAGCTCTCCCTTAATCAGAGTACTTGGTTGATTACGGGCGTTGCTGGATTCATTGGCTCTAATCTCCTGGAGACGCTCCTTAAGCTCGGTCAAAAAGTTGTTGGCCTTGATAACTTTTCCACAGGGTACCAACGTAACTTGGATGAGGTCCAACGCGCTGTAACTGCGGAGCAGTGGGAATGCTTTCGATTCATAGAGGGCGATATTAGAAATTTAGCTGACTGCAGAGCGGCTTGTTCCGGAGTGGAGCACGTCCTCCATCAGGCGGCTTTGGGTTCTGTACCCCGCTCTATAAATGACCCTATAACAACAAACGCTACGAATATTGACGGATTCCTCAACATGTTGGTTGCGGCGCGGGACGCAGGAGTGAAAAGCTTCACTTATGCCGCCAGTAGCTCCACATATGGTGACCACCCGGCGCTACCAAAAATAGAAGAAAATATAGGTAAGCCTCTTTCTCCCTATGCGGTAACCAAATACGTGAACGAACTATACGCGGACGTTTTCGCAAAAAGCTACGGTTTTAGCTGTGTAGGATTACGCTATTTTAATGTTTTTGGAAGGCGACAGGACCCTAATGGAAGTTACGCTGCAGTTATACCAAAGTGGTGTTCGTCCCTAATAAAATCTGAGCCCGTATACATTAACGGAGACGGAGAGACGAGCAGGGATTTTTGCTATATAGATAATGTCGTCCAAGCCAATATACTCGCTGCGAATGCTTCTCGTGGTTTGAAAAGTGACGTATTCAATGTTGCGGTGGGAGAGCGAACATCTTTAAACGATTTGTATGCAATGCTTACACGTACCCTTTCTGGATACGTAGACAGTGTGGCTCCAGAACCAATCTATCAAGATTTTAGGAAAGGTGACGTAAGGCACTCACTTGCCGACATAACTAAGGCCCGAGATAAACTCGGCTATGAGCCTAGGTTTTCATTAAAAGAGGGTTTAGTGCAGGCAGTATCTTGGTACGTAAAGAACCTATGAATATAGGCGAGTCCTATTGTCTTTTGAAATAGCGACAGTCCTAATCGCGAGCTCCATAAAATGGCCTTGGGTCGTAAAACATCGATTATAATGGTTCTGCGCATCGCAGGTATGCTGGCTGGTATTCTGTCTACTGCTGCGGTCGCCCGATATGCAGGTAAGCAAAGCTTTGGCCTGTATGTACTAATATTCTCTGTATTGTCACTTGTGATGATAGTGGCGCAGCACGCAATTCCAATGTATTTGGCTAAGAATGGAGCGGCGTACTTTAGAAATGGTGAGAGAGAACTGTTCGAAGGAGTGTTAAATAAAGGCGTAAGTATATATTTTATCAGTATCGGTTTTGCGTTGGCTCTGTTGGGGGGGGCAAGGGTATTTATTGAGATTGCAGGATCATTGTTATTAGTTCTTGCAGCAACATATGCCGTTCTCGGTCTTAACATAGGGTTGCGGGGAGGGCTGATGACGGCCATAGGAGAGGCTCAAATGGGCAGCCCCTTAGAAGCTGTTGTTCGAAATGCCATATTCGGCGTGGCCGTGGCATCATGGATTAATAAAAATAGTAGTGTCTATGATATTTTCAGCTTATATTTTTTGGGTGCGGTAAGCTCATTATTTATATGTTTGTTGCTGGATAAGATTTTTTTAGGCGACGTCGCTAACCACAAATGCACGGTTCGGATCTCTCCGGTTTCTTGGTTTGACTTATCCCAGATTATAACATTCAGTTTGCTTGGCGGCGTATTTGTGCTTAACGCCAATATCGGGGTTTTCTTTGTGGGGAGTATGGCAGGGACCGAGCAAGTTGATGTTTACAAAGTAGCAATGCTAGCGGCGACTGGCGTATCTTTCATGTTTGCGTCATCGTCGTCAGTATTGGCGTCTCGCTTGTCAGCCTCAGTAAGTAAAGATGTAGCCGGCCTCGCACGGAAAATGGCTAGATTAGTTACTCTTCTGAGTGTCATCGCATTAATTATGTTTGTAATGCTTGGTGAGTTCTTTATAGGTACGATGCTTGGGGAAGAATTTCTGGATGCATATTCCCCTAGTTTGATTCTGCTTGCCGCGCAGATAGTAACTGCTATGTTTGGATTTTCAGGTCTCTATTTGAATTTAAACGGAGATGAGCGGTTTGTATTGGGCACCGCAGTATTTGCCGTTTCCTTTAATGCCGTTATGCATGTATTGCTGGTTCCGGGGCACTCTTATATGGGGGCGGCTTGGGCTGTAATGGCGACCACTATTGTGTGGAAGTTTGTGCTCTGGGTGAGACTATATTACTTACAGAAAGTTAGCATGGCCATTTTATAAGGATGAAATGTGACAAAGAGAGTGATTTTATTTGATCCGGCGGCAGCGAGCTTCAATAAAGGGGACATGATCATAAGTGAAGCCGTAGAGAGCGAGCTGGTTGAGTTGCTGCCCGATGCGGAAATAGTGAAAATTTCATTACACCAACCTTTAGGGAAGATCCATAGAAGTCTGCTGCGAGAGAAATGCTTAAAAATAGTAGGGGGGTCTAATGTTTTAAGCGCAGTGATGCACCCCATTTTAAGGCAGAGTCGTTGGAACCTTTACCCGCACGATTATCAAGCGGTCCGGGGTTTCTGTTATATGGGCGCTGGGTGGGCAGGTACAAACGTGCGTTCAAACCTGATTGGTAAATGGTTTTTAAAAAATTTTCCTTCTAAATTGCCCGATGTGAACTCTTTTAGAGACTCAGAGACGTTGATGAGAGCGGGGCTGTTCGGTATAAAAAATGGGATAAATACCGGTTGCCCTACGATGTGGGGGCTGACTCGGGCTAAGATGGACGCGGTGAGAAGGACAAAAGGTTCCATCGTGGTAACCACACTTACGGACAATATGCCTGATAAGCGCGCTGATATGGAGCTCCTAGAGTGTTTAAAAGAGCAATATGAGGAGGTATACATATGGTTTCAAGGCCTTAATGACGCGCGGTACTTTAAAAGCATGGGGCTTAAAGGAGTGCGAGAGCTGCCACGAAACGTATCTGGATATCAAGCGTTCCTCCAAGAAAACGTATCCCGCTTAGATTATGTCGGCAGTCGGCTCCATGGCGGCGTAAAGGCTCTCCAATGTGGCGTCAGAACGATAATATTAGCGGTTGACCATCGCGCATTGGATATTTCTCGTGATGTAGGCTTGCTAGTGTTGCCCAGGAAAGACGTAAGTTCGCTAGAAGGTTTAATTAACTCGGATTTACAGATGAGCGTCAAGATAGATAGAGGCGCGATATATAAATGGAAGCAAGGCGTGCTTCGGTTGTTTGAGTCATGAAAATTTTAATTACTGTTGGTCGGCTCGATATAGGGGGGGTAGAGTTAAGGACGCTGGAGACTATTCGTGAGCTTAAGGCTAGGCACCCTTGTCTGAAGTTTTACATATATATAGTTTCAGGACGGAGAGGTGCTCTTGATGAAGCGTACCGTGATGAGGGAGCGGAGCTTATCTATGGCAAAGGGAGTTTCAATAGTTTAATAAACTTGTATCGAGTGATTAAGGGCATAAAGCCACATGTGTTGCACGTGAACGCTAGTTACGCGGGGGGACTATTTACGTGCATAGGCTGGTTGGCTGGCTGTCAAAAGCGTATCGCACATATACGGAGCGTATATTTGCCAGAAATGCACTGGTTCTTTAAAGGTAAATATTTGCTTTACTTGCCAATGTTGAATATCTTCTCAACCAAAGTCATAGGAGTGGCTAAATACGCGAAGCATACTGCACGGACATCCGATGAAAAATGGACGACACTTTATGACGGTATCGAGCCTAGCCGCGTGCCAAGAGCTTTAGGTAAGCGAGAGGGGGAGCTGCGTCTGATAGTCGTCGGTCGGCAACATGTGTGTAAGAACCTTCAGTTTGCGTTGGAGATTCTAGAAGCATTATTAAGTAAACAGGTCCGAGTTTACCTGACATTTGTAGGGGATGAAGATAAGGAGATTGGTGGCGAGCTACGGGCCATAGCTCATGAGAAGGGATTGACAGGATATATAAACTTTGTCGGAGGGGTGCCCAGGGAAGAGGCGTTACAATATATGGCATCTTCCGATGTGCTATTGGTTACATCAACTCGGGAGGGGCTACCTGGAACGATCCTCGAGGCGTCAAGCGTTGGTTTGCCTGTAATATCGAGTGATCTTCCAGGGGTAATCGAGATATCAAACTACATTGACTCGGTTTGGACTAAGTCCTTAAATGACGCAGCGTCGTGTTGGGCAGATTCGGCTTTGGCGATACGAGAGGCTTGGTCTCATAAAAGTTCTGATATTGTAGATAAGTTCAACAGTTCGCCTTTTACGTTGACGAAGCACACGATTGGGATAGAGAAAGTGTGGGGGCTCGATGAATAGGGAAATAGCTGGCTCGTCCGGAATGCACAAACAGCGTATCACTAGCGCTTCACCAGGATACCGATACCTACTGGCTCTCTCAAAGCTGGATCTCGTAGCATTATATACTTTGCTTTTTGGGTTGGCGTTAGTTGTGGTGCTATCTGCGTGGCCAAAAGGCGCGGCTATCTCACATGTTAAATTGTCCGCGCTTATCTATATAGGTACATTCGCTCTTGTTTTGAGATTGGTGCCGGCATCGGAAAAGGGGTTTTTACATCCTATCGTATTTACGGTAATTTGGTGGGGAGTTGTTAGGGAACTTGTACCCAAAATATCAGTGTTTGCAAATGGTCTAGAAAGGCATGCCGCGTTGGGCGGGGTGAACCAGACTCAGCTAGATTATGTCGTGGCTGAGTCAACTTTATATTCTGCGTTGTCTATAGTGATTATTTCCCTTGCTTTTGCAGGTTTAAAATTCAAAGGAGTCCGGATACCTCAGATGATGGAGCCCAAAAGTGTTTATCCGGGTTTATGCATTTTGGCATTTTTAAGCCTACTTTCTTTCGGTATGTTTGCACTCGCAGCTGGTGGGCTTGGGAACTTAATAATGCAGCGAGGGATTTCAGTTAGCGACCGTGTGGCTACACAGATTGGCGCTCATTGGGTTGTGCTCTCCACCCTCCTTGAGGTGGGATGTTACATTGCGCTAAGTTCAAAAAAAGGTGTAGAGAAATCCCTCTTCTTCTGGGTTTTTGTGGTTCTGTCAATGTTTATAGGGTTTGCTTCTACTGGCTCGCGATCTGGTGTTATTATGCAGCTGGTATTTATTGCTGTTATATATTCCATTAAGATGGGAAGAATCCCTTATCGTACTGTTATATATGGCGTATTTATTTCTATTTTGCTGGTTGGGGGGCTTGGCGAAATTCGGGCTCAGATGCAGAAAAGCGCTGATGTTAGCGAGGTAAACGTAGATCAAGATATATTTTCTGCTTTAGCCTCAGGCGTCAAAACTGTCTCGCAGTATTCAGGTGAGGTTTACGGTTTGTATGCGGTGGTTGGAAAAGTGCCAGAAAACGTACCGTTTTTATACGGTGAGAGCTATAAATCTATTTTATACATCCCTTTTCCGAGCGCGGTTGTTGGAGAAAAGCCGTTGTCCGGGGGCAGGTTGGCGTCTGATAAATTATTCAATAATCCGCAAAGTGGCGTCCCGCCAACTTATGTAGGAGAGGCTTACTGGAATTTTGGATGGATTGGTGTGGTCATTGTCTCCCTTCTATGGGGGGTTGTGCTAAGGTTTATATACGATACGTATAGATTGAATGTGTTCTCAGTTTTGATGGCTTTGCCGTTTTTGTTTGTTTTATTCTACGCGCGCCCAGATAGTAATAGCTTGGTGGGAGCCGTCCAAGCGCTGGCAGTGTTGTATTTTTCGTATTTTATCATTGGTTTTTGTGGGAAGCTAAGAATCGGTCGTGGGGTGGGAGTTGGATAAGCTTGCGTTTTTTACTGATCATATATTTAAAGTGGACCCCAACGGTTTGCGATATTCAGAAGGGAAAATAACTAGTTCAACATTTGACCGCTACTTGTCGATTTGCGACCAGGTAGTGGTGGTTTGTAGGGAAAGCGCAATTAGTCACTCTACGGCGCAGTTATATTCTCTATCTTCAAACTCCCACGTTGAGTTTCGTGCACTGCGTGGCAGTTCATGGCTTTCCATTTTTATTCGACATGGTTTGCATAATTTTGGCCTGGTCCGCTCGGTAATTAAAAGCAGTTCATTCGTGGCGTTGAGGTGCCCTGCATTTATTTCAGCGTTGTTTCTTCCGTCAGTATTATTGGAAAGAAAAGAATATGCTGTAGAAGTAGTTGGGGACGCGTTTCAGGCGATTCGTTCGGCTACTCGTGGTAAGGCCTTCTCTCTTCCGCTGGCAATAATGATGCACATCATAACAAAGGTTGTGATTAAAAATGCGACCGGTGCTATTTACGTTACAGCTAGCATTCTACAGCGGAATTATCCTTGCTCTGGAATAACTGCTTCGGCTTCAAATGTAGAGATTGACAGCGTTTCTTGTGAAGTGCTTCAAAGACGTCTAGCGAAGTCCTCTCGGGGTCTTCCAGAAAAGTTCGTTGTTGGAGTTATTGGTTCGTTTAATAATAAGTACAAGGGTATCGATGTTCTGGTTAAAGCGGTTGGGGAGTTAAGGAGAAAAGGTCTTCCGGTGAGGCTCGAAGTGGTGGGGAGCGGTGATGCTGGCAATTTAAATATTTCTGATGATTTACGGGATCATATTATTTTACGCGGCTCGCTCAGTAGAGATGAGATTTTTGAATGGCTTGAACAGATTGATGTTTATTGTCAACCCAGCCGGACGGAAGGTTTACCCCGTGCACTCATTGAGGCGATGAGCCGAGGTTGTCCAGCGGTCGCCACTGATGTCGGAGGGATCCCAGAGTTGCTCGAGAATAATTATTTATGTGGTCCCGGCGATGTTGATGGTCTTGCTCTTCTATTAAGGCGCGTCTACGAGTCTGGTGAAGAGCGTGACGCTATGGCGCTTAGGAATTTTAAATTTTCTCAAGCGTACAATAAAGACGTCCTATCGGCAAGGCGACGCGATTTTTGGGCAGCAATCGCCAATCGCTGATTTTCCATTTTTTTAATACTTTCACAAGCGCCTGCCATTTTAGACTGTGAGGTTTGCTTTGAAATTTTTATTGATAGCTGGCTTTCCCGATTCGTTAATAGAATTTAGAGGTGAACTAATACGCGCTTTGGTTGAAGCCGGCCTTGATGTGCATGTGGCTTGCCCATCTATACATCAGATCAAAGGCTTGCGCGATCAGATCGATAATTTGGGTGCGACTACACACGAGATTACACTCCAAAGGACGGGGGTTAACCCACTCTATGATATCCGGACTTTGTTTGACCTGTGGGCCCTAATGCGCAAGATAAAACCTGACTACGTGCTCGGCTATACAATAAAGCCCGTGATTTATGGAGGGCTGGCTGGCTGGCTTGCTAGGGTGCGCATGCGGAGCTCTCTTATTACA
>Ga0079223_10003234_pt1 | contig 10236 bp, 12 predicted proteins | sample Stecom2011_FD_75072 | JGI IMG/M metagenome (GOLD analysis project Ga0079223, IMG submission 75072) | Agricultural soil microbial communities from Utah to study Nitrogen management - Steer compost 2011 | ecosystem: Environmental > Terrestrial > Soil > Agricultural land | place: USA: Utah...
ACACCGCCAGGCTTTAAACAAAACAAACCCCAGCCCAAAAGGCTGGGGTTTTTTGTTTGTACTCTATTTTATTGTGCCTACTCGAGCATGGGCATGTGACAAAACCGCCTGGAGCGGTTTTGATCGCTGCTTGCAGCGACCCGAAGGGCGAAGGGCAGGATGCCCGGAGTAAAGTAGGACACCGCCAGGCTTTAAACAAAACAAACCCCAGCCCAAAAGGCTGGGGTTTTTTGTTTGTACTCTACTTATTACTTACGGCAATGCCGTACCTACCGTTCAAATATTATCGCATCATTTTCAATGTTACGACCGTAGAGAAGACTAACAATTGGTCAAAATCACTAACTCAGCAATAAGATAATTAACTTTTTTGTATAACCTATTGAAAAATAGGGCTTATTATTTTGGCATGGGAATTGTAAGTAGTAGATGTAGAAAGCAGTGATTTCGGATTAAATGCTGCTAGATTACTTATTAAAGGGGTTATACTCGTGAGAGCAATTGCTATTATTTTTTTAGTCTTGGTTGGTATTTATTTCGCACCAGCGCTATTAGCGGCGTTTTTTGGTGTGGTTATATCACTGGGTGTTCTTTTAATGATCGCAGGGCTGGCTTACCTGATTACTTTTATGATTGCCGGTAGCATACTTACTGCCGCTGTTGTGGCGCTAGCGATCGTTGCAGTTGCAACAATGGGGGCATGGTTACCAATTGTTTTAGTTGTTCTTTTTGTGTTTTGGCTGATAAAACGTACCAATATGGCCCGAAATTAGTTATTGTGTCGCCATTGATATAAGCGAAAGGGGTTTCTATGCGTACATTAATGGCAATATTTCTAAGCTTAACTTTACTCTCAATACCAAGTTTTGCAGCTGAACTCGAATCTGAAGGGCTATGGTTAAGGGAGTCGATACCAGGTCAGCCTCATGGTGCTGGTTTTGGTGTGTTGATAAACAATACAGATATGGATGTCTTTTTGATTGGAGCTAGCATTAGCGTAGCTGAAGACGTTGAAATACATCAGCATGTTATGGAAGGCCAGCAAATGCGTATGGAACAAATTGAAGCGTTAATGGTCCCTGCTGGCTCGCATGTAAAATTACAACCTGGCGGTTATCACGTGATGTTAATGAACTTAAAAGAGCCTCTGGTTGTGGGCGAAGTTCATAGTATGACGCTTGTTTTTAGTGACGGTACAACACTTGATGTTGAAGTACCGGTAAAACCTCTTGTAGAAATGCACAATGAGCATGCTCATCACTGATAAATCGTAAAACTTTAAGCGACTACATGGTTCCTGTAGTAGACTTACCCGATATAAATTCATAAGGGTTTTGCAATGATTAAGAATAAATTAATACTTGGTGCTGCCGCTTTAGGCCTTTTGGCAACAACTAGTTTCGCAAGCCAGGCAGACATGCTGTTTGGTGTTCATGGTGAAGTGCAATATTGGCAAGCTAAGAACGATGGTGGTTTTTCTACCACTCAGAACACAGATGATTGGGCTTGGGATGGTGAAGGTGCAACGCGTTTAAGTCTGAGCCTCAACCATTTTGTGCCTTTAATTCCTAACGTTATGATTGAACGTCAATTATTGAAAAGCTCAGGTACTTTGCCGCACACCGAAGACTATATAATTGGCAATTCATCCTTCCCAGCCCCTACTGATGGAACGTCAGCACTATTAAATACCACCTGGGATTTAGGCCACGACACACTAACGCTATATTATCGTTTATTCGACAATAGTCTTGTGCAGTTCTTTTTTGGTGTGTCAGCTAAGAAGTATAATGGCGATATGTCAGTAAATATTGGCGGGCAAACACTACGCAAAGATATTAACCAAACTATTCCAATGGGTTATGTGCGTTTAACTGCGGGTTTACCATTCAGTGGCTTGTCACTGCGTGCTCAAGGGCATCCAATTTCTCTTGGCGACCACGATTCATACGACATGGAAGCGTCTTTGCGCTATGAGTTTTTAGATACTTTGGCGTTAGACGGCATACTTTCAATTGGTTACCGTACGCTTAGCCTTAAATTAGACAACGCTTCAGGTTTATATACAGACTTTGAAGTGAAAGGCCCATTTGTGAACCTTTCACTACATTTCTAATAGTTGCCTTTCTGGAGCAGAAACTTTCCTTCGAATGTCTGCTCCAGCTCTCCCCAATATGTATCATTAAATGACGCACTTATAAGGCGGCATAGCTCTTCGCCTATGGGGGTGTAACGAAAATAAGTAAGTACTAAGTCATTCATCATGGGGGTTAGTACAACGCGTACCGATGACAATGAAAGAACGATTCCTTTCTTCTGCTGCAATATTCCGCTCTCGATCATGTCTGCATGCAATAACCCTAAGTCGACTAAACTAAGAATATCTGGGTAGTTTAAGCCGCATTTTGCGAGGTTTACTTGTTGCATAGTTGGGCTTAACAGAAGCTTCATAAAGCGTGGTCGTTGTTGATAACCAATAATTATTTTATGCCGTGCCGCCCGTTTTTCATAAGCGGTAAAGGCTTTTGCTTTTCGCAGAATAACCGCTTCATAAGGAGTTAGTTCAGCAAGCACCCTTAAAGCGCGTACTGAAAAACTCCCCGGCGACTGGCTTTCCATTAATAGCACGCGGGACCAAAGTTCCTGCATACGAGTGTGTGACGTTCGTTCGGCTAGCTCTAGAAAGTGCTCAAGCCAGTCTGGATCTGGCTGAGTAATTGAATTGATACGGTCACTGCGTTCCAGTGTAAGCTGAATAATACGTTCTAAATTAGCCTGGTGACGCGCGAGTAAAACTTGCTGTCTGTCATGAGCTCGAGATTCAAGCGCTACAAAGCCTGCGGTATGTGCCGAAGGTAATTGTAAGCCAAACTCTTCTAAGCTTTGCATAAGCCTGCTGCGCGAACGGCATGGCGTAATAATATGTTGTGCGTGGCGTGCATTTCGCATCGCTAGCCCCCTTTAAAGTACTGCCCCTAACTAATGTTATCGGCTGAACTAAGAATAAATGAAGGGGAAGCTACGTTTAGGTAGCCTCAACGATGCTCTGTTGGCAGGCTTTGTACTACTTCTATTAGCTGTGTTGTTGAAATAGCGGGGGTGCGAGGTAAATAAATAATGTCACATTGTGTTTTTAAACTATCAAATTTACCAACCCAGTCGTCGCCCATTACCAGCGTATCTGCTCTATACTTTAAAATATATTCAGACTTTAGTTCAAGAGAGTCTTCCAAGAAAACTTCATCAACATAGCGGAGGGCTTTAATAATTCTCATGCGATCAGCTTGGTTACAAATGGGATAACGGCCTTTTTTGGTATAATTTAAGGCATCAGAAGAAACCCCAACGCTCAAGTGTGACCCTAACTTTTTTGCGCGCTCTAATATATTTAAGTGACCAATATGGAACATGTCAAATGTTCCAAAAGTAATGATTCGCATGGCGTTCCTACTATTTTGTTTGAGTAATAATTAAAGCTGACTTTAGCGGAAAGCCCAGTATTTGTAAGCTTTACGTGCTTTTAGGTGGCGAATTATATTTAAAGGCTTCCGTCGTTCTGCTGTAATATTATTGGTTAGAATATTTTCTACACAACTTAAAATTCGCTCAGAAGACAGTTGATCTCGGTATGGATGCATTGAGTGACAAAATTGTTCAATGTGCTCTTTACGAGATACATCATGTAACGCGGTTTCAATTGATGATTTTAATTGCGGTGCTTCGACAAAGTCGATTAATACGGGATCTGGGCTAGCATTTTTATAAGTTACGGCAGGTTTACCTTGTAACAAAAATTCAGTAATTATGGATGATGTGTCAGAAAGAAGGACATCTGCGGTTGCGAAGGCTGAGGCTAAGTGCGCATCTCCTACCAACTTCAACTTGTGGTGTGATTGCGCCCGAAATTTATCAATCCAAGTAGAATCCATTTTAGGATGGAATTTGACTAACCATTGCCAGTCTTTAGAGTGACTCAGTTTAATAATTTCTTCAAAAAGCTCTGGCGTACTACAATATGCGGGGGAAAACGTAGGTGCATATAATACTGTTGGGCTAAACTTTTTTTCTTGAGTTATCGGCGCTATGGCATTATCGAGCTTAGGCCAGCCTGTTTGCTGCACTAGAAAATGTCGATGTTTAGCTTGTAGCTCATTGAATTTAGCTGTGAAAAAAGGCCCTTGCGTACAATATAAGTCGAAACAATTGCGAATTCGCCAATGGCCTTTCTTTTTCCATTCGAAACCATGAAAAACTTGAACCTTGAGCCCTGGTACAAAAGATGGAACAACATTGCCGGGAACAAATATGGCATCAGCAGCATAATTAATAAGTTGCTTAATGTCAGTTTCGTACCTTTCATTGTCTAAGAAAAGTTCTGTATTGACGTTATTGCCATCTAAAAACCAAATGAATTCGTGCCCCTGGTCTAGGGCAGCATTTTGTATTGGCCTAAGTATGTCGAAAGAGTAGTTTTCGCTAATGAAACCCACGTATTTACGCATATTAGCTGTTCCGCTGCTTATTAAACAATAGGCTCCGGCGAGCGCCGAAGCCTATTTTGGAAGACTTATTTTGCGCGTTCGAAAGACGACACAATTTCTTCTTTTGCAGCTGCTGCGTCAGCCCAACCGTCAATTTTTACCCACTTGCCTTTCTCGAGTTCTTTGTAGTGCTCGAAAAAGTGAGTGATCTGTGCTTTCAGCAGCTCTGGAATATCGTTCACGTCTTTGATGTGATCGTATTCTTTGGTGAGTTTACTCACTGGAACTGCAAATATTTTTGCGTCTTCTCCTGACTCGTCGGTCATATTCAATACGCCAACAGGGCGGCAGGTAATAACTGTTCCTGGTGCTAATGGGTGCGGTGTTGGTACAAGTACGTCAACTGGGTCGCCATCTAATGAAAGAGTTTTGTTAACGAAACCATAGTTGCACGGATAAAACATTGGTGATGACATGAAACGGTCAACCCAAACAGTGCCTGTGTCTTTATCGACTTCGTATTTAATCGGATCAGCGTTTGCTGGGATCTCGATAATGACGTTAATTTCTTCAGGAAGGTTCTTACCCGCAGGTACGTCACTCAAACTCATAATAATTTCCTTTATCTAAATGTATAAATAATGAAGTGATATTTGGCATTAGCCGTCTAATCGTGTGCACTCGATATTTTTATAGTAATCGAGGCAAGTATTTACTTCTTGGCGCGATCCCATAATTACAGAAACACGCTGATGAATATGGGTTGGCTGCAATGACATAATACGTTCGTAGCCCGTTGATGCTCGTCCACCCGCTTGTTCAACAATGAAGCTCATTGGGTTTGCTTCATATAGTAAGCGTAGTTTGCAAGGCTCTTTTTTGTTTCGACTGTCGGCAGGGTAAGCAAAAATACCACTGCGTGTCATCACACGATGAACATCGGAGACCATGGCTGCATTCCAGCGCATGTTAAAGTTTTTCTTACGTGCGCCTTCACTACCTTGAACTAAGTCTTGAATATAAGTTTGCATAGGTGCTGGCCAAAAACGTTGGTTCGACATGTTAATGGCAAATTCTTGCGTTTCTTCTGGAATGGTTAATTTTTCCACGGTGAGTAAAAATTCACCCACGCGGTGATCTAACGTATAAGCGCGAACACCTTTGCCAGTGGTTAACACCAGCATGGTTGATGGGCCATATAAAATATAACCAGCAGCGATTTGTTCATCACCTGTTTGTAAGAAAAGCTCTTTGCCTTCGGCAGCATGCTTTGGTTTTTCTAAAATACTAAAAATGGTGCCAACCGATGAGTTAATGTCAATATTTGAACTGCCATCTAACGGGTCGTATGCCACTAAGTAACGAGCATCGGGGTTACCCATAACCACGTCGTCTTCTTCCTCAGAAGCAACCGCGTGAACTAAATTGGTTTCGAGCAGCATATTTTTAATAAGTTGATTCGATACCACATCGAGCTTTTTTTGGGTTTCGCCCTGAATGTTTTCATCGAGCGTTGAGCCCAAGGTGTCGGCTAAACTTCCCTGGTGCAAACGGTGAGATATCTCTTTTGCAGCCGTAAGAAGTGTATTAATTACGGAAATGAGGTGGAGCGGCACATGGTCGCTGTTCAGTACCGGAATTAATCGTTGCATGTTGGGCCTCGTATAAGCTGAAAATATGCGTTTAAAAACGCCCGATAGTGTAACGGATTTGCTTTGGAAAAGCCCTATTAAAGTGCTGCTTTGTCCAGATGAATCGCGCTTCTTGCGGTGTTACAATGACTTATTCTAATACATGTAGGGAACAATGGCTTTGACCAAGCACATTCATATACTAGGAATTTGCGGAACCTTTATGGGCGGGCTCGCGTCGCTGGCTCGCGATTTAGGTTATCGGGTAACAGGTTGGGACCAAAACGTTTACCCGCCAATGAGCACGCAATTGGAAAAACTAGGTATTGAACTAACCTCAAGCACAAGCACCGAGCAGTTTGTACCCGCACCCGACTTGGTTATTATTGGTAATGCCATGAGCCGAGGTCATCCACTTGTGGAATATGTGCTTGAACAAGGGTTAGCGTTTCAGTCTGGGCCACAATGGCTTGGTGAAAACCTATTGCGCCACAAGCAGGTACTTGCTGTAGCAGGCACGCACGGCAAAACGACAACGGCTAGTATGCTTACGTTTATCTTGGAGCAAGCTGGTTTGCAACCAGGGTTTTTGGTGGGCGGAGTGGTAAAACCTTTTGAGCAAACGGCTCGTTTAACTGACAGTGAATACTTTGTTATCGAAGCCGACGAATATGACACGGCATTTTTCGACAAACGCTCGAAGTTTGTGCATTACTTTCCAGATATATTTGTTATCAATAATTTGGAGTACGATCATGCCGACATATTTGCTGACTTGGGCGCTATCCAAACACATTTTTCCCATGGGCTGCGCTTAGTGCCCCAGTCGGGACGTGTTATTGTGCCGCAGCAGGAACCTGCCATCGCAGAAATACTAGCCCGTGGTTGTTGGTCCCCTGTGGTGTATATCAACGACGACAATGCTTGGTCGGTGGCGAATGTTGAAGCCGATGGCTCTGCTTTTACTGTGTGTTTCGAAGGTAAGTCGCAGGGGCGTGTTGAGTGGGCCTTGTTAGGTGCCCACAACGTGAGTAACGGTTTAATGGCGATAGTGGCGGCTCATCAGGTGGGAGTGTCAATACAGCTTGCCTGTGAGGCTTTAAACGAGTTTGTTGCCCCCGCCCGGCGAATGGAAACCATTGGTATCCACGCCAATATTCATGTGTATGATGACTTTGCGCACCACCCAACGGCTATTGAGACAACGTTGAAAGGCTTGCGGGCGAAGGTGGGACCAAACGAGCGCATTGTCGCTATTTTTGAACCGCGTTCAAACACCATGAAAGCCGGAGTACACCAAGGTAAGTTGGCACCTGCATTTATGTTGGCAGATAAAGCTTATGGCTTGCAGGCAAAAGACGCGAACTGGTCACTAATCGACGAAGCCGCAGATATTGGCGAAGCAGAAAAGTGGGCAGTGGAAAGCTCAGTGGCTGCCTTAGCTGAACGTATTTTGGTGGAAGAAAGCCAAGCTGCTCATTGGGTGATTATGAGTAATGGTGGTTTTGGTGGAATTCATCAATTACTACTTAAAGCGTTAAAAACGCGAGAGGAACAAACATGAGTAAGAACGACCCGCGCATTACGTTGGCAATCACGGGTGCTTCAGGAGCGCCTTATGCGCTGCGTTTACTTGAATGCCTTGTGGCCCAAGGGCAGCAAGTAATGGTGCTTATTTCAAGTGCGGCTAAAGTGGTGTTTGCCACGGAAGAGAACATACAATTTCCCAGTGGTACAGAACGGACTGCCGAGTTCTTACGGGAACGTCTACGCCAAAAAGGTATAAAGTTAACCGATAACCAGCTGCAAGTGTTTGGCAAAGAAGAGTGGTTTTCGCCGGTTGCGTCGGGCTCTGCAGCACCTAAGCGCATGGTTATTTGCCCATGTTCAACCGGAACATTAAGTGCGGTGGCCACAGGTGCAAGCGACAACTTAATTGAACGTGCTGCCGATGTGGTTTTAAAGGAACGTGGTCAACTTATTTTGGTGCCGCGTGAAATGCCGTTACATGCCATTCACTTAGAACACATGCTTAAATTAGCTCAAGTTGGTGCGACAATTATGCCGGCATCGCCCGGCTTTTATCATCAACCGCAAAGTATTAATGATTTAATTGATTTTGTGGTTGCACGCATTCTTGATCATTTAGGCTTAGACCAAACATTAGTAGGCCGCTGGGGCTATTCAAATGCTCAGCCGCAAACAGCTAAGGAGTTATAACGCATGAGTTATGCGATTGAAATAAAAGGATTACAGAAAACGTATAAAGGCGGTTTACAGGCACTCAAAGGTGTTGACCTGACAGTAAACGCCGGCGATTTTTATGCATTGCTTGGACCAAATGGTGCTGGGAAGTCCACAACAATTGGCATTATCGCTTCCTTGGTAAATAAAAGCTCAGGTTCTGTGAAGGTGTTTGACTACGATCTCGACACACAAATAACAGACGTGAAAAAACAGCTTGGTTTAGTACCGCAGGAATTTAACTTTAACCAGTTTGAAACTGTCCTCCAAATTGTGGTTAACCAAGCCGGCTACTACGGTGTAAAACGTAGCCTTGCCAAAGAACGAGCTGAAAAATATTTAACGCAACTTGGTTTGTGGGAAAAGCGAAACGACCGTGCGCGTACTTTGTCGGGCGGTATGAAACGCCGTTTACTTATTGCCCGGGCATTATTACACGAACCGAAATTACTGATTCTTGACGAACCTACAGCGGGCGTTGATATCGAACTTCGCCGCAGCATGTGGGAGTTCTTGAAGAAAATAAACCAAGAAGGTGTGACAATTATTTTAACCACCCACTATCTTGAAGAAGCAGAAACCTTGTGCCGCAACATTGGTATTATCGATAAGGATGAAATCATTGAAAACACGTCAATGAAATCACTGTTGAGCAAGCTAAATGTGGAAACGTTTGTGTTAGATATGGCTCCCATAGAAGGCACGGTTACGCTGAACAGTGTCACTATGCGCCAATTAGACGATCACACCATTGAAGTGGACGTTCCTAAAGCAGAAGGGTTAAATAATGTGTTCGCTGAACTAAGTGAGCAAGGCCATAAAGTACTTTCTATGCGTAATAAAGCAAACCGTTTAGAAGAATTATTTGTTCACTTAGTGGAACAAGGCAGAAAAACAGAGGAATCCGCATAAGATGGGTAATTTAATTCACTTCAATGCTTTAAAAACGATTTGGATAAAAGAATGCACGCGCTTTTTGCGTATTTGGATCCAAACCCTAGTACCGCCAGCTATTACCATGACGCTGTATTTTATTATTTTCGGTAACCTTATTGGGTCACGAATTGGTGAAATGGGTGGCGTGTCGTATATGCAGTTTATTGTTCCGGGTTTGATCATGATGTCCGTGATCACTAGTTCATATTCGAACGTGGCCTCGTCATTTTTCAGCGCGAAGTTTCAACGAAATATTGAAGAAATGCTCGTGGCACCGGTATCGAACTTAACCATTATTTTAGGTTATGTGGGCGGTGGTGTCGCTCGTGCAGTAATGGTAGCTATTATTGTAACTGTTGTTTCTAGTTTTTTTGTTCCATTGAACATTCAAAGTTACGGCATGATTATTGGAACTGTACTGTTAACAGCGACTTTGTTTGCCCTCGGTGGTTTGCTAGATGCAATTTTTGCCAAGTCGTTTGATGATATTTCAATTATCCCCACCTTTATTTTAACCCCGCTCACGTATTTAGGTGGCGTATTTTACTCAATTACTTTACTACCCGAATTTTGGCAGTCGGTGTCGAAAATAAACCCAATTATCTATATGGTTAACGGCTTCCGTGCGGGTTTTATTGGTGTGTCCGATGTGCCTGCGAGTATTGCTATTATGGTTTTAATTGGTTTTAACCTAGCGTTTTTAGCTTTAGCTTGGGTGCTATTAAAACGTGGTGTAGGAACACGTACTTAATGCAAAATGAAGCACGAGTGGTAACCAGTAATCAAAGCGGTATACATGAAGACTTACCGCTTTTAGTACGGCGCTATCAGCAGCACCGCTTCTTAAAGCCGGTGGCGACACATAGCCAAGAGGCTTTTGACGCAGTTGCTGAGCAGGTGAATAAGTGGCGTGGCCCACTTATTCTCGATTCTTGCTGTGGGGT
>Ga0079223_10003238_pt1 | contig 10229 bp, 9 predicted proteins | sample Stecom2011_FD_75072 | JGI IMG/M metagenome (GOLD analysis project Ga0079223, IMG submission 75072) | Agricultural soil microbial communities from Utah to study Nitrogen management - Steer compost 2011 | ecosystem: Environmental > Terrestrial > Soil > Agricultural land | place: USA: Utah...
TAGAGTTTGACGGTATCAAGCACGTTCTTCACACGATTCCTTCTGGAATTTTCAGAAAAGGAATTATTAATATAGTTGGAAACGGTGTTGTTATTGATCCAGTAGTTTTTAAACGTGAAATTGATAATCTAGCTCAATTTAATTTACCTATTAAAGAGACACTTTTAGTTTCAAATAAAGCTCACCTAATTCTTCCTACGCATAGATTACTAGATGCTGCATCTGAGCAAGCAAAGGGTAAAGCAAAAATCGGTTCTACATTGAAGGGAATTGGTCCAACTTACATGGATAAGACAGGAAGAAATGGATTAAGAGTTGGAGATATCTCAACTTCAAACTTTAAGGAGAAATACGATACACTTGTTGAAAAACACGTAGGAATGTTAAAACACTACGAAGGATTTGAATTCAACGTAGAGGAGCATGAAGCTGCTTTCTTTGAAGGAATTGAATTATTAAAATCTTTAACGACTATTGATAGTGAGCACTATATTAACAATGCATTAAAAGAAGGAAAAACTATTTTAGCAGAAGGTGCACAAGGAACATTGTTAGATATCGACTTCGGTAGCTACCCATTTGTTACTTCTTCGAATACAATTACTGCTGGTACTTGTACTGGTTTAGGAGTTGCTCCAAGCACTATCGGAAATGTAATCGGTATTTTTAAAGCATACTGTACGCGTGTTGGTTCCGGCCCATTCCCTACTGAGTTGGAAGACGAAGTTGGAGAAGCAATAAGGGTTGCTGGAAGTGAGTTTGGTTCTACTACAGGTCGTCCTAGACGTTGTGGTTGGATCGACATTCCTGCACTTAAATATGCCAACATGATTAACGGAACAACAGAATTGTCTATGATGAAGGCTGACGTTCTTGATGGCTTTGACGAAATCAACGTTTGTACACATTACATAATTAATGGCAAGAAAGTTGATTACTTACCGTTTGATTTATGTGATCAAGAAGTTACACCTGTGTACGAATCTTTAAAAGGATGGAAAACAGATATTACTAAATTAACATCATACAACGATGCACCACAAGCATTGAAAGATTATGTTACATATCTAGAAAAACACCTTGAGGTTCCTATCACAACTGTTTCTGTTGGTCCAGATAGAATACAAACTTTAAGTACAAAATAATTTGAAAAGATATTTGAACATATTGAAAATTGCGCTTCTTTTGGGAAGCGTAATTTTTTTATCACCTCAAATATCCTATTCTCAAGAATTTATAGAGTTATTGGAAGGTTCTGAGGAGATAAAACTCGATGGAAAGTCCGGTAATTATATCGTTAAAGGAAATGTCATTTTCAAAAAAGAAACTACACGACTTTATTGTGATTCAGCCTATTACAACTTCAAATACAACAACATTAAGGCTTACGGAAACGTTCACCTAAGTCAGCAAGACACTTTAAACATGTTTTGTGATTCTGTTTTTTTAGATTTAAAAACAGATTACGCCAAACTTTATAGCAATGTTAGAATTCGAAACAACGAATATAAGTTAGTTACCGATTCCTTAGACTATGACCTAAAACGTGAGTTTGGAGTTTATAAAAACAAGGGACTCATCACCAGTATTTCCGCCAACGACTCGTTAAGTAGCGATGTGGGTTACTTCTATCCGAAAGCTGAAAGATTTAACTTTAGCAAAAATGTTGTTTACAAAAATGGAGATTACACGGTAACAACAGACACCCTTCGATTCAACGCAAGAACAAAACTAGCCTATTTCTATGGACCAACTAAAATCACTGGTGATAGTATTGTTATGTACTGTGAAAAAGGTTGGTATGACGTTTATAAAGATGAAGGTGTACTAGAAACGAATGCTTATGTTGACAGAAAAGAAATGTTAATCAAAGCTGATAGTCTATACTACTCCGCTAAAGACAGTCTGTATATCGGTAGAAGAAACGTTGAAATTATAGACACAACCAACAAAATTGCTTTTACAGGAAATTATGCTTTTAGCGACGAAAAACAAGGATATTCTTTAATCACTGGTAGAACCTTGGCTAAGCGATTTGATAGCGAAGATACTTTATACATTCATGCGGATACCTTGTACAATTACCTAGACTCACTTCATGAACCAGAAATGATGAAGGCCTATAACAATGTAAAACTGTTCAAAGGCGACATGCAAGGAGTTTGTGATTCACTTAGCTACAACAGAAAGATTGGTGAAATGAACATGTATGACAATCCAATTTTATGGGCAAAAAACGCTCAACTCATAGGAGACTCAATAACTATTTATGAAGCTAATAATAAGATAGATAGAGCGTTCATTAGAAACAATGGTTTAATCACGACTCATGTAGAATCTACCGACTATTACAATCAAATTTTCGGTACAACCATGAATGCTTATTTCGATAGTACGGAGATAAAAAGAGTTGATATTGAAGGAACCGCTAAAACTATTTACTTTTTGGAAGAAGAAAAGGAAAGTGATTCATTAATCGTAGTAGAACGAAAAGGAATGAACCGACTTTACGCTTCGGATATCACTTTAAGATTCGATAAAGGGGAAATTGAAACAGCAACGTATAGAGAAAGTCCAGACGGCGTACTTTACCCAATGAATGACATCGAGGAGAAAGAGGTGCGTGTAGAAGAATTCAAACGGGAAGACAAAAAACGACCATTGAGTTGGCAACACATGATATACACGCAACAAGAAATAAAAGTATTCATGGATATTTTTAGAGCATTGATTCGTTTAGAACCTAAAGAAGAAGAATTAGAAGAGGTCAACGAGGACATTAAAGTTGGTGACGACAATTAAAAAAGAATTTATAACACAATACTATTTTGCTTAAAACATTTAATAAGATACTTCCACTTTATCTTACACTCATCGTAAATTACCCATTACTATTGGGTGTATTAATCAACCCTTCGTTGGTGTCTTCGCGATTAATTATCATAAATTTACTTTGGTTAGCTTCTTTTGTGATTCTTTTCCGAATATTTAAAAGCAATTGGCTTTATAGGTTTGGCGTTATCATTTACAGTACAATGTCACTTATCGAAGGGCTTCATTGGATAATTCTAAATGGTCCACTCTCCCATTCTAGTTTATTTGTTATTTCTGCCACCAACTTTCAAGAAAGCACAGAGTTTTTAGGAGTTAAAACTGGACTAAGCATAGCACTCATTCTCCCTTTATTCTGGTTAATTTACAAAGCTTGGAGATATCAGCCCAATTATGAACCATTTAAAAATGTACTTTTCAATTACCTACAAGGAGCAATCATCTTAACTTTTGGAGTATTCATAATAGAAAACACACAAGCCAATCGTTTGATTCGAAAAGGAATTCCGCATTTTCCAAAAGTGGCCATTACCTTTCAAAGCGAAACAAAGCTATTTAAGCAAGCAAAAGAAACAAAAGCAACGAAATTTGTAGAAGCAGAGGCAACAGACAATCAACAAACAGTTGTTTTAATTATCGGAGAGTCTGCTAATAGAAATCACTGGCAACTGTACGGAAATAAAACACCTACAACGCCTTTACTTTCCAGCAGAAATGACATCTATTATTTTGACAATGTTATTTCATCGCATTCAAATACAATTGCTTCTGTTTTAGAAAGTTTAACAGAAGCTGCCTTAGATAATAATATTATAAGAACGGAAGGAACGGATATTTTTGACGTTTTTCATTCAGCTGGTTACTCCACATACTGGATTTCAAATCAAGCTCCTGTTGGAATTTGGGAGAATCTTATAACCATCTTTGCAAACAAGGCGAATCAATCAGTTTATACCAACTTAGGCAGTAGCAGTTCGATGGAATCTACCTTAACACGTTCTTACGATGAACTTTTATTTGAACCTACAATAAGAGCGTTGAAAGAACCAGACTCTTTGAAGCTGATTGTACTTCACACCATGGGAAGTCACACTTCTTATGAAAAAAGATATCCTTCATCCTTCAATCAATTTAAAGGAAAGGACAAGAAGTCAAAAACCATAGCTGAATATCACAACACGATTTTATATACCGACTATGTGCTAGATTCATTATTAAAGATAATTGAGAGCAACACGAAGAACGCTGTTGTAGTTTACGCTTCAGATCATGGACAAAACGTATATGACGAAGGCGATATCGTTGGGCATACTTATTCTGGTAAAATTCCTAAACCCAATGTAGAAATTCCATATTTCTATTGGTTTTCTACAGAATACATGAAAAACATTGATTTAGAGCTTATCAAATCAAGGAAAAACGAACCGTATGTTACAGATAACTTATTCCACACCTTGATTGATTTAGCAAAAATTAGAACTCCTATCTTAAAACCTGAGGCAAGTTTTGTCAATCCAGATTTTGACAATACAAGAAAAAGGATCTTAGAGGATGAAAAAGATTATGATGAAGAGTAAGAGTTGTTTTATTTAAGTAAACCAAACATCGCGAATCAGATCATATCCAGCAAAATCATTTACCCTCTTGATGATAACTGCTTTACCAAAAAGTAGTTCTTCACGCATTTCAGAAGAGTTTAACTTCAACTGCATAATACCATTGCTAATGGTGATTTTTTCGGTTCTAAAAGCTACCCCATTCCCCATTAATTCAGGCCAGGCATTTACAATATCCATTTCCTTCATCTTGTCTTCCAAGCCCCAGGCTTTCATCATCTTAGTGATAATAGTTCCTAATTCTTTGTCTTCCCGTTCTCTCTTTCTTTCATTCATAGCGATTCTATTTTTTGAGCTTCCTCTTCTACTATATTATCATGAATAAAGAAGGCTTTATAATTGATATTATTCTTATTAAATACGTTGGCTATTCTATCCTTATCCGTGTCTGTAATTAATACCTGACCGAAATCTTGATCACTCACCATCTGCATAAGACGCTCAACCCTTTCGTTGTCTAGTTTATCGAAAATATCATCTAGCAACAAAATAGGTTTAACTTTTAAGCGAGAAAGCAACCATTCATACTGCGCCAATTTCAGGGCAATTAAGTACGACTTCTGCTGTCCTTGCGAACCGAATTTCTTTATAGGATAACCCTTGATTGTAAAAACAAAATCATCTCTATGTACTCCTACTGTTGAATATTGTCTGCGCAAGTCATCTCGTTGTGCTTTGACCAATAAGTCTTCAAATGAAGTGTCAAACAATTGAGATTTATATTCTAAACCAACTACTTCCTTACTACCAGAAAGCCAATTGTAATATTTTTGGAAAATAGGAATGAAGTTTTCGATACTCGTTTTTCTAGCCTCATGAATTTCATTCCCGTATTTAATCATTTGGTCATCCCAAACATCGATGCTGTCTTTATCGAAAAAACCATAGTCTCCCATGTTTTTCAATAGTGCATTTCGATGAGCTACGACTTTTCCATAGCGCATTAAAGACTCTAAATAAGATCTATCAAACTGAGATATAATACCATCCACCCACTTCCTTCTCACCTCACTACCTTCGACAATTAAATCTCTATCATAAGGAGAAATCATCACCGTTGGAAATTGTCCGATATGGTCTGCAAGTTTTTCGTATTCAACTTTATTTTTCTTAAACACCTTTTTTTGACCACGTTTTACGCCGCAGTAAACAGATTCTACTTGTTCCCCTCTTTGCCAAGAACTTTGGATAACAAAGAAAGATTCATCGAATAAGATATTTTGAGAATCGATTGGATTTAAGTACGATTTGCACATACTTAGATAGTATATAGCATCTAGAATATTCGTTTTTCCAGCACCGTTCTCCCCTATAAAACAATTTATTTCAGGAGAAAGAGATAACTCGGTTTGCTTGTAATTTTTGAAATTAACCAAGCTTATTTTGGATAGAAAAATCGGATTATTCATTGGTGCAAAGATAATTATAATTAAAACAATAATTCTAAGGAAATTAAAAACAATATTTTTCATTTTTTTTCCACACAAAAGAAGGATGCGACTATAAATATCGGACAACACTAAAAGCAACACAAAACACTAACCATCAACACTTAACGATAGATAAATGATTCTAAAAAGCAATCTACATTCCACAACAATCCAACTTTTTAAGTTATCAACAATATACTTTTTAAAAAATGTTAGCTTTCCAATGAAAAAATAATTAATTTTGCAGACGCTTAAACAAAGGCTTATTATGACAGAATTAACGAAAGAAGAATTAATTGAACAATTTAAAGGAAACAAAATCCTTAAGTACTCAACATATGGTGTTGGAGTAATCACAGCTATTGTATTGGTATTTTTAGCTTATAAGAACTTCATTTCTAATCCAAAGAATGAAGCGTCTAAGGCTGAGATTGCTAATGGAATCATGTATTTAGAACAAGATTCTACCAAACTAGCTATTGAAGAGTTTGAATACCTTGCATCTGAATACAAAGGATATCAAGGAGCTGAAATCGCTAGTTACGCGCTTGGAAACTTATATTTCGAGCAAGGTGATTATGAGGCAGCATTAAAGGAATTGAAAAAAGTAAAGATCAAAGATACTTACTTAATGACTTTAGCAATTGGAACACAAGGAGACTGTTATTCGGAACTTGGTGATTACAAGAACGCTGTTAAGAAGTACATTGAGGCTGCAGATCGTCAAGACAACGAAGCTACAACACCTCTATTCTACTTTAAAGCAGGTTTAAATGCTGAAGAAGCTGGTGATTTTGCTAAAGCAGCAGAGTTCTACCAAAAAATAAAAGACAACTACACGTCTTTTGCGAACCAAAAAGGTATTGATAAATATATTTCTCGTGCAGAGAATAAAGTAATAGATTAATAAAGTGGCTACAGTTAACAAAAACTTATCCCATTATAACAAGGAGACTATACCAAGCGGTGCCGATTTTAAAATCGGCATTGTTGTTTCTGAATGGAATGATAACATCACCTTTAACTTATTAAAAGGTGCGGAAGAAGCGCTATTAGAAAATGGCGTTCAAGACAAAAATATACATGTACATTTTGTACCTGGTGCATTTGAATTACCACTTGCTTCTCAATGGATGCTTGAAAAAGAAGATATCGACGGCGTTATTGCTATCGGTTCTGTTATCCAAGGAGAAACAAAGCATTTTGACTTTGTTTGTCAAGGTACGACACTAGGAATCAAAGATGTTGGACTAAAGTACAACAAACCAGCAATTTTCTGTGTATTAACAGATAACACATTGCAGCAAGCAATCGACCGTTCTGGTGGAAAACACGGGAACAAAGGTATAGAAGCAGCAGTGGCTTGTTTGAAAATGGTTCACATGAAAAAATCATTATAAAATTCTACAATCGTGACTTTAATTAAATCAATTTCGGGAATCAGAGGAACTATCGGTGGAACTGTAGGAGAAAGTCTTACACCTGTCGATATCGTAAAGTTTACCTCTGCTTATGGTACTTGGCTTCAAGGAGAAAACAATGCTAAAAAACTAACTGTTATCGTAGGAAGAGATGCGAGAATATCTGGGCCTATTGTTAGTAGTCTTGTTATATCTACTCTTCGAAGTTTGGGGCTTAACGTAATTGATTTAGGCTTGTCCACCACTCCTACTGTTGAAATGGCAGTGATTATGGAAAAAGCTCACGGAGGAATTGTCTTAACAGCTAGTCACAATCCCAAAGAATGGAATGCACTTAAATTATTAAACAATTTAGGGGAATTTATTTCAGCTGAGGCGGGAGAAAAAGTTCTAGAGATTGCAGAAAAGGAAGCTTTTGAATTTGCTGATGTTGATCACTTAGGAAAGTACACAAAAGTTGAAGATTATATTCAAAAACATATTCAATCAATTTTAGCATTACCTTATATTGACAAAAAAGCAATTGAAGCTGCTGATTTTTCAATTATAGTTGATGCTGTTAACTCTACTGGTGGAATCGCGGTTCCATTACTTTTAGATGCTTTGGGTGTTAAAAATGTAAGAGGAATTCACTGTGAACCAACAGGAGAATTTGCACATAACCCTGAGCCTCTTCCAGAGCATTTAGTAGATTTATCGAAAGCAATAGTTGAATTTAATGCTGATTTAGGAATTACAGTTGACCCAGATGTTGACCGACTTGCAATGGTTTGTGAAGACGGAACTATGTTTGGTGAAGAATACACTTTAGTGGCTGTTTCGGACTTTATTTTATCTAAAAAAGGCGGTTCAACAGTTTCTAACCTTTCTTCTACTAGAGCTTTAAGAGATGTTACTGAAAAACACGGTTACAAATACTTCACTTCTGCAGTTGGAGAAGTAAACGTAGTTGAAAAAATGAAAGAAGTAGGTGCTGTTATCGGTGGAGAAGGAAACGGTGGTGTCATCTTACCTGAACTACATTACGGTAGAGATGCATTGGTAGGAATTGCACTTTTCTTGACACATTTGGCGAATAAGAAAATGAAAGCCTCTGAGTTGAGAGATAGCTATCCACAATACACTATTTCTAAGAATAAAATTCAATTAACACAGGAAACCAACGTCGACCAAATTCTTGTTAAAATGACTGAAAAGTACAGCAAACAAGAGATTGATTCTACGGATGGAGTTAAAATCTATTTTGACAAAGAATGGGTTCATTTGAGAAAAAGTAACACGGAACCAATCATCCGTATTTACGCAGAAAGTGAAAGCAAGGATAAAGCTACTCTATTGGCACAAAATATTATCAAAGATATAGAGCGTATTCTATAATTGAGAATGCAATAATATCCAAATTTAGACTTTGAAAACCTTTTAAAAAAGTTGATTTTTCCTTTACTTTGTAGTTGACAGGAAAAGAACCCAATATTTGTATGAAAAAAGTATATTTAGATAACGCAGCAACTACTCCAGTTGCACCAGAAGTTTTTGAAGAAATGGTTCCTTACTTACGTGATGTTTTTGGAAATCCATCTTCTCAACATTCATTTGGCCGTCAGGCTAAGGGTGTATTAGAAACAGCTAGGAGAAAAGTAGCGAATTATCTAAATGCTAAACCATCAGAAATCGTTTTTACATCAGGCGGTACAGAAGCTGACAATATGGTTTTCAATATTGCAGCAAATGAACTGAATGTAGAACGTTTTATCACTTCAGAAATCGAACACCACGCTGTTCTTCATACCGCTGAACATATCTGTTCGAAAAGGAAGGTGGAACTTCAAATCGTGAAACTTTTACCGAATGGACATGTTGATTTACAGCATTTAGAAAAACTTCTGGCTTCTTCAAACAAGAAAACACTTGTTTCTTTAATGCATGGAAACAATGAAATTGGAAATCTTTTACCTTTGAAGAAAGTAAGTGAGCTTTGTAGAAAGCACAATGCTTACTTCCATTCAGATACCGTGCAAACAATGGCACATTATAAGTTTGATTTACAAGCGTTAGACGTTGATTTTCTGACTTGTTCTGCTCATAAATTCCACGGACCGAAAGGAATAGGATTTTTATATATCAACAGTCATGTTAAGGCAGTTCCAATGATTCATGGAGGTTCTCAAGAACGAGGATTACGTGGAGGAACTGAAAACCTATATTCAATTGTAGGATTAGCCAAGGCAATGGAATTAGCCTATACAAATTTAGAAGAGCACCAAATTCATGTACAAGGATTAAAGTCTTACATGAAGCAAGAGCTAATTGCAAATATTCCTGATGTTAGTTTTCATGGAGATACAGAAAGTGATGAAAATAGTCTTTACACTGTACTAAACGTTAGTTTACCTGCAACTTCAAAGGCAGCTATGCTCCTATTCACTTTAGACTTAAAAGTCATATTGTTGAAGTAAATTATGGTCATTACCGCCATAGGGATTACAATAAAAACTATGATTAAGATTAATTTTAATTTATTTGTTTTATTTTTTTTAGAAACCTCTATATTTTCCATTATTTTTTCCCCCTATTGTTGGGCATTAATCTTATAACTTATTGTTGTATCGTTCTGTTTTTCTTCCTGTTTTTTTATTTCATAAAGGTGTTTTTCATACTCGTTTTCTTTTAATTTTTCAAATATCTTTTTTTCTTGTAATGCAACTATCATTTCTTCCTTAGTTTGATTTACTTGCTTTTGTACTTTAGTAACTATTTCTTCTTGCTTTTTTATTCTGAGATTTATATCATTAATATAATTATTATACATTGCTAAATTACCTACTTTAGTTTTAGTAGCAGATATATTTTTTTCATCTAGCAAATTCTTTTTATAATTATTGAAGTCATCTAGTTTAATTTCTTCATTATTTAATCTTCTTTGGACTATA
>Ga0079223_10003239_pt1 | contig 10227 bp, 9 predicted proteins | sample Stecom2011_FD_75072 | JGI IMG/M metagenome (GOLD analysis project Ga0079223, IMG submission 75072) | Agricultural soil microbial communities from Utah to study Nitrogen management - Steer compost 2011 | ecosystem: Environmental > Terrestrial > Soil > Agricultural land | place: USA: Utah...
CCGGCCCGAAGGCAGCCTCATCCATGCTCTGGGGTTCTCATCGCTCATGAGCGCGGATTGTAAAGCGCCGCGCGTTTCGGCGGCACATGCTGTGCCGTCGCGTCAGCCAAGGTGCTTTCTGAAAAACGCCGCAGCCAGTTCACGGGTTCGTTCGAAATGCTCCTGATAGGGTGAAAAATGCCCCCCGGGAAGCAGGACCAGTTCTTTTGGCTGCAAGGCCTGCTCGTAGGCCGTCAGCGCGAGCTCCGTGGGTGTGGCTTCGTCGTTATCGGCTACGATCATCAGCAAGGGGGTCGGGCTGATGCGGCTGATATGCACTGCCGGCTCGTTTTCCCAGTTCAGTTCCACGCTGCGCAGCGTGATCTCGTTCACGAAACCGTCGATCATGTAGTAGTCGTAGGCGACCCGGCTGTTGAAATAGGCCGGCTGTGAGGGGTTGTTGGATACCAGTGGCATTCTTTCGGGTTCCAGACCGCGCTGGCGCGCATCGCGGTCGGCGTGAAAGCGCTTCTGCATGTCGGCCCGCGTCTGCCCCGAAAAACGCCTGATCGACTGCGCCGAACCACTGATGGTGGGCACCTGCGCCACGACGCATTTGATGCGGCGGTCATACGCCGCAATCTCAAGCACATGCCCGCCGCTGTAGCTCGAGCCCCAGACGCCGATCCTGTCGGCATTTACCTCGCGGCGCCGCTGCACATAGCTGATGGCGTCGCGATAGGCCCGGCGCTGCCGCACGGGATCGACTTCCTGACGCGGCTCACCGTCGCTGCGGCCAAAACATGGATTGTCGTACACCAGCGCAGCAAGACCGGCGCCGGCAAACGCCTGGGCGAAATGCATGGCGGAATGCTGAATCAGGCCGCCGAATCCCGGAGCCATGACCACGGCCGGCACCGGCCCCTCCCGCTCGGGCAAATACAGACGCCCACGCAGGCATGTATTTTCAGAAAGGAACTCAACCTCTTCGAACTTCACTACGTACTCTCTCAAATGAATTCACGACCGACCCTGCACCGATCGCACGCACCAGGGATGCGCTGAAAGGGCATCCCAAGGGGGCTTCACTTCGCTGCGGGTAATGCTGCCACCGATTATGAAGCGATCCCCCACGCCCGGAAGTCAACTTCTTAACAGACAGCCTTCGGCAAACATTCCAAACTCAGGCTTCCTGGCATTGACCATTGTTGGAGTTGTCCTATGAAACGCTTTTGGAAGCTGCTTGGCGCAGTGACCCTTACCTCCGTTCTGATGCCTGCTCAGGCATCAGCCACCGTCACGTTCGATAAACCGCTTACGATCGTCGTGCCCTACTCGCCCGGTGGCACGGCCGACTTCCTGGTGCGGCGCGTCGCGCAAAGCATGTCGGAAGACTTCGGCCAATCGGTCGTGGTCGAAAATCGCCCCGGGGCCGCAACCGCCGTCGCCGCAGCCTCGGTATCGCGCGCGAACCCCGATGGCTACACGATTCTGCTCGCCAGTAACGCAACGCTCGCCATCAACCAGCACCGTGGCGTCGAGCTGAACTATTCTCCCACCGAGTCATTCGAATATGTCTCGATGCTGATGTCGGTACAGAACGTGATCGTGGTGCCTGCCGAGTCGCCGTACAAGACGCTGCAAGACATGCTTGATGACTCGAAGAAGCGCAGCGCACCGGTCACCTACGGAACGATGGGTATCGGCACCTCGAACCACATCGGTACCGAAGTGCTTGCACGCGCCACCGGTGCCAACCTGCTGCACGTCGCCTTCCCGGGCAGCGCACCGGCACTGACCAACCTCATGGGCGGGCATCTCGATGCCGTAGTCGATACGCTGGTGGCCACCCTGCCGCATATCAACGCCGGCAAACTGCGCCCGCTGGCCACATTGGGTACAAAGCGCTCGCCGCTGACACCCGACGTTCCCACCGCCAACGAAATTTCGGGCGCCACCGAAGACTTCACGGCCTGGTTTGGTTTCGTGGTGCCCAAGGGCACATCCGCCGACGTGATCGAAGCCCTGAGCCGCAGCGCCGCCAAGGCCGTGCAGAGTGCCGAAATTCGCGAAGCACTGGAAACCGTGGGTGCCGAAGTCGTGGGTTCCGACCCCGCCACCTTCAAGCAGCGCGTGCACCAGGAGCAGGCGATGTATGCCGAGCTGCTGGCTCCGGGCAACCTCGATCTGGAATAAGGATGGGGGTTCGCATGACCAGACAGATTCGCGTCGTGAATCCGGAAACCCTCGCCACGCCTAACGGTTTCTCGCATGTGGCGGTCGATACGGTTGGCAAGCGCGTGTTCGTCTCGGGCCAGGTAGCCTACAACGACGCGGGCGAAATCGTCGGTGAGGGCGATCTCGCCCGGCAGACGCAGCAAACGCTCGAGAACATCGGCCGCGCGTTGAAGGCGGTGGATCTCGGCTTCGAGCACGTGATCAAGCTGACCTATTTCGTCGTGAACCTGAACGCGCAGGCGGCGCGTACCATTCGTGAAGCGCGCAAGCCCTTCCTGGTGCACGATCAGCTGCCGGCCAGCACCATGGTGGGCGTGGCCTCACTTGCCCGGGAAGGCCTGCTGCTGGAAGTGGAAGCGGAGGCGGTACTGCCTGCCAACTAGACGGTGTTCTGGCACAATCCACAGTGTGCCAGATCCGCTAGCAAAACCTGTGTCGACTGCCGACGAAACGATCGCCGCCAATTGGTCGACTGCCCTGCAGTCGCTCACCCCTGCCGAGCTGGATCAGGTCAATCGCTACCTGATCCGGCGCAGCCACGCCGCGCGGCACCGCATTTTCAATCAGGGCGAACCCGCGCAATCGTTCTACGTTATTGTTTCGGGCCGGGTTCGCATCATCCATACCACCGAAAGCGGTGCAGAGTTCACGACCGGCATCTGGGCCGACGACTACATCATCGGCCTCGTCAGCGCGTATCTGGGTGTGCGCCGCTCGCTTACGGCGGAAAGCCTGGACCCCGTCGAGCTGCTGATGCTGCCGCAAAGCGCGCTTCATACGCTGCTCGACACCATTCCGCAGTTCGCCCGCAACATCACGCGCATTCTGGCCGCACAAGCCTACGACAGTATGCGGCGCAGCGGCCTCGTGGTGCTGCAACCCGCCGCAATCAACCTGCGCCGCATCATGGCCCGCCTGGCCATGCAAGACGATGCCAGCCCCGACGGCCACGCGCGCGAGATTCGGGGCCTCACCCAGGAAGACCTGGCCAGCATGGTGGGGGTCAGCAGAACGTGGTTGAACCAGACATTGGCGTCGTTCGAGCGATCGGGGCTGATTCGGCGACACCGTAACGGCATCACGATCACCGATATTCGCACGTTCGCCGCGCCACCCGGCGACGATTTAACCTCCGGGTGACCGCTTCAGCCTGCAAATTTAGTCGTTGAGTTTTTGCGTTTCGAGCTGAACGGCGCGCACGAAGGCGTCAATTTTTTCGGGTGATTTCACACCGGGCGATACCTCGATACCGGTGCTGACGTCGACGGCATACGGGCGCAGGCGCCGTATGCCGTCACCCACGTTTTCGGGCGTGAGGCCGCCGGCGAGAATCATGGGCCGCGCGTCGCTGGCCGTAACGACCGATGCAAGCAGGGAATGGTCGAACCCGTGGCCGCTGCCGCCATATGCAGCACTGTGACTGTCGAACAGCCATGCAGACGCGCTTGCGTACTCGCGGCATTCGGCCAGCACGTCTTCGCGCGTGTCGAGCCCCGGCGAGCCGACACGAAACGCGCGAATATAGCGCTTGCCGTAACGCTCGCAGTCTTGCGGCGACTCATTGCCATGAAACTGCAGCAGGTCGGGTGAGACGGCCTCGATGACCTCTTGCACATAGGCCGGGTCGGGGTTCACAAACAACGCGACCAGGTCGACAAAAGCCGGAATCTGCTGACGCAGCGCCTGGGACTGCGCGATGGTTACGGCCCTCTGGCTCTTCGAGAAGAAAATCATGCCCAGCGCATCAACACCCGCGGCTACCGCAGCCTGAATGTCTTCCGCACGCGTGAAACCGCAAAGCTTGATACGGGTACGCCCACTCATAGTGATGAACTCCTGAAATCACCGGAACGCTGCGGCCGGATCGTCTGCCGCACCGCCCTGATTGCCGCCCTGACCGCCGGGCGCGCCAAACGCCGCGGCAGGATCGGAGCCGCCGAACATGGAGCCCGGGTCTCCAAAGCTATCGGTACCATAGACGTCGCCCACACCAAATTCAACCGTGGACGGGTCGACCATCTGAATATCGTCTTTATAGTGCGTAACCATGCCGGGGAACACCATGACGGCCACCACCATGAGCAGCTGAATGCAGATGAACGGCACCGACCCCCAGTAGATCTGGCCGGTGGTGACGGGTTCGGTCATCTTGCCGGAAACCTTGTCGCGGTACGCCTCTTTGGGTGCCACGGAACGCAGGTAGAACAAGGCAAAACCAAAAGGCGGATGCATGAACGAGGTCTGCATGTTCACGGCCAGCAGTACCCCGAACCAGATGAGGTCGATGCCGAGCTTGTCGGCCACCGGGCCCAGCAGCGGCACGATGATGAACGCCAGCTCGAAAAAATCGAGGAAGAAGGCAAGCAGAAACGTAAAGATGCTGACAAAGATGATGAAGCCCCATTCACCGCCAGGCAGGTCGATGAGCAGGTGTTCCACCCAGAGGTCGCCGTTGATGCCGCGGAAGCTGAGCGTGAAAACCGTGGAGCCCACCAGGATAAACACCACGAAACACGATAGCTTTGTGGTGGTGTCCATGGCCTGGCGCAGCAGCTTCCAGGAGAACCGCCCACGCGAAACCGCCATGGCCAGGGCGCCCACTGCACCCATTGCGCCACCCTCTGTAGGCGTGGCCACGCCGATGAAGATCGTGCCCAGCACCAGGAAGATGAGGAACAGTGGTGGAATCATCACGAACGTAACCCGCTCGGCAATGGGCGACAGCAGTTTGAGCCGCAGCGCTCGGTTCACCAGTGCGATGACCCACGACGTGACGCCCCAGACCAGCAGCACGATGACCACGCGCTCGTCTACCGGCACGCTATCGTGGGTGCGGAAATAGTACTCCGACCCAAAGTACGCGACCGATGCGGAAATGAGCGTAAGCACCAGCAGCGATTTCAGCCCGCGCGTACCGTCGGGCCGGTCGTAAAGCCGCGCTTCTTTCGGCAACGCAGGTGCGCTGGACGGCCGTATCAGGCTCATGAGCACCACGTAGCCGATATATGCACTGGCGAGCAACAAGCCCGGCACCATGGCGCCACGGTACATGTCGCCGATCGATCGGCCGAGCTGGTCGGCCAGAATGATCAGCACCAGAGACGGCGGAATGATCTGCGACAAGGTGCCGGAAGCTGCAATGACGCCCGACGCGAGCCGCCGGTCGTAGCCGTAGCGAAGCATGATGGGCAACGAGATGAGGCCCATCGAGATTACCGACGCCGATACGACACCTGTGGTGGCGGCCAGCATGGCACCCACCACCACGACGGCAATGGCCAGGCCGCCGCGTATGGGCCCGAACAGCTGCCCCACTGTTTCGAGCAGGTCTTCGGCCATTCCGGATCGTTCGAGTATGAGCCCCATTAACGTAAAGAACGGCACGGCCAGCAACGTATCGTTGGAAATGATGCCGAACACCCGGTTTGGCAGCGCCTGGAACAGCGCCGGCTGCATCAGCCCGAACTCGATGGCGATCAGCCCATACAGAATGCCGATTGCGGCAAGCGTGAACGCCACGGGAAAGCCCAGCAGCAAAAACACCACCAGGTTGAAGAACATGATGGGGGCAAGATTGTCGACAACGAACTCCATGCCTATTGCCCCTGTACGCCGCCATTCAGGCGGGCTTCATTACGCTTTCGAATTTCCTCTGCAAGTTCTTCTTCGGACGAGGTCGTTTTTTCCGGGACCATGGGATTCGGCCCCGCCCCCGCAAGAAAAGCAATGCACTTGATCAGGCGCGATACACCACTGAGCATCAACAGGCCGAATCCAACCGGAATAAGCAGCTTCACCGGCCACCGGATGAGCCCGCCGGTGTTCGAGGAGAGTTCCTGCAGGCGATACGATTCGTAGAAGTACGGCAAAGACAGCCAGAAGATGAGTGCGGCAGCAGGAAACAGGAAAAACACAATTCCAATAATCTCAATGTAAACCTGAGCGCGCGCGGAAAAGCGCATGGCCAGAACGTCGACCCGCACGTGCTCATTGCGCAGGAACGTATACCCGGCGGCAAGAAGAAATATGGCACCAAACAGGTACCATTGCAGTTCGAGCCATGCATTCGAACTGGTGTGAAAAACCTTGCGAACGACGGCATTGCCGGCGCTGACGAACACCACGATTAACGTCAGCCACGTGACGGCCTGCCCGATATGCCGGTTGATCGCATCGATGAAGCGCGACACCGCCAAAAGAAATTTCATTGCCTGCCCTTGTCCGGGGTGGAAAAACTCACGGATTTTAGCGTAACACCAGGTAAAGTGAACGAGGGGATCAACCCTCACACCCTCAGGCCAAAATGCGATGCCAGCAAAGCATCAACCGGCACCGACGGCAGCGCGAAGCGGTCCGGGTAGTGCGCCTTCACCAGGTATAAGCCCGCCGCCTGAAACGTCGGGGGGGCCAGGCGCCGGTCGCGTTGCGCCAGTAATGCGGTCATGTGCTGCGGTGGCAGTGCCCCTTTGCCAACCTCGACCAGTGCGCCCATGAGGTTGCGCACCATGTGGTGAAGAAATGCATTGGCCTGAAAGAAAAAAAGGAACAGGTCGCCGCAAGCCGTAATGTCGATCCGCTGCAAATGCCGAACGGGGCTGGCCGCCTGACACTCCGACGAACGGAAGGCGCTGAAATCGTGCTCGCCGAGCAAAAGCTGCGCGGCGGCCCGCATGCGCTGCAGATCGAGCGGGCGATGCACCCAACCCACCTTGCCATGCAGAATGGGGCTCGCCACGCGGTGCGAGCGCAACAGATACACATAGCTGCGCGAAGTGGCCGAATACCGCGCATGAAAATCATCGGGAACCGCATGCGCCCACTGCACGCGAATCGTGGGCGGCATGTGGGCATTGACGCCGCGCACCCAGGATTCCATTCTGCGTTGCACCGGTGTGTCGAGATGCACCACCTGCTCGAGCGCATGCACGCCGGTATCGGTTCGCCCTGCGCAGATCGTAGAGACCGGTTGCGCCAGAAATGAGGCGAGCGCCGCTTCAAGAGTGTCTTGAACGGTACGACCGCCGGGTTGTGTCTGCCACCCCTGCCAGGGGGCGCCGTCGTAGCTGATGCCCAGTGCGATGCGCGACATCACTCGCCTGGCCGCCCGCCCCCGGAACGAGAGTGATCGAGCTCCAGATCGATATCACGCAGTTTTTCGCGCACCATTGAATCGGTAATGGGGCTGTCGCTTTCAAAGGCGTTGCGTTCCGAAGCACCAATGCGCTTGAGGATCCAGACCACGATCAGAATCAGCAACACCAGCCCGCCGCCGAGGGTCAGCAACAAGTTCTCCTGCAGCCACGACGTCTTCCGGGGAGCCTTGGCGGCTGATCCATCGGCTACAACCGGGCCCGGCGCAGCCTGCGATGCCGGCGCGCCAGCGGACGCACCGCCGGGCGTTGCCCCCGGTGCCGAAGCGCCAGTGGCCGGCGTACCCGCAGCAACGCCGGCAGCGGGCGCACCGGGGGGCTGCATGGCGTCTGAACCTGCGGCACCCGCAGCAGCGGAATCCGTGGCTGCGGCATCAGCGGTGGACGAAGCGGCAGCACCACCCCTACCCGGTGCTGCCGCGCCCGCGTCGCCCGCCGCTTCGGCACCGGCGCCAGCCGTGGTGCCGGGTGCCCCGGCAGCCGGTTCGACCCCCGCCGCGCTGCCCCCTGCACCGGCAGCCGGTGCACCGGATGCATCGGGGGCGACACCCGAAGCCTGCGTATCGGCCGACTCGCCGGTTTCGTCGTCGGCGAGGCCGATCGCTTCTTCAATCGCTTCCTTGATGACCTCGGTAACACTTCGCGCGCCTTCAAGCGCCGCTTCGGCTGCCACGTGCCCCTGCTTCTGCAGAGCCTCGCTGATGTGGCGCACGTTGTCTTCCAGTTCGATGACCCGCGAACGGGACTCTTCTATATTCTTGCGGCGCGCCGCCTCGTCGTCGTCGAACACCGAGGCCGACGTACCGTTGCCGCTTGCAGTGCCCGTAGCGCCCTGCCCGCCCGCAGCGCCGTTGGCACCGGAGCCTGCGTTCTGGCCCGAGGACGGGCCGTGAGGCATGGCGTCTGAGGCAATAGCGCCGGAAGCAGCCAGCAGATTCACACCGGGGCGGTCGTCGGTCGCTCCATTTGCACCGCCACCCGCCGCACCGGCAGCACGACCTGCCTCGGTACCTGCTGCGGCGCCTGCATGTGCTGATCCATTCACAGCGGTGCCCGCAGCGGCACCAGCATTACCGGACTCACCTGTGCCCGCACCACCCGAAAGCCGCAGACGGTCGCCACCGGCGGGCGGGACCGCGCTTTCAGCCGGGGCAGGCGCGGAAGCGGCCTGCGCCACTTCACCTTGCGCTGCAGCCGGCCCGGACGTTGCGACCGCCGCGATATCGGCACCGCTGCTACGCTGACGGTAGCGCGCAAATGCCTGCGCATGCTGTTGGAAAATACGCCGCGCCTCGCGATCGGACAGCGCGGTGAGGGTTGCGTAATCGGGCATCGTGAGCGTGGCTCCAGCCCGAACGAGATTGACGTTGTCGTGTATGAACGCGTCGGGATTGGCCCGCTGCAGCGCGATCATCATCTGGTAGACGGTGACACCCTGCACGGCGTTGCGCCGCGCGATGGCAAACATCGTGTCGCCGGAGCGTACGCGAATCTGGGTGCCGGCCGAAGGATGATCTGCCGCTGTGCCAGAGGTAGCGCGGCCGTCGATGGCCCGCGCGCCGGAAGCTGCGCCGACCTGGGCGCGTTGCACGCCTTGCGGATCGGCATGCGCCAGAAGACTGACCTGGTAGCGCTGCTGACCCGACGCACTGCGAATGTCGAGCAATACGTCGACGATGGGTTGTTGCGATGGCTGGTCGGAGCGCAGGCGAATGACCTTCACACCCGGGCGGTAGCCATCGAGCAGCACCAGCCGCATGGAATCAAGCGGCACGGGCGGTGTCATGCCCACCTGCTGCCAGGCATCGACCGGCGCGGGTGTGGCCCGCAGCGTGTCGATATCGGCCTGTGTGAGGTCGGTGACGGGAATTTCGATGTGCAGCGGCTGGCCGGGTGCGGAAACGATGCGGGAATGGCCGAATCCCACCGCATGCGCAGCCGAAAGCACGAGCGACGTCGCGAGGAAAGTTCCGGTAAGGATAGAGGCTTTGACGGCCAGTGCGGCCGGAAAGGAACTTCGACGCGACGTCAACATGGTTTCAGAGCTCACCCAGGGCTATACGCAACATACGGCGTAACGGTTCGGCCGCGCCCCACAACAGCTGGTCGCCAACCGTGAACGCACTCAGATATTCGGGCCCCATGGACATCTTGCGCAGACGGCCAACGGGAATGTCGAGCGTACCGGTGACCGCCACGGGCGTCAATTCACGCATGGTGGCTTCACGTTCGTTGGGCACGACCTTTGCCCACTGCGAGCCTTGCGCAATGATGTCGCTGATTTCATCAAGCGGAACGTCGCGTCGCAGCTTGATCGTGAGCGCCTGACTGTGGCAGCGCATGGCGCCGATGCGCACGCACAGCCCATCGACCGGAACAGGCGCAGTACCAAAGGCTTCGCCGCGACCGAGGATCTTGTTGGTTTCGGCTTCGGCCTTCCATTCCTCGCGCGAAACACCGTTGCCCAGATCTTTGTCGATCCAGGGAATGAGGTTGCCACCCAGCGGTACGCCAAAGTGATCGGTGGGCAGTGCGCTGTCTTGTTGTGTTGCAAGAACGCCACGGTCGATCTCGAGAATGGCCGATGCAGGGTCGTCAAGCAGGTGTTTGACCGATGCATTGAGCAGACCGAATTGGGTAAGCAGTTCGCGCATGTGCTGCGCCCCACCCCCTGATGCCGCCTGGTAGGTCATGCTGGACATCCACTCGACCAGGTCGTTGCGGAACAGACCCGCCAGCCCCATGAGCATGCAGCTGACGGTGCAGTTGCCGCCCACGAAATCCTTGACGCCGCGCTTGAGCGCCGCGTCGATGACGTTGCGGTTGACGGGGTCGAGCACGATGACGGAGTGATCGGCCA
>Ga0079223_10003242_pt1 | contig 10225 bp, 9 predicted proteins | sample Stecom2011_FD_75072 | JGI IMG/M metagenome (GOLD analysis project Ga0079223, IMG submission 75072) | Agricultural soil microbial communities from Utah to study Nitrogen management - Steer compost 2011 | ecosystem: Environmental > Terrestrial > Soil > Agricultural land | place: USA: Utah...
TCGCGGTCAAACTTGCCGATCATCCGCGGACGCTTGCCGCCCTGCCAGTTGTAGAGCTGTTCCTTGATCTGGGGCTCGATGACCGGGCGCTTCTCCTCGATCACCAGCACCTCGTCCAGCCCCTCGCAGAAGGCGCGGATGCCCTGCGGCTCGAGTGGCCAGGTCATCGCGACCTTGTAGAGGGACAGGCCGATGTCCTTCGCCATCTGCTCGTCAATGCCCAGGTCGTCCAGCGCCTGGCGCACGTCGAGGTAGGACTTGCCCGCCGTCACGATCCCGACCTTGCGGTTGGGCGAGTCGATCACTGTGCGATCGAGGCCATTGGCGCGGGCGAAGGCGAGGGCGGCATTCAGCTTGTAGCGGTGGTGCCGCTCTTCCTGCTCCAGCATGTCCAGGGCGCCGGCCCAGCGGATGTTCAGCCCCCCCGCCGGCATCTCGAAGTCGCTCGGCTGCACGATCTGGATGCGGTGTGGGTCGACGTAGCAGGAGGCCGTGGAATCCACCGTTTCCGTGACTGCCTTGAAGCCCACCCAGCAGCCTGAATAGCGGCTGAGCGCCCAGCCGTAGAGGCCGAGATCAAGGTATTCCTGGACGCCGGCCGGGTTCAGTACCGGCACCATCACATCCATGAAGGCATATTCGCACTGGTGCGCCGTGGTCGAGGACTTGGCGGCGTGATCGTCACCCGCCAGCAGCAGCACGCCGCCGTGCTGTGAGGAGCCGGCAAAGTTCCCGTGGCGGAAGACGTCGCCACTACGATCCACGCCGGGGCCCTTGCCGTACCAGATAGAGAAGATGCCGTCGTAGAGGCTGTCGCCGAAGAGGTTGGCCTGCTGGGTGCCCCAGATGGCCGTCGCCGCAAGCTCCTCGTTCACCCCCGGCTGGAAGTGGATGTGATGCTGCTTCAGAAACTTGCGCGCCCGCCACAGCTGTTGGTCGACGCCGCCCAATGGCGACCCCCGATAGCCGGAGATGAAGCTGGCGGTGTTGAGGCCAGCCCGCTGATCACGCTGGCGCTGCATCATTGGCAGGCGCACCAGCGCTTGGGTTCCGGTCAGAAAGATCCGGCCGCTTTCCAGCGTGTACTTGTCATCGAGCGAAACGGCAGCGTCCGGCATGTATGGCCCTCGTCCTTCAGGCAAATCGAAGAGTGACTGCCTCGATTCTGCAGCTCATCAACAGCGGTAGGCCCGCCTTTTTTGCATGCTTGTGATTCGTGGTCCGGACCCCTGTCCGGTTATGAAAAAAAGTAGAGCAAGCTGACCTAACTGTCGAGCCGCCGCACCTTAAGTTATTGTCCATAGTAGGTTTACCGTAATGCGACCGGTGCCGCATCTTTATTGCGCCGGTGCGAGGTGGTTGCGCAATGACCAACTTCGCGCCGTGCTGGAGGGTGTTCAGCGCGGCTGGACCAAAGCGTGACGCTTGCGACCGGCCGATAGCTTGATCACCCCCTCAGCCGATAGGCGAGCAAGCGTAATTTTTTCCGCTTCGTCTTCCAGGCGCTCATCGTTCACGCGTGCGCCGCCGCCCTTGATCAGCCGTCGAGCTTCGCCGTTCGAGGTGCTAAGGCCCGCTTCCCGGAAAAGCTCATAGGCAGGCACACCGGCTTCCAGGCGATCACGCGCAATCTCGATGGTCGGGAGGTCGGCGCCCAGCGCCCCTTCTTCGAATGTCCGGCGGGCGGTCTCGGCGGCCCGGCGAGCTTCCTCTTCGCCGCGGCAAAGCGCGGTGGCGGCATCCGCCAGAATCTTCTTCGCCTCGTTGATCTCGGCGCCCTGAAGCTTTTCGAGGCGCTCGATCTCCGCCAGCGGCAGCTCGGTGAAGAGGCGCAGGAAACGGCCCACGTCAGCATCTTCCGTGTTGCGCCAGAACTGCCAGTAGTCATAGGCCGAAAGGCGTTCTTCGTTCAGCCAGACAGCGCCTGCGGCCGTCTTGCCCATCTTTTGCCCAGACGCCGTGGTCAACAGCGGCGTGGTCAAACCGAAGAGTTCGCGCTGATCGACCCTCCGGCCCAGCTCCACCCCGTTGACGATGTTGCCCCACTGGTCCGAGCCGCCCATCTGCAGCCGGCAGCCGTGGCGACGCGATAGCTCCAAAAAGTCGTAGGCCTGGAGAATCATGTAATTGAACTCCAGGAAGGTCAGTGGCTGTTCGCGCTCGAGGCGCAGCTTCACGGAATCGAAGCTCAACATGCGATTGACCGAAAAGTGCCGGCCATAGTCGCGCAGAAAATCGATGTAGCTCAGCTGGTCCAGCCAGTCGGCGTTGTTCACCATTACGGCGTCGGTAGGGCCGTCGCCAAAGGTGAGAAACTGCGCGAAGACCCCCTTGAGACTGTCCATGTTGCGCCGAATCTCACTATCCGTCAGCAGCGGCCGGGACTCGTCGCGGAAGGAGGGATCGCCGACGCGGGTCGTGCCGCCACCCATCAAGACGATCGGCTTGTGCCCCTTCTGCTGCAGGACACGCAGCATCATGATCGACAGCAGGTGCCCAACATGCAGGGAGTCGGCCGTGCAGTCATAGCCAACATAGGCGACCACCCGCTCGCTTTGCGCCAGCTTGTCCAGAGCTTCCAGGTCGGTGCACTGGTGAATGTATCCGCGCTCGGTCATGGTGCGCAGAAAATCGGAAGCGGGGGTGGTCATCGAGGCTACTCGCGCAGTCTGTGTGCCAGCGGGCGAAAAGGCTGCGGAGGATTAGCACGTGGTGTCAGAACCCTCAACGCGCCGCTGGCCGAGAAGCGGGATGGCAGGGATGCGAAACTTGAGCACAACGTTTTCTCTTCTCGGGCAGACCTATAGGTCGACCTGCGACCGATAGTAGGAGGCACAGGATCCACCTATGCCGACAAGTACGACAGCAGAACCGGCCAGCGCGGAGCTGAGCGAGCGTCTTTACGGGATTTTAACGGGCGACGGGCCTGAGGATCGGGCCTGTGCCTCCATTCCGGAAGCGGCCTGTACTGATGTTCCCCGCAACTATCTCCTCAATCTGGCCAATGGGGCCTGTACCAAGCTGGCGGAGCAGCTTGCGAGCCCGGGCCTCACCTTGCCCTGGATGATGGCGGCCTTGGGGGTGCCTGCTTCGCTCCTGGCGTTTCTTTCCCCGATCAAGCAGGTGGGCTCCCTGCTGCCGCAGATGGCGGTCGCGGCGCAGATTCGGCAGTTGCAGCAACGCAAGTGGGCCTGGGTGGTCGCCGGAGTGATTCAAGGCTTTCTGTTGCTGGCGATCATCCCTGCGGTGATTTTCCTCGAGCCGCTAGCTGCAGGTGTCGCAATCCTTTTTCTCTTTACCCTTTTCAGCATGGCGAGCGGCGCCGGATCGGTTGCCTTTCAGGATGTAACCGGAAAGACGATTCCGAAAGGGCGCCGCGGACGGCTGCTGGCGCATCGGGCCGCTTTCGGCGGTGCTCTTACCTTGGTCGCGGCCTTGGGATTGCGCTTCTGGCTCGGAGAAAGCGATGACTTTCAACCCTACCTCTGGCTGATCTTCACCGCCGGCCTGCTGTGGCTGTTGGCGTCGCTGCTGTTCAGCAGCATAGAGGAAGAGCCGGGCGCCGGGGAGGGCGGGCGGAACATGTTGTCCGAAGTACGCCGAGGCTTCGGCCTGGTCCGGAAGGGGTCAGGTTTCCGCGCCCATTTGGCGGCGCGGGCCGCTCTCACCTCAGTGGAGGTCGGCATGCCAATCTTCGTCCTCCATGCCCACGGTCTGACCCAGGGAGCGGGGGCGCTGGGCATCTTCATCGTGGCTATCGGCCTTGCCAACATTCTCTCGAGCCCCATCTGGGGCAAGCTCTCGGATCGGACCGCCCGGCGGGTGATGATCTTCGCGGGTCTGCTGGGCGCGGCGGCAGCCTTTCTGGCCCTTGCAATCGGTTTCCTGGCCGCGGAGGAGATTTCGCCCCTGCTTTATGCCCCGGCCTTCCTGCTGCTCGGCATTGCCGAGGCGGGCGCTCGCCTCGGCCGGAAGACTTATCTCGTAGACGCAGCACCTTCCGAGGAGCGACCGCTCTATGTAGCCTTCTCCAATTCGCTGGTTGGGGTGGTGGCCTTGCTGCTGGGCGGCCTCGGGGTTCTGGCCGACGTCGCTGGCGCGGCTACGGCGCTGCTGGTATTCGCGGCGCTGGCGCTCGTCGCGGCCGGGCTATCGGCTGCCATGCCCGAAGCTGATAAGATGGTGGAGTCTGCCTGATGGGGCTTTTTCTCGGCCTGATGAGTGGTACGTCGCTGGATGGTATCGATGCGGCGTTGGTGGAGACCGATGGCCGGGACGAGCCGCGCCCGCTGAACTTCCATTCCGTCCCCTACGACGCCGGCTTTCGTGAACGCTTGCGGGCGGTGCTGGGGGGACAGGGCAAGGTGGAGGCGGTCGAGCAGGAATTGACCTACCGCCATGCAGACGCTGTGACCGCGCTATTGGCGGCCGCGGGTGTGGAGGCACGGGAGGTGCAAGCGGTCGGCTTCCACGGGCAGACCATTCTGCACGCGCCCGAAGCCCGCCGCACCTGGCAGATCGGCGATGGGGCGCAACTGGCGGAGCTGACCGGCATCCCCGTGATCTGCGACTTTCGTTCAGCGGACGTGGCCGCCGGCGGGCAAGGGGCACCACTCGCGCCGCTCTACCACGCCGCCAGGGCAGGCTCGCTGCCACGCCCGCTCGCGGTGCTAAATCTCGGCGGCGTGGGCAACGTCACCTGGATCGGAGCGGGGGAAGAGGAGCTGGTCGCCTTCGATACCGGCCCTGGCAATGCCTTGCTGGATGATTGGGCCCGGCGCCACGCGGGGCGGCCATGTGATTTCGACGGTGCGCTCGCTGCCGCCGGTCGGGTGGATCAGGCAACCCTGCAGGAACTGCTGCGGCATCCCTATTTTGATGCGCCCCCGCCGAAGTCCCTGGATCGGGATGCCTTCGATCCGGCGCCGGCGGATGTTTTGAGCGCCGAGGATGGCGCGGCAACGCTGGCCGCCTTCACGGTCGAGGCAGTACAGCGCGCGTTGATGCACTTGCCTGACCCGCCTTTGCGCTGGCTCGTGACCGGCGGTGGGCGTCACAATCCCGTGCTGATGCAGCGACTGGCTGCGCGGCTCGAGACCGCAGTTCAACCCGTGGAGGCGGTAGGCTGGAACGGGGATGCGCTGGAGGCGGAGGCCTTTGCCTATCTGGCGGCTCGAAGCCTGGTCGGCCTGCCCTTGTCGCTACCAGGAACGACCGGCGTCCCGCGGCCGATGACGGGAGGCCGGCTGTTCAACCCAGCCTCCCGTTCTACCTGACCTGATCGCGGCGAGGAGCCCATAAGGCTCCAGAGTCCCTGCGTCGCTTAGGGCGACGGCTGTGGACCTCTCACTTTTCTTCTTCCGCCGCCTTGCGCGCCGCAGCTTCTTGGGCCAATCCCTTGCGGACATAGTCTTCCGTCAGCTTCTCCAGCGTCTCCAGGTGTCCCTGGAAGAAGTGGTTGGCTCCCGGAATCGTCTGGTAGTCGATGACGATGTCGCGCTGATGCGCCAGCTTCTCGGCTAGCTTCTTCGACGCGGCTTCCGGCACGATCTCATCTGCGGTTCCCTGGATGACCAAGCCTGAGGAGGGGCAGGGCGCAAGGAAGCTGAAATCATAGAGGTTGGCAGGCGGTGCCACCGAAATGAAGGAAACGATCTCTGGACGGCGCATCAGCAGCTGCATGCCGATCCAAGCTCCAAAGGAGAAGCCGGCGACCCAGCAGGAGGAGGCATTGGGGTTGTACATCTGCAGCCAGTCGAGCGCCGAGGCCGCGTCCGCCAACTCCCCCTCGCCGCGATCATAGATCCCCTGGCTGCGGCCGACGCCACGAAAGTTGAAGCGCAGGACGGAAAAGCCCTGGCGGACGAAGCAGTGGAACAGGCTGTAGACGATCTTGTTGTTCATCGTCCCGCCGTGCTGCGGATGAGGGTGCAGCACCAGCGCGATGGGCGCGGTATCGTCCGCCGCGTGATGATAGCGACCCTCGAGACGGCCTGCCGGCCCGTTGAACATCACCTCAGGCATTCTTTGTGACTCACCCTCCACTGGCTCTTGCCGGTCATCCGGCACAAGAGCTCGACCCCTGGCGTCGCAGGCACGGGGTACCTCGTCTGGCCAAAAAGTTGACCAATTTACTCAGGAAGCCTATATGCCAAATCAAGACGTGGCTCTATAGGGGCCGCGACAGTAGCCGACAGGTCAAGACATGTTCAAGACACTCCGCGCCGAGATCGATGCCGTGATGGCTCGGGATCCCGCCGCGCGCTCACGGCTAGAAGTGGTGCTCTGCTACCCGGGTTTCCAGGCGGTGCTGTTCTACCGGCTCGCCCATGCCTGCTGGCGGCGCAAGCTCTATCTATTGGGAAGGATGATTTCGCAGTTTGCCCGGTGGGTAACAGGTATCGAGATCCATCCCGGTGCCAAGATAGGCGAGCGCTTCTTCATCGACCACGGGATGGGCGTGGTCATCGGAGAGACCGCGATCGTCGGGGACGACGTGACCCTCTATCACGGCGTGACCCTGGGCGGGGTTGCGCCCTCTGTCGACAGTGATTCCCAGCGCGATCAGAAGCGTCACCCAACCCTGGAGGATCGGGTGATCGTAGGTTCTGGTGCCCAGATCCTTGGCCCCATCGTCGTTGGCCGCTGCGCGCGTGTCGGCGCCAATGCGGTCGTGACCAAGCCCGTTCCAGAGAAGGCTACGGTGGTTGGCATTCCCGCGCGGCCGGTGCAGCAGCAGGCACGCTCTTCGGAAGATCGCTTTGTCGCCTATGGCACACCGACCGGCGACATCCCCGATCCGGTCGCACGAGCGTTGGACGGGCTTTTGGCGGAAGTGCAACAGCTGCGCGTGCGGGTGGAGCAGCTGGAGAGACCCGCCGAAGCCGAAGACATCGCAACAGGAGAGCTTCCGCCGAAGGAAAAGAACGTGCGCTACTACGCCTCTGGCAATGGCCCGGGCTCGCGTAGTTGAGGTGGAGACCGCTAGATGAAGCTCAGTACCAAGGGACGCTATGCGGTCATGGCGCTGGTTGACCTGGCGGCGCACGCCGAGGGTCAACCCGTCACTCTTGCCGAGATTGCCGAGCGGCAGCAGATCTCGCTCTCATACCTAGAGCAGCTTTTTGCCAAGATGCGGCGAGCAGGCCTGGTGACTGCCATCCGAGGGCCAGGCGGCGGCTATCTTCTCGCTCATTCAGCCAAGCAGACGCGCATCGCCGATATCATTCTGGCCGTCGATGAGCCCATCCGCGCAACCCGCTGCACGCCTGGCCAGCCGATTGGCTGTCGCGGCAACCAGAGCCGCTGCATGACGCACGATCTCTGGGAAGAACTCGGCAACCAGATCTATCTCTACCTCAGTAGCGTCAGCGTTGCCGATGTCGTCGAAGGGCGGGTCGGCCCGCGCAGCCACGCCGCCGCCGCGGAGTAGCGGCGCGGCCATGACCAGGCGGATCTATTTGGATTACAACGCCACCGCGCCTGTTCGGCCAGTTGCTCGCGAGGCGATGGTCGAACTGCTGACGCAGGTGGGGAACGCTTCGTCGGTCCACTCGGAAGGGCGCACCGCGCGCGCCGCGCGTGAGAAGGCCCGTGAAGCGGTCGCGGCCTTGATCGGAGCCCGGCCTGCGGACATCGTCTTTACCAGCGGGGGGACCGAAGCCAATGCTCTTGCGCTTCGCGGGTCCGGATGTGGATCCCTCTTGGTGTCTGCGGGTGAGCATCCTTCTGTCCTGGAGGCGCGTTGCGATGCGCAGCGCGTTCCCTTGGCTGCCGACGGACGGATCGATTGCGACGCTCTCGAAGCCCTCCTCGCCGATACGCAGGAACCGGCGCTTCTTTCGGTCCAGTTGGCGAACAACGAAACCGGTGTCATTCAGCCGATCGGACAGGTCGTAGAGGTGGCGCGTGCCGCCGGGGCGCTGGTCCACTGCGACGCGGTACAGGCGGCCGGCAAGCTGCCGATCGATGTTGCGAGCCTGGGGGTCGACCTGCTCAGCCTTTCAGCTCACAAGATCGGCGGGCCCCAGGGCGTGGGGGCGCTTTGGGTTCGCAGCGGCCTTGAGTTGCGGCCACTGCAGCGCGGCGGTGGCCAGGAGATGCGGCGGCGGTCTGGTACGGAGAATCTTCCCGGCATCGTGGGCTTCGCCGCAGCCGCGGAGGAGGCGCAGGGCGATGTGCAGCGTAGCGCCACCCTTGCGGCGTGGCGGGATGCGATGGAACAGCGCGTGGTGTCAGCGGAGCCGCAAACCATGATTGCCGGGAGCGATGCGCCGCGGCTTGCCAATACCTCCTGTCTTGTCTCCCCTCAATTGACCGCGGAGCTGCAGCTCATGGCGCTGGATCTTGCCGGCTTCGCCATCTCTTCCGGCGCTGCTTGCTCGAGCGGCAAGGTGGGGCACTCGCACGTGCTCGAGGCCATGGGACTCCCCGCCAGGCTGCTCGACAAGGCGGTGCGCGTTTCACTCGGCTGGGCAAGCCGTGAGGAGGATGTGCAGGCCTTTGCGGAAGCCTGGGTCGAGTTGCATCGGCGACGGAGGTCGGGCGCCGCGGTGGCTTGACCAGGCTGCCGTCAAGGCGCCTTTCCACTCCACAAGTAGGGGCGGGTCTGCTATGGCCCCGCCGGATTGTAATGAGGAGCGTTGGGCTAAATGCCGAAGATGGTTTTCATTGAGCGCGACGGAACGCGGAAAGAGGTGGAGGCTCCGGTCGGTCTGTCGGTGCTGGAGATCGCGCATCGCAATGACATAGATATCGAAGGGGCGTGCGAGGGATCTCTGGCCTGCTCCACCTGCCACGTGATCGTGGAGGATGCCTGGTATCAGAAACTGGCCGAGGCCAGCGAAGATGAAGAGGATATGCTCGATCTGGCCTTTGACTTGCAGAGGACGTCCCGGCTCGGGTGCCAGATCGTGATGACCGAAGAGCTTGATGGCCTGACGGTCTACCTGCCGGGCGAAACGCGCAACATGCTTCTGGGATAGGAAATGAGCCTTTACGACGCGCTGAAGCGCGCCTGTTCCGATGAATGGGAAGCCTATGTGAACCACGCTTTCGTCCGTCAGTTGGCGGACGGCAGCCTGCCGGAGGCCTGCTTTCGCCACTACTTGGCTCAGGACTACGTCTTCCTGATCAACTTCTCGCGGGCGGCGGCGCTGGCGGTCTACAAGGCGGAAGATGTTCGCGACCTGAAAGAGTCGGCGGCCCTTGTCGACCTGCTTCTCAACACCGAAACGCCGCTGCATCTGGAGTACTGCGCGCGCTGGGGGATGAGCCCCGAGCAGGTGGCGGCCACGCCCGAAGCGGACGCCAACCGCCTCTACACCCGCTATGTGCTCGATCGTGGCATGAGCGGGGATCTCCTGGACCTGCTGGTGGCTCTGGTCCCCTGCACCATGGGGTATGCCGAGATCGGACGCCGTCTGGCGGCAGCCCCGTCGACTCGGCTGGAGGGCAATCCCTATCGCGACTGGATCGAGCTCTATTCGGGCAAGGAGTTTCAGGAGGGGTCCGCCGCCCATGCAGCGCAGCTCGATCGGGTCGCCGGCCAGCGCGGCATCGAGGGGGACTATAGCGCCTCGGGCCGCTGGTCCAGTCTCGTCGAAAACTTCCGAACCGCCACACGCCTCGAGATAGGCTTCTGGGAGATGGGGCTGAATCCTTAGGGTGGCGACCTAGCCGCAAGGGATGCTTGGCCTACCGCGGGTGCGGGTATAAGGTGCCGCAGGCACGCATGAACTAAACGGGAACAAACGCAATGGCAGGCAGCGTCAACAAGGTCATCCTGGTCGGAAACCTCGGTCGGGACCCGGAGATCCGCACAATGCAGAGCGGCGGGCGGGTCTGCAACCTGGCGCTGGCGACTTCCGAGAGTTGGCGCGACAAGCAGACCGGCGAAAGGCGCGAGCGCACGGAGTGGCATCGCGTTGTGGTCTTCAATGAGGGCCTGGTCAACATCTGCGAGCGCTTCCTGAGGAAGGGGTCCAAGATCTACATCGAGGGCCAGTTGGAAACCCGGAAGTGGCAGGACCAGTCCGGGCAGGAGCGCTATACCACCGAAGTGGTGCTTCGCCCCTTCCGCGGCGAACTCACCATGCTCGACGCCCGCTCCGAAGGCGGCGGCGCCGGGGGTGGCTATGGCGGCGGTGGCGGCTATGCCGACCCGGGTTTTGGTGAACCCATGGGCGGCATGGGCGGCGGCGCCTCCAGCGGGTCTACCCCGCCA
>Ga0079223_10003246_pt1 | contig 10221 bp, 9 predicted proteins | sample Stecom2011_FD_75072 | JGI IMG/M metagenome (GOLD analysis project Ga0079223, IMG submission 75072) | Agricultural soil microbial communities from Utah to study Nitrogen management - Steer compost 2011 | ecosystem: Environmental > Terrestrial > Soil > Agricultural land | place: USA: Utah...
CTGATTAACTCACTGATCAGCTCACTTGCGAAAAGTCTTACCCGCAGCGGTTGATCACTCCCGTCCCCGCACAGTTCTGTCCATGCCGCCGGATAGGGCGATAAGCCGCGGATAAAATCATACAGTTCAGCGGCCCTCATTCCCCAATCTATCCGACAAGTCTCTTTGAATATTTTAGGTGCAGGCTTTAATGCTGATTCCTTTTCGAACAGTTCTCCCTGCGGTACAGTGGTCACAGTGCCGTTCAGCACTGCATCCACCGTTTTGAGTACTAACTGAGCACCCATCACCATCAGCTTGTCATGCATTGTCCCGGCGTTATCACTCTCTCCAATGGCTGTCTTCTCCTGGTAGATGATCTTTCCGGTATCTATTTCGTGTGAGAGGAAAAAGGTGGTTACACCGGTCTCCTTTTCTCCGTTGATGATGGCCCAGTTGATGGGTGCGGCACCTCTGTACTGAGGGAGAAGCGACGAGTGCAGGTTAAAGGTGCCCTCTGGAGGCATATTCCATACCACCTCCGGCAACATGCGGAATGCCACGACAATTTGTATGTCGGCCTGTAGTTGTCTCAATTGGGTCAGAAACAGTTCATCCTTCAGCTTCTCTGGTTGCAACACTGTCAGTCCCTGCTGCAAAGCGTATTGCTTCACAGCCGATGGTTGCAGCCTGTATCCTCTGCCAACCGGCTTGTCGGGCATGGTAACCACTCCCACCACGTTGTAACTGTTCTCAACCAGTGCCTTCAGCGACTCCGCGGCAAACGCTGGTGTGCCCATGAAGACGATTCTTAATGTTTCCTTTTTCATTTTTATGTCACTGCTATTCATCCGTTTCAGAATAATTTTCCACCAGCACCTCCCTGTAGGAGTTAAATACCGACGACTGCGACAGGATACCCTTATAGACACCTTTCTCATCTATCACCGGCAGGTTCCACGCTTTTGTATTCTCAAACATGGCCATCACCTCTTCCATGCTGGAGCTGATCTCAATTTTCGCAGGTGCACCAACCATGAATTTCTGTACGGTGAACCGGTCATACAGTTCCGGACGGAACATGATATTGCGGATATCATTCATCATCACAAGCCCTAACAGGACACTTTCGTCATTCACCACCGGGAAAATATTACGGTTGGATGTAGAGATCACTTTCACCATCTCACCAAGCGACATAGTGGGTTTAACAGTGGGGATATCCTTTTCAAGCAGATCTTCGATCTTTAAAAAAGTGAGCACTGCCTTGTCTTTGTGATGCGTGATCAATTCACCTCTCTTGGCTAGACGTATGGCGTAGATACTGTGTTTCTCGAACACCAGGATCGTACCGTACGAGACCAGGGAGACAATCATGAGCGGAAGAAAGAGATCGTAACCACCGGTAAGTTCCGCGATAAGAAAGGTGCCGGTAAGGGGAGCATGCATTACTCCTGCCATTACCCCAGCCATACCCATCAGTGCGAAGTTCTCCTGGGGGAGGTAGGTGGTATATCCCATCTCGTTGAGCGTGTAGGAGTAGATAAAACCTGCAATGCAACCCAGAAACAGGGTGGGGGCAAACACTCCTCCCGTACCGCCACCACCGTTGGTGGCACTGGTGGCGAACACTTTAAAGAGAATGACCAGCAGAAGGAAGAGTACTATGGCCCAGCGGCTCTCAAGGTTGTAAAAAAAGCTTTCATTGGTGAGTGAGTGAAACGTGTCCCCCCCTGCCAGCAATGTGTTGATGGTGTTGTATCCCTCACCAAAGAGTGGTGGAAAGAGAAAAATAAGGATACTCAGTAGGATACCCCCGAGCAGGAACTTATTCCAGTGCGACAGCTTACGGAATATCCCTTCACACCAGCTCATGGCACGAATAACATAAAGGGAGACAAACCCACATAAGATACCCAGAAGAATCACGTAGGGAATGCGGTTGAGCATAAAAGGCTCCACCTGCGAATAGGCGAACATGGCTCCCATGCCGGTGAGCAGATAGGAGACGGTAGTCGCCGTGACGGCAGTCACCAGCAGCGGGAGGATGGACGACATGGTGAGATCGAGCAACAGCACCTCAATCACAAACAGGATACCTGCGATGGGTGCTTTGAAAATGCCGGCGATTGCACCGGCAGCACCACACCCCACCAGTATCATCAGGCTGTGCTGTTCCAGCTTGAAGAACCTCCCAAGATTAGATCCGATAGCTGACCCTGTCAGCACGATAGGAGCCTCAGCTCCCACAGAACCTCCGAAACCGATGGTGATGGAGCTGGCTACCAGCGATGAATGCATATTATGTTGTTTGATCCGGCTTTTGCGCTGTGAGATGGAGAAGAGAATCTTTGTGACTCCGTGGCTGATATCATCTTTGACTATGTACTTCACATAGAGTCCGGCAAGGAGTATCCCCACGATAGGAAAGAGCAGGTAGGCAAAGTTCATGTTTGCCTGGCTGAAATTTTCGGTGAAAAAAACCTGGAAAAAGTGGATGGCTGCCTTCAGTAACCAGGCTGCCAGTGCAGTTAGTATCCCGACAAGGAAACAGACGAACAGCAGAAAATGGCGCTCTTTTATGTGAGAGTCGCGCCAGAGGAAAAATTGATTGTATATCTCTTTTATTTGCATCGGAACAACAGATTTCTTAAACCGATTGCAAAGATAACCAAATTCTTTACTTCCGGATAATATTGATGGTGCCGTTCTTGCCCAGCTTCACAATTCCTGAAGGCCTGGCTTCGCTATGTTCCTTCTGCCTGTAGGTGACGATATAATCAACGCCCTCCATTATCACCGGACTGATCTGCGTGAATCGCGACGGTGAGGGTTCACCACTGATGTTTGCTGAGGTCGATACGATGGGTTTGCGAAACTGCCTGCACAGCTCCCTGGAGAAAAGCTCGTCGGTAATGCGGATGCCGATGGAGCCGTCGGTTGAGATGAGGTTAGCCGCAAGGTTCTTTGCTCCCTCATAGATGATGGTGAGCGGCTTGTCGGTCAGGTCAATCAGATCCCACGCAATATCGGGCACATCCTGAATGTAGGTCTGCAGCTTGGCGGGATTGTCCATCAGCACCAGCATCGACTTGCTGTCGTCACGCTGCTTCAGTGCGTATATGCGGCTCACCGCTTCTTCATTGGTGGCGTCACAGCCAATGCCCCAGATGGTGTCGGTGGGATAGAGTATCATCCCGCCATTCCTGAGCATTTCACATGCTTTCTTGATATCTTCCTGCATAATCTCTCTATCGCTGTTGGTCAATTGAATGAAAAAACAATCACTCCGGTCTGATATTTTGCATCACCTGCACATCTTCAAAACTGTCTCCTGTGGAAAGCCACCCCTTCAGTCTGCCTGCCGTTATGTAACCTGCTTTTGTGAAGAGCTGGATACTTATGGTGTTGCTTGCCGGAATAAAGGCATAGAGCTGATGAAGATTGAGAAAGTCAAAAGAATAATCTTCCATCAGCTTTAACGTCTGCAATCCGTAACCCTGCTTTCTGAACCGTTTGTCGATAAGGATGCCGACACCTGCCCTCCTGTGGAAAGGATCAAAATCATAGAGGTCAATGGTGCCGATGGTCTCTCCACTCTCTTTTAATACAACCATCAAACGAAGCTGTCTGTCCGTGTAGATATCCTGTTTGGAATCGATCAGGTACTGCCTGATGGTGAAACGGGAAAAGGGAGCGATAGATACGCCATTTTTCCACATCTCAGTGTCATTCTCCCAGCTGTAGAGCACCTCCAGATCTTCAGGTTCCGTGGCACGCAGGCGGATTGTCTTATTTTCCAGCAGCTTCTTCATCATCTGTTCTGTTTTCGGAGTCCTCCCTCTCCTCCTCTTCAGTAGCTCTGTTCTCTTCCGGCACTTCAGTAAGACTTGCCAGTTCAACATAGGATGGTTTGCAATAGAGGAAGATAATAAAAAGAATTACAGTAATCCACATGAAATTGCTGTTGTGTGAGAAACCGAACAGTAGGATATTCAGCAATGTCACAGCACTGATGATATATAAACGGAGGAAGGAAGCATTTTTATACTTTCTTAAGGCAACAGCAGTTTCGGCGGGCCGGTGCACTTTTTTCAGCTTTTGGGCAAAAAGTTTCAAAGCCAGCGGGATGGCGATGATGGAGATCATGATGGTGTATCTTTCCAGTGTGACACCAATCAGCTCGCTTTCCCGAAAGGTAGGGATAAACCGAAACAACATCAGGAGTAAAAGCAGTGCGAGCGTGATGATATTACCGTAGTAATGCCTTCTGAGAACGGTGATGAGTCTCTCCAATTTATTCTCTTCCTTCATTTCGACAGTAGTTTATATGATTCATCAAAAGGGGTACGGTTGAGTATGGACCGTCCCAGTGTCACCTCATCGGCATACTCCAGCTCATCACCCACAGAGACACCCCTGGCGATAATTGTCACTTTTACATCGTAAGGCTGGAGCTTACGGAAAATGTAGAAGTTGGTAGTGTCTCCTTCCATCGTGGCACTCAGTGCCAGTATCACTTCTTTGACCTCTCCATCCTTTACCCTCTCTACAAGTGAGCTGATCTCCAGATCCGACGGACCAATACCATCGATGGGAGAGATGATGCCACCAAGCACGTGATACAATCCCGAAAACTGAATGGTCTTCTCTATGGCCATCACCTCTTTCACATTCTCAACAACGCAAACAACACTGCGATCACGTCTGTTATCGGCACATATACCGCACACTTCTGTATCAGATAGGTTATGACAGACAGCACAGTATTTTACCTCCTGTCTCAGCTTGAGCACTGTATCGGTGAAATGGACTACTTTCTCTTCATCCTGTCTGAGCAGGTGCAGTACTAACCGAAGTGCCGACTTCCTCCCTATACCCGGGAGCCTGGCAAATTCGTTCACTGCATTCTCAAGTAAAGTGGAGGGATAAGAGCTATTCATTACGTAAAATATTTCGTGCGGCGCAAAGATACGATGATTCAATTTATCGGACAAATAACTTTTATGGCTGACAGTTTAAAATAGAACTCCATATTTCATTCCGATTTCGTTTTTTGTTTGATTTAAGTTTGTAATTTTGTGATTCTATTTTCAGGAGAGGTTTTAAATAAAGCAAAAACAAAACTATGAAGGTACTTTTAGTGACAAGTAAGCCATTTGCTGCACAGGCAGTGGGGGGGATACAGCAGATCCTTGAGTCTGCCGGTCACCAGTTCGAAAAGCTTGAGGGCTACACCGACAAAACCCAATTACTTGGAGCTGTGAAAGATGCAAACGCCATTATTATCCGTAGCGATGTGATTAACCGTGAAGTGATAGAGGCGGCACCCAACCTGAAGGTTGTGGTCCGGGCGGGTGCCGGCTACGACAATGTGGATCTCGATGCAGCCACCAGCCGTGATGTCTGCGTGATGAACACCCCGGGACAAAATGCAAATGCCGTGGCAGAGCTTGTGTTGGGAATGCTGATATACATACAGCGTAACCAGTTCGACGGGAGCGTGGGACGGGAAATATCTTACAAGACACTGGGGCTTTATGCTTTTGGCAATGTGGCCAAGATGGTTGCTAAGATTGCACGTGGATTCAGCATGACGGTCAATGCCTATTCACCTACTCTTTCACACGATGATCTCCGTAAAGAGGGTGAATATGGTGTAGTCACTGTCTATAGCAACGAGGAGTTGTTTGAGAAAAGCGATTTTGTATCATTGCATATGCCGCTGCTTCCCGAGACACGTAATTGTGTGACCTATGATCTCCTCTCGCTCATGCCACGTGACGGGGTGTTGATCAATACAGCCCGCAGGGAGCTGTTGGTGGAGGAGGATCTGCTGCGGATCATGGAGGAGCGTCCTCGCTTTCAGTTTATAACTGACATGATGCCTGTGCGGCACGAGGAATTCCTCTCCCGTTTCCCGAAACGCTATTTCTCCACACCTAAGAAAGCAGGTGCCCAGACCACCGAGGCCAACGTCAACGCGGGCCTGGCTGCCGCAAGTCAGATTGTCACTTTCTTTCAAAATGGTGACGAACGATTCAGAGTGAACAACAAATCATAAAAATGTGAATAGTATGAAGAAGTACAATTTCAACGCAGGACCATGTGTCCTCCCACGACAGGCAGTAGAGTCCGCCATTGATGCGATCCGTGATTTCGATAACACCGGCATTGGTATCCTTGAGATCTCACACCGTACTCCCGGATGGGAACGAATCATGAAGGAGACCGCAGACCTCTGGAAGGAGTTGCTGCAAATCCCCGATAATTACAGGGTGCTCTTCCTTGGAGGCGGTGCCAGCACGCAGTTCCTTGATGTGCCTGCCAACCTGATGAAAAAGAAAGCGGCTTATCTGCAGACAGGGGTGTGGGCGAAGAAAGCAATCAAAGAGGCGAAGTTTTACGGAGATGTTGAAATTGTGGCTTCCTCGGAAGATAAAAATTATTCCTATATCCCCAGGGGATACACTATCCCTGCAGATGCCGATTATTTTCATATCACCACCAACAATACCATCTATGGTACCGAGCTGCACGAAGATATCGACAGCCCCGTTACGCTGGTTGCCGATATGTCATCAGATATCATGAGCCGCCCGGTGGATGTCTCCAAATATGGCATCATCTACGGGGGTGCACAGAAGAACGTCGGACCTGCAGGAGTCGCTTTTGTGATCGTTCGTGAGGATATCCTCGGTAAGCTGGACCGTCCCCTGCAGACCATGCTCGATTACCGCACACATATAAGTGATGTGGAGAAAAACAGATCGATGTTCAACACCCCGCCGGTGTTCCCCATCTTCGTGATGCATGAAACACTGAAATGGGTGAAAGAACTGGGTGGTGTGGTAGCAATGTATAAGCTGAATAAGGAGAAAGCGGCAATGCTCTATGATGAGATCGATCGCAACCCCCTCTTCGTCGGTACCGCTGCGAAAGAAGACCGCTCCATCATGAACGTCTGCTTCGTCATGAATGAAGCCCATAAAGAGAAAGAAGCTGCCTTCCTGGAATTTGCAAAAGAGAGAGGAATGGTGGGTATCAAGGGACACCGCTCCGTGGGTGGTTTCCGCGCATCGATCTATAACGCCTGCCCAATAGAAGCAGTGGAGGCTTTGATCCAGTGTATGCAGGATTTCGAAAAACAGGACTGATATAATTCCAAACAACTATATGAAGCTGTCTCAATATGTGTGATTGAGGCAGCTTTTCGTTTACGATTATTTAACGCAAGAAGGTCACGAAATAATTTGTTGTTTACGAGAAGTCCGTAAATTTGCTGTGTTGAGTCATTATAAATCGTATCGGTATGAACGATTAACCCCTCTGGGAGAGAAGGTGATGTTGCATTGGCAACTTAAAGAATATGAAACGGCAGTTCCGATAGTGAATAATTTCAATGTTTCACAATTAAAACAACCTGTTATGATGATGAATCAATCTAAATCGCCTGCATACAGCGTGGGCAGATACCTGCGGATGCTCCCCCTGATCCTGCTGTTTCTTTCTGCGGTCAGCCTCTATGCTTCTCAGCGGGAGAGTGCTGAAGTAGATCTGACCCCTGCTTCAGCATTAATCCCGGCTACGCCCCTGCAGGAGCAGAGATACAGTCTGCAGCAACCGCCCCCTGAAAAGCAACGGGTAGAGACTTTCACCGTGGTGGAAGTGATGCCCGAATTCCCGGGTGGAAATAGGGCATTGGTGAAATTTCTCTCCGGCAATATCCAATATCCTGCAATCGCAAAGGAAAACGAGATCCAGGGACGTGTCATCTGTAGTTTTATTGTAATGGATGATGGATCGATCCGGGACCTCTATGTGGAACGGGGAGTGGATCCCTCGCTGGATGCCGAAGCAATGCGTGTGCTGAGACTGATGCCCGACTGGAAACCGGGCAGGCAGAAGGGAGTGCCGGTGAATATTCACTTTTCACTTCCCATCGAATTCCGGTTACCGGTTGAGAAAGAGAGAATCCCGGCTGCAGATACTATTGAGACAGAAAAGATTTTTATCGACGTGGAAGTACAACCGGAGTTTCCCGGGGGGGTACCTGCCATGATGCGATTTCTGTCCGAAAATATACGTTATCCTGTCGTAGCAATAACGAATAAAATAGAGGGAAGGGTAATCTGTCAGTTTATGGTGAAGAAAGACGGCACGATCAGTGATGTAGCTGTGGTCCGTGGCGTTGATCCCCAGTTGGATGCGGAGGCAAAACGGGTTCTTGAACTGATGCCTTTATGGGAGCCCGGAATACAGCAGGGAGAAGCGGTAAATGTACGATATACAGTACCCGTTGTATTCAGGCTTAGGGGTAATGATTCGAATGTAATTACGGATGGTCTGTTAACAAATAGTGGAGCCCATAGCCGACAAATCACAGAACCACAGAAAGAAAAGTTGGCTGAGACGGAAGAGATTTTAACCAACGTGGAAGTACAACCGGTGTTTCCCGGGGGAATGAAAGAAATGGTGAAATTTCTGTCTGAAAACCTTACATATCCGGAACCACCGGGTTGTCAGGATATTCAAGGGCGTGTGATCTGCAGTTTTGTGGTGATGAAAGACGGCACAATAAGTGATGTGAAGGTCGTGCGCGGCTTACACCCGCATTTAGATGCCGAAGCTATCCGCGTGCTTCAGTCAATGCCGAAATGGAAGCCTGGTACTCATCGTGGTCAGGCTGTCGATGTGCTATTTTCAACAGCAGTGGTATACAGGTTACAGCACTGATGTGCTGACTTGCTCAAAGAAATTCCATCCCATGCTTCTCCGCATGGTGGGAGATGCCTCTCTACACTTGAAGGATGGCTTTGCTGTTATCCTTTTTTTGGAAGCACTGAACCATCATCTGGTGCTATGCAATATGCTTACAATAGCAAAGGATGTATGGCTACGAAGAGTATCCAGCCATTCGATGTTTAGACAGTCTTTCTTCTTTACAATTATTTAACGAAATAAAGTTACGAAATAATTTGTTGTTTACGAGAAGTTCGTAAATTTGCACTGTTGAATCATTATAAATCGCAACGATATGGAACGATTAACACCCCAGGAAGAGAATGTGATGTTGCATGTGTGGCAACTCAATGAATGCGCCATCAAGGATGTGGTGGAGAGGATGGAGGAACCTAAGCAACCTTACACGACGGTCGCATCCATCTTCAAGAACCTCGAGAACAAAGGGTATCTGATAAAAAGAAGATTCGGCAACGTCAAGGTCTTTAAACCCCTCATCACTGAAGCAGCCTATAAAAGACACTTTCTGTCGGGGGTAGTGGAGAGCTACTTCGACAATTCCTACAAAGAGCTGGTCTCTTTCTTTGCCAAAGAGCAGAAGATCACCACGGAAGAGCTCGGTGAGATCATACGCCTGATTGAAAAGAATCAGAAGTAAACAATCTGTTTCATCACAAACTGAAACACCATGCAACCTTTTTTTATCTACCTGATACAGGCAAATATCGCACTGTCGCTGTTCTTCATTCTCTATGCAGTTGTGCTGAAGAGAGATAACTTCCTGCATCTGCGCCGTTTCTTTTTCCTTTCGGTCATCCTTTTCTCACTTCTCTATCCGCTGATCACTGTTCCGGTGCCGGGTAGTCTCTCGGATCTTTTATCCGTGAAAACAGAAGAGACAGTGACCACCGTTTTCATCGGAGAGCCAGTGATGGAAATAGTTCCGGCAGAAGAGACTGTTCCTTCACGGGATATCAACTGGACTGAATTATGCATGATCATATACATTTCAATCACACTGCTGTTCGTCTTGCGGTTTCTTATTCAGCTGATCTCCATCATTCGTGTCAGGGTGAAAAGTGAACTTACTGAGATTTCCGGCATACCGGTATACCGGCTGAAGGATGATATCACACCTTTCTCTTTTTTTAACCTGATTTTTATCCATACCGAAAAGCATTCCGACGCCGAGCTGGCTCAGATACTGCTGCATGAGCAGACACATGTGCAGCAGGGTCATTCAGTTGATATCATGCTGATTGAAACGCTCTGTCTCCTGTTCTGGTGGAACCCGTTTGTCTGGTTGCTGAAGCGGGAGATGGCAATGAACCTGGAATACCTGGCTGATAACGGTGTACTCACACGGGGGGTGAACAGCCGTGAGTATCAGTACCACCTTTTACGACTGACCTATCACGAAACTGCAGTTCCGATAGTGAATAATTTCAATGTTTCACAATTAAAACAACGTATTATGATGATGAATCAATCCAAATCGCC
>Ga0079223_10003247_pt1 | contig 10219 bp, 8 predicted proteins | sample Stecom2011_FD_75072 | JGI IMG/M metagenome (GOLD analysis project Ga0079223, IMG submission 75072) | Agricultural soil microbial communities from Utah to study Nitrogen management - Steer compost 2011 | ecosystem: Environmental > Terrestrial > Soil > Agricultural land | place: USA: Utah...
TAGGACACATAGTGCGCCTGGCCCGAAGCGGTCGCATCGGTCAACAATGCCCCGGCATCACCCACCCTCATTTCCGAATCCATCATAAGTCGGTAGGTGCCTTTCGGATTATTGAATTTGCTCTTCGGAACAATAATATACAGATTCAATCCACTGACATCATCTTCCGAATCATTAGTGCTCAATTTCTGTCCGGCCACCATCACATGGAAATATTCGCCGAACTGTTCGTGCTCCATTTCATCCGTGAACAGGGTATGCACAGTGCTGCCCCAAGATTTTCCATCGATCTTCATGCTCAAAGCCGAATCAGTTACCTCTGGATCCAGATCATCCGAATCCTTCCCGCAGGAACTCAGACCGAGGCCAATCGTGACCATCAGGAGTCCCATTATATTTCGGACTAGTTGGGTGTTTTTCATAAAAATAGTTAAGTTATTAATTTATAGGGATGTGCACTTATAAGGCGAAATTATAGGCCACGCGAACACCTAAAAAGCTTAGATTATCAATGAACTGAAAGCGAGCCCCGAGATCCCAATCACCGGTCTGATAACCACCTCCCAATCCAATACCTAATTTCGTAGAGGATGCACTACCGGAACCAAACATGCCTTCCATACCACCCAGATCCATTTTGATCTTAGAGGACACGATATGTAATCCCAATTGAGGCTCTGCATACCATTCACCGAAGGAGTGCCTGTACCCCGCTACGATAGGGATCATGCCCATATGTCCGCTGATGTACTCATTGGAGTTTTTGATTCCAAAATACATGTACCCTAAGGTTCCGGTGATATCACCACTCTCACTGATTCCATACAATACTTTACCGGTTGCTCCAAAGCCCACATTATAGGCATTACTAAAATTTCCGAGAGGCAAAGCAATTTCAGCCCCTACACTCATGGTGTGAAAGCCCTCTTGTGCCTTCAAACCGGTTACCATGGCCACAGCCAACATACAAGTTAAAATTTTCTTCATCATTGTTGCGTTTTTAAGTAATGAATTATTTATTTGGTTAACTAAAAAAAAAGGATAACTTTATGACAATTTGAAATAGACCCTTTGATCACTTGATAGGGAAAAAGGGAAATGGTAAACATCATTTTAAAAAATAATTCAAAATGTGTTTACTTTCAGCGCATTTACTTATAGATGGATAGAGAGAACAATTTAATTGAGCAAATCAGAGCTGGGGATAAAAAGGAGATTGAACACATTTATAATCAGCATAGGGAAGAATTTTTAGCCTATGCAGATCGATTTTCTATTCAAACGGATGAGGCCGTGGACATTTATCAAGACAGTATCATCGTCTTATACGAAAACATCATGTCTCAGAAACTCACCTCCCTCACGAGCTCGTTGAAGACGTACCTCTTTGCCATTGGTAAATACAAAATGCTCAATAGCATGAAAGTTAAACAACCGACAGAGGATATTACGGCGTATGAATACCTCCTTCACGAGGAGACAGACCATGAATTTTTGTCAAAGGAAGAAAATATCGAGAAGATGCAAACTGCTTATCGTAAATTAGGTGCGAAATGCCGAGAAGTTTTGCGGTTGTATTATTATGAAAATCAGAGCTTGCAGGAAATCATGCAAAAACTCGACTACGCCTCGAAAGATGTGGTCAAAAGCCAAAAATCCCGTTGTGTCAAGCAAATCCGGGAAATTTTAATGAATACGAGATGGACAGAGAAGAACTCATAGCGAAATATATCCAAGGAAAAGTCACTGAACAGGAGCTGGAAATCATCCGGGAACTCATTCAAACCGATGAGGACTTTCGGGAGGAGTTGGCTTTTGAATCCGGTCTGCGACGCGCCATTAAACAAGAAGAAAGACAGGATCTAAAAAGTTTCTTAGCGGAACTGGAAAAAGGTCATTCTTCACAAGCTGACTCAGAAAATCTCCAGACGATAAACCATCAGCACAAGGGTAGTAATGCTAAAAAAATCCTTCAATTCTCCGTTCTCGGTAAAGCGGCTGCTGTTCTTCTCATTGGTTTCGGCGCATGGTGGTTTTTGAATCAATCTCCAGACCACAACGCCCTCTATAACACTTATTACGAACCCTATCCCAATATTGTAGCCCCAACCGTTAGAGGTCCAGAATCGACAGCAAGCATAACAGCTGAAGCGTTTAGACTTTATGACAATAAGGACTTTCCGGCAGCGGCTACCCTGTTTGAACAATTGACTAAACGAGAGGACGCCTCATATGCCCATTTCTATCTCGCACAAAGTTTGCTGGCCGATGGTCATGCATCCGAGGCCATTGAGGTATTGGAAGATCCAAATTGGGAGGTTCCTGACAATCTTCGAACCCCAAGGAACTGGTACCTGGCATTGGCCCATTTGAAAATAGGAAACACAGAAAAATCGCGCCCACTTTTGGAGCAGATCGAACGTGCTAACAGCACTAAAAGTGGGGAAGCAAAACGCCTTTTAGACGAAATGAAGTAAAACTAATCTACATCTACGCTAACCCATATTGATGAAAATGATGAGGACCATCTTGATCGTTTACTGCCTTACACTTTTTTGCACCCCATTAAAAGCACAACAGTCATGGCAAGAATTGACTGCTTTGGCAGATTCCTTGGATTCCGAACGGGAGCATTCCACGGCACTGATGTACAGGGAACAAGCTATCGCCCAGGCAAAGAATGAGCCCGAATCCGTGCGCAAAGAACTTCAAGCACTCCAACAATTTTCACTAGCGGAGAGCTTCTTTTGGAAAACCAGAAGACCGGATAATGAAGCCTATCTGCTCATGCAAGATGCCATAGCATTGTTCGAAGAGGCAGGCACGAATGCAGCGCGTGTCAGTCGAGCCTACAAGCGGCTGTCGGAAAACGCCTTCGATTTTATGTTTTTGCCGGAAGATGCGGAAGCATATTTGGAGAAAGCCTTTGATTACTACGAAAAAAGCACGCTAAAGGACACCCTGTACCTGGCGGATATGATGGAGTTTTCCGGTTTTATGGGAGTCATAAATCGTCGATTCGCTATGGTGATCGAACAATCGGAACGGGGATTAGCCCTCTTGGATCAGGTCAATGCACCTGCGGAAGAAGTCAATGCCAGAAAAAATAATTTTCTATATAATCTTTCGCTTGTAAACAGTCTTCAATTCCTAAATCAACCGATTAAGGAATACCATTATACAGTAGAATCTGAAAAAATACAGATGGGTATGGAACAGCCCGATATGGAAGGCTTGATCATGACCTATAGAAAATTGGCCCTCTTGGAAAAAGACCAAGGTAATTACCCGAAAGCTGAAGCATATATTGAAAGAGCCTGGAGGCTGCATGAGGAAAATGCATCCGTCTTACGGGAAAGTGTTGGTTTTAAAACTGAATTAGCCTTGTCCATTGCCTCCTTAACTGTTTACGCACAAAAAGACGGAGAAAACAAAATACAAGAGCTTTTAGAACGAGTGGAAGGGATTGCCAAAAAACAGGTTCTAGACGAAGTGGAAAAAGCGAATGTTAAAGGATTTTTAAACCATTATTCCAGGTATTACATCAACAAAGAACAAGACACAGACTTAAGTCATGCTAAAACTTACAACGCGAAAGCCTTAGCCATACAAATTGATGACAGTAAAGCTCCATACCCTTTACACAGTTTTCACCTTACTTCACGTATTATAGAAGCGCAAATTGCAGCTGCTGAAAAAAAGTACACAAAAGCACTTCAATTAATCAATGCGATAGCGGATCCAGCGCATTTTTCAGATTTAGTCCTAAGCCTGAAGGTGGAAGTACTACTTCAACTAAAAAGAGAAGAAGAGGCTTACGAAGCTATCAATCAATTGCTTATATTTCTGCATCCAATCAACAAAAATATAAATTTTCCACACGGCGATCATCAGCTATTTCAGCCAAACAGTGATATTTCAATAGCAAAAATATTCACCCAATTGGCAGAGGTATTCAAACAACATGACAGTGATAAATCCCATGAAGTGGAAATGCTATATTGGATGGCCATGATTCAATTCGAGCAAAACCTTTTCCATTCAGTGCTGAATGAAGAACAAAAAAAGATTTATGATATTATATGTTCGGGTTTGATCGAGGCGGCACTGGAGCGGGGATTTTAAATCGAGGACCATAATCGGCTCCTTACCTTTATAGAAAGGCTGACATCTCAGGATTTAATCCAAAATTATCTATTGAAGAGAGAAATTGCTGATAGTACAGGCCTCTATCAATTGGTCGAAAAAGAACAACAAATACGATCTCTTATCACCTACTTAAAGAAGACGCAACAAACAAAAGACGATGAGTCCATTAAGCAACAATTGCTGGACCAGGAATTGGAATTGCAGCGTGTACGGGAGGATTTACTCAGCACCTACGCACAAGGCGATTTGTTTGCTATCCCTGAGGTGGATATTCAAGCAGAAACCAATAAAAACATCATCCGTTTTTCCTCAAATGGAAAGGAATTGTTCAAAATGCGTCTGTATAAAGGACAGCTAACCTATAAAAAGATCGATGACTTCCCACTTTTAAAACAAGACATTGAAGCCTACTTAGGGATGATCGGTCAACTGGGAACCCCCATCGCCACCATTCGGACCGAGGGCGCCGAATTGTTCAACAAACTTTTTGATGATGATTTTAAAACAGATGCGCATACGGTGATCATTCCGGATGACATATTACATTACCTTCCCTTTGAATTATTGGTCCAAGATGGTAAATACCTCATCGAAGATCACGTCATTTCATATGCAGCTAACTTTTATTTTCTAAAAGGGAACAATGACCAATTCATGCGTGAAGGAAGTGCTGCTCAGAAAAGAAAACAGAAAAACCGCCAAGTAGCATTCTTCGCGCCCGAATATACTGGGGCTGTGCCCGAAAACAAGTTAGCAGTACGCGGCAGTCCCTATTCCCTGGCCGGCGCTGCAGAGGAAGTCAAAGAAATCGCGCGGTTGGTTTCGGCGCAAGTATATCAGGGCAAATACGCCTCAAAATCCAAATTTAAATCATTAGGTGGCCAGGTTTCGGTGTTTCACCTGGCGATGCATTCCAACCTCCACGATGGGGATCCGGAGCTCAGCAACCTGTTGTTCTCCAGTGAGGAAGAAGAAGATTACGAGATGTATATCTCCGAACTATACGGCATGAATTTCAATGGGGATCTGGCCGTGTTGAGTGCGTGTAATACCGGTGTAGGTGGATTCGGGGATGGTGGGAACCTGGTTTCTATGCATCAAGCCTTCACTACGGCAGGCATACCCGCGACAGTGGCCAGCCTGTGGAATGTGCCCGATGAGTCTACCAAGGAAATCATGATCGCCTTTTATACGAACCTACGAAAAGGGATGGATAAAGCCTCGGCGTTGCGGGAAGCTAAATTGGACTACCTACTAAATAATTCTGATGAAAATCTGCAGCACCCCTTTTACTGGGCGGCTTTTGTATTATCGGGTGACGATTCGCCCATAGCGCTGGCTCCACCTTCCATTTGGAACAATGCATGGATGCTATTGGGAATGGGTATTGTATTGATAGCCGGTATAGGTTTGGGTATCCTGAGACGAAACTCAAAGCGGAATCGTGAACAAAGGCACTTCACTATGTGATGCCATCTGGCGCGTTTTACTCCGGTGTACCATGGACGCCCAGAAGCCCTGCTTTTGAGGCACCATGATCAATAAGTCTGCCTGGATATTCTTTACTTCTTCGTGAATCGCCTGAATGACCGCATTGGAAGAAACATTCTTGTAGGTATAAGAAACGCCCTCCAGGCCATCCTCTAAAATCTTTAAAATCGGTGAGTCGGTCGAAGCTGCCTCCAGGTCTTTCACTTTCTTTTGAACGTAAAACACCGTAACCTGGGCTCCGTAACTCATCGCCACTTCACGAACGCGCTGCAATACTTGCTCCTCCACTCCTTTCTCCACATCGCAAGCGAACAATATCTGCTTCACACCCGTATATTTCGTGCTGCGCGGCACAGCCAATACCGGAACGCGCAGCTTATGGATAGCCGAAGTCGTGGTATTGCCTAAAAGCTCTTGTTCCAAAGACTTCTCAGGCATACCCATCACCACCGCACGAGTTTCATATTTTTCGATTACTTTTTTCAGTTCATCATGGAAATTACCGGTAGTCCATTCCAATTTCAATGGATAGTCGTACTTTTCTTGAAGCTTTAACACATGCGATTGGGCTTGCATTTTAAAGTTTTCCAAGGCGTCGGCCACCGAGAAAGTAGCAACACGCGAGTTTATCATATCCATCGCGCTATTGTGCAGATGGAACATAACAATCCGCGCACCAATAGCTTTAGCGGTTTGAATCGCAAAGTCCGTAGCTGAATCAGACTCCTTGGAGTAGTCAAAAGCGACAATTAAAGTTTTTTCCATAAACTGATCATTTGCAGTAAAGATAATGAACTCCAAGCTAAACCACAAATACATAATTAAAGAAACGGCCGAAAATCACTAATAAACAAGTACAGGATCGGCGAATATTTTACAAGAATCATAACGATTGTATCTAATAATTGTCTATTTTCGCATCTTTATGATGTACCAACTTGTACCAAAAACCAAATTATGTTTGAGCAAATAATCAATTATATTAATGGTATCATTTGGAGCGATGCCTTGATTCTTTTATGTGCCGGAGCGGGGATTTACTTTTCTATAGCCACCAAATTTCTGCAATTTTCGAATTTTCGAGACATGTTACGTCTCCTATTTTCGGGTAGTTCCACCGAAAAAGGTGTATCTTCCTTTCAAGCCTTCGCCGTCGCTTTGTGTGGACGGATCGGAACGGGAAATATCGCCGGTGTAGCGACCGCCATTGCCATGGGTGGACCGGGGGCTATATTCTGGATGTGGGTCATCGCGCTATTTGGTAGTGCGTCGGCCTACATTGAGTCAACCTTGGGACAAATTTATAAGGAGGTAAAAGATGGGCAATACCGAGGAGGCCCTTCTTATTATATAGAAAAAGGATTGGGCGTCAGATGGTATGGTGTCGTATTCGCCTTAGTTACCATTCTCAGTACCGCATTTTTCCTAACGGGTGTGCAGAGTAATAGTATCTCCAAAAGCATGGAAACCGCCTTTAGTATTCCATTGGAATATACAGGGATCGTATTGGTCGTGTTAATTTTCTTAATCGTAGCCGGTGGAATTAAACGCATCAGTAGGTTTGCGGAATTGGTGGTGCCTTTCATGAGTGTGGCCTATATATTAGTGGCATTGACCATCATTATTGTCAATTACGATCAAGTTCCGAGCATGTTTTCGTTGATCTTTAAATCTGCCTTTAATTTAGAATCCACCTTTGGTGGCATCGTTGGATCGGCGATCGCTTGGGGAATTAAACGAGGGGTATACTCCAACGAAGCCGGTCAAGGTACCGCACCTCACGCGGCATCCGCGGCGGCCGTGAGTCACCCGGCTAAGCAGGGGCTCGTGCAAGCATTCTCCATTTACGTAGACACGCTTTTAATCTGTACCGCTACGGCCTTGATGATCTTGATCACCGGACAGTACAATGTCTACGGACCTGACGGAGGTTATATTGTGGAAAATCTACCCGGTGTGGAATTGGGACCAGCCTATACTCAAAATGCAGTGGCTCAATTGTTCCCTACATTAGGAAGTGCATTTGTAGCGGTTTCCCTGGCGATGTTTGCCTTTACGACACTCATCGCGTATTACTACATGGCCGAGACCAATCTCACCTATTTAGATAAAACGGGTAAATACTTTCGAATCGGAAAATGGGTGATCATCGCCATGGTATTGGGTTCGACGTACTATGGGGCGATTAAATCCGCTTCATTAGCCTGGACCATGGGTGATATTGGGGTAGGTAGTATGGCTTGGTTAAACATTATCGCCATCTTATTATTAAGAAAACCGGCCTTGAAAGCGTTAAAAGACTACCGCGCACAGAAGAAAGCTGGAAAGGATCCCGTCTTCAGCCCGAAAGATCTGGGTATTAAAAACGCAGAATACTGGGATAATAGAGAAGCAAAGAATAATTAATCCCGCTGAAACCTGAAACTTCAGCAGACAAAAGAAAACCCGATCCAGCATGCGCCGGTTCGGGTTTTTCTTTCGTGTTCATCACACGATCGAGGTGGTTGATTATAAAATACCTTAAAAATCGTAACGATTCGTGTCTATGAGCCGCTTTGCGATCCGTTGGCGCGCCTCTTTAATGTTATAAGGCGCTGTCTTTGTAAATCTACGTAGACCGACCATCATCATTTTCAGCTCGTCACCTTCGGCGAAAGAATTCAGCGCTTCTTTTCCTCCAAAATATACCTGATCCACGGCTGTGTGGAGATAAACGCGGGCGATATCCAATTGGGCCGAAACGGCTTCCTCTCCTCGCTCGTGGTATAATTTTTCTACACGCAGCAAGGTGGATTCGGCCAAATAAACGTATCCAATCATATCGGCGACATTCATCAAAATTTCCTGTTCTTTAGACAGGGTCATCATGAGCTTTTGCACCGCTGCTCCCGCCACCAAAAGACCGGCCTTCTTCAGATTGGACAAGGTTTTTTTCTCGTAGGCAAAGGGGGCATCATCCTCCTCAGCAAAATCCGGTATCGCCATCAATTCTCCCGCTACAGCCTGCGCCGGTCCCATCAAATCCAACTCGCCCTTCATCGCGCGCTTCAATAACATATCGACGATCAGCAATCGATTGACCTCATTAGTCCCTTCAAAAATCCGATTGATCCGAGAATCACGATAAGCCCGCTCCATAGGCGCATCTGCCGAATAACCCATTCCGCCATAGATTTGCACGCCCTCGTCCACCACATAATCCAACATCTCCGACCCCCAAACCTTCAAAATAGCACATTCTATCGCGAATTGTTCCGTCGCCTTCAATTTCGCTTGACCCATCTCCATACCACCGGCCACCAATGCGTCATAGGCATCGTCAATGTTTTGACCCGCCCGATATGCGGCACTTTCTACTGCATAATTTCGCACGACCATTTCTGCCAATTTATAGCGTATCGCTCCGAATTTCGAGATCTGCAGACCAAATTGAACACGTTCATTGGCATAATTCACCGCCTGATCAATGACTGCACGAGCGGAACCTATCGCCGAAGCGCCTAATTTAATCCGGCCGATGTTCAAAATATTCACGGCGATTTTAAAGCCATTGCCTCGTTCGGACAACATATTTTCCACCGGTACGGGACAATCATTGAAGAAAATCTGACGGGTAGAAGAGCCTTTGATCCCCAGTTTTTCCTCTTCCGGATTCATGGTAATGCCCCCAAAATCGCGCTCAATGATAAAAGCAGTCAAATTCTTATCGTCCTCAATCTTCGCAAATACAATGAAAACATCTGCAAACCCGCCATTGGTGATCCACATTTTTTGACCATTGATCAAGTAATGCGTCCCGGCTTCGTTCAGCTTCGCGGCAGTCGTTCCCGAATTGGCATCCGAACCGGCATTGGGCTCCGTCAAGCAGTAAGCAGCCTTCCATGCTCCACTGCTCAATTTTGGGATATATTTCTCCTTCTGTGCATCGTTTCCATAATACAAAATAGGAAGGGTACCGATACCGGTATGCGCCGAAAGGGCCACCGCAAATGAGTGTCCCGGACCCACGGCATCCGCCACCAACATGGACGTATTAAAGTTTTTACCAAAACCTCCATACTCCTCTGGAATGGAAACGCCCAATAGACCGAGCTCCCCGGCCTTATCCATCAAGTCCACCATCAAACCCTCTTCCTGACGGTCGATCCGATCCAAATTGGGATGAACCTCACTGCGAAGAAAATCCGCGCAAGTTTGCTTGATCATGAGTTGTTCCTCATCGAACTCCTCGGGGATGAAAACATCCTGATAATTGGTTTCGCGGATCACAAATTCACCGCCTTTGATTGTATTTGCCATAGCACAATTATTTATGATTTGGATACCTTACTCTTTTCGTCCTTGCTCCTTCCGTCCTTGCTCCTAATTATAGTAATTCAAAAACCCCCGCTGCTCCTTGTCCGGTTCCCACACACATGGTGACCATGCCGTATTTCTTATCGCGTCGTTTTAATTCATTGAAAAGCTGCACGGAAAGTTTAGCGCCGGTACAACCCAGCGGATGGCCTAATGCGATCGCCCCTCCATTTACATTTAAAATGGCTGGATCAATGCCCAGTTTGCGCACGACTGCCAGCGA
>Ga0079223_10003248_pt1 | contig 10218 bp, 7 predicted proteins | sample Stecom2011_FD_75072 | JGI IMG/M metagenome (GOLD analysis project Ga0079223, IMG submission 75072) | Agricultural soil microbial communities from Utah to study Nitrogen management - Steer compost 2011 | ecosystem: Environmental > Terrestrial > Soil > Agricultural land | place: USA: Utah...
AAAGAGCGGATGGATTCCCTGATCGCGTCGACGCGATCCATTCCGGGGTCTTCGCTCGTCGCGAGTCCGGAGTAAATCATACCCCTGTAGCGCCAAGTTTTTTCTTCCACTTTGGTGCGCTCGTCTTCGATGGCTTTATCGATGTACGTCCGCGCTTCGGCAAAATCTTCGCTCCGCATTTCGTTGTATGCGGTGGTGACGTTCACTCTCTGGGCGAACGCCCCTGCGCTTATGATGAAGGCCGCCAAGAGCAAGCTTGAAATTTTGATCTTATTGTTCATGGTTGATTGACTTTTATCTTTTTCCATGTCACGATAAAGGCAAAGGATGTGCCAAATCCCCTGCACCCTCTGTGACAACGGCAAAAATAAGGCTTTGTTTGAGGAGGCCAAGAAAATATTCGGAAGCACCCGCAAAGAGAAATGGCCCGATCCATTTCGGGTCGGGCCATTTCGTTTCATTGCATTCGATTTTATTCTTCCGAAGGTTCGTCGTCGGTCTCGGGGTAAGGCCCGTCTGAAGAACCGTTCATGGACGTCGTCGGGTTTTCGGGGTCGATCTCTTTCGTGTTTTGTCGGTCTTCCTCGGAAACTTCGATCTTGGCCACCGCCGCGATCTCGTCGCCGTTTCGGAGAGAAATCAAACGCACGCCCTGAGTGGCGCGACCCATAACTCGCAGATCGGATACATTCATGCGGATGGTGATGCCGCTCTTGTTGATGATCATCAAGTCGTCGTTGTCGTTTACGATCTTGATGGCGATCAGGGCACCGGTTTTTTCGGTGATATTCATGGTTTTCACACCCTTTCCACCTCGGTTGGTGATGCGGTAGTCGTCCACTCGGCTCCTCTTACCGTATCCCTTTTCGGATACCACGAGCACGTTGGATTCCTCGTCGCTCACGCAAATCATACCCACCACTTCGTCGTCCGGCCCTTCGAGCGTCACGCCTTTCACTCCTTGCGACGTACGGCCTACGGGTCTCACCTTCGACTCGTTGAATCGAATGGCTTTTCCGCTTCTTTTCGCCAGAATGATTTCGCTGTTGCCGTCCGTCAGTTTGGCCTCGAGCAATTCATCCCCGTCTTTGATGGTGATGGCATTGATGCCGTTTTGACGCGGTCGGGAATACGCTTCGAGCGATGTCTTTTTAACCAGTCCGTTTTTGGTGGCCATTACCACGTTGTGGCTGTTGATGTACTCGCTGTCGGTAAGGTCGCGGACGTTGATATAGGCCATGATTTTATCGTCCGGCTCGATGTTGATCAAGTTTTGGATCGCCCTTCCCTTGGAGGTTTTCGAACCTTCCGGGATTTCAAACACGCGCATCCAATAACATTTGCCGTTCTTGGTGAATATCAGCAAGTAGTTGTGGTTGGTCGCCGAAAACAGGTGTTCGAGGAAGTCTTCGTCCCTCGTGGTGCTTCCACGGGAGCCAACCCCTCCCCTCGCCTGAATCTTGTATTCCGACAGGGAGGTACGTTTGATGTAGCCCAGGTGGGAAATCGTCACTATGACGTCTTCGTCGGGAATGAGGTCTTCGATACTCATTTCGCTCGCCGAGTACTCGATGGTGGACCGTCGTTCATCGCCGTACTTTTCCTTCACTTCGAGAAGTTCCTCTTTGATGATGTCCATCCTCATTTCTTCGCTCGCCAATATGGCGCGGTAATGCTCGATTTTGGCCATCAACTCCGCGTGCTCTTCACGGATTTTATCTTGCTCCAAGCCTGTGAGTCGCTGCAATCTCATGTCGAGAATGGCGCGCGCCTGAATTTCCGTCAGCTCGAATTTCTCCATCAGACCCGTACGGGCGTCTTCCGGCAATTTGCTGGCCCGAATCAAAGCGATGACCTCGTCGAGATTGTCCAACGCGATGAGAAGACCTTCCAGGATGTGGGCGCGCTCTTCGGCTTTCCTCAGATCGTATTCGGTGCGTCTCACCACCACTTCGTGGCGGTGGTCCGTATAATGCACAATCATGTCTTTCAGATTGAGCATTTCCGGCCGACCTTTCACCAGGGCGATGTTGTTTACCGAAAAAGAAGATTGTAGAGCCGTGTACTTAAACAAAGAGTTTAATACCACGTTGGGGATGGCGTCGCGCTTCAGTTCGTAAACGATGCGCATTCCGTGTCGATCGGACTCATCGCGGATATCGCTGATCCCTTCGATTTTTTTGTCGTTTATCAAGTCGGCCGTGCGCTTGATCATGTCGGCCTTGTTCACTTGGTACGGTATCTCGGTGACGATGATGGCTTCACGACCTTCGCGGATCTCTTCGAATTCCGCTTTGGCACGCATCACCACGCGCCCCCTACCCGTTTCGTAAGCCGCTTTTACGCCTTCGTATCCATATATCACACCTCCGGTAGGGAAATCGGGAGCTTTCGCATGCTCCATGAGTCCGGCGATATCGATATCCGGATCGTTGATATACGCGATAATGGCGTCGACCACTTCGGAGAGGTTGTGCGGCGGCATATTGGTCGCCATTCCCACCGCGATTCCGCTGGCGCCGTTGATCAACAACTGGGGGACTTTCGCCGGAAGCACAACGGGCTCCTGAAGGGAATCGTCGAAGTTATTCTGGAAATCCACCGTCTCTTTGTCGAGGTCGGCGAGCATTTCTTCGGCGATTTTGGTCAACCGGGCTTCCGTATACCGCATGGCGGCCGCACCGTCCCCGTCCACGGAACCGAAGTTCCCCTGACCGTCCACCATGGGGTACCTTAGCGACCAGTCTTGGGCCATGCGCACCATGGTATCGTACACGGAAGAATCTCCGTGGGGGTGGTATTTACCGAGAACCTCACCGACGATACGGGCCGATTTTTTGTAGGGTCTGTTTGAAAGGACGCCCAGATCGAGCATTCCGTACAGCACCCGCCTGTGGACGGGCTTCAATCCGTCGCGCACATCGGGTAAAGCCCGGGAAACGATCACCGACATCGAATAATCGATGTAGGCCGACTTCATTTCGTCTTCGATATTAACCGGAATGATGTTTTCTCCTTCTGCTGACATTTAATCTTTTTCGTTAAATTTGAATTGCCCGCCTCACTACCGTTGAAAACAACGGCTACTCCTCGGCCGGTAGTACTCAGGTCTTATTGAAACCGTGAATTTACGCCGGGAACGTGGGGCGAATTTCCGCCATTCCGTCAAAACCCCCGAAATCATTGTGATTTGTACGGTTTTTGCAGTTGGAACGGCAAGCACGCGAAGGTACGCATTTGTAAGGGGTTTTTCACGATGCCGGGCGGCGATTTGTCAACAATTTGTTGGTGAATAATTCGCCCCGGCCCTGACATCCCGGCAGGTTTCGGCATGTATCTTTGGATATTTCATAATCCGGCGTACATTGGAAGTGCCAAACACAAACGGGGGTTCGTACAAGACCGCTGCCGGCGGTTGGTTCGAGCTCCTCACAAACGAATACAGAAAAGAAAATCACAGTATGGAAGCTAAATTCTCACCACGTGTCAAAGACGTCATCAGTTTCAGTCGGGAAGAGGCGTTGCGTCTCGGACACGAATTCATCGGTGTGGAGCACCTTCTGTTAGGAATCATCCGAGAGGGTGAAGGTGCTCGCGGCGGTGAAGGAACGGCAGTGCACTTGCTCCGTGCCTTGGGGGTGAATCTGAAAGATTTGCGCCGACTGGTGGAAGCCGCCACTCGTACATCCGGTACGCGTTCGGCCAGCCCGGGGAACATCCCCCTGATGAAGCAAGCGGAAAAAGTGCTCAAAATCACTTATTTGGAAGCGAAATTGTTCAAAAGCCCGACCATTGGAACCGAACACCTCCTCTTGAGCATCCTGAAAGACGAAGACAACGTGGCCACGCAATCTCTGGCGAAGTTCAACGTCGATTACGATCAAGTGAGGGAGCGACTGGAAGTGCTGCGCGAAAACGACGATTTTACCGCTTCATCCGAACTGCCGACGGGCGAATACCCGGGCACGCCGGAAGAAGACGACGACGAGTCGACCGGTTTTTCCGGCGGTCGGGGAGCCAGACGTACCTCCGACACCAAGTCGAAAACGCCGGTGCTCGACAACTTCGGTCGAGACCTTACCAAATTCGCCGAAGAGGGAAAACTCGACCCCATCGTGGGTCGCGAGAAGGAAATCGAACGCGTTTCGCAAATCCTCTCCCGTAGAAAAAAGAACAACCCGGTACTGATCGGTGAGCCCGGCGTGGGTAAATCGGCGATCGCCGAAGGGTTGGCGCTGCGCATTGTGCAGAGGAAAGTGTCGAGGGTGTTGTTCGATCGGAGGATCGTATCCCTTGACGTGGCCTCTTTGGTGGCCGGGACGAAATACCGCGGCCAATTCGAAGAGCGCATGAAGGCGGTGATGAACGAATTGGAGAAATCGCCTGACGTGATCTTGTTTATCGACGAGATCCACACCATCGTCGGCGCCGGTGGGGCAAGCGGCTCCCTGGATGCCTCCAACATGTTCAAGCCGGCCCTCGCAAGGGGTGAAATTCACTGCATCGGAGCCACCACCCTGGATGAATACCGACAATACATCGAAAAGGACGGTGCGCTGGAGCGCCGATTCCAAAAAGTCATGGTCGAACCGACCAGCGTCGAAGAAACCGTTCAGATTCTCGAAAACATCAAGGAGAAATACGAAGACCACCACAGTGTGACGTATACGCCGGAAGCCATCCGCGCCTGCGTGACGCTCACCAACCGCTACATTTCCGACCGACACCTGCCCGACAAGGCCATCGACGCCTTGGATGAAGTGGGTTCGAGGGTTCACATCACCAATATAAAGGTGCCCCAGGAAATCATCGACGCCGAGAAAAGCATCGAAGACATTAAACTTGAGAAGCACCGCGTGGTGAGAAGCCAGAAATATGAAGAGGCGGCTAAGTTGCGGGACCGTGAGCGCAGCCTGATCGAAGAACTCGAGCGGGCCAAAGCGCGGTGGGAAGAAGAGTCCAAAAATCACCGCATCACCGTCACCGCCGATCACGTGGAAGAAGTGGTCGCCATGATGACGGGAATTCCGGTGCAGCGCATCGCGGAAAAAGAAAGCGGTCGACTCGCCAAAATGGCCGAAGAACTGCGCGACACCGTGATCGGTCAGAACGACGCGATTTCCAAAGTGGTCAGAGCCATCCAAAGAAACCGCGCGGGATTGAAAGACCCCGACAAACCGATCGGATCCTTCATCTTCCTCGGACCGACGGGCGTGGGAAAAACGCAGTTGGCGAAGGAATTGGCCAAATACCTCTTCCACAGTGAAGACGCTCTGATCCGTATCGACATGAGCGAGTACATGGAGAAATTCGCCGTGAGCCGACTGATCGGAGCACCTCCGGGTTACATCGGTTATGAAGAGGGTGGTCAACTCACCGAAAAAGTAAGGCGACACCCCTACTCCATCATTCTTCTCGACGAAATCGAAAAGGCGCACCCCGACGTGTTCAACCTCCTTCTTCAGGCGCTGGACGACGGGCAGCTCACCGATAGTTTGGGAAGGAAGATCGATTTCCGAAACACCATCATGATCATGACTTCGAATATCGGGGCGCGGCAACTGGCCGACTTCGGAACCGGAGTGGGATTCGGAACCAAAGCCCGAATGGAAGGTGAATCGGAAGCGCAGAGAGCGATTATCCAAAACGCCCTGAAGAAAACCTTTGCGCCGGAGTTCCTCAACCGCATCGACGACGTGGTGATCTTCAATGCGCTCAAACGAGAGCACATCCACGAGATCATCGACATCGAGCTGCACAAGTTGTACGCGCGATTGGAAGAGCTCGGCTACAAGATCGAGATTTCCGAAAAGGCCAAGGACTTTATCGCCGACAAAGGTTTTGACGAAAAGTACGGAGCAAGGCCGCTGAAACGCGCCATCCAGAAATACGTGGAAGACCCCCTCGCCGAAGAGATCATCAATTCGAAACTCGAGGAGGGCGATTCGATCAAAATCGACCTGAAAAAGGATGCACCCGAAGTGACCATTAAAATCAAGAAAGGGAAGAAAACGAAGTCGGAGGACGATTCTCCTTCGGCGGAGTCTCCGACCAATGGAAGCGACGGCGAAAAATCATCCAAATAAGGTTTTGAGCGGAGGGCTGTCCAACCCACAAAAACAAAAAATAAAAACGACCCGAATCCCGGCGACTCGGGTCGTTTTCTTTTGTACTTCCTTCAACGCAGGGACCGGACCTCGCCGGCAATGCGCACGAAACGCCGTACGGTTTCGTCCGGGAATCTGAGTATCAGGGTGTAATCGCCCGTGGGGATGTCCTTGACATTGAATTCGAATGCGGCGATGCCCTTTTGGAGGGCCCCCGTGTACACGGTGCGGATTCCGAAGGCCTCTTCGCCGTGAATTTCGACCACTACGTCGCCGTGGTAGGGCATGTCGACCCGCACGGACACGACAGCGCGCAATTCATTGCTTTCGAAGGGGAAGACATAGGGGTATTTGCGCTTCAGCATCAATCGGTTCTTCAGCATGCGCAAAATCCAACGATAAAATACCAGAATGAAGATCAGTACGACCGAAACGAGCAAAAAATTCCGAAAAGTTTCCATCCGTGGTTTTGAGTTCCTACAACGCGATCAGTCCTTCAATTTCCGACGCTTCACGGTACCTGTTCATGACGGCGTCGGCACCGGTCATGACTTCGCGCACGGTAATGCTGGTGTAATTTCCCTTGGCGGATTGCTTGGATCGAATCTCGGCGGTTTTGCTGTTGAACAGCGCTTCGACGAGGGCGATTTTCCGGTGGTCGCTGGGTACGATGAATTTGAACATATACACTGAAGGCCAATCGTGGTATGCATCGAGTGACTTTCTTATTCGATCGAAATCAGATTCAGTCATGGCGCAAAGTTAAGGAGAGTTTTGAGGTTGGATGAGTTTTGTAATTATTGGACTTTCCGCCGACCGCCATACCGTCCAAAATTCCGATTTTTGCGTTTTTCCCGGCTGAAACATGAAAAACTATCTTCCGCACATCATATTGATTATCGTATTTCTCGCGGTAGACGTCTATGCCTTCAAGTCGCTCAGATTGGTGACTTCGGGTTGGGTGAGCCCGGTGTGGCGCACCGTTTTCCAAATCCTGTACTGGGTGTCGACCATCGGGGCGTACGCGCTGGTCATCTACGCGTTCGCGACCTACAGAAATGCCATGCACTACCGGATCTATTTCTTCGTGTACATGGCGTTCGGCACGCTGATGTTGCTCTTCGTGCCGAAGTTGATCATCAGCTTGTTTCATTTGATGGACGACTTGGTGCAGCTTTTCCGGGTGGGCACGCAATGGTTCGTCCACAAATCGTCAAGCGATTCCTTTGCGGAGACCTCCCGCACCATCACGCGGTGGCAGTTTATCTCGAAAACCGGCTGGGTGTTGGCCGCACTGCCCTTTGCGGGAATGATCTACGGATTCGTTCGGGGACGCTTCCGCTTTCGGGTGGAGCGGGAAACGCTGTACTTTCCTCACTTGCCCCCTTCCTTCGAAGGACTCAAAATCGTTCAACTTTCGGATATCCACATAGGCAGCTTCTTCGGGAATCACCGCGCCGTGAGCGAAGGCATCGACCTCGTGAATTCTCTGAAACCCGACCTGATCTTGTTTACCGGCGACATGGTCAACAACTACGCGGAGGAACTGGACGGCTGGGAAGAGGTGTTGAGCCGGTTGAAGGCCGGGATGGGTAAGTATTCCGTACTCGGGAACCACGACTACGGCGATTATTCCAACTGGCCCGACGAGGAATCGAAGGAGAAAAACCTGCAAGGCGTCATCACGCATCAAGAGAACGTGGGATTTCGTGTGCTGATGAACGAGTGGGTGACCATTCGGTCGGCGGAGGGGGAAGAACTCGAACTGATCGGCACGGAAAATTGGGGCACGGGAGGATTCAGCAAATACGGCGATCTGAAAAAAGCCATGCTGGGCACCGATCCCGAGAAAGTGCAAATCCTCATGTCGCACGATCCCACCCATTGGGATGAGCAAGTGCTGGGCGACACCGCCATCGACCTGACATTGGCCGGCCACACGCACGGGATGCAAGTGGGAATCGAAATTCCCGGGATCATCAAATGGAGTCCGTCGAAGTATCGATACAAGCGCTGGGCGGGGCTCTACCGAGAAGGCAAGCAGTTTCTGTACGTCAACCGAGGATTCGGGTACATCGGGTTTCCCGCGCGCATCGGAATATGGCCCGAAGTGACCTTGCTGGAATTGCGGCGGGGCGAAAAGAAGTGACCGGCCTCAGAGGGGAAACACCCTCGAAGACATTTTCACGGCTTCGTCGAAAGCATCCATATCCAAACCGGTGTCGACGCCTTGTGCGCGAAAGAAATCCAACATGTTTTCCGTCGGTATGTTTCCCGTCAGTTCGTCCGCGGCCATGGGGCAGCCACCGAATCCCTTGATGGCACCGTCGAAACGGCGGCAACCGGCGTCGTAAGCCGCGCGCACCTTCTCCTCCCACCGGTCGGGCGTGGTGTGCAAATGGGCTCCGATACTCACGTCGGGAAACGCCGGGATCAACGTGGAAAAGAGTTGTGTGATGCTCTCGGGGGTGGAACTTCCGATGGTGTCGGACAGCGCGATGACCTTGACTTCGAAGGACTCGTACAGCCTGCGCGTCCATTCGGCGGCGATGTCCGGGTGCCATTTCTCGCCGTACGGATTTCCGAAGGCCATGGACAGGTACAGCACCAATTCTTTGCCACTTTTGTCGGCGATGCTGCGAATGGCTTCCACGCGCGAAAGGGACTGCTCCAAAATGGAGTTGGTGTTGCGCTTTTGAAATTCTTCGGATATGGAAAACGGAAAGCCCAGGCAATCGATGGCCTCGTGGGTCGAAGCGTCCCGGGCACCGCGTTCGTTGGCGATGATGGCCAATAACTTCGACGATGAGCCGGTCCGGTCCAAACGCGACAGCACTTCGGCCGTATCGGCCATTTGCGGTACGGCTTTCGGGCTGACGAAAGATCCGAAATCCAAGGTGTGGAAGCCCACCTTCAAGAGTTGGTTGATGTACGCCACCTTGGTATCCGTGGGAATGAAGGTCTCGATTCCCTGCATTGCGTCACGCGGACATTCGACGATCTCAATCATGGACGATGAGTTTTTGGTTGATTTCTTTGATCAGTTTGGGTCCCTCGTATACGAAACCGGTGTACACTTGAACCAGACTCGCGCCGGCTTGAATTTTTTCCAGCGCGTCTTCCGCCGAATGGATGCCCCCCACTCCGATGATGGGGATCTTTCCTTCGGTTTTTCGGTGGATGTATCGAATCACTTCCGTCGAGCGCTTTTCCAGGGGCTTGCCGCTCAACCCTCCGTTGCCGATGTCCGCGATCACCGCCTCGTCGGTCGACAAGTTGTCTCGCGAAATGGTGGTGTTCGTGGCGATGATGCCGTCGATTCCCGTATCCCTGACGATATCCACCACGTCGTCGAGTTGGGAATCCGTTAAATCCGGCGCGATCTTCACCAAAACGGGCTTGTATTTCTTCTTCGCGCTCATGGCTTCCTTCACGCCCGAGAGGATTCGTTTCAGCGGCTCCCGGTCTTGCAGCTCCCTCAACCCCGCGGTGTTGGGCGAAGAAACGTTGATAACAAAATAATCCACGTGTGCGTACAACCCATCCAGACACGCCAAATAATCGTTTATGGCTTCCTCATTGGGTGTGCTTTTGTTTTTTCCGATGTTTCCACCGATGAGGACGGGCGCGTACCGCCGTTTCAACCGCGAAGCGATTTTTTCCACGCCGTCGTTGTTGAAACCCATGCGATTGATGAGGGCGCCGTCATCCGGAAGCCTGAACAACCGCGGCTTCGGGTTTCCTGCCTGCGCTTTGGGCGTGACCGTACCGATCTCGACAAAACCGAACCCCATAAAAGAAAACTCGTTGTACAAACGCGCGTTCTTGTCAAAACCCGCCGCCAAACCTACGGGGTTTTTGAATCGCAGCCCGAACACTTTCCGTTCCAAACTGTTATGATGTTTGTGGTACGCCGCGTAAAACAACGAACGCACGAAGGGCACGTGAAAAAGGACCTTTAAAAAACCAACTACGAAACGGTGCGCCCTTTCCGGCGACATGCGAAATAGAATCGGCTTGAGGAAGTGTTTTTACATTGTTGACTTTGCGCAAAAGTACGCCCCCGGGCCCGAGTTAAAAAATCAATACCGAAAATCAATCCCGAGCCTTC
>Ga0079223_10003250_pt1 | contig 10217 bp, 7 predicted proteins | sample Stecom2011_FD_75072 | JGI IMG/M metagenome (GOLD analysis project Ga0079223, IMG submission 75072) | Agricultural soil microbial communities from Utah to study Nitrogen management - Steer compost 2011 | ecosystem: Environmental > Terrestrial > Soil > Agricultural land | place: USA: Utah...
AATTTAGTAACATAGGTAACACTTTAACCGCATCTTGTTTCTGAAGCTTTAGTTATTCTTCGTTTTAGGTAAAAAAACAAGCTTATTTTTTGCATATCTGAATAAATAACTTAAATTCGTAAAGGTTCAAACACTCGATTTGTGGAAAGATTCATTAATATTTTAATCATAGATGATGATATAGAAAATACGCTAGCACTCAAAAAAATGTTGAGTACTGGTGGTAATAATTTGATTTTCACAACATCTGAACAGCAAGCATGGGAAGTTGTCCATAAACAGAAAGTTGGAATTATTCTGATTAATTCCAATAACAAGTCTGTTGATACCTATGATTTATTATTAAAATTAAAGCAAAATCCGAACTCAAGAGATATTTATAAGGTCATAATAAGTGACGAAAATATTTCGGGAACAGATTTAGTCTTAGCTTTTAAAAAAGGCGCAGTCGATTATATCTCTAAACCTTTTAATTCAAGTTTGGTAAAAGCAAAAATTGACGTTTTTAAAACACTTTACTTTAAGGATTTAAGAATTCTTCAATTACTTGAGAATATTTTCCCAGTTAACGTACTGAATAGTTTAAACAACACCGGGAAATATTCGCCTAGGAAAGTAAACGAAGGCGTGGTACTTTTCACCGACTTTACGGCATTTACAAAACATGCCAAAGATTTAACGCCATTAGAGTTAATCAATAGACTGAAAGACTATTTCAATAAGTTTGATGAAATTATAGAACGTTATAACCTAGAAAAGATAAAAACGATAGGAGATGCTTATATGGCTTTGGCGGGAGTTAATGAAGACAACCATCAGCCAGCGGTTCGCGCAACGCTAGCAGCTTTAGAAATTAGAAACTATGTACTGAGTCAAAAGACCATTGATATCGCTACTAATAAAACGCCTTGGGATATTCGTATAGGAATTCACTTAGGTCCATTGGTAGCAGGTATCATAGGAACGAAGAAAATGAGTTTCGACATTTGGGGAGATACGGTGAATATTGCAGCACGTGCCGAACAGCATTCTATTAAGAATAATATCACCATTACCGACAGTGTGGTTGAACATATCAAGGAATATTTTAATATAACCTATAGAGGTGAAATTCAAGTCAAACACGGTGGTCAAGTAAAAATGTATTTTGTCAATGAACTGAAGAAAGATCATTCACTCTTCAATGAAGGCAAACTACCAGATAGAGATTTACGTATAAAGTGTGACTTGCCTCCTATGGATTATGATAACCTAAGAAGGTATATGGTCAATAGATTAAAGGCGCTTTTGCCGGAGGAATTAGATTACCACAATTACAAACACACCATCAATGTTGAATCTGCCGCACAAAGGATTGCTAATTTGGAAGGTGTAAAAGGAGAAGAACTAATTCTATTACTAACAGCTGTGTTATTTCACGATGCAGGCTTTATCTACCAATATGATGACAATGAAACATTCGGGATTCAACTAGCACACTATGAGTTGCCGAAATTTGGCTATACCCGAGTACAAGTCGAAACGATTTGTGGAATAATTGAATCTACTAAAAGAGGAAATACGCCCACAACATTGCTGCAGAAAATTATGCGCGATGCCGACCATGATTATTTAGGAAGACCCGATTATTTTGTCGTTGCAAAAACCCTGAGAAATGAACTCGAAAGCCATGGAAAATTCATGACAGAAATCGAGTGGATAGACTTTCAGTTGAACTATCTTGAGAATGTTCACCGTTATTTCACAGAAACGTCTTTAAACATGCGTATAAAAGGTAAGAAGAGAAGAATTGCGGAGCTTAAGAAGCAAAGGAAGCATCTAGCCTAACTTTTCTTTAAAGCCAGCTAAAACCTCATCGTACAGCTTTTCATATTTAGGTAAAACATTATCCAAACTAAATTCTTTCGCTCTTTCAATAGCATTGTGCTTATATTCACTTAATGTTTTTTCGTCGGAAAGAATCTTAATACTGTTTTTTGCCATGTCTTCTACATCTCCAACTTTAGACATGTAGCCACAGTAACCGTTTATATTCACTTCTGGAATTCCCCCAGTATCCGAGGAAACTACTGGAACACCAACCGCCATTGCTTCAAGAGCTGCCAAACCAAAACTTTCTGTTTCCGAAGGAAGTAAGAATAAATCTGTAAGGCTTAGTAAGCTAGAAGTGTCACTAATCTTTCCTACCATTAGCACTTTGTCGCACAAACCAAGTTCACGACATAGACGTTCAACATTATAGCGTTCTGGTCCATCTCCTATTAGCAATAGTCTCGACTTTACAGATTGGTTTACCTTATGGAAGATTCTAACAACATCTTCTACGCGTTTTACTTTTCTAAAGTTAGAAACGTGACAAAGGATCTTCTCATCATCAGCAGCATACTTTCTTCGCTGCTCCATATCTATATTCAACGGTTCTTGTGCAAACTCATTGATGAAATTCGGAATAACATCGATCTTGATAGTTGTACTAAAGTGTCTATAAGTATCTTGTTTTAAACTTTCAGAAACTGCAGTCACTCTATTCGACTGGTCTAAACAAAAACGAATAACTGGTTCAAATGATTTGTCTTTCCCTACTAGGGTAATATCCGTTCCGTGGAGTGTTGTAATAAATGGAATATTAATTCCACAAGTTTTTAGAATTTGTTGTGCCATATAAGCTGCCGAAGCATGTGGAATGGCATAATGCACATGAAGTAAATCTAGTTTTTCATATTTAACAACATCGACTAGCTTACTCGTTAGAACTGTTTCGTAAGGCTGATACTCAAACAATGGATAATCACTAACAGATACCTCATGATAAAAGATATTATTTTTAAACGCTCCTAGTCTCACTGGTTGGGAATAAGTAATAAAATGCACTTTATGCCCTTTTTCAGCTAAAGCCTTTCCTAGTTCTGTAGCGACTACGCCACTTCCTCCGTATGTTGGATATAAAACAATACCTATTTTCATTTACAGTTCTTTTTAATCTTTCGGTTTCTTTTCTAACAACTAGTTACAACTTTAGTTCAAACACTAGCTCATCTTTTGAAGATATTCTACTTTAAAACTTCATAAATCACCTTCTGAATCTCTGTACGAATATTCATTCTTGTAATTTTCCAGTTTTCCGCATCCGGATAGGTTCTATTGGATAGAAACACATAGTTAATATTGTATTCTGGGTCTGCCCAAGCCATAGTTCCCGTGAAGCCTGTATGTCCAAATGACTTTTTAGAAGCGGCTTCAGTCGTTGGTCCACCCGTACCTGAAACAACCGGTTTATCAAAGCCCGCTCCTCTTCTATTTCTAGGACAGTATTGACAAGCTGTATATTCATCTACAACCGCTTTAGGAATATAGCGTTTTCCACCATAGGTTCCGCCATTTAGCAACATTTGCATGTATCCAGCTAAATCTGCTGCATTTGAAAACAGTCCGGCATGTCCTCCTACTCCATTTGTCATAGCCGCTCCCATATCATGTACATAGCCACGAACAGTTTGATAACGGTAATACTTATCTTCTTCTGTTGGTGCAATTTGATGCAGGTCATAACGTTCTAAGGGTAAATAGCCCATTGTCGTCAATCCCATAGGCGCATAAAATGTATTTTCCACAAAGTCATTCATTGTCTGGTTCGTTGTTTTCTCTACGATGCGTTTTACAAAGTAATATCCAATATCAGAATACTTATATGTTCTAGCATTTAATGGTTTTAAAAGAATCGTTCGCAACATCGTATCTTCATAATGCTTGTTCAAATAAAGATTGTTTGCTACAACAGCAGTTTTCTCTCCTTCTGGTTGGCTCGAATATAAATTTGTGTCTGGACGTTTATTCACTAAGGTCTTTGTGTAGAATGGAAGCCAAGGTGTGAATCCAGCTTGATGTGTCATCGCGTCTTTTAACTTGACGTTATTGTAAACGGTTCCTTTCGTTAAATCACTTATATAGCTTCCTAAGGTGCTGTCCAATGAAAACTGTTTTTGTCCTTGCAGATACATTAAACTAGCTGTTGAAGATGCTATCTTCGTTACAGAAGCCAAGTCGTACAAAGTTTTATTGGTAACTTCTTCAGTATTATCATAAGTTTGATGACCGAAAGCTTTTTGATATATCACTTTACCGTCTTTCGCAACTACCACTTGTCCACCTGGAAAAGCCCCCAACTCAATGGCACTCTTCATAATAGAATCGATTCTATCAAAAGCAGCAGCATTTATTCCCAATTCCATAGGAACGGTGAATTTAAGACGAGACGCAGGTGCAGTTTGAACACCAAATCCTTCTTGGTAGTCAACGCTCAAAGTAATCGGCAACAAAGCAGTTGCTTCTACTCCACCGAAAATCAATTGTGCGGCTCTATCTTGTCCTATTGGAGAATTCTGAAATGTCAAAACTACCGCATCTGCATTTTCAAACATGTAACGGTCTTTCACCGCGTAAGGATTTCCGAAAAAAGTAAGATAAACCTTAGCTTCTTTAGGCAATCTCTCTAGGAGTGTTCTCCATCCTGCGGGATAACTATAATCATTTCTTGGAAGAACCGATGGAGCAATTAAATTCACAAAAACATGGTCATAATCCTTAAACTTCGTTTGATAGGCAGCTAAAGCTTCATTCGCCGTTTTAAACTGTGCCGTTTCAGCGATAACATAGTTACTTGCCGACTGATTAAAGCCCGTTCCATCTGCCCCGATGTTTAGAATCAAGTTTTTTCCTGAAGCATCTTGCACAGGAATCACATTTTCATTCTTTAAAACAGTCAATGCTTTTTCATAGATATTGATTTTTGCAAATTCAACAACTTCTTGGTTTAACTCAGGAGACTTAACATCTTTCTCAGGCATCAAAGACCAGTATTTTGCTCTCAGTATCTTTAAGGCTTTTTCTTCTACCTCTTCTACAGAAATTTCTCCCTTTTCAACTGCTGACTTAATCGCTTGTATAGACTCTTTCACTTTAGAAGGATAAAGAAGAATATCATTTCCTGCTTGGTAAGCCTTTACAACAATATCAACATCACCATATCTTTTCGTCAGTGCCTTCATGTTTAGTGCATCACTGATAATTAAACCATCAAATTTTAATTCTTTTTTTAGAATATCTTTAATGATGATAGAAGACAAACTAGCTGGTGTTCCGCTATTGTCCAAAGAAGGTACATTCAAATGACCTACCATCACAGAGGAAGCACCTGCCAATCTACCTTGACGGTATGGCAACCAATCCATTCTACTCAATTCTTGTTTCGACTTGTGGATCGTTGGTAAATCCAAATGTGAGTCCATATCTGTATCGCCGTGTCCTGGGAAATGTTTCATACTTGCCAAGACATTAAAATCTTGTATTCCTTTAACCATCTCTACAGAATGTTTGGCAACCGACAAAGGATTTTCACCAAAAGCTCTAAAGTTGATTACAGGATTTTGCGGATTAGAATTAATATCCACTACAGGCGAAAAACTAATATGAATTCCTAGTTCTCGCATCTCTTGTCCCATGGCTTGAGAAATAATTCGCGTACTTTCCAATTGGTTAGCCGCACCCATTGTCAACTGAAAAGGAAAACGTTCTCCATCGCTTAAGCGCATATCACTTCCCCACTCAGCGTCCATTCCTACCATCAGTGGAATTTTACTTTCACTTTGCAATCTCGTTATGACATCTTTTGTTTGCTGAACATTTCCTTGAAACATAATTACCCCACCAACATGATGGACTTTCACCAAAGAATCGATAATCTTTAAGTGGTCCTCTCCTTTTCTAGGCGTAACCTCCACCATAAAACTTTGGGCAATTTTTTGCTCTAAAGTCAAATTTTCCAATTGCTCTAACGCCCATTGCGGCGACAAACGCATAAAAGCAGGCAAAGACCTACCTTCAACAGGATCAGAATTATTAGGAAAAGTTGTACTAACCATCGCAGGATTGGTCATTCCACCAGATATGACTAACAACAGGGCAAGTATTACGATTTTATTCATGCTTCTTTAATAATTGTTTAAAATTATAAATTATAAACAAGAGTTTAATAGGTATAATGGTTTTTGTATCTACAAACGATTGTTATTAAATCTATATTGCAAGAATATTGCCGTATTTTGAAAGATAGTAAGCTTATTCATTAAGACAATAAAAAAATCCCCACTCAAAATCAGTTTGAAATCAAGTGAGGATGTATGAACAGAATAAACCTTAGGAATCAAAACACCAAAGTTTGCTAACTACTTTACTTCGTTAGGAACTCTGGAATGTCAAAATAGTATATCATATAAAACATTGCCCAAGCGAAGAATGTTATGATAATAATCCATAGCCATGAAGGAATACTTTTTGGCAAGACATTTTTGTCTTCTATTATTTTAAATTAATATTTACACTTCCCAAACCAATACAGTTAAATTATTGTAAACGAAGATGCTACGCTCGCGAGTATGACCAACATCACACTAGAATATGACTTAAGTCACTTTTTAGGAGTACGTGGCAATACAGTATATCATTTTATCACCTTTTTACTATAATTCATTCTTTTTATATACATTTGCAACATCAATCAGAAATTCTATGCGCAAAATTGCTATATATTTGATAATCTTAATTATTGGAGGAGGTATTGGCTTCTTTCTGAATGAACATTTTGATTCAAATAAAAAGCAAAATGGCGAAGTCATTGAAGAGAGTGCTAAAGATGACAGTTTAAGTATAGATAAAGACAAAGCCTTCAACGAAAAGAATTCGGATAAAAACAAACCTACTGTCACTGAAGACAACAACTTAAACTATACCGATACAGAGGAGGCAGTTAGTGAAATTTCAGACAATAGCGAAGAAGAGTATGAGGAAACACTCTTAGCGGACGATAGCAACGATGCAGACTCCAACAATGACTATCAAGAGGAAGATGAGGAAGATGAGGAAGATGAGGAAGAGATTATCATTATGAAGGAAGAACTTCTCTCACAGCGTGTTCTTAATATAGAACCGTTAAAAACTGATACTGCTGATGCATCTTCTGTTTTAGAATTAAAAAGTGAATCTTTTGCAAAGCAAGTAACTGTAGAGTTTTGGAAAAGTCCTTTAAACATTACAGGATACGAGTTAACACGTAATAAATTAAAACTTTTTGGATTTAATCCTTCTGAAACAATTGGATTGCAGTTGAGTAGCACTGGAGAACAGTTATTGTTGAATACAGAAACAATGAGCATCATTTTGCACAAAACTAAAAACTTCCAAAGCCTTACCTTTAAATGATACTTTCCTTCACGAAATACCATGGAACAGGAAATGATTTTATCATGATTGATTCCACAAAGAATGCCGACTTTTCATTGAGCAATGAACAGATTAGCTTTTTATGCGACAGGAGATTTGGTATTGGTGCTGACGGTGTAATAATCATTTTCAGACATAAGGAGTATGATTTCGAAATGAGATATCACAACGCCGACGGTTCGATGAGTTTTTGCGGAAACGGTGCAAGATGCGCTGTGAAGTTTGCCCAATCTTTAGCTTTATTCGATTCTACAGCAAAATTTATCGCCATAGACGGTGAGCATTTAGCAACACTTGACGGTGATTTGATTTCATTGAAGATGAATGACGTTAAGAATTATTCTTTAAATGAAGACCACTACGTTATCGACACTGGAAGTCCACATTACATTCAATTTACAAAGGATTTAGCCAAAGAAGACATCGTAAAATTCGGGAAAGAAGTGCGCTACTCTCCTACTTACAAAACTGTTGGAATTAACGTAAACCTTGTGGAAGTTAGTTCAGACAACAAGCTTAAAATGTTGACTTATGAGCGTGGTGTAGAAGATGAAACTTACTCTTGTGGAACTGGTGCTACCGCAGTTGCATTGGCTTATGGAGACACCATGAATTTAACTAAAATAAATGTAGATATCCAAGTAAAAGGCGGTATGCTAAAAGTAAAAGCGCTTCGAAAAGGCAAAGATTTTGAAGCCATTTATCTAATCGGTCCAGCAGTTGCTGTTTTTCAAGGAGAAATCCAGTTACCTGCCTAAGATTCCCGAAGCCTTTCCCCTTCTATTCTCTTCCTTTATAAATTTCGAAAAATTGTATTTTAAGAATTGAAAAATTCCCTATCTTTGAATTTATGTTTAAAGGTGAAAAAGCATATCTCCGTCAACTTGAGGAAAAGGATGTTCATACTCTATTATTATGGGAAAATGACACAGCAAACTGGCGTTTTAGCGAAACCGAAGCTCCGATTTCAATTTTCGAAATGAAAGCGTATATAGAAAGCGCTAGTCAAGTTAGACAAACCCAGCAATTGCGACTTATAATCTGCAAAAACGACGACAATTCAGCCATTGGGACAGTTGATTTATTTGAAATAGATTTCAAGCATAAAAGAGCTGGAATAGGTATTCTAATTGCAGAAAAAGTCAACCGACAGCAAGGTTTTGCCAGGGAAGCTTTGATGCTCATTGAAACCTACGCACGCGAAGTGTTGGAGCTCGACCAATTTTATTGTAACATACAAGAAGACAACAAAGCCAGCATTCAGTTGTTTGAAAATTCAGGATATATTCGCACAGGAACAAAAAAGAATTGGTATAAATACCGAGACCAGACAATTGATGCTTATTTTTACCAAAAATTTATTAATTAACTATTGGATACTTTAAAAATTAAAACATTGAAATATAAATTTCTTATGGCGTTGGCAGGATTATTTATCCTGAGCTCATGCGATCAAATGAATGCTTTTTTTGGCAGCAAGAAAGAGACTTTAAATACGGAGAAAGTGGACTTCTATATTCCTACAGGAACTAATTTACAGGAATTGATATCCCTATTAGAAACGCAGGAAATAATAGCTGACAAAGATGCTTTACAAGCCGTCTTAGCGTACAAGAATTTCAAGGATGACAAAATCGGTTCAGGAAAGTACATTATTTCCCCTAAAACCACTTACAATACGTTAATTAATGGTTTTACTAAAAACAGTTTAGGAAATGGAAATCAAGAAGTTGAAGTTGACGTAACCTTTAACAACTGTAAAAACGTTTACGACATCGCTGGGAAAGTTGCTCAGCATATAGAAATGGATTCTACAGAATTTATCGACTATCTTTTATCAGAAGAGATATTGAATAAATATGATTTTACAAAAGAAAGAATTGGTGCTTTATTCCTACCGAATACCTACCGTTTTTTCTGGGACACCGACCATGAGGAGTTCATTGACAGAATGGCCAAAGAGTTTAAAAAGTTTTGGACAGAAGATAGAATGGAAAAACTGAAATCAGTTGGTTTAAAAAGTCAATCCGACGCGGTGACATTAGCCTCCATTGTTTACAAGGAACAAGACAAACATGCTGAAGAATGGAAAACCATAGCGGGTTTATATTTGAACAGGTTACGTCTAGGCATGAAACTAGAGTCGGATCCGACCTTTCGTTTTTGTTGGGGCGATGAAATAGATGGCGTTGAGCGTTTACTTTATATACACCGAGAAAGAGACTGTCCTTACAACACGTATATTTACGCAGGTCTACCTCCTGGTCCCATCTACATTCCACCAGCTTCAGTAGTTGACGCTGTCTTAAATGCCGAAAAGAACAATTACATTTTCATGTGCGCCAAGCCCGAATTGAGTGGTTTGCACAACTTTGCTGCTACTTTATCACAGCACAATAGAAACGCTGCAGAATTTCACAGATGGATAACAGAACAGCAACGAAAGAAGAAATAAAAACCAGAGAATATGAAGACCATTGTATTAGATGAAAGACAAATCAATCAAAAGTTAGATCGAATTGCATATCAAATTTATGAAGATACCTTTGAAGAGGAATCAATTCTTTTAGTTGGAATTCACGGAAATGGAATCAAAATCGCTAAGGTTTTAAAAGAATTACTAGAGAAAATTGGTCAGCAAGAAATCACAGTTTGTGAAATGATTATCGACAAGAAAAAGCCACTTGACCATCCTATCACAACAGATGTTGATATGAATGATTATCAAGGACAACCAATAATTCTCATCGATGATGTTATTAATTCTGGAAGAACGATGCAGTATGCTTTGATGGAACTTTTAAAGTATCTACCAAAAAAGTTAAAAACGGTGGCATTGGTAGATAGAAAGCATAGGAACTTCCCTATTCGTTGCGACTACGAAGGATTGACCTTGTCAACAACCCTTCAAGATAGAATTGAGGTAGAATTTGAAGGCAATA
>Ga0079223_10003252_pt1 | contig 10210 bp, 9 predicted proteins | sample Stecom2011_FD_75072 | JGI IMG/M metagenome (GOLD analysis project Ga0079223, IMG submission 75072) | Agricultural soil microbial communities from Utah to study Nitrogen management - Steer compost 2011 | ecosystem: Environmental > Terrestrial > Soil > Agricultural land | place: USA: Utah...
CTGTACGATAAGCCACCTTGACGTGCTGCAGCGTTGATACGAACAATCCATAACTGACGGAATTGACGTTTCTTGGTGCGGCGGTCGCGGTATGCGTATTGACCTGCTTTAATAACTGCTTGGTTCGCGACGCGGAATATGCGACTGCGAGCTCCATAATAACCTTTCGCCTGCTTTAGGACTTTTTTGTGACGCGCTTTCGCGACGACACCACGTTTAACTCGTGCCATTTGCTAATCTCCTCTTAAGCGTAAGGTAACATGCGGTCAATAAGTACAACATCGTTCTGATGTACCATTGTTTTCGCACGAAGGTGACGTTTACGCTTAGAGCTCTTCTTGGTCAAAATGTGACGCAAGTGAGACTGCTTGCACTTATAACCGCCTGAAGCAGTTTTCTTGAAGCGCTTTGCAGCGCCTCTTTTAGTTTTCATTTTTGGCATTACATAAACTCCGCATTGAGTTGCCAAGTGAGTTACAGGGTGAAGGACCGAACTGGTACCTTACTTGTAAACCGCTGCTACTTCTTTATTTTCCAGGAGCCAGAATCATTACCATCTGACGCCCTTCAGCCCGACGAGGGAAAGCCTCGCAGTTAGATACTTCATCTAGATCGATTTTAATCCGTTCTAGAAGCTCAATACCTATCTCTTGGTGTGCCATTTCTCGGCCACGGAAACGCACGGTGACTTTAGCTTTGTCACCCCCCTCAAGAAAGCGACGCAGGTTGCGCAGTTTTACCTGGTAATCGCCCTCATCTGTGCCAGGTCGGAATTTAATTTCCTTAACCTGAATCTGTTTCTGCTTTTTCTTTTGCTCTTTTTGCTGCTTGCTTTTCTCGTAAAGAAACTTGCCATAATCCATGATTCGGCATACAGGCGGCTCTGCATTCGGGCTGATCTCAACTAAATCAAGACCAGACTCCGCTGCAAGTTCCAAAGCGTCATTGATAGCGGTTACGCCAGCTTGTTCACCCTCTGCATCAATCAACCGTACTTCCGCAACGGTTATGGCGTCATTAATCCGGGTTTTATCGGTTTTAATACCTTTTTTTCCACCTTTAATGGTTTCTTCCTCCAGCAATATTAAGAAATTGTACGCGTTTTAACATCGTTACTGAGTCGTTCAATAAACTCAGCAATTGACAGCTTACCAAGGTCATCGCCTCGGCGCGTACGCACGGCCACTTGTTGTTGTTCGACCTCTTGGTCACCAACAACCAACAAATAAGGCACGCGTTTTAGTGTATGTTCGCGAATTTTAAAGCCTATCTTCTCATTTCTCAAGTCGGCTGTCGCGCGAAATCCGTTCTTTTTCAATTCCGCGACCAAGTTTTTCACATAATCGGCCTGTTTATCAGTGATATTCATTATTACCACTTGATTCGGCGACAACCATGTTGGGAAAAACCCAGCATATTCTTCAATGAGTATTCCCATGAAGCGTTCTAACGAGCCTAGGATAGCACGGTGAATCATTACCGGCACGTGGCGTTCGTTATCTTCGCCTACATAAGTTGCGCCTAAACGGCTTGGCATCGAGAAGTCGAGTTGTATTGTACCACATTGCCAAGCACGACCGATGCAATCGAATAAAGTAAACTCAATTTTAGGGCCGTAGAATGCACCTTCACCCGGTAAGTAGTCAAATGTAATATCGTTTGACTTCAACGCTTCAGCAAGAGCTGTTTCTGCACGATCCCATGTAGCGTCGTCACCTAAACGCTCTTCTGGGCGTGTCGATAATTTCACTACAACGTCTTCAAAACCAAAGGTTTTGTAGGTTTCATAAACCATGCGAATACAATCTGCAACTTCGTCTTGTACCTGCGCTTCTGTACAAAATATGTGTGCATCATCTTGGGTAAAGCCACGTACACGCATAAGCCCGTGTAATGCGCCCGAAGGTTCATTACGGTGACAACAACCAAACTCAGCCATACGTAACGGCAAGTCGCGATACGACTTTAAGCCTTGATTAAATATTTGCACATGACCTGGGCAGTTCATTGGCTTAACAGCATACTCACGATTTTCTGACGACGTGGTAAACATTAAGTCTTGGAATTTCTCCCAGTGGCCTGAACGTTCCCAAAGCACGCGGTCCATCATTAACGGACCTTTTACTTCTTGGTAGCTATATTCGTTTAGCTTTTCACGAACATACTTTTCTAATTCTTGGAATACGGTCCAGCCATTATGGTGCCAAAACACCATGCCTGGTGCTTCTTCCTGCCAATGGAACAAGTCTTGTGCCTTACCAATTCTACGGTGGTCACGTTTTTCCGCTTCTTCTAAGCGTTGTAAATAAGCTTTTAACTGTTTCTTGTCTGCCCACGCAGTACCGTAAATGCGCTGTAACATTTTATTATCTGAATCGCCACGCCAATAGGCTCCGGCTACTTTCATTATTTTAAAATGTTGGCAGAACGACATATTTGGCACGTGAGGACCACGGCACATGTCAACATACTCTTCGTGGTGATACAGCCCAGGGCGATCGTCGCGAGCTATATTCTCATCAAGTATTTCAACTTTATAAGTTTCACCTCGTTGTACAAATACGTCTCGCGCTTCAGCCCAGCTTACTTTTTTCTTCACCACCGAATAGCCGGTTTTTGCTAACTCTTTCATACGCTTTTCAAGCGCATCCAAGTCATCTTGGTGCAATGGACGGTCAAGATCAATATCGTAATAAAAACCATTATCAATGGTTGGGCCAATGGCCATACGAGTGTCTGGCCATAATTGCTTAATTGCGTGGCCTAATAAGTGCGCACAAGAATGGCGAATGATTTCTAAACCTTCATCATTCTTTTGCGTAATAATTTCTAGTGTCGCGTCGCTTTCAATCAATTCGCAAGCGTCAACAAGTTCACCGTCAACACGTCCAGCAATGGTTGCTTTAGCAAGGCCTGGACCAATATCTAGGGCTACTTCGAGGACAGAAACAGGGTTCGCAAATTCGCGTTGACTACCGTCAGGGAGAGTAATTACTGGCATGGATGTTGATTCCTTTTTTTACAGTGGTGACACCCACCAAGTGCCACTTGTATACGTTCAGACTGCAATAACACCTAGAGGTCATTCGAACAGCCCAGTAAAGAGGCCGAACTATAGCTAAATAGACGTCTTAACGCAACATATTGTGCTGATTATAAGCTACCAAAATATCGATTTGCGCGTTACTCTCTTGGTCTTTCATCAAGCTTGTTTTGCAAAGGCTAACCACAAATGAGAACACAGAAATGACCCTTTACCTTGGTCAAGTTGCCGCATTAACTGCTGCCTTTTGTTGGGCACTTGCAACTATTTTTTATAGTAAAAGTAGTCATCACCTCACGTCTCTCCAACTTAATTTGGTTAAGGGTTTAATTGCCTCCCCACTCTTATTAATAGGAACCTTCATTTTACCTGGCGAAGGTTGGGCGGGTTGGACTCAATATACTTGGGTATTAATGTCTTTAAGTGGGGTTATTGGAATTACAATTGGTGACAGCTGTTATTTCGCGGCTCTGCGCCGTCTTGGCCCAGGCCATACTATTTTACTTGAATATTTAGCACCACCAATGGCTGCACTTTTGGCCTGGTTCGTTCTTTCCGAAACGCTTAGCTTTACCCAAATGCTGGCAGCAATCATTGTTATTGCAGGTGTTCTACTTGTCATAACTGAGCGTCAACTTGGTAGTCGTTTCAAGCTGAGTCGCACTGGTGTTTTGTACGGCATTGCCGCTGCTACTTGCCAAGCCATTGGTCTTGTCATGGCATTTCACGGCTTTGCTGAGGCAAAAGTTTCACCCGCAGAGGCAGCACTTGTCCGTTTATTTGGTGGTACCCTCACTTTAACACTGGGCTTAATACTGTTACGCCCTCAACTCATACCCGCTACTTTAGGGGCGCTAAAAAAAACAAAGCTAAGCACCTTACTCACTGCCATTTTCTTAGGCACCTTCGTTGGTATTTGGCTACAACAAGTGTCGGTGGCTATGGTCACGCCCGGAGTAGCACAAACCTTATTATCAACAGCACCACTATTTATGTTGGGTATTAATATAGTACGAGGGCAACGCATTAGCTTTCGAGCTGTCATAGGAACGGTCGTTGCCATGGTCGGAATTAGCTTGTTGTTCCTGCTCTAGCTAACACCTTTTTCACTGTTTCAACAATGGTGAAAGTTTGCGTGTCCACCTCAATATTTAATGCTGTGCCAAGCTTTGCTTCGCCTAAGTTTGTGCGCTCTAAGGTTTCTGGAATCAGGTGTAACCAAAAGCCTTGTTCGGTCACATCTCCCACGGTTAGGCTGGCACCGTTCACCGTTATAAAGCCTTTCGGTAAAATGTATTCTAACCACCGTGGTTCCAATTCTAAATACAAACGGCAATTGTCTGCGGTGTCGTGGCGTTCAGAAATCACTGCTGTTGTTTGAATGTGTCCAGAAACAATATGGCCACCTAGTTCGGTACCCATAGTCAATGAACGTTCAAAATTAACCGCATTACCCGCCTTTAAGCTGCCTAAGTTGGTTAAGCGTAATGTTTCGTCGATCACATCAAATTTTACCGTGCCAGGTTCACTTTGGTTATTAAATTCAGTTACGGTTAAACAACAGCCATTAATAGCAATGCTTGCGCCTGTTTCTAACCCTGCTAAATAATGTGCCGGCAAAGCAATAACTAACTGCCGAAATTGCTCACGATCAACAACCGCGTTAACCTGAGCTTTCGCTTGAACAATACCTGTGAACATAGTGACCGCCAATGAGTTTACAAAATAGGAAGGACAAAGCGCCGAAAACAACCAAGATTGTACCGAAGTATGCCTTACGCGGCTACTTACTGCTGGTTTTACTCGGTTTAAACGCATGCAGTGATTCGGTTACATCTCAAATGGACGATTATGCTAAGCGTCTTGAACGGCTTTCAGGTGAGCAACGCCCAGCCGTTACCCTTCTAACAAGTCCCGAACAGCCCCGCGTGAACCAATTACGTATTCATTTACCCGAACTTAGCATTTCCTTTGCTGATAGCTTTCGTTTAAACCACTGCCGTTTAAGCCAGCTTATTGCAGAGCGTAACAGCTCACTGGGTAAAGTTATGAGCCCAGCCAACCAGCTGTACTATGAAATAGATGTAACCCATGCCCTGAAAGAATGCTTAGCCGCACCAGTTAAATTAAGTAATACATTACGCACGGATCTCGAACAAGCCTTAATACAAAAAGAAGCAAGCCTTCCGTTCGCCGTACATAACTTTTTAACCACAGATGAAATTTGGCGCTCAAACTTTCGGTTTGGCCGCAATAATCTGCCCCTTAGCGAGGCAGACGGGTATACCCATAGCTTGGCCGCCCTAAGTTACTTTGCCCATACCTTAAAGCTGCTAATGGCTGATCCACATCATCAAGATCTCGATTTAAGCCAATGGCACAAACACGTAGAAACCCTCGGCCAAGCACGTTTTTTAAGTGAGTATTGGCGCACGCTCGCTAATGTACCTATTACTTTAGCTTCGTTAACCCAATTGCTCGCAGTCACTACAAAAAACATTCCTTGCAGCAACCTTGCTCGACCACAAGAAGCTGACTATTTATATAACGTTATGCTGAATGTCTATATTGCGAAGCTGCAGCCCGCTTTTGCTCGCTGGGTGCATTATGGGCAACAACTTGAACCTGTTATTGATGAGTTAGTTTCTTTTACTCAAGGCGAAGCATGGACAAACTATGTACAGCAACTTAATGATGGAAAAACAGATGCTTTAGAGCGTCACACGCGTGAACACGCGGAGCAATGGCAGGCTTTATTGAAGAAATGTCGGCTGTCGCCTACAGGATACTCTGGCAACAATTAACGGCGCATACAAATAGCATTGGTAACACAACGAATAGTGGCTGGTGTACAGCCCGCATACTCACCGTCCGTTTGCATTGGTATATTTGCCGTTTTTACTACCCCGCTGGTTAAGTGACCGCTAGTCACGACCGATTTCGCTAGGTGTCGACCTGTATATATCGACGAAAATGACTGCAACTTCGTGAACAATCGACACTCTTTGATATGAACCCAAGCTAGTTGTGCATCTGCGTATTGAGCATGCGGCGCAATGAGCATTCCGGCACCAAAATAACGCGTGTTCGCAACAACAAAAAGTAAAGTGGGCTCTGTACCTAGGCTTTGCAAAGTAACGTCGTTACCTGTTACTTGTAATATTCCCCCACGATAAAGGAATAATTGTTTAACCGCACAAGTTAAGTAAGTAAGCCGCGGCCACCAGCTTTTCTTACCGGCTAAACGCCGAGTTAAGTCGCCGTCGAAACCAATGCCTACTGAGTTAATGAAATACACGTCATTTACTTGACCAATATCTATTAGCTCACCTTTGCCATGCAAAGCTCGTTCAATATAGCCGGCCGTGCTGTGCTTTTTTCCAAACCAGCCCCGCGCAAAGTCGTTGCCAGTTCCTGCCGGTACATACCCAATTTCAAGTGCCTTATGTGAATCAGCCAATGCATTCACAACTTGGTGCAAGGTGCCGTCACCGCCGACAACAATAAGCTCGTTCACTGTGGGTAAATGAAGGCGAATTGTCGCCACCGTGATCGCCATTTGTGCGTCGGTAGCCACAAGTATATAAGCCCGCTTAGCTGCTTCAAGGGCTGCACAAAGCGCTTGTACACGCCGCTGCCGAGCACGTTGTGGTAGCGGGTTAAAAACGACAAGGGTTAGTTTTTTAGTCATTCGCATCACCGCTCTTATGATTACTTGCTAGGCTTAAGCTGCTTTTCGTCCAGCCAATATTTTACATGCGAGCCGGGTAACACGCTAAAATCATGGGCAAAGTAAATCACTGTTCGCTTTAGCAACCAAGGTTGCATTCTGTTCATAATCGTTTTCTGGGTAGCATGATCAACCCCAGTAAATGGCTCATCAAAAATAGCCAGTTCTGGGTCGGTTAGCAAAATCCGGGCTAATGCAATTCGCCGTCCTTGCCCACCAGAAACAAGCTCACCCTGCTCACCTAGCCAAGTATCAAGCCCTTGTGGTAGTCGCTGTGCCCACTTATCTAATGCCACCCAAGCCAACACTTGCCAAGCAGCGTCTTCCGTTAAATTAGCATCTGCAAGTCGTAGGTTTTCCCACAAAGTGCCATTAATAATAAAGTTACGCTGCGACAAATAACTAATGCGTTGGCTACGCTGATCATTATTTAGATCAGCCAGCGCTTTACCTTGCCAATAAACACCAACATTGGGGCTTTGTACTAAGCCGGACAAATGATCCGCCAAACTACTTTTCCCTACCCCAGACGCAGCACAAATAGCCACATGCTGTTGTGGCTGTAGCTGCCAGCTTGGCATATCAATGAGCACCCGTTGCCGCTGATTAATATACAGCGGCGAAACATAAAGCCCACTAGGTACTTCATTTACTAAAACTGAATGTTTTGGTGTTTCTACGGTTATCGCAGCTGGCTTAACTAACTGGTTTAACTGCCGTGCCGCGTAAAGTACATCACCCCACACGTTCGCTTGAGTTGCTAGCGGCAGTATTAAATCACTTAGTGCTAATACAGTAATAGGCAGCATAACTGCCACAGGCCCGCTTAACTGCCCTTGCTGCCATAAATAGACACTTCCAACAGCGGTCAACAAAGCCATTAATTGCTGTAACAAAACCACCACACTCTGATAACCAACCATAGAACGCAAACGCTGTTCACGAACCTGCATAAAACTGTCGTTTTGTGCCATCAGTTGGCTACGGTACTTTGCACCCAAGCCCCAAGCGGTTATTTCTGCTAGGCCTTCGACATAATCGAGGGCGTCGCGGCGAAACTGCTCTTCCGCTTCATTCTCAGTGGTGGCAAAACGCACTGAAATTCGCATGGTTTGAAATACCGATAAACTAAATATAACCAGTAAAAATAGCAGTACCAGTATAGCTAAAGCACCAGACCAAATAGCAATAAAAAGCACTACTGAAAAACTGATCAAGCTTGCTGTTACCAAGGGAGTTACAAAGCGCAACCAGAGCAAATCAAGTACATTTAAATTTCGAGTTAAACGATGAATCAACAAGCTTGTTTGTTGGCCATGCAGCCAACGTATATCGCGTTCGGTTAAACCTTTAAATAGCTTCACTCGCCATAGAGTTTGTACCTTTAACACTGCATCATGTTGTACTAATCGTTCAAGGTATCGGCCCACAGTGCGAGTTACCGCAAATAGTCGAATACCGGCACCTGGCGTATAAATATTCACTAATAGTCCTGTGCCAAGAATACCGGCAAAGGCCGAAGCGGTAATAAACCAACCGCTTAAAGCGAGTAAGCCCACCCCAGAAAAAGCGGCCAGTAAACTAAAAAACAAACCAAAAGCAAGTTTACGCCGTGCAGGTTTCAACGCTTTAAACCAAGGTTTGAGCTGCTGCCAATTATGCTTCATACAGGCGCCCCTCGATCAGCTTAAATGTTTGCATGGCAACTGCAGCAAAAATATCATCGTGGCTCGCAACCAGCACAATACGCTGGTCAGCAACTAAACGTTGAATAGCTGCCATAACCTCTTTCGCGCTGTCTGCATCCAGCCCTGCCGTTGGCTCGTCTAATAACACCAATTGCGCAGAACTTAATAAAACCCGTGCAATAGCCACCCGCCGCGCTTCTCCGCCAGAAAGCCCAGTACCTTGAGTGCCCACAGGCGTCGCTAAGCCTTCAGGCAATTCGTTTAATAAGTAACTTAGCCCTACTTGTGCCAAAACGTTTTCGAGGTCTTGCTGAGTATAAGCATGAGTTGCTAGCGTTAAATTATGCGCTAAACTTGCGTTCGCAATAAATGGCGTTTGGGCAAGGTACGCCACTGCTTCTTTGGCAGCTACTTTCGGGCCAATGCGTACATTTGGATTTTCATTATCAGCAATTAGTCCGGCAATACTTTTTAATAATGTTGATTTACCCGCACCCGATGCACCATAAAACCAAGTGAGAGTATGCGGTTTGGCAGTTAAGCTGATGCCATGGAGTACTTGTCCACGCCCCGGATAACTAACACTTAAATCATCCACAACAAGCTCACCGCTAGCATGACTACCGCGTTCTACCCTTGTTAAACCTTTATTTAAACCGTAGCGTGCCAGCTCAGCCGCAGCACCGGTTGCTGTGGCTCGGTCATGGTAATACGACGACAAGGTTCGCAAAGGTTGGAAGAATTCAGGCGCCAGCATTAATACTGCTAAACCAACAAACCACGTCATGCGACTAGCTGGCCCAATTTCATAATAACCAAGTAGCGCAAAACCCACATAAATAGCTACAGCGGCGATCGCCACCGCCGAGAAAAACTCCAGTACTGCCGACGATAAAAAAGCAACGCGCAAGGTTTTCATATTTAGCTCTTGCGATTTTTCACTTGCTCGGCGCACTTCATCTTTCGCTTGTTCCGTTTGGTTAAAAAGTTTCAACACCGTTAGGTTACGTAAGCGGTCGATAAACAAGCCAGAAATACGCCGCATCAGTGCAAAGTGTTGTTGATTGACACGCTCTGCCCCCATGCCCACTAAAGCCATGAAAATAGGAATCAGCGGTGCTGAAGCTAGTAGGAAGACTCCAGCAATCCAATCTAGCCAAAAAACAATAATAAGAATAAATAGAGGAATAGCGGCAGCCAACATCATTTGTGGCCGAAACCTTGAGAAGTAAGGCCCCAACGCCTGCAATGGCTCACCCACAAGACTCGCTTGATCTCGGGCGACAGAATAACCTGCTGCACCGTCCCAGCCGTTAATTAGCCATCTAAGCGCCAAACGCTCGCTTTTGATATTTACCTTCAAAACACTTTTTTCTTGGGCGTAAAAACTAGCGGCACGCACAAGTAAGGCAAATATCACCCCACCCATGAGGGGGATTAGTTTTGAAAGCTCTGCCGTGCCACCTACTGTGGCGCTTAGTAGCCAGGCAAATAACAACACATAAGCAATCGTAGCAAGCCCTTGGAGCAGGCCCCACAAGGTTACTAAGCGCACATCTTTACGTAACTCAAATAACAAGCGCGCCAATAAAAGGCGCGCTTGTTTTAGTTCTACATCAACATCTTTCAAGGTTGCTCAACTTAAATAAAAACTTAACTATATCCTTCACCGGTTTTTACTTTACCGCGAAAGACCCAGTAGGTCCAAGCCGTGTACACAAGTATAAATGGCACCACAAATAGCAGGCC
>Ga0079223_10003253_pt1 | contig 10208 bp, 8 predicted proteins | sample Stecom2011_FD_75072 | JGI IMG/M metagenome (GOLD analysis project Ga0079223, IMG submission 75072) | Agricultural soil microbial communities from Utah to study Nitrogen management - Steer compost 2011 | ecosystem: Environmental > Terrestrial > Soil > Agricultural land | place: USA: Utah...
AGCGATAAGCTGTAAGCTGTAAGCCATAAGCGATAAGCTTTTTTCGGTGGAAACCAGTTAATGCCAGCGGTTCGGGTTTTAAGCTTACAAGCACTCAGCGGTCAGCTTTCACTTTTAATTTTTAATTTTCAACTATTCGCCGCTGTTAAGTACAAATTTCTCAATATGTACCTTCTCCCAATGGAGGTTCTCTGTGTCGGCAGGTTTTCGCTCCTGCTCTTTTTTGCCGAAAGTAATCAAACAAAGCACTTCCAGCGGCATAGGCACATCAAGCAGTCCGTTGATATATTCTGATGATGTGAGCCGATCGGAATAGAACCGATTTCGTACCTGCACCCAACAGCTGCCGATGCCAAGCTCCTCGGCCTGCAACTGCATACTAAAGGCAGCTATGGAAGCATCCTCTACCCATGCATCACTCTCCAGCGGATTCCCCAATACCACCACAGCCAGAGCTGCATCGGCAATAAAGGTACCACTCTGAGGCTTACATAAGGAGAGCTTTTCCAACACCTCTTTTTCCTCCACTGCAATAAACTCCCAGGCGTGTTTATTTTTGGATGTAGGTGAGAGCAATGCTGCTTCAATAATCTTACGGGTTTCATCCGACGTCAGCAGTTCATCTTTATATTTTCTGATACTACGCCGCTTAAACAGTAATTTTTGAAAATGATCCATTTTTTCTTTATTGTAATTGAAGCACAATAATACAAAAAAAACAATGAATAACCATCCTGAGAGAAGGAATTCGCAGTCCGCGGAGAGATATAAAATAGAATAATTCTAAATTACAGATATTTTCCCTATTTTTGCATGAAATTTTCTTCGCCACATGTATCACACTTCAAAGATAAAAGTAAAACCATTCATGCGGATGGCTGATCTGATTGATGCCAATCCGAACCTGTTGCTGATGTTGCAGCATTTCAACATCGACTTCCGTGTAAGTGACCAGACCGTCATGCAACTATGCACCGGTAAGGGTATAAGCGAGAACCTGTTCGTGAGCATCGCCAACCTCTACAATGGTTTCGGCACGAAGGGGCATGAGCCCTTCACCAGTGAAGACCTGCTTCAGGTGATCGAATTTCTGAAAAGCAGCCATGACTATTACCGGTCTGACAAATATCCGCAAATCAGTTCCTATATCCGTCAGCTTCAGGAGGATCATTCTGAGAAGGAGCTGAGGCTGCTGGAGAAATTCTTCAATGAGTACTTTACGGAGGTGCTTGATCATCTGGATTATGAGGATAATGTCGCATTTCCCTACTTTATCACGCTGCTAGACAAAGAGCAAAATGTTGAAGAGGGTGAGGTCTACTCATCGAAAGAGTACAGTGAGCATCATACCGATATTGAGCTGAAGCTACAGGATCTTAAGAACCTCCTGCTCAAGTATGTAACGATTGAGGGTGATCTTGATCTGCGGCGCAGGCTGTTCTTCGCGCTGTATGAGCTGGAGTATGATCTTTACATTCACTCGCTGATAGAAGAGTCCATCCTTATCCCATCGGGTGTAAGCATTGAGAGAGAGCAGAATGTATAAACCACCACTCCATATTGTCATCATGGAATCCTCGAGGATCATCTACGAGGGGTTGCAGGCTATCATCTGCCAGTCGGAGCTGGGATGCCGTGCCAGCAGGATAGAAACCCTGGAGGAGCTCTCGGTGATGCTCGAGACCACGAAAGTAGATATACTCATCGCCAACCCGTTGTTATTTGTCAACCGTGAGAAGGATATACGTAAGATTCGTAAGTCCAACCCCACCCTCTCTGTTGCGGGCATCGACTTTGGCATCATTCAGAAGCAATCTATGCTCACCGACATATCATTCACCCTGTATGATTCCGCAGAGCATATTATCCACACCCTTGAAAAGCTGGAGAGGAAGAACCAATCCCCCTCACAGTTGAAGAGTGAGAGCGACAACCTCACCAGGAGGGAAATCGAGGTACTTACCGGCCTGGTGAACGGCATGCTCAACAAGGAGATCGCCGAAGCGCTGAATATCAGCATCCATACGGTAGTGAGGCACCGGAAGAACATTACCGCGAAAACAGGTATCCGCAGTCAGTCGGGCCTCACCATCTATGCCATCTCCAAGAAGATCGTAGAGATAGAGGATATTGAAATTTAAAAGTGATAATTGATTGCCAGGGCCACATTACGCGGTTCGACGGGGTTGAGATACCCTCCCCGGTAATAGGCTGTATACCCTTCGGCATCGAACAGGTTGTTCATGAAGAGACGCAGCTGACAGCGGTTGAACCTGTACCCCAGCTGTGCATTCACCGTGGTGTAGGGATCGGCAATGAACGGTCTGGTGTTGGGTTGCACGTTATGCCCCGGCACCACCTTGTAGGTATACTCAGCAAAAGGCCTTCCCCCCACATAATAGATACCGGCCCCCACACTCATATTTCTCAGGAGCCCGTCGAAGAAGGTATAGTTGAGCCATCCGTTAGCTGTATGGTTGGTGCTGTTCATCGGTACCGACCCTTCATGATAGTAGGGGCTATCGTGGTAACTTGCATCGAGCCAGGCATAACCCAGCACTGCATCCAGGTTCTTCAATAGCTTCCCTGTCAGCTCCAGCTCCACCCCTTCACGTCTCAGGTTACCCGCTTTGATATAATAGCCTGTATTGTTCCCTGCATCGTCGAGGGCGGCATAGGTGAGGTTATTGTGCAGGATATGGAAGTATGTGGCACTAAAACGGAGACGGTTATTGAACCACTCGCTCTTGAAACCTGTTTCAAACTGCTTCTCGCGCGATGCTCCCACGGGGGTAGTCTTATCCTCCAACAGGTTGGCAGCACCCCTCAACGAGGTGGTGGTGGTGTAGGATGCAAAGAGGTTGAGCTCTTTCACAGGTGTGATGATCACTCCCAGCAGCGGGTCCCAGATGCTACCGCCATTGGTGGAGAGCTGATTGTCACTGATACCGCTCATCTGGCTGTAACGGAGTCCGAGAGAAAGTTTCAAGTATCTATTGAAGGTCATCACCTCCTGCAGCAGCATCCCGTAGGCGTACTCGTGTGAGGTGACCGGTTCGCCATTCACCAGTGTCACCTCCGGCGCTCTGTTGGCGATGGGCTGCAGCACATCAACGGTATCCACTACCACGGAGTTGCTGTTGATGGTGGAAACATCGGTCCAGCGGTAATCAAAACCAAGGTTGAAAGTGTGCTTCACGTTGCCTGTATAGAGATCTTTACCTATCAGGTCGATCTGCAGCACCCCGTTTCTGTCGTCACGTTCGTTGGCACTATAGGCTCTGGATCGTAGATTGTACAATCCCGTCTTCGCCACATTCCTCAAGGGTGAAGCATGGGCTGCAGTTTTCTTTAGGTTCATATCTGCTCCGGCATAAGCGACCCTGAAGCTGAGATGATTACCCAGCTCACGATGCAGCTGCATCATAAAGGTGAGCGTATTGGTCACCTGGCGGTCGGTAGTGAAACCTAAAAAGTTGTCGTGCGGCATATCATACACATTATAGACACTGTCGGCACTCAGGTTGACCGTTCCCTGGTCCGGGGTGCGTGAATCGTGCATAAAGTCCATTTCAAGGCCAATCTTTGTCTTGTCGTCGGGATGCCAGGCGAAGGAGGGATTGATATAGATCCTGTCCCTGGAGACATGATCGCGGTAGCTGTCTGCACGCTCATATGCGCCGTTGATGCGGAAGGCGGAACGTTGTAGCTTGTCAGTGACGAACTGCAGGTCGAAAGTGGGGCGCAGCTGTCCCCAGCTGCCCGTTCTGAATCCGATGTTGCCCGAGTTAATGAACTTGGGTGTCTTGGTGGCGATATTGACCACCCCGCCGGCCGAGCCAAGGTCATTGCCCAGTCCCTGTGCGATGGCCGCCGATCCACGGAGTATCTGTATCGTCTCCACCCCCTGCATATCGGTGAGGAAGCCGCTGCCCCTGAAATCGGAGTGGACACGCACGCCGTTCTTCACCACCGGTATACCCCTGTAGCCACGCGAGGTGAGGCTCTCGGTGGTGTTACCGAAGGTGGCGAAAGTACCCACACCGGGAGCATTTCTCACCGCATCGTTAAGTGTGAGTACTCCCTGGTCGGCGAGCATCTTCTGTGAGATCACAGAGATGCTCTGTACCTGTTCATCGATGCGCAGCGGTATACGGGTGAGAGCATCCATCTTCTCCGGTCGTTCACGACGGCGGCCGAACACCTCCACCTCCAGCAGAAGCTGACCATCGGGCAACAGAAGAAAATCCTCTTTCTGCGGTTCCCCCTTCTGAAACCCTATCTCCTTCGTCACCGTTTCATAACCCACATAGCTGACGATCACCTTGTGAGACCCGTCGGGGATATCCTTCACCTGAAAATTTCCTGCGAGATCAGTATCATCACCAATACCCAGTTCCTCAAAGAAGATGGTGGCACCGGTAAGTATCTCGTTCTCCTCACCGGTCACGGTGCCGGAAAATATATTGTTTTGCTGGGAGAAAGCTGCTTCAAAGCCTGTTAAAAGGCATAGAAGTAGAAATAGCGTATTTCTGTTCATTTGAAATTGATTTTTATCTGTTCACACTGAGGCAAGATGAAACCCTTCACAATCATATATTAGCAACCGGATCGGGATCAGATGCCATGCTCTTTTACTGCTTATTATCCGGCCTGCTTTTCAGGATACAAAATTGGGCCAAAAATCATGACGTGACAATACCATCTTATAAGTATTTAACAGACCGTTTATACTTATAATGAGGCATTGCCGGGATTCATAGGTTACCGAACAGAAAAAATTCCACAATAACTGCTGTTGATTTTTTTTCTTTCAATAAAAAATTCTATTTTTACCAATTACTTTATCATTAATGATTGAAAAGACCCATGAATTGAACATTTAACCGTTTGCATGCTTTTGCATACGTACATATGAGTCATTTTCAAACGCAGGCAAAAAGCAGACAAGCTTTATCTGCATAGCGCACATCGAAAATGCAGAGATAGAGTGACTATGCCAGTTGAGCTAAATACAAATGCAACAAACACCACAATGAAATAAAAATATTTTAATCATATGAAGATTCATGAATATCAGGCAAAAGAGATCTTTGCAAACTATGGACTCCCTGTAGACAGAAGCAGTGTTTGCCGCTCCGTAGACGATGCAGTGAAAGCGTATAACCAGCTGGATTCCCCTCGTGTGATCGTGAAGGCACAGGTGCATACCGGTGGCAGGGGCAAGGCGGGAGGTGTGAAGCTGGCAAACGATGAGATTGAACTGCGCAGACACGCTGCCGCCATCCTGGGGATGGATATCAAGGGGTTCACCGTGGACCGTATTCTTATAGGTGAGGCGGTGAACATAGACAAAGAGTATTACGTCAGTTACGTGATCGACAGAAGCAGCAAATCGACCATCCTGATGCTGAGCAAAGAGGGAGGGATGGATATTGAAGAGGTGGCACGGAGCACGCCTGAGAAGATACACAAGTTCGTGATTGACCCCTCGATAGGTGTCCCCGATTATCTGGCACGTGAGGCTGCCTTCAGGCTTTTCGATGACATTGCACTGGTACGTCAGGCAGCGGTGCTCTTCCGTAAGCTCTACAAGCTGTTTGTTGAGAATGACGCCTCCCTGGCGGAGATCAACCCGTTGGTACTGACACAGGAAGGGAATATCATGGCGATTGATGCGAAGATGACCTTCGACGACAACGCACTCTACCGTCACCCTAAGATTGCAGCCCTCAATGAGCCCACGGAGGAAGAGAAGAAGGAGCTGAGTGCCAAGAGCAAAGGATTCAGCTACGTGAACCTGGGCGGTGAAATAGGCTGTATGGTGAATGGCGCCGGCCTGGCAATGGCCACGATGGACATGATCAAGCTCTATGGTGGCAACCCGGCTAACTTCCTCGATATAGGCGGAAGCTCCAACCCCACCAAGGTGATTGAAGCGATGAAACTGCTACTGAGTGACAGGAACGTGAAGGTGGTGCTGATTAACATCTTTGGCGGGATCACCCGCTGTGATGATGTGGCCAGCGGCCTGCTGGAGGCATTCAGACAGATCAAAACGGATGTTCCCATCGTAATTCGTCTTACCGGCACCAACGAGAAGGAGGGGCGTGCACTGCTGCAGGGAACCCATTTCCATGTAGCCGGGACCATGGGTGAAGCCACAGAAAAAGCAGTAGCATTATCAAAGTGAAATAAAGACTGAAAAAAGATAGAGTATGAGCATTCTGATAGATAAAAAGAGCAGGCTGGTAGTTCAGGGAATCACCGGTCGTGATGGAGGATTCCACGCCTCCAAGATGAAGGCCTACGGCACCAACATCGTTGGCGGCACCTCACCCGGCAAGGCGGGAGAGCTTGTGGACAACATCCCGGTGTTCAATACAGTGAGAGATGCCGTGAGAGAGACAGAAGCGGATACATCGGTTATATTTGTCCCTGCACCCTTCGCGAAGGATGCCATGATGGAGGCTGCCGATGCCGGCATCAAGCTGATTGTCTGCATCACTGAAGGTGTTCCCACCCTTGATGTGGTGGAGGCTTACAGCTACATCCAACGAAAAGGAGCCCGACTGATAGGACCTAACTGTCCCGGACTGATCTCTCCCGGGAGGAGCATGGTGGGGATCATGCCGACGATGATCTTCAGGGAGGGCAGCACCGGCGTGATCAGTCGCAGCGGAACACTTACCTACGAGGTGGTATATAATCTCACCGAGAAAGGTATGGGACAATCCACCGCCGTGGGTGTGGGTGGTGATCCCGTTGTGGGACTCTATTACAAAGAGCTGCTGGAGATGTTCGAGAACGATCCGGAGACCGACTCCATCGCACTGATCGGTGAGATAGGCGGTGATGCCGAGGAGCGGGCAGCGGAATATATAAGAGATCATATCACCAAGCCTGTGGCGGTGTTTATTGCCGGGCAGCAGGCCCCTCCGGGCAAACAGATGGGCCATGCCGGTGCCATCATCTCCAGCGGGTCAGGCACGGCAGCCGAGAAGATCGCCGCCTTCGAGGCGGTTGGCGTGCCGGTGGCCAGGGAGCCCAGCCAGATACCGGGGCTGCTGAGGGAAGCTTTGAAGGAATCATAGTCAGCATAAAAACAGTAAAAAAACACCGTATTCCTGAAGTAACAGGGATGCGGTGTTTTCATTGGGCATGTGAAAATTGTCGCTCTTGAAAGATATGCGGTCATTTGGTTTTCATTTCTTATTATTTCAATCGGCGAATGAATCTACGAGCTTCTTTCAAACTTTATTATATGTTTTCTCCATTGATATAATCTCTCCATCATTCTTCCTGCTTTGACTGGAAGCCTCCATAAAAGTAAAAATCTCAAGCGTCTCTTTTTTTTGATATAGGAACGACACCTGTTTTAAAAAAATGCAGGATCTCATTCAGTAACACTTCATATCCTGACAAGGACCAACAGGAACAGCTCCATTTTCGGTAAAGGCCGTTCCGCCGTAGATGGATTTACCTTTTTGCATTCCTCTGAATGTTCCTAAGCGGCCATCACTCCATTTACCTATCACAACATCGACATCATCACCAGACATCCGGTTAACTGAGACACAACCGGTTCCCATTAGTGTAAACAACAACACTTGAAGAATTAGATATATTTTTTACACATCTGATAGAGAGTATTATAAATAAAGCGAGTGGTAAACCCGCTTTTGTTGTGTGTGATGATCAACTATTGATTAGTCAGTAAAAGCATGCCTGAAACCCTGGATCTTGTTCCAGTTACCGCGGGTGAAGTCGGGTACCTCTACCGGAGCGCTGTTGTTCTCAATGGAGATGCGGCTCAGCCCGGCCAATGAGCACCACTCTGCCAGGTCATACACATCCATATCGAGCGGCAAGCCGTTTCGCAGGCAATATACCAGCCGGTAATCCATGATGAAGTCCATGCCACCATGACCGCCCACCTCTTTGGCTTTCTCTTCCAGCTCCCGGTGGATGCGGTGTTTATATTTTTCCATCAGGGCACTCCTCACCTCCGGAGAGACGTAAGCATGCGCATTCAGGTTCTCATGATCGGGTGTGATGCTCTCATCCAGCATCTCTCCCTGCAGGGCATAACCCTGGTTGGGATATTTGTTGGCAAACCCTTTGGTGCCGCTCACCTGATACATGCGTGAATAGGGACGGGGTGAAGCCACATCGTGCTGTATCTGGATTGTTTTTCCGTTCTCAGTGCGGATCATGGTCATGGTGTGCTGGCCGTTCGCGAAGTTGTAGGCGCTGTCGCGATCCATACCCCGTTCATCGATCAGGTATTCGGGAATATTGGCAGGTTTGGTATCCATGGCTACCAACGTTTTCATCTTGTCACCGCGATGAATATCGAGTGCCTGTGCTGCCGGGCCCATACCGTGTGTAGCATACACGTCGCCCCGGAACTTCTTGTTGTACTGCATACGCCAGTTACCCTCGTAATAACCCCAGAAATCATTCAGATTATGAATGTAGGCACCTTCGACATGAAGCACCTCTCCGAAGAGACCCTGTTGTGCCATGTTGAGGGTGGTCAGTTCGAAGAAATCATAAACACAGTTCTCCAGCTGCATGGCATGCTTCTGTGTTTTCTCGGCGGTGTTGACGATCGACCAGATCTCATCGAGTGTCATAGCAGCCGGCACTTCGCATGCCACATGCTTGCCCTGCTCCATGGCATAGACCATCATGGCGGCATGACGTTTCCAGTCAGTAGCTATATATATCAGGTCGATATCATCACGCTCAACCAGCTCCTTCCATGCCTCTTCACTTCCGCTGTATTCAGCTGCACGAGGCAATCCTGCTTTGTCGAGGATTGACTGGGTTTTCTCAACCCTGTCGGCATGCAGATCACAAAGGGCTACAACTTTCGTTCCGGGGATGTGAGTGAAACGTTCCACTGCACCGGGTCCCCGCATACCGAGTCCGATAAATCCAACCCGCACAGTGTCAATCTTTGGAGCTACTAAACCAAGTACATCCTTTTGTCCCGCAGGACGTTCAGATATCCCGGTTTTAATCACATACTTTGAAGAATCATCTGCATCGGATTCCTTTGACAAATTTGCATTACATGCTGAGAACACAAGCGCCAGCAACAACAGGTGAAATGGAATAAACTTTGGCATGATTAAAAATTAAATTGATTAAAGGGCCTTTAATAAATATATTTTGTAAATGACAAATATACAACATTCAGCGTGATGCTGCTATATTTTTATTTGCCTTTTATATTGTTAAGAATCTTATCACCAAGTTCTCTGGCTGACTCAACTGACTGCGGTTCTGTAGCATTGATATTGTAATGCACTGGATCGGGAATAACCAGTTCTGTACCAATGGGAACAACATTTGGGTTTTGGATGTTTTTTTTGTTTTCAAGATAGATATAAACCCAAAATTCGCGATTCCCAAAAAGATCAAGTGCAAGCAGCCGGAGTGTTTGTCCCTGTGTCAAAGTGATCCTTTCCACTATTTTCCCGGCCGTAATAGCAGCCGGTGTGTCCACAGTGCCTGGTCTGTTTTCCCCGGCAGGTGCTACCTTACTCTTTTGCAACTCCGCTGCGACAGTGTCTGACTTCAGAAGATGCACCACATCTTCCGGTGATGATGTTTGTCTGTTTGAGTTCATCTCCTCTGACACGCCGGAATGATTTCTTACAGATAGTTTTTTTTCCTTTACCTCATGTCGGTTAAAGATTACTCCTGCTGCTTCCGTGAGTCTCCCCGAAAAAAAAAAGAGCGGCAACAATGATTGCCATACCTCCTAATATCGGAATCCAGACACGATGCTGTTTTCCCCGTTTTCTCACTCTTTCACGGAATATGGAGGTGTCCGAGAGCTGGGGTTCGGGTGATAAATGACGCAGGGATTCAGACAATACATTGGACAATGGTGAAGCATGCTTAACTTCTTCTTTCTGTTCGACAGTCCCTTCCGCATCGATTATGTTCTCTTTCTCAATTGTCTTATCCGGCACGATGGTGTTTACCGGCTGGTTCGTCTCTTCCGTGCTCGTTTCGGCTGTTGCTGCCTCTTCTGCAGCGAGAATTTCCGGTTCCGGAATTTCTTCTGATAGGATCTCCGCTGCCGGAGTCTCTGTTTCCCGGAGTTCAGCTTCAGGGGTCTCTGCTTCGAGGGTCTCTGCTTCAGGGGTCTCTGCTTCAGGTATAATTGCTTCAGGTATAATTGCTTCAGG
>Ga0079223_10003254_pt1 | contig 10207 bp, 9 predicted proteins | sample Stecom2011_FD_75072 | JGI IMG/M metagenome (GOLD analysis project Ga0079223, IMG submission 75072) | Agricultural soil microbial communities from Utah to study Nitrogen management - Steer compost 2011 | ecosystem: Environmental > Terrestrial > Soil > Agricultural land | place: USA: Utah...
ATTCACGCCAGAAGATATGATTTTTGTAGCAACAGATGCACATAAATTAGTGCGTTACAAGAGAAATGATTCAACTGCAACAGGAAATATCTCATTCATTCTTCCAAAGAAAGCTTTGACAATCTTAAAGAATAAGTTAGGTAGCGATGATGAGTCTGAGGTAACAATCGAATACAATGATAACAACGCGATTTTCAATTTTGGAAACAACGAATTGATTTGTCGTTTAATTGATGGAAAATATCCAAATTACGATGCGGTTATTCCTCGTGAGAATCCTAACGTATTGACTGTAGATAGAAATTCTTTCCTTAATTCTATTAAACGTGTTTCTATTTTTGCGAATAAAACAACACGTCAGGTTCAACTGAAAATTACAGGCTCTGAGTTAACTGTTTCTGCTGAAGATTTAGATTTCTCTAATGCAGCAAAAGAGCGTTTAACTTGTAATTATGATGGAGTTGATATGGAAATTGGTTTTAACTCAAGATTCTTAATCGAAATGTTAAACAACATTAATTCTGATGAAATTAAGTTGATGATGAGTCAACCTAATAGAGCTGGAATTATCGTTCCTGCTGAGCAATCAAATGAACATACAGATATCTTAATGCTGGTAATGCCAGTGATGATTAATAATTAAACTATCATCTTTTCCTTGAAGGTATTAATTTATCTTAATGAGAAATGGTTATGATTTTTATATATTTAAAAACGGGGCGTAACTTATACATCCCGTTTTTTTATAGCCTTACTTGAATAGAGCGTATTTCTTTGTATCAATTCCCAAATGTTGTGAGCTTTTTTTTTAACTGATTCATTCAACAATGACTTTTCTGTAAAGTAATGCAAGCGTCAATTCGCTTCTTTATTTAACTGTCAGCACAATGTTGTGAAACTTCGTGTTGCAGCCGAATTAAAGCTTCACGAGGTTGTGAAGGCTGTTTTTGATTCTATAAAGATTAAGTGAAAGTCTATTTCTTTCCGAAATAGTAAGAGTATCCAAATCCTACCGTAAAGTAAGTTGTGATTTGATTGAGCTTATCTTGGTCAATTCCGGCAAATTGATCAACCCCAACATGTTCTGGCCCGACTTTTATCGTATGAAAAGCGTAATCTACAACAAATCTAAAAGAAGAATTGTCACCACTCTTTAAAGCCAATCCTATGTTGGGTTCAAAAAACAGCCCGTCATTTTGATAAGCCTTTCCTATGCTTTCTTTGTTCTTGTTGGTATCAAAGAAATTCATAGAGTATCCCATTCTAATTCCATAGTCTAACCCGAAATTACCGTAATACTTTTCTTGACCAACCTTAAGGAAAGCACCCATAATATGAAGCCCACCTTTAAGATCAAGGTTGTTTCTAAATTCATTTACGTTGAAATAACCATAGCGAAAACCAGCGCCAATTGAAAACGTGTTATCAAAAGTGTATTGGTATGAAGGCGTAATAGCTGCTAAACCTTGAAATAAATCCTTGAAAGCATTATTGGTAACATTGTTAGGTAAAGCGATTTCAAGATTGAACGAGCCTTTTGGAATGAAGTCCGCTTGTGCCTTAACTGTAAAAACTGATGCTAAAAATATAAGTGCTAAAAAGATGTTTTTCATATGTATTAATCTATACTTCTATATTGTTTTAACGAATATTTGTCAACTAAATTGTATTCACTATATAAAATGGTGTAAAACTAGTTTCTCACTTCCATTAGCTTCTTCGTCTTTTGATTGTTTGTTTTTGCTTGGTAGAAGTAAAAGCCATTCTTTAATTCAGTTGTGTCTAATTGAATGATATTTCCTCCTTTTTTAAAAGTTTTATTTTCAAGAACTCTGGAGAAGCTTCCAGTTGTTGAGTAAACAATAACTTCTACATCAACAGGTTTGTGTACCTCTATGAAAATAGAAATCAAACCGTATGCAGGCTCCTTCTCTATTGGATGTAGTACAATGTACATTTCCTTTTGTAGATCTTTCTGTTGAAGTTTTTTTAAAACTCTTCTGTAAACGATAAAAAATACAAGAATGATTAAGCTCAACCAGCCTAATATACTAATCATTTTATGTACTTCAATAGTTGCTAATAACATAGTTTATAATATAATAACACCTTCTATTAGTGCTGCTTTTTCGTATATATCAATTATGCTGTTCGCGTCGAACATCATTTCTTTAACCGAGATACTTGTATAATTTCCTTTGCTTGATGGACGTACCTGAATATCTGAAGTATCGTCAAATAAACTGCTAACCAAAGCTATTTTTTGGTTGTCGCTCGGCATGATAAACTTGAAGAAATACAAGTTCGGCCACTCTTCTAACTCTAATTTACTTTTTAATTCGTCAAATTGCCCCATTACATAAGATCTTTAGCTAACAAAGTTAATCTTTTTACCTCTTTCCTGACATTTTCAGAGAGAATATTATAATTTTCTTTCAATTCGTTTACCGTTTTGATATTGAGTTTGTTTTCGACCTTTTTTAATTCGCCTAATATCAGCATCGGGTCGGGTTCTATACTGCGAATTACGCTGATTTCATCTTCCTCGCTTGCTGGATGATTCCAATAGTTGAAATATTCTTTTTCCATCGCTAGCCAATTCAGAATAGCTTCCTCAAGTTCACGCGTGTTTTGTGCTTGCAGCAAATCCGACTTATGTTGATTTCTCAAGCTATGAAATAAGTTGAAAGCCTCAATAAAAGGACTAGGAAATTCAACTTTATCGGTTTTTTGATAAATTGGCGCTTCTATTTCAACTTCTTGATCCGTTAACACCAAGTAAGCCCTGTGTTTTTTGATTAATTTATCTAATTTCGATAACCATACACGCTGAATCGGTGCGTGGGTTAGCATATATTGTTTTTGTTCGAAAAAAAACTGTTCCCATGTATCATCATAGTCCTCTTCGGGAATATTTAAAAAATAAATGCGTGCTTGTTCCTTTGTCATAATTACAAAATTAAGGACTTCCTTTCGTTTTTGTTAGGTTAAATCGTAAATTCGTAATCTAAAATCACTTTTATGATGAATTTAAACAGATTATCCATTTTTATCGTTTTCCTTTTTGGTGCTTTTTCCTTTAGTTTTTCTCAAACAGCCAGTGAAATAGACAATATGAGAAGTGATACAATTAATATATTAAATTATGATATTCATCTCGATTTCTTGGCGCTTACGGGAAATAATATCAAAGCTTCTTGTAAAATAGATTTTGCTTCTAAAATGGATGATGTTGATGGTATCTCATTGGATTTACTTGGTTTGACAGTAGATTCAGTGAAAAGTAATAACACGTTATTGAATTTTACACATAACGAGGCTTTGTTAAGAGTTTCATTTCCAGTAATTATGAATAGTAATGACCTTGGTGAAATAGAGGTTTTCTATCACGGTACTCCGGTTGTTGACCCGTCTGGATTTGGTGGTTTTTACTTCAACGATGGTTATGCTTATAATATGGGAGTTGGTATGACGGCCGAACCGCATAACTACGGAAGGGTATGGCATCCTTGTTTTGATAATTTCGTTGAACGTGCTACTTACGAAGTAACGGTTGTTTCTGCAGCTGGTAAAACGGCTTACGGAAACGGATATATAGCTAACGAAAGTGTTGGACCAAATAATGAGAATATTCGAACATGGAAAATAGATGAAGAAATTCCAACTTATTTAGCTTGTATTGGCGTTGGAGATTATGTAGAGGTGAATCAGAACTATACAAGTGAACTAACAGGAAATGTTATTCCTATTGTCTTGGCATCAAAAGCTTCAGACACTGTTAAAGTGAAAAACTCTTTCCTTCATTTACCTGAAGCAATAGCGGCTTTTGAAGATGGATACGGTTCTTACAAATGGAATAAAGTAGGTTATACAATGGTGCCATTTAACGGTGGAGCAATGGAACACGCAACTTGTATTATGTATCCTTTGTTTGCGGTAAACGGAACTTTAGAATGGGAAACGTTGATGGCGCACGAACTTTCTCATCACTGGTGGGGGAATTTAGTGACGTGTAGAACGGCAGAAGATATGTGGATAAACGAAGGTTTAGCCGCTTTTAGTGAGTCCTTGTTCTTAGAATACTTATATGGTTATGAGAATTATTTAGCTAATTTAAAAAAGACGCACAGAAATGTTATTCAACGTGCACATTTTAATGATGGTGGCTTCCTTCCACTTTCAGGTATACCACATAATGCAACATATGGTTCGCATACTTATGATAAAGGTGCGGTACAAATGCACAACCTTCGAACTTATTTAGGAGATATTGACTTCTTTTATGGACTTCGATATATTCAGAATAATTTCACACACAAAGATATTGATGCAGCTGAATTTAGAGATGCCTTAACTGTAGCTACAGGAAAAGATATGACGGCATTTTTTGATAATTACATTTTCAATCCTGGATTTAATGGTTTTGAAATTGATTCTTTTGTCGTAACTCCACAAAACGATATCTATGATGTTCAAGTTTTTATTCAACAAAAAGTATTTGAAGCTCCAGAATTATTTGAAAACGTTCCTATAGAGCTTTCTTTTATAGATGAAGATTGGAATAGTGCTGTTGTTGAAACAACCGTTTCTGGAGAATTTTCTACTTTTAATATTACACTTGCCTATGAGCCGAAAGCAATTGTTTTAAATGAATCAAGTCGCTTGTTGAATGCGGTTACTGGCGAGTCGATTAAAGCGACAGGAACTGGAGTTTCTCAATTGAATCATGCAAACTTCCATATCACGATACAGGCGGAAGAGGATTCTTCTTTTGTGAGAGTTGAACACTATCGTCTTGCTCCAGACCCTATTGTTGAAGAAGAAATGGCTGAACATTTTGTGATTTCTCCTGATCGCTATTGGAAAATTGATGGTGTTTGGTCGGAAAGTTTTACAGCCAAGGGGCGTGTGCTTTTTAATGCTAAAAATTTAGCGGTTGGAAATTTGGACAATGGTTTGATGATCGACCATGAAGGTGTTGCTTTTACAGAAGATAGTTTAGTATTATTGTGGCGTCCAAATCAAGCGGTTGAATGGAGTCTTTATGATGACTTTACAGTATATCCTCAAGGAAGTACCACGGACGGAGCCGGTAGAATTGAGTTTGGCGAAATAAAGAAAGGAGAGTATGCTTTTGGTTTTAAGAAGAAATCTGGATACTCAAAACTTCAAGGACAAATTCAAAAGCAACTGAAAGTTTATCCTAATCCTACTAAGGATGTTTTAAACATTGACTTTGGAGATTTAACTGTTAGTAAAGTTAAGGTCTTAAATGGACTAGGACAAGAAGTTGAGTCCTTTGCTGTGGAGAATGATAAAGCTACTCTTTCAACTAAAATATTGTTGTCAGGAACCTATCAGTTGATGATGTACAGCAAGGAAGAATTCGTAGGTAAATATACTTTTATTAAAGACTAGATGAAAAAGAGAATAGTTGGAATTGACTTTGGCTTAAAAAGAACAGGAGTAGCAATTACAGATGAAAATAACATTATTGCATCTGGGTTAGCAACCGTTGAAACAAAGCAACTGATGGCTTATTTAATTCGTCTTGTTAAAGAAAAGAATATAGGAACTATTGCCTTAGGTGAGCCCAAGAGATTGAATCTTGAAGACTCGCATAGTTCTCAAAATGTACGCTTCTTTAAGGAAGCTTTGGAAAAGCAATTTCCTAAGCTAGAAATTGTAATGGTCGATGAAAGATTCACTTCTAAATTAGCACTACAGTCTTTGATAGACGGTGGCATTTCTAAAAAGAAAAGAAGGGATAAGGCTCTAATTGATGAAGTAAGTGCAACAATTATTCTTCAGTCTTATATGTCTATGCTTGAATAAAATTTAAATAAAAGTTTATTTTCGGACTTTTTGACATTGACTTCCGTGTCTTTAAGACATAAAGTCATGTTTTTGTCGGTTTTCTATTAAAAACTGTAAAAAATACAGTTATTTCTATTTGGTATTTCCTTTGCTGAACTATTCATAAATAAAAAGAATATTAATTTTAAAAGATAGAATTATGGAAATGACAAGAAGAGACGTAGGATTTTTACCATCATTTTTTAGAGGAATTGATGATGATTTTTTTGGAAGCACTAAAGCAATGATCCAATCAAAAATCGCGGTAAATATCATGGATAGAGAGAATGACTATTTAGTTGAAATGGTTGCCCCTGGATTCAAGAAAGAAGACCTACATGTAGAAATTGACGGAAATAAGTTAACGATTCGTGGAGAGATTTCTGAAAAGAAAGAGGTGAATGAAGAGAACTATACCCATAGGGAGTTTTCCTATGGAGAATTTGTACGTTCTTTCACGCTACCGAAAGATGTGAATATTCAAAACATCGATGCGGACTTTAAGAATGGGATATTACAAATCATCGTTCCTAAGCCAGTAGCAAAGCAAAAGGTAGTTAAGAAAATTGAAGTTAAAGGAGACTAGTTGTAGCCTCTCATAATTGATGTAACAAAAAAAGCAGCTTAAACGCTGCTTTTTTTGTTGAATATTTATGAATTTCCTTTCGCATAATCTGCTAAAAACTGCTCCAATCCACTATCCGTAAGTGGGTGTTTTACCAATTGCATAATCGCCTTTAAAGGTGATGTAACTACGTCTGCGCCCAATTCAGCACATTCAATAATATGCATAGGACCTCTGATCGATGCTGCTAATATTTCTGTTTCATAACCGTAGTTATCGTAAATTCTTCTGATTTGAGAAATTAAGTCCATTCCACTAGCGGAAATATCGTCTAGTCTTCCAACAAACGGAGAAACATAAGTCGCTCCAGCTTTTGCAGCTAACAAGGCTTGACCTGCCGAAAATACAAGCGTACAGTTTGTTTTAATATTGTTTTTAGAAAAGTGTTTAATGGCTTTGATTCCTTCAGCAATCATTGGAACTTTCACAACTATGTTGGGATGCATCGCTGCTAATTTTTTTCCTTCAGCAATAATGCCTTCATAGTCTGTAGCTATAACTTCAGCACTTACTGGGCCATCTACAATGTTGCAAATGTCTAAGTAGTGCTTGTTTATAGCGTCCTTTCCTGTTATGTTTTCCTTGGCCATCAATGATGGGTTCGTTGTAACACCATCTAGAATTCCTAAATCATTTGCTTCCTTAATGTCTGATAAGTTGGCTGTATCAATAAAAAACTTCATTCGCGTTTAATTTTTTTGTTATAAATTCCCCTAAAAAAGAGCTTGTTTATTTTGAATCGTAAGCTGTTATTGGTCTTAATTGTCACTAAAGTCTAAAGGTGCTCTAGATAAAACGTCGTATTTCTTTCCTTCTCTTTTCATAAACTTCTTCCAAACATCTGTAATGGAAGTGTCCATGATTTCAAGCGGATTTAAAACAGGTGCTACAATCCAGTTGTTTCTCTTGATTTCGTCATCGAGTTGTCCAGCGCTCCAACCTGAATAACCAAGGAAAAATCTAACCTTAGTTTCATCTAACTCGCCAGAGTTTATTTTCTCTAATAGTAAGTCATAGTCTCCTCCAATATAAATGCCGTCAGAAACTTCAACACTTCCAGGGATTCGATTTCCTAGCATATGAATAAAGTAGATGCTGTCAGTCTGTACAGGTCCACCGATGCTTACCTTTGATGTAATCTTAGGAAAGTTCTTAGCTATGTCTGATAAGTTTAAGTCAATAAAGTTGGTTAGAACAAAACCAAAAGTTCCATCTTCATTGTGGTCGCATAAATAAACGACAGAGCGTCCAAAATATACGTCTTTTGAAAATGGGTCGGAAATTAGCACTCTCCCTCTTGTTGCTTTTCTTTTATTCTTAAATGATAAATCCATTATGTTTGAATTTGTAAGTTGTCAGTAATCAAAAAGTGTATATTAATATACATTGAATTCAATCTTGTACTTTCGAAATATAATGATTATTCATTAATTCTGTATGGAAATGAAGGTTTATTTATTAAAAACAATTGTTAGTAAATGAAGAACTGATTTATAAAAACTCTGGTGGTTTACGCAGCTCTAATTTTGCGCTTTGGAATAAGCTTGAAGTTGCGTTCAAACGAATTAAGAAACTTTGCTGACTTCCAACTGGTGTCCAGAAAAAGGAAAGTTGCCAACAGTGCATATCTCTTGTTATTGTTATTCTAGTTTGTGTTAAATCTTTATTGAGAATGTCGTAACTCGCATTTAATCCAAGTTTCCAACGTTTCGTAAAACTTACATCACCCGATAGCATGATGTTTTGATTTTGTGCATATCGCTTGTTGGGAATGTTATTGCTTAAATTGATGAAGTAAGTGTGTGTAAAGTTGATTTTCCAAGGAATGTCAAAGTCGATTACTTCATGTGGGTACATGGTGTAGTATTGGTAGTCGGCACCCCAGAAGTCTCCAACTGTTTCCTGAATTTTGTTGATTCTCTCCTTAGATTCCTTTGTTGTAAAAGTATAAGTTGTTGAAATGCTCGCATTTGTGAATCGCCCTAAACCTTGTCCGTTTTTCATTGCATATTGGTCGAACGAAACACCGTTGTCGTCCCAAGCGTAAGGTGAGATGGACCCGCTTGATACAACGCTTAGTCCGCTAACAGGAGAGAAGCGTAACTGTAAGTTGATGTCGGAGAACTTTAATGAGTCTTTGAAGATATCATAATTTCCGGAAACTGAAAGTGCGTCAATTATTCGTGTTTTTGAAAAACCTGTTACTGTGTCTTTTTTGCTTTTTCGTTTTAACTCAAAAGCATTGTTTAAAGAGTAATTGATTCGACCTACGTCACGACCTACATTTTCTTTGTACAAACTATTTTCGAAAGGGGAGTAGTACACTTCGTCATTGTTAGGACCAAGGTAATCCGTTTTGTAGGAACTCATGTTCGGCTGGAAGCGCATACTGATTCGCGGTGTAATAACGTGACGCATTTTTGCGCCGCTTTTTCCGATAAAACTGTAATAGGCATATAAGTTTGTAGATAATTCTGTTTGAACAGAAGCATCATGTGAGAATCCAAATCCTTGAAGGGTGTCGTTAACAATCATACTTTGATCGTTGTCATAGCGTTTTTCAATAGATTGAAAGTTCATACGCATTTTGTAATTCGCCGTCGTATTTAAAGTTACTATCTTTTTAAATAATTGTAAAGGGTAACTCAAGCCAACTTCGTGACGGATACCATTTTGCATTTGCTTCCCAATTAAATCATAGCGCTGTTGCGATAGCAATGAGTCTGCAAACATCGCTTTGTTTTTTGCTTCCATGGAGTAGGTGATTCCTATTTTTTCATAGAATTTATCCCCTCCAATCTTGTTTTTTCTTAAAGCTTTAAACGGGAAGAATCGATTCACATTTACGTTTAGCGTTGGCAAGTCTGCATCTAGTTTTTCAGAAGCAGTATTTTGCTTTAACCCGGCTTTTAATCCTATCGTTACTGGTTTTCCTGGAAAATTACGGATAATGTTAATGTCGGAGTTAAAGTTGTTCTGATAGTGTTGCTGACTCAATGGGTCTAAATTCGTTTTTCCATCGTTATCTGATTGGAAGTTGACACTCGCATTAAATCTCCAGAAAGGATTTGCCTTAGCTTCTTGCTGGTGAGACCATTGCACTACAATCTTTTGTTTTCTGATAGAATCTTGCGGGAAAAGTTGTCTAAATGAACTGTATTGAAGGTTTACTACTCCAGTGTATTTGTAGCGTAATTTATAATCAGTTTGATTTTTCACTTCAAAAGTTCCGCGTGAATATAAACTTCCGAAAAATGTAGTTTGAATATGTTCTGACTGTCGAATTGGGAAATAGTAACCTAAATCTTGAAATCCAAAACCGTACTGTGAAATAGGTGTAATCATTGGAAAGATAATTCCGTTGTCGGCCTCACGACTTTGTGTTGGAATAACTGCGAAGGGTAGTCCTAGCGGAGTTGGAATTCCTTTTACCCATAAATTCATCGGACCTGTTGCAATTCTTTTTTCGGGAACCATTACTGCTTTTGAAAGCTGGAAATGGAAATGGGGTTCATCCAAATCACATGTTGTAAACTTTCCTTGTGTAAAGTGAACTTCTTCGTTGGCTTGTCTTTTCGCAACTCCCATATGAAGGTGCATTTCGTCTTGCTGCGTCCTTAATTCTTCGATGTAACCCTTTTCTGTTTCAAAGTTATACCTAATAGTACTTGCAGTAAATGACTCTGAACCGTCTTCAAATTTAGGAATACCAACCCTGTTGCTGTC
>Ga0079223_10003256_pt1 | contig 10204 bp, 9 predicted proteins | sample Stecom2011_FD_75072 | JGI IMG/M metagenome (GOLD analysis project Ga0079223, IMG submission 75072) | Agricultural soil microbial communities from Utah to study Nitrogen management - Steer compost 2011 | ecosystem: Environmental > Terrestrial > Soil > Agricultural land | place: USA: Utah...
AATACATCAAATACTGCTTTGATTTATCTTTCCAGCCTGCTTGATTTTCATAGTCTACAAAGAAAATTTTCAAATCGGCTTGGTTTTCATAATCTACAAAATAGATATTTTTTTCAGCTTGGTTTTCGTACTCTGTAAAAAACCATTTACCATTATTTTTTCCAGCTTGATTGGCATATTGTACTATATAAACTTTTAAGTCGGCTTGGTTTTCATAATCCACAACAAACACTTTTACATCTGCTTGATTAGCATATTGTAATGAAAATACTTTTTGAGCAGAGCATGTTAACCAAAAAAATAAGATAAATATTAAGGTGACTAATAACTTCATATAAGAACTTTAAAAGTGTGGTTTAAATATACAAAAATAAAGGTTGATTGTACATTGTTCTTATAGGCCTACAAAAAAACCTTTCAATTTCTTGAAAGGCTTAATTTTATTAGTGGTCCCACTTGGGCTCGAACCAAGGACCACCTGATTATGAGTCAGGTGCTCTAACCAACTGAGCTATGGGACCAATTAACATAATTGTTAATTTGTACTCTTATTTGAAAGAGTTTGCAATATTACTACATATTTTCAAAGGCTGCAAGATTTTTTATTCCTTTATCTCTTGGCATAACTCAATTAGTACACCATTTGTTGATTTGGGATGTAAAAATGCCACTAATTTATTGTCAGCTCCTTTTTTAGGTGTTTCATTTAAAACTATAAAACCTTCTTCTTTTAGTCTACTTATTTCTGTTTCAATATTAGAAACATCAAAGGCTATGTGGTGGATGCCTTCCCCTTTTTTTTCTATAAATTTCGCAATAGGACTATCTGGATTAGTGGCTTCAAGCAATTCAATTTTACTGTCTCCTACTTGAAAAAATGACGTGTTGACACCTTCGCTGGCTACTTCTTCAATCTTATAATGTGGTTTACCAAATAACTTCGAAAATAAATTGTTGGATGTTTCTAAGTTTTTTACAGCAATACCTATATGTTCAATTTTATTCATTTTTCAATACTTTTATATAGTAAGTTACGAATTTTTACCTCAAAAGTAATATAATCTTTAAATATGGTTATTTTTGTAAAGAGAAAACCCATAATGGGTTTTAAAAAACAAATGTCCAAATAACTCTTGTTTAAATTATTAAGTTAACTAAGGCATTTTAAAATTGAATATGGTGGAAGAAAGTCAAAGACAAAAAAAAATAGGTTCTGTGTTACAGCGTGATTTGGTAGATGTGCTTCAAAAAGCTGCTACACAAGGTGGCATGCAAGGCATTCTTATTTCGGTTTCTAAGGTAAAAGTAACAGTAGATTTATCTGTTGCTAAGGTGTATTTAAGTATTTTTCCAAACGATAAAGGGAAAGAATTAATTCAAGGTATTAAATCCAATGCGCCTTTAATTAAACACGAGTTGGCACAACGTACCAAAAATCAATTGAGACGCATGCCTGAACTTCAGTTTTATTTAGACGATTCGTTGGAATATATAGATAAAATTGACAAGTCTTTAAAGTGAGAAGACAATCCATTAAAAAAACCAGATCTTTTAGATAAACGTAAAAAATCATAAGTGATTTTTAAAACCTTCATAAGGAAAGCCTTTTATCAGTTAAACCTGTTTTAACTGTTGTAATTTATGAATTTCTCACTCTATATAGCCAAACGTTATCTGCTTTCTAAAAGTTCTAATAATGCTATTAATTTTATTACCATTATTGCTGCTATAGGTGTAATTTTGGGCTCAGCTTCACTGTTTATTGTGCTTTCTGGCTTTGCTGGTTTAAAAGATTTTACTTTACAATTTACTTCTATTATTGATCCAGATTTAAAGGCTGAAGCTGCCACTGGAAAATCTTTTTTAATTTCTGAAAACGAATTTTCCAAGCTCAATGATTTGGAAAGTATCGCTTCCTATTCAAAAATTATTGAGGAACGTGTGTTTGTCACTTTTGAAGATAAAAGCTACACAAGTGCCTATATAAAAGGTGTTGACGAACATTTTAAAATGGTTAATGCCATTGATTCCGTGGTAGTTATGGGAGGTTGGCTCACCCAAAAAACAAACCAAATCGTTTCTGGTTGGGGTATTGCCAATACCTTGTCTTTTGGGGTTTTGGATTATGGCAAACGCGTCAATTTATATGTTCCAAAACCAGGAAAAGGGCAAATAACATCTGCTAACCAAGCCTTCAATACCTTTAATGCTGTAAATGTTGGTGTGTTTGATGTGAATGAAAATTTAAACGACAAATACATTTTTGCTCCTATAGACATGGCTCGAGCGCTTCTTAATTTTAGTGAAAATGAAGTGACTTCTTTAGAGTTTAAATTAAATGAAAACACAACTGAAGAACAAGCTAGAGAAGACATTAAATCTGTTTTGGGAAATAAAATAACGCTCAAAAATAGCGCACAATTAAATGATGCACTTTACAAAATGTTGAATACCGAAAATTTAGCTGTTTATTTAATTTTTACCCTTGTATTAATTATTGCGCTTTTTAATGTCATTGGATCCATGATTATGATGATTCTTGATAAAAAGAACACCTTAAAAACGCTTTATAATCTTGGGGCTACTATTTCTAATATTCGAAACATTTTCTTTCTACAAGGAAGTTTAATGACTATTGTTGGTGGTTTAATTGGCTTAGCTTTGGGTTGTTTTATTGTATGGCTGCAAAAAACGTTTTCGTTAATTATGATTACGCAAAGCTTAGCTTATCCTGTAACCTTAAAAGCCGAAAATATCATCATTGTTTTTATAACCATTTCTGTATTAGGCATCATCGCTTCAAAAATAGCTTCGGTTAGAATATCCAAAAATCTAGTGGAAAATTAAACAAACTGATAGTCTGAAAAAACATCCAAAACTTCATCAAAAGCAGCAAATACATCTTTCGATTCGTCACTGGTAACCATTTTCATTCTATATTCCTTAAAGTTTGGAATGCCTTTAAAATAATTGGTATAATGTCTTCTGGTTTCAAAAACACCTAACTTCTCTCCTTTCCAATCTATGGCCATTTGCAAATGCCTTCTGGCTGCTTCTACACGTTCTTCCAAGCTTACAGACTCTAAATGTTCTCCGGTTTTAAAAAAATGTTTTACTTGTTTAAAAAACCATGGATTCCCAATGGTAGCACGACCAATCATGCAACCATCCAAGCCATACACATCTCGCATTTCCATGGCGCGTTCTGGAGAATCCACATCACCATTTCCAAACACAGGAATATGCATTCTTGGATTGTTTTTCACCTCAGCTATGGGTTTCCAATCTGCATGCCCTTTATACATTTGGGCTCGGGTTCTTCCATGAATGGCAATCGCTTTACAACCTACATCCTGAAGTCTTTCGGCAACCTCAACAATTTTAATGGAATCGTGATCCCAACCCAAACGGGTTTTTACGGTTATGGGAATGCTGGTGCGTTTTACCATTTCAGCAGTAAGCTGTTCCATTAAACAGACATCTTTTAAAATACCTGCTCCAGCGCCTTTACTGACTACTTTTTTTACAGGACACCCAAAATTGATATCGATGATATCTGGATTCGATTTTTCAACAATTTCTATAGTTTGAAGCATGCTTTCTAAATTGGCTCCAAAAATTTGAATGCCTACTGGACGTTCTTTTTCATAAATATCCAGTTTCATGACACTTTTAGCTGCATCCCGAATCAAACCTTCACTGGAAATGAATTCGGTATAAACCACATCTGCACCTTGTTCCTTGCACAAAGCACGAAAAGGCGGATCGCTTACATCTTCCATAGGAGCTAAAAGCAAAGGAAAATCTGGAAGTTCTATGTTGCCTATTTTTACCACCTTTTTAATTTATTAATTAAATTAATTTTCAGAAATATGTTCTAAAATTGAATGTTTGCTTCTACTGTTTTACCATCTCTTTTTACAACCACTTGTGTAGAATCACCTTCTTTAAATGCGGATAAAGCCCTCATATAACTCATCATATCCACAACAGTGCTATCACCAAGTTTTATCACGATATCTCCTTTTTGCAAGCCTGCTTTTTGTGCTGGTTTGTCTTCGCTTATCCCATCTACTCGCATGCCTTCGCCATCAAACAAATAATCTGGAACAACACCCAAACCAACTTTAAAACGAGGCGTTTCTTTACTCTCGTTTTTTGTTTTTCTGAAAGCTAACTTGCCACTTTTATCCAATTCGGTTATAACATCAAAAATATAGTTAGAAATGGCATCCATTCCTTCATAATTAAGTTTTTCAGGATCATCATCAGGCTTATGATAATCGTCATGCTGTCCTGTAAAAAAGTGCAATACCGGAATATCTTGTAAGTAAAAAGAGGTGTGGTCACTTGGGCCAACACCAGATTCGTTTTCTACAATTTTAAATCCAGGATTGGTTGCTGAAAGGGTTTGTTTCCAACGTGGAGAGGTTCCAACACCATAAACAGCTAAAGTGCTGTCTTGTTTTAAACGTCCTACCATGTCCATGTTTATCATGTAATTGGCTTTGCTCAAATCCAAGGTCGCATTTTTAGTAAAATAATTAGAACCCAATAAGCCCATTTCTTCTCCTGAGAAAGCCATAAACAAATAATTATTGGAGGTGTTTGCTGTTTTTAACTTACCAGCTAAATCCAACATAACGGCAACGCCACTGGCATTATCGTCTGCACCATTGTGGATTTCTTTATCGCCTCTATGCAAAGAGCCTTCGCTACCATACCCTAAATGATCGTAGTGTGCTCCAATAATAATGGTGTTTTCAGCTTGATTGTCTATATATGCCAAAACATTGGTTCCAGTAATGGTGGAGTCTTCACCTGCATTGGTATAATCTACCTCTCCATGTGGTCCTCTTTTTGGTTTAAAAGAAAAGCTTTGGTAATATCCTTCCGTTCCTTTAGGTTGTAAGCCCAATTCTTTAAATCGTTCCACAATATAAGCTGCAGCTGCTTGCTCTCCTTTAGTACCTGTTTCTCGACCTTCTAATGTATCATCTGCAAGAAAAGCAACATCTTCTTTTATTTTGTTTTTATAGCTATATTCCTCTTTACAACCCAAAAACGTTATAAAAAGAACCAGTAACGATATTTTCTTCATATTATTAATCTTATTTTTGGCAAAATTAGGTAATAATTGCCATTTATTTAAACTTTAATCAATGTCTATGTATTTAAGAATTTTTTATAGCTTTTTAGTTTTAGCTTTAATCACTTCATGTAAAAACGATAAAAAACAATCTGCTGATGCTAAATCTGGAGCAACCAAATGGGTTGATACCTTAATTTATGCAGATGAAGTTCATTTTAAATCTTTAAAACAAATCACCTTTGGTGGTGATAATGCTGAAGCGTATTGGAGTTTTGATGATAAGCAACTGGTGTTTCAATCTAACAATAAAGGATGGAACGTAAACTGTGACCAAATGTTTTTAATGAATGCCAACGAAACCTTTAAGGACAAGATGCCTCCAATGATTAGTACAGGAAAAGGCAGAACCACTTGTGCTTATTTCTTGCCTGATAACAAACATATTATATATGCATCCACACATTTAGGTGGAGAAGATTGTCCAGAAACTCCTCTACGAAAAAGCGGAAAATACATTTGGCCAATTTATGATACATACGACATTTTTGTGGCCGATTTAGAAGGTAATATTGTAAACCAACTAACTAATGAATCTGGTTACGATGCCGAACCAACAGTGTCTCCCAAAGGGGATAAAATTGTGTTTACTTCCGACAGAAGTGGCGACTTGGAACTTTACACTATGAACATTGATGGGAGTGATGTGAAACAAATTACTTTTGAATTAGGCTATGATGGTGGCGCTTTCTTTTCGCCTGATGGAACAAAACTTATTTTCCGTTCTTCCAGACCTAAAACTGAAGAAGAAATCAAAGAATATAAAGAACTGTTAGCCGAAGGCTTGGTACAACCAACCGAAATGGAACTCTATATCTGTAATGCCGACGGAAGTGATTTGCGTCAATTAACCGATTTGGGAAATGCTAATTGGAGTCCATTTTTTCATCCATCTGGAGAAAAAATATTATTCTCCTCAAATTTTGAGACTGAACGTGGTTTCCCTTTTAATTTGTATATGATCGATATTGATGGTAAAAACCTAAAACGCATTACCCATAGCGATACGTTTGATGCTTTTCCGGTGTTTTCAAACGATGGTAAAAAATTAATCTTCTCTTCCAATAGAAATAATGGTGGAGGTCACGACACGAATTTGTTTATTGCAGAATGGCAAGACTAAAGGGTTGACAGTCTGAAATATCTATTTAACGACACCATTATTGCAGAATGGCAAGACTAAAGGATTGACAGGCTAAAAATTACTAAAATAGGGAGAGTGTGGATTTTAATTTATTAGTTTTAATTCTTCAATATTTACACCTAATGTGATTGTTTTTCTATTATCAAAATTTCCATGTTCAATTTGAAATTCAATTTTGCTGTCTTCCGTATTATTCCAATTAATGAATTTAGGATTAAAAAATTGGCCTATTTCAAAAAGATTTTGATTGGGATATTCACCAAACTCAGATACGGCAACCAATAAGTTAAATGAAACTTCGCAGCTTTCACGTCCTGCGCTTCCACTTCCGTTATCCATTTTATAAATTCTTACAGATAAATAGTCCGTAACGACTTCTCCAATCAATTCGGAGTTATTAAGGATTTTTATAAGACGGTAATTATTAGATTCATCTATTTTAAATTGATTCTGTGAATACAATGTTTGCAACATCCCAATTACAAATAGTATCAGAGTTAATTTATCTTTCATATTTATAATTGTTTTTACTTACCGTTGCGTAAATTGTTAACAAGCAGAACTAATCTCTTTCCTTAATACGCTCTCTTTCCTTAATATCAATTTGGCGTTCGTTGGTTTGTAATTTGGTATTTCCAAACTTATACCTAAAACCTAATTTTATATATCTGTTGTCTAGATCGGTATTGTAATAACTACGCTGGTTTAAATAATCGGTTGTTGTATCAAAATCCCCTAAATTGAATAGGTCTGCAGCACTTAAGGAAATCACTGCTTTTTTGTTTAAAACGGTTTTTGATACTGATATTTCAGATTCTAATCTTCCAGCAACATTCATAAACCCTTGGACATTCGAAGAGATGTAGATAAAAGTTAAATTTGCTGTTAAACTTTGGTCTTTTAAAAAGGTGAAATCGTTACTTAGCACACTGTAGTTGGACCATTTTTTAGCTTCAATAGTACCATTTACAGTAGTCGTTTTATCGTAAGTATTGTAAAAAGAGGTTACTGCGTAAACAAACCAAGCATCTGTTACGTTAAAATAAGAAATGACATCAAAGCCAAATTCTATAGATTTTTCAATGTTTATTGGTGAATAAGTAATTTCATTACTTTGGTTGTTTTGAATAGGTATTTCAAAAATGTTATCTTTTTTATGAATGTAATATGCTTCCAAGGTTAAAAAGGGGCTTACAGAAGATCCAACAACATAATGGTCTTTATAAGTAGGCATGAGGTCTGGATTACCTACTACCAAAGTATAATCGTTCAAATAAAAAGTAAAAGGATTTAAATCTTTATAGTTTGGTCGTTCTATACTTCGTTTATAATTAGCGTAAAAATTTAGGACTTCACCTGCTTTGAACGTAAGACTTACAGTAGGAAACCAATCTAAATAATCTTGTTTGTCTGTTTGATTGTTGGTTAAAGATATCCCTTCTAGATGGGTTTGTTCCATTCTTATGCCTGCATGCAAACGCCACTTTTCCCATTCTTTTTTAATATTGGAATAGGCAGCAAATACGTTTTCTTTATAATCAAAAGTACTGGAGTTTGTTATATCCAAAATCTCTTGGTTGGTGTTAAAATCATAATCGTAACGTTTTACATTACTATTAGTTTGCACATTGGAGAATTTTATTCCAGCATCAAAGTAAGATGTGTCGTTTATAGGCAATTTATAATCCAACTGAGAGGTTATGATTTGTGTTTCCTGATTGGCATCTGTATCAAAAGCTGTAGGCTCTATAAAGTTATTATTCTGATCGTAATAATTGCTTAAGGATTCTTGAAATCTGTTATAGTCATAAATGGTATAATGCCCATTAAGCGTCAAGCTTCCTTTTATAAATTGATGTACATAATCCAGATCAAAACCTAAATTGTATTTATCATCATTGGCTTCATTACCTGCCTCAAAACGGGATTGAAATACATTGTTTGCATTATAGACATAAGTATTGTTATCTATGTTGTATTTGTAATATGGTGTCCATAACATGTTGGAAGACACACTTAAGGTATTGGTGTCATTTAATAGAAAATCAACATTAAAATTCAGGTTATGGGATTTGCTCCAGGTATTTCTGTTTATGGATGATTTCCAGAGCTCATCTACTTGCCCATTGGTATCGAGGTAATAAACACCATCACTGTTGTCTCTATTTATTTTTTCGTCTGTATAACTATAATTGGCAAATAAATTAATTTTATCTGTCTTAAAATAATTGGTCATTCCAGCATTGTATCTAGGAAAAACGCCTTGGGTATAATTAGTAAAAACACTTCCCCTGTAACCTGTAACTAGGTTTTTACTCATAAGAATATTTAAAACCACTCCGCTTTCGGCATCGTAACTAGCAGATGGATTGGTTATAACCTCAACAGATTTAATGGCGTTAGCTGGAGAACCTTCCAAGAGTTGTAATAATTCATCCGTGGACAGTTGCACTTTTCTATTGTTTATGTAAACTGTTGGCGAAGAACCTTTAACAGATATTTGCCCATCCAAAACCAAAACGCCTGGCGTACTTTTCACTACTTGAAGCAAGCTACCTTCAGAAAGTGCTGTGTTTTCTACCCCAAAAACCAATTTGTCAGCTTCTTTTTTTATGGTAGGTTTATTTACCACAATATTAATCTCGTCTAAAGCTTCGTTGGTTTCTTCCAAACTGATGTCTCCTAGGCTTATATCTTTTAAGGATACTTGGAGAGGTTGTATATAATCCTTAAAACCAATAAAACTTATTTTAACAATATAAGAGCCCTCTTGCACATTTTTTAATTCAAAAAAACCTTGTTCATTTGTGGAAGAACCTTTAATGGCAGTAGAGTCTTTGGATGACAATAACACTGCATTGGCAAAATAAACTGAATTGTGGTCTATGTCTTTTACATTTCCTGTAATGGAAACATCTTGTGCCATCACCGAAAATGGTAACAAAAAGACAACAAAAACGCAATAAAAATTTAATCTTAAACTCATAAGCTTATTTGGGGCTACAATATAAAAATAGTTTTCAATATTTTTTTACGGTTTTCCCTTAAAATAATATGTTATTTAGTTAGTTATTAACAATTATAGCAAGTTTAAAACAATTATATTTGCAAATTAGATTTATGCGAGAATAAATTTTTATGAAGCACATTAGAAACTTTTGTATTATAGCACATATAGACCATGGTAAAAGTACCTTGGCAGATAGATTATTGGATTATACCGGCTCTGTTACCGAACGCGAGAAAAAAGAACAACTGCTGGATAGCATGGATTTAGAGCGAGAACGTGGCATAACCATTAAATCTCATGCCATTCAGATGGAATATACCTATAAAGGAGAACAATATATTTTAAATTTAATTGACACGCCTGGCCACGTGGATTTTAGCTACGAGGTATCCCGTTCCATTGCTGCTTGCGAAGGTGCTTTGTTGATTGTGGATGCTGCGCAAAGCATTCAAGCACAAACCATTTCCAATTTATATTTGGCCTTGGAAAACGATTTGGAAATAATACCTGTTTTAAATAAAGTGGATTTGCCAAGTGCCAATCCTGAAGAAGTAACCGATGATATTGTGGATTTATTGGGCTGCAAACCAGAAGATGTTATCCATGCCAGTGGAAAAACAGGCTTTGGTGTAGATAATATTTTAGCTGCCATTATTGAGCGTATTCCTGCTCCTACCGGAAATCCTGATGAACCCTTACAGGCTTTGATTTTCGATTCGGTTTACAACCCATTTCGTGGTGTGGAAACCTATTTCAGGGTATTAAATGGAACCATAAAAAAAGGACAGAACATTAAATTTATTGCCACAGGCAAAACATATTTTGCAGATGAAATTGGTACTTTAAAACTAAAACAGTTTCCTAGACAAGAAATAAAAGCTGGAGATGTTGGGTATGTAAT
>Ga0079223_10003257_pt1 | contig 10202 bp, 11 predicted proteins | sample Stecom2011_FD_75072 | JGI IMG/M metagenome (GOLD analysis project Ga0079223, IMG submission 75072) | Agricultural soil microbial communities from Utah to study Nitrogen management - Steer compost 2011 | ecosystem: Environmental > Terrestrial > Soil > Agricultural land | place: USA: Utah...
CGTCGTCACCCGCCAGCGGCCGCCCGCGGCCTTCATCGTCACCGAGGTGCCTTCCAGCGCGTCCTCGTCGGATCCGCGCAAAAGGTCGGGCGTTCCGTACGCGGACAGGCTGATGACGCACTGCGCGTCCGGGTGGTCCGCCCGCAAAAGCTCCATAGCCCGCAGGAAAAACCGGATGGTCAGGCGGATCTCGTAGGGCCGGCTGCCGGGAAACAGGGCCACGATGGGCTTTTCCGGGTCCAGACCCCATTCGGCCGCCAGCCGGCGCCGCCCGGCGCCGCCCCGCACCGCGTCCACCATCAAATCCCCGACCACGGCGATGCGCTGGTCCGCTTCGCCGCGCCGCAGCACGCTGCGCCGGGCCCGCTCGTCGGGCACCAGCACTTCCGCGAACCGCCGGCTCCAGCGGCTGCCCCTCTCAAGATATGCCAGCGCGGGCACCCGCAGCCGCTGCGCCAGCGCCGCCGCATGCACCAGGTCGCCGCCCAGATACAGCAGGGCGGCCCGGGACGGCCGCCGGCCGCCGGCCCACGCAAAGCGCCGCAGTCCCAAAGCGACGCGCCAGTAGTCCCCGGGCCCGAAGGCCCGGTCCGCCTCGGGCATGGCCCGCACCACGTCCGCCTCGGCGCCCGTCGCGAACGCGCACGGCACGAGAAACACCGTGGTCACCGCGCCCGGCGCCCGCTCTTTGACGGCCCGCAGCGTCGGCGCGAGCCACGTGGACACCTCGCCGGGGCTGTTGGCGGTGAAAATGAGTTCCATCACTGCTCCTGCGGGGCCCGGGCCCGCGCCTTCGCCAAGATAATATCGGCGGCCTTGCCCGCGGCGTCGCCGTCGCCCAGGGCCTCCCGCACCCGGGACAGCCGGGCCCGCAGCTCCTCCCGCCGCTGCGGCTCCAGCATGGGCAGCACGGCCCGGGCCAGCTTTTCGCCGGTGACGTCGGCCTGCACCAGTTCCGGCACGATCTCCCGGCCGGCGATGATGTTGGGCAGCGCAAAGTGAGAGATCTTGATCAGCCGGCGGGCCAGCGCGTACGTCGCGCCCGAAACCCGGTAGCACGCGACGTGGGGCAGCCCCAGCAGCGCGGCCTCCAGCGTCGCGGTGCCCATGCTGATCATCGCGGCGTCGGCCGCGTGCATGACGTCGTACGTGCGCCCCTCCAGCACGGCCAGCGGCGGCGCGTCCTGGGGCAGAAATCGCTTGACCGTCTGCGCGCTGAGGGTGTGCGCCACCGGCAGCGCGAACCGGGCGTCGGGCCGCTCCCGGAAAATCACGGCCGCGGCCTCCAGCATGGGCGGCAGCAGCTGCTTCAGCTCCTGCTCCCGGCTACCGGGCAAAAGGGCAATCAGCGGCCGATCGGGCCCCACGCCAAGCTCCCGGCGCACGTCCTCAGCCGGCGCGGACGGCTTCACCCGGTCCACCAGGGGGTGTCCGACGAACACCACCTCCGCGCCGGCCTCCCGGTACGCCTCCACCTCCACGGGCAGCGCCGCGCACACGGTCACGCCCAGCCGCGCCAGCTTCTCCGCCCGTCCCCGCCCCCACGCCCACGCGGACGGCGGCAGGTAGTACACCACGGGCAAGCCTTTGCGGCGGGCCAGCTCGGCCAGCTTCATGTTGAAGCCCGAAAAGTCGATGCAAACCACCGCGTCGGGCGGCCGGCGGTCCATGGCGTCGCCCAGGCGTCCCAGCACCCGCCGCATGACCTGCACGCTCTTCAGCGCCTCCACGAAGCCGACGGTGCTCATGCTGGTCGGGTTGAACAAAAGCTCAACGCCCGCCTGCTGCATGAGGGGCCCGCCCATGCCGTACATCTCCAGCTCGCCGACGCGCGCTTTCAGCGCAGCGATGAGGTCCGCCGCGTGCATGTCGCCCGACGCTTCCCCCGCGGAAAACAAAAGCCGCGTCATGCGTTCCCGCTTCTTTCCACGGCGATGAAGGCCATGCCCAGCTCCCGCGCCCGCGCCGCCATGCCCTCCGGGTCCACCAACAGCACCCGGCCCGCCTCCACGGCCAGCACGCCCGCGCCCGCCTCGGCCATGGCGTCCACGGTGTCGTGGCCCACCGCGGGCAGCTCCAGGTCCGCCGGGCGCCGGCCCTTCACTTTGACCACCACCGCGCCCGGCCCGCCCAGGCGGCCGCCGCGGCGGATGGTTTCATCGGTGCCTTCCGCGGCCTCCAGGGCCAGCACGACGCCTTCTTTCACCACCACGGTCTGGCCCGCGTCGACGCGGTCAGCCAGCAGCGAAGCGATCTCCAGCCCGTAGTCCACGTCGGCCCGCTCCCGCTCGGTGAGCTCCCGGCCCGCGGCCCAGCCCGGCCGCGCCACGTAGTCTCCCAGCAGCTCCAGCTGCGACCGCACCGTCAGGCCCCGCCCGGCCATATCCTGCACGAAGGCTTCGATGACGGCGTGGTCGCCCCGGCGGGCCACCCGGGCCAGCACCCGTTGCGCGGCCTCGTCAAACCCGCCGTTGGCCACGGCGGCTTTGGGCAGCTTGCCCAGAAGGTACACGTCCCGCACGCCCCGGGCCGTCAGCGCGGCCAGCACGCGCCCGTACTGGCCCAGCGGAATTTCTTCGTACGAGGCCGCCTCGGCGGCCAGCTCCGGCCGCGGCCCGCCGGCCACCGACACGACGGCGGCCTTCCAGCCCTTGTGCGCGGCGGCCCGCAGGGCCAGCGCCGGCAGCCGGCCCGCGCCGGCCACGATGCCCACCGTTTTCACCGGCAAATCCCCCGTTCGGACTCGGCCACGAACTTAAGCAAGTGGTCCCGCTCCGGCGACGGCGGCACCCGCTCCCTGATGGCCGCCAGCCGCTCGCTCATGCTGACGGTGGAGCGGAACAGCAGCCGGAAAGCCCGCTTCAGCTCGCCGCGCCGCTCCTCGCCGACGCCCCGGCGGGCCAGCCCCACCGTGTTGATGCCCCGGGCCTCGGCCGGGTTGCCGTCCACCAGCGTGTAGGGCGGCACGTCCCGGGTCACCTTGCACATGCCGCCCACCATGGCCAGCCGCCCGATGCGGACGAACTGATGCACCCCCGCCATGCCGCCCAGCACCGCCCAGTCCTCCACGGTGACCATGCCCGCCAGGGCGGCGCCCTGGGTCAAAATCACCTCGTTGCCGACGATGCAGTCGTGGCCCACGTGGGACAGGGCCATGAAATAGTTGCCGTCGCCGATGCGGGTTTCGCCCCGGCCCGCCGCGGTGCCCCGGCTGATGGTGACGTACTCGCCGATGCGGTTGCCGTCGCCGATGACCAGCGTCGTCGGCTCGCCCGCGTACTTCAAATCCTGCGGCACCATGCCCAGGACCGCGCCGGCGCCCACCTCGTTGTTTTTGCCCAGGCGCGTGCCCGCGTACACGACGACGTGGGGACCGAGCCGCGTGCCCGGGCCGATGGCCACGTCGCCTTCGACCACCGCGTACGGGCCGATGACGACGTCGTCGGCAATCCGCGCGCCCGAATCGACCACCGCCGTCGGGTGGATGCGAGGACCCCCGCCCATGGTCACGGCCGCCTCCACGCAAACATAAGCTCGGCCTCGGCCACGTGCTCGCCGTCCACGGCGGCCTGCGCGGCCACCTTGGCCAAGGCGCTGCGCACCTTGAGGGCCGTCACCTCGATGCGCAGCTGATCCCCCGGCACCACCGGCCGGCGGAAGCGCACCTTGTCCACGCCCGTCAGCAGGGGCACGCGCCCGTCGGCGGATGCGTCGCCTCCTTCGGGAAGCAGCGCGACGCCGCCTACCTGCGCCATAGCCTCGATGATCAGGACGCCGGGAAAAATGGGATGCCCCGGATAGTGCCCCGTAAACACCGGCTCGTTGACGGTGACGTTCTTGACGCCCACCGCGCGCCGGCCGGGCTCCAGCTCCACGATGCGGTCCACCATCAGCATCGGGTAGCGGTGGGGCAAAAGTTTCATAATGTCGGCGGCTTCCATGGCTCTCACTCCCGCCGGCCGCTGCCGCCCAGGTGCATGCTGGACGAGTCGCCGATGTGCAGCCGGGAAAATTCGCCGCGCACGTCCGCGTCCTCGCCGACAATGGAATGGTCGAGCAGGACCGTGGACACGTGCGCACCTTCGTTCAAAATGCTGTCGCGAATGACGCTGTCGCGAATCGTCACGCCCGCGGCCACCGACACGTACGGCCCGATGACCGACCGCTCGATGACGGCCGTCGGATCGATAGCCACCGGCGACACCACGATGCTGCCCTGAAGCTGCGGCGCCGCCGGCCGCTCCCGTTCCAGGAGCTCCCGGTTGGTCTCCAGCAAAATGTCGGGATTGCCGCAATCCCACCAGTCTTCGACGGGGAAGGTGAACAACTCCTCCCCCCGCTCGATCATGCGCTGCAGGCCGTCGGTCAGCTGGTACTCGCCTTTCACCTTGATGTCTTCGGCGATGATTTCGTCCAGGCACTGGAACAAGAGGGCGCTGTCCCGCACGTAGTAAATGCCGACGATGGCCAGATCGGTGGGCGGGTCCGCCGGCTTCTCCAGCAGCCGCTTCACCCGCTCCCCGTCCAGCTCCACGACGCCGAACTGGCTCGGATTGGGCACCCGGCGCACGCCGATAGCGCTCTTGCCCCGCGTCAGCGCCGCCTGCAGGTCGGCCTGGAAAATCGTGTCCCCCAGCACGATGAGCGCCGGCTCGCCGGCGCCGAACACGTCCTTCGCCATGTACACCGCGTGGCCCAGCCCTTTGCGCTCGGCCTGCTCCACCGCGGTCACTTTCAGCCGGGGGTACGATTTCTCCACGTACTCGACGATGCGCTCGCCCCACTGGCCGACGATGAGCACCACTTCGTCCACGCCCACCGGCGCCAGCCGGTCGAGAATGTGGCCCAGGATGGGTTTGCCGGCCACGTGCACCAGCGTCTTGGGCTGGGTATGGGTGAGGGGCCGCAGCCGCGTGCCGACGCCGGCCACGGGCAAAATCGCCTTCAATTCGCGTCCTCCTCCATGAACTGTTGCTGAATTTTTTTCGCCAGCTCCACATGCAAAGCATGTCCCGACCGGACGGCCATGACGTGGACGCCCGCCAGGGGGCCGGCCAGCGCCAGATCGCCCACAATGTCCAGCACTTTGTGCCGGGCCACTTCGTCGGGCATGCGCATGGGCGAAACGAAACCGGTCTCGTCGACGACGACGGCCGCGTCTTTGGTGATGCCCAGGCCCAGCCCGCGGCGCCGCAGCGCCTCCACCTCGTGCAGCCAGCCGACGGTGCGGGCCGGCGCGATCTCTGTTTCAAACACGTCCGGGTCCACGGGAAAGTCGGCGAACTGGGTGCCCAGCGCGGGATGGTCCGACACGAACGTATAGGTGACGCGGAATTCGTCCGCGGGCAGCGCGACGATGTAGGCGTCCCCGGCCGCCGCCCAGGCGGGCGCCCGCAGCGGGCGGGCCCGGCGGGGCGCGTCCAGGAGCTCCGTGCCGGCGCGGCGGATGAGCCGGACGAATGCCGCCGCGGCGCCGTCGGCAAAGGGCGGCTCCTCGCCGTCCAGCTGCACCACCGCGTTGTCGATGCGCAGCGCGCGCAGCGCGGCCATGACGTGCTCCACCGTACGCACGGCGGCCGCGCCGCGGCCGATGGACGTGGCCCGGGTCGTGTCCACGACGAATTCGGCGGACGCCGGCACCTCGGGGGCCCCGGGAAGATCGGCGCGCCGCCAGACGATGCCCGTGTCCGCCGGCGCGGGCAAAAGCGTCATCCGGCACGGCCGCCCGCCGTGGAGGCCCACGCCGTCCATGCTCACCGCCGCGCCGATGGTCGTCTGCCGCTCCCCTTGCTCCGCCACGAAGCCCGCCCCTTTCCGGGGGACTGTTTCGCCTTCGGCGCGGCTTTTCCTGCGCCGGGCCGCGGCCCGGGCGGGGCGCGGGCGCGCCGCCGAGGCCGCCTAATGGACCAGCAGCTGCGCGTACCGGCGGCCGACGGCGGAGCGGGGCGCGGCGAACACGTCCCGGGGCCTCCCTTCTTCCACGATGCGGCCCGCGTCCATGAGGACCAGGCGGTCCGCTGCCCGCAGCGCGAAGCGCAGCTCGTGGGTGACGACCAGCATCGCGATGCGGCGCTCCCGGGCCAGCTCCTCCATGACGTCCAGCACCTCGCCCACCAGAATGGGATCCAGCGCCGCGGTGGGCTCGTCCCACAGCATCAGGCGCGGCTCTTGGGCCAGCGCCCGGGCGATGGCCACCCGCTGCTTCTGGCCGCCCGACAGCTGATCCGGGAACCGATCCGCCTCATCCTCCAGATGCACCCGGGTCAGGGCCAGCAGAGCGCGCTCCTCGGCCTCGCGCCGGGGCGTCCCGGCCATGACCAGCCCCAGGGCCACGTTGTCCAGCACGCTCAGCCGCCGGATCAGATGAAAATGCTGGAACACGAAGCCGATCTTCCGCCTCAGTTCCAGCAGCTCGTCCTCGTCCATGGCCAGGACCGAGCGGCCGTCGATCAAGACGTCGCCTCGGTCCGGCGTCGTCAGCCGGTTGATGCAGCGCAGCAAGGTGGACTTGCCGCAGCCGCTGGGCCCCATGACCACCACCGTCTCGCCCGCGGCCACCCGCAAGCTGACGCCCGCCAGCGCCTGCCGCCGGCCGTACGTTTTGTGCACGTCGATGACCCGGAGCACGGCGGCGCCCTCCCGTCACCGAAACCGGCGCCGGCGGCTGTTGAGCAGCGTCAGCAGGCCGGGCCGTCCCGCCGGCGCGACGATCTCCCGCATAATTTGCCCGCCCGACAGGCCCAGGGCCATGCCGGCCAAAATCTCGTCGTCGTCCACCGGGCTGATGCGCTCGGCCAGCGCCATGACCAAAAGGCCCAGCCCGGCGCCCAGCGCCGCCGCGGCCCCGGCGCCGACAAAGGGCAGCCCGCCGCCGCTCAGGGCGTACGTGCCGCCCACCACGGCCGCGCCCACGCCCGCGGCCAGCGCGGCCCGCCGCCGGCGCCCCGCGGCGAAGCGGCTCAGCGCGGCAAACACGGTCGCGTGGTCCAAAACGAGGGCCGCCAGCCCGGCCGCCACCGCCAGCAGGCCTGCCACCGCCCGCCGCACGTCAGCCAGAAGCTCCTCCGCCACACCCCGGGGGTTCGGGCGCACGAAGCCGGACCCCGAGGCGAACACGGCCGCTTCGTAGCCGAAGGCCTCCCTGAGCACGCGCGCGACGGCGCCGGGCGTCACCTCCTGGTCGGTCCACAGCTCCAGGACGCGCCCGGCCGCGGGTTCCTCGGGCAGCAGCTCCTCCAGCGCGTCCAGGGCCGCGGCCACGTCCTCGCGGGCCGCTTCCCGCAGCGGCGCGGCGTCTTGGGCCAGCGCCGCCAGCGCGGTCCGCAGCTGCTCCAGCTGCTCGCGCGGCGGCAGCTCCCCAGGCGCAGGCCCGGCGCCGTCCTCGCCGCCCACGGCCCGCACCAGGTTGGCCGCGAAAACGCGGATCAGCGCCTGGCGCACCGCGTCCGCGCCGCCCTCGCCCTGCACCGCCGCGCTGAGCCGCCGGCCCTGCTCCTCGGGCGTTTCCGTCAGGGCAAACGCCGGTTCCATCGCGTCCAGCACCCGCATCAGCGTTTCGGCCGCGTCCGCGGCCGCGGCGCCCGTTTCCGCCAGCCGCCGCCACACGGGCAAAAGCTCCCGCAGCCGCCGGGCCAGCGCTTCCCACGGCTCGCCGCCGCCGCTCCGGTCCGTGACGTCGCGCAGCGTCCGGGGCCGCAGCCCGTCGGCCAAAGCCCTCAGCGCGGCCTCTTCGTCCACGGCCGCGCCCGCGGCCCAGCGCACCTCCAGCACGTGCCGGCCCGCCAGCCGCTGCTGCAGCGCCTCGGTCACCGGCCGCCGGCGCTCGGCGCCGTCCAGAAGCAGCGTCACGCTGCCGCCGTGCCGCACCGCGGCCCGCACGCCGGGCCAGCTCGCGGCCTCCTGCGCCAGCATGTCCCGCACGCCCGGCCGCAAACCCGATACGGTGACGCCGGGCTCCAGCATCCACGCGTAGCCGTTGAAGCCCGGCAGGCCGGCCAGCGACGCGGCCAGCCGCTCCAGCGTTGACTGGGTTTTCAGTTCGTCGGGAAGTGTGATGAAGAAGTTCGAGCTGCCCGCGACGGTCACGCCGGCCGACACCGCCGCACCGGGCCAGTCCGCCTCCAGCAGGCGGGCCAGCTCCGCGGCCGCGGCGTCGCGGGAGTGCTCGCGCACGTGGACGACCAGGTCGTACTGGCCTTCCTCGCCCAAAAGGCCCGTCACCGCCCGGCCCAGCGCCGCGTCCAGCGCGGCCGCGCCGGCCGCGGCGGCGCCGGCGCCCAAAATGACCGTCGCCACGATGACGGCGACGTAGTCTTTCCAAAAACCGGCCCGAAAGGGAGACATGCGGGGGCGGCCGCCTCCTGTCCGTGCTCCCGGGCTTGCGCCCGCAAGCCCGGCGCCCGCCCGTGCGGGCGGCCTCGCGCCCATCATAACACACGCGGCGGCCGGCCCGGCGGAGCAATTGCCGCCAGTTCATGCAGGTTTCGCCCGCGCCGGGCGCCGCCGGCGCCGCCCCCAGATCTTGGCTGCGGTCAGTTCTCCGGCCCCGGCAGCCGGGCCGAGCTGCGGCCCAAAGACACCAGCGCGTCGTCGCGGGTGTTGATGACGACGAACTCCGACTGGAACTCCCGCTCGCCGTCTTTCATGTCGACGCGGCCCCGCAGCACCAGCACGTCGTCGTCGTCCAAAAACGCGCCCAAAGTTTCGCCCACGGCGCGCCGCACCGCGTCGGGGCGCGCGGCCAGCTCCTCCTCGATGACGGACCGCAAATCCGCGTACCGCCCGTAGTACAGCTCGTCCGCGGTGCCGCTGGCCTCGCCGCGCGTGAAGCGCACGTTCCCGGTGGCGGTGGCCGCCTCGCTGTTCAAGTCCAGGCGCAGCGCCTGGGACGTCAGGCTCAGCGCGTCCTCGCCTTCGTCCACCAGCTCCACGTCGCCTTGCATGCGGGCCGTGCCCGCCTCTTCGTCGTACTCCAGCTCGTCGGTCCAGACGGTGCGGCTGCCGTGCTCCAGCCGGGTGCGGCCGATGACCCGCACCAGGTCGCGCCCGTCCACTTTGGCGATGAACATCACCGCGTCGTCATCCAGAATGGTCATGACCACGGGCCGCCGCCCGCCGCCTTCGGCGCCGTCCGCCTCGGCCCCGCCGTCCTCCTGGGCCAGCGCCGCCGGGGAGAAGGCCAGCGCCAGCGCCAGCAGCCACGCGGCGGTCCGCCCGGCGCGCCACCACGCGCGCTTCCGGCTTGTTTGACTCCGTTCCATGCCCACGCCTCCTCGCATCATCGGCTGCGTCACGGGCCGGCCGCCGCGTCGCCGCCGAACACGACCCGCCCGCGGCCGTACCCTTCCAGCCGCTCCTCGGCCAGCCAGTACACCACTTCATCCATCTCCAGGACGCCGCCCGACGCGCGCCGGATGCGGACCTGCCCCAGGAGCCGCACCCGCTCTTTGTCCACGTCGGCCTCCATGCTGCCCGCTTCCACCGTGTCGCCATCGATCACCATCCTCACCGGGCCCGGCGCGACCACCAGCTCCTCCTCGGCCCGCCACTCCAGTTCCTCGGTGCGCATGTGCACCCGCTGGTCGTACACCAGCACCACGCTGCCGCTCAGGATCAGATTGTTGGTGGGCCGGTGCCAGCGCCCGTAGTCCGCGTCGAAGGTGACGAACACCCGCCCGTCCCGGTAGAGGACGCCGTTTTCGATCCGGTCGATCCGCACCCAGTCGTCGTCATCGGCGATGACGCCCGCGTCCAGCTCAAACTGCCGCTCGCCCTGGCGGCGGCCCACCACCCGGCTGGACGTCAGCCGGGGGCGGGAATCCGTCTCGACTTCCTCGGGAAGGGCCGTCTCGCCGCCGCCCGCGAGCCACCGCCACCCGGCCCAGCCCGCCAGCGCCGCGGCCGCGATGAGCATCGCCGCCACCCACACGCCGCGCTTCACGCCGCGCCACCCCGTCACAGAAACTCCGACAGCACGTCGGCTTCAAAGAGCAGCTTGTTGTCCTCGCCCGCGCCCACGGCCACCCGGCTGGACGGAAACGCGGTGATGTGGTACTCCAACCACACTTCGCCCTTGGCCTGGTTTTAGCGCAGCCGGATTTCACGGCAGTCCGCGTCGTGGGCGATGTACATGTGGTGGCGCGCGTAGGACATGTTCCGGAAGTCGTAGATGGCCGTTAGGCCCGCCTTCCAGCCGCCGCCCA
>Ga0079223_10003258_pt1 | contig 10199 bp, 9 predicted proteins | sample Stecom2011_FD_75072 | JGI IMG/M metagenome (GOLD analysis project Ga0079223, IMG submission 75072) | Agricultural soil microbial communities from Utah to study Nitrogen management - Steer compost 2011 | ecosystem: Environmental > Terrestrial > Soil > Agricultural land | place: USA: Utah...
GGTCTTTGGCTGGCATCAGAATCCGACATTTATTCCAAACTCATTGTGATAGACGCCCTACCAGCGATGGGAGATTTGATGATGCAGGATTACAATAGCGACTCTGTTGTTTATAACAATCCATACAACAATCAAGTCTTGGCAATGAACGAGGAAGCATTCGGTAAAATGGCAATCCAAAGTGCGACTTATATGACCAGTAATACTGGTAAACAAAAAGTTATTGCTGATTGGATTATAGCCAGCGACAGAAAAACCTACGTATATGGCTATACCGATCTATTAAAACTGGATTTACGCGATTCGCTTAGCCATATTAAAACCCCCGTTTTTATCATGGGCGCAACCGAACCTTATGGCAAGGAGGCAGCGGAATCCAATTACAGAAAGCAGTACAAAAACCTTAAGGATTATAGTCTTAAATTTGCTGAAGGATCTGGCCATTTTATAATGTTCGATAGCCCGGAATGGCTACAAGACCAAATCCAAACTGCCCTTGAAGACAATGAGTAACAAAACGGACTTTCAAAATATTTATAAGGAGAATTATTCAAGGGTGATGGGCCTGTGCTTGGGCTATGTGAAAGGCGACGAATTCTTGGCTAAGGATCTAGCGCAGGAAGTTTTCGTAAAAGTTTGGCAAAACCTGCCCCAGTTTCGCCAGCAATCCAAAATCTCGACGTGGATTTATAGAATCGCCGTAAATACCTGTTTACAGGAATTGCGAAAGAAAAAATACGTAGATCTAAAAATAGATGTAGAGGATGAAAGCAGCTCCAATTCAATAGAAACCGAAAGCCGATTTGAGAGTATGTACAAATGCATCAACTCCTTAAGCGCTGAAAACAAAAGCATTATTCTGTTGGAATTGGAAGCAGTACCCCAAAATGAAATAGCGGAAATCATTGGGATTAGCCACGCCGCCATCAGAACAAGAATCCACCGCATCAAAGAACAACTTTCAAACTGTGTTAAGCATGAGCAATTTTGACAATTTAAAACAACAATGGGCGCAACGGGAAATCCCCTTGCCCAATGAAAATGAGTTCAATAGAATTATTGAAAAATCAAAAAGCATTCGTAAAAAACAAAGAATAGGACAAATTGTATTGACTACTACTGTCTTGGTTCTAATTGCATTTTTCTTTTATATCTCAGCCTATAAAAACTCCCAGGTATTTCTAGGCCTAGGCATTATGATTGGCAGTTTGGTCCTTAGAATAGGAATCGAGTTCTTGGCTATGATAAAAAAAGCACAACTGCCCCCAGATCGGGATATGAAAAGCTATACCCACAAACTTATAGAGTTTTACAAACAGAGAAAATACATTCACTTTATAATAACTCCCGTTTTATTCCTAAGTTATATTATAGGCTTTCTGATGCTATTGCCCTCCTTTAAACAAGAACTTTCCGCCGGGTTCTACACCTATATTGTTATTTCCTCCTCCCTAATATTTACCGCCCTGGCGATTCTGATTTCCTATCAAATCGTGAAGGAGCTAAACCTATTAAAAGAGCTTATGCAGGAGTCTTTGTGAATATCCAAACGGTCCCCGAAGGACACCCTAACACCCCTTAATGGCACACTGAGGGCAGTCGAAGTGATTCGAAGCAGACAACAATCTATTTTGCTACTGAGCAGTTTCGACCCTAGATTATCTTGAGCGCAATCGAAGGACACTCCGACAGTGAAAAGAAATATAGGGTTAACCACTAGAACCATCTTAAGCATTTAACTGAAGTTTGTATTTCAATTAAGTAACCAAATATTAAGTGGGTAATATTCTTTACAAGACTCTACTGGATGGGGAAATTAAAAAACCTGTATATATGAGGATGATTGGAAAAAACGAAAAGAGTTTACGTTTATGAATAATTTACAGTAGTCTATTGGCACAGCCGATTTTGTGAGGGTCGGCTGTCTGATAGTTTTGAAGACCGAATCAATAGGGAAGTTCAAAGGCCATATAGCGCCCTAATACGGAAATAAGATGATAATACTTAGTACAAAACAGGGCTGAAAATAGCTGTTTAGCTCTTCAAGATTGCTAGCATCTCGCTGGCTGTGATGAGTTTATCCAAGGGCCTAATTTCCTTTCTTCCTGAGGCTAAATAAGTCCTAAGGTGATTTTAGGGACAATCAAAATATAACCAATAGTTCTATATATATTTGGCCAAATCCATTCATTAAAATCGGTACAATAAAAAACCTGAAAAAGATGGATATCCAAAAAATGATAATGTCTTTTATATGAGAAACCTAAGTGTACTGTTTGTTGCCTCTGCATTCTATATCTTAGTTGTTAGCTGTGGAAATTCTTCGGAAGAATTACAAGTTAAAGAACCGGAAATAGATCTTGAATCATATCGCGAGAGTCTTCCCGCGTATATCTGGCTAAAAACCGGGGCTAACTATCACAATCCTGTTTACAAAGACAGTGCTTATTATTATTTCAATGATAGGCTAGAAAATAAAAACTATGAGAATGCTGCTATATATTTAATAGCGTATGGCAAAGCCTTGGACAGAAATATGCACTTTGACAGCATTTATTTCAACAGCTCCCGCAATTTCTACAATACCTATAAAGATAATATTAGTGGAGAATCCCAAAGTTATCTCTGTTATTATTTAGGCTCACAAGCTCACTTCAACCACGAGTTGGTTGAAAGCTCTGAATGGTTGGAGAAAGGAATAGCAATCATCCCAGAATCAAAATCTCACAAACAAATACAAGGGTTTTCGAACTTTTCATTAGCCCAAAATCATTCCCAACTCCGGAAATTCGAGGAAGCAGAAGAATCACTTATAGCAACCTTGAGAATTTTTGAGGAAATAGGAGATATAAAAAATCAGGGCACCACTTACCTATTGTTGCACAATATCTTCATGCAAATGTCCGCATATAAAGAAGCGGAAGCAAACTTAGAAAAAGGCTTACGGATAGTTAAACAACAAAAAAGCGATGCCCTTACCTTTTCAGCCTATTCACTATTTGTGCATCTAAACGTGGCGAAAGCTGATACCGTTGCTGCCATTCGCTATATTGATTCCATGGCTATTCATGCCAAAACATATACCGGTATAGCCAATTATCACAAGACGCTACTCAACCAACTTTCAGCTTTTAAACACATTGCCCAAAGAGATGAAAAAGAGGCATTGGAATTCTTAAAAATATCCCGGGAGCTGTCCGATGAAAGCAATAGCCCCGACCTGCAAATGAGAACGCTTTTTCAGGAATTATTGTATGCCCATATCTTTGACAAACCTTTAAAAAACGCTGAAGAAGTAGAGGAATTCTACAATGAAATTGCGGCGGAAGAGGACCCTCACAAACAATATTTAATCCAATTAGGAGGTGCCCTGTTCAAATTTTACAACAAGAATGGAGATTACAAAAAAGCAAATGCCTATGCCAGTGACTTATTGAAAAATCAGGATAAGGATCTAGAGGAGAGAATGAAGGGAAAGCTGTTTGAATTAGAACGCAAGTTTGAAACTGAACGAAAGGAGAAAACAATATTACTCCAAGAAAAACAACTGGAATCACAACGGGAAACAATTCTCTATTTAGTAGTCGGCGCCATCTTCTTGATATTAATCTTTTTACTGTTTATATTCTGGAACAAAAACAGAAGCATTTTAAGAGAAAAATCCTTGGGCGATAACTTTACCTCCCTATTGTTGAGCAAAACTGAAGATGAGCGGAAACGAATAGCGTCCGATTTGCACGACAGCGTAAGTAATGAACTCGTTAACCTACGTCACTCACTGGAAAGCAACACTTCCAATATAAAATCAAAAATTGACGCCATTTTGGAAGAGGTGCGAAACATCAGCCGAAACCTCAGCCCTACTCTATTTGACAAATTGGGCCTGAAAATGAGCATTGAACAATTAACCGAGCGCGCTCAAAACCAATATAGCTTTTTGCTCACCGCCGACGTAGATTACACGGGATCATTAAGCACTACCGTAGAGCTACAGTTGTACAGAATTATTCAGGAAGCAATTACCAATATCATGAAACACGCAGATGCCATGGCTGGTAAAATCACTATTACAGAAGATTCTAAATTTGTGTACGCCGAAATAAAAGACAACGGGAAAGGTTTTGATGCGGATAAAATGTTGGAAAAAGGAAATTGCTTTGGATTGTTAAACATCACCGAACGCACCAAGTTTATCAATGGAAGTGTTCAATTTAAATCAAATAAAACCGGAACGGTAATTAAATTATCGATTCCAAAATAAAAATTGGGGGTATGTATTTTGTAATTGCAGACGATTTTCCACTTTCATTACTAGGCACTCAGGTTCTGCTGGAAGGAATGGGACATATTGTTTTAGAAAGCCATAAAAACGGGCAGGATGCCTGGAATGCTATTAGAAGACTAAAACCAGAGTTTGCAATTCTCGATATCAATATGCCAGGAATGGATGGATTGGAAGTGGCCGAAAACATTAGGCTCTATCAATTGCCCACAAAAATTATATTATTGACATCCCACAAAGAAAAGAGTATTTTTAAAAAATCAGAGGAACTTACAATCAATGCATACCTATTAAAACAATTTGCTTTAGAAGAATTAAAGGACTGTATTAATCATTTAATGAACAATGAAGTCTATTACAGCCATAAAATAAAATTTGAACTCGAAACCGATATCGATTATTTAAAAGGAGAGGCATTAGACAAGCTCACTTTTTCAGAAAAGAAGATATTTGAGTTAATTGTGGCTCAAAATACCACAAAAGAAATTGCTAATATGCTGTTTCTATCCGAAAAAACCATCGAGTCACAACGGGCAGGAATCATAAGAAAACTGGGCATTGAATCTGATAAGAATGCCCTGCTAAAATTTGCCGCAAAGTTTTGGAAACCCGATTAGTTGGGCGGCGGGTTCCACTGCCCTTCGACTCCGCTCAGAAAAGGCTACGGAATTTGTCACCCTGAGCGCAGACGAAGGGCACTCTATAATTGTAGTTAGAATTTTTATTAACCCTCCTCTTCCATTATATCTTTCAACAATTGCTCTATGGAAGCCTTGCTTACAAATCTATCTTCCTCAGGGAAGGATTCCCTATCCTTAATATTCTTTTCAATGCTGTCGTTTACCTTTTGGATGTCGTCTTCAGAAAAACCCTCAAAGGTCATTTCATAAAGACAGTGAACAATGATTTCCTGCCCTGAAAACCGATCTGAACTTTCTTTGCTTATTTCCATTCCCAACCATTCTCGCCAAGGGGTGAGCTCTAGGGCTTGGGAATAGTGCTCCTCCTCATTTTTTGGATTGTTATATACCCCGGAAACATCAACGTATTTTCCTGCGTTGTCCTTTTCTAGGGTGATGTCAATGGACATATCCGTTACTTCAGGATCCAATTCCACCAATTTATTAAACACCATTTCATACCCCTCTATGTTTTCTCCTGCTTCGGGGTATATCTCTAAAAATAAGGGTAATATAATAGGCCAAGTATTGTTCTGTATAAGTTTCTTTAAGGTCATTTCTATCTAATTTTAAGTTGCATTTAGGTTGTAATTGCTATATATAATTCCGCCATGAACATTCCTTTAGCCCATAATCTTCAAAAACTCTTCTGGATTCTGCAAATAATGGTCCATTGGCATTAATAATTCTGTTTTACTCCTTAGGCTAATCAATTCCTTATAAAATTTATTTTAACGCCGCCTTAGACCAAAATCCATATACTACCGCATTTATAGTATTTTATCAAAACCTGATATAAGCGCTTCTATTGTTCTCGCTAATAAAAAAGTCTATTGGAGTTTCGTTAAATAGTTTTCGGGTTTTCTCATAATCCTTACCTAATGACAAGTTTTTTTGAGGGTTAATGCTATATTAACCAATTAAACGAGGTTTTTCATATAAGAAATCACCCCTTTCCAATCTCTAAAATCCTTATGACCTGTTGGGCCAAAGTGGACGTGCTTCCCAGGAAATTCTCCAGCTCCGTTGGCCGTGCGATCATCTATAAGAAAGTCGCCCTTGGCCAAATGTTTGTTGTGGGAAAGAATCAATCTTTTGTAAGCAGCCTCAGGCAGGTACTTTTTTACCCATAACAATTTGTCGATCCAGGCAGAGGGATTTTCCCAAGGGGCCGTTGATAAAATATAAGTGTCAAAATTGTCACACAGCCACTTATAGCCTTCAATAGCGCCTTCATTGGGATCCATCAATGAAAAGATACCTGGTACTTCATCCAAGTCCCCATCGTATTTTATTCTATCTTCTTCTGAAATCCTATCGATTCCGGATTGGAAATTCACCAAGACCCCGTCCATATCGACAAAAACGGTTTGTTTGGCCTTTCTTCTTTTAAGGTCAAGAAACTCTGTATAGTTCTTGGTCTGTCGCACCACCTCTTCACAAAAAAGATAAGAGGAATTATCCGTGGGCGACCCCGCGGAATTTATCGGACCCACGCCCAAAGCGGCTCTTTTTTTGTTCACTCGCTCTGTGTACTCCTTGGACATAGGATTACTGGTATCGGTCATTTCTCTTGTCATAAAATCCCATTCCTCTCCAAACAGCGCGGTTTGCAAGGCCTTCACTTGAGAAGCGAAATCCGTTCGCTTCTTTTGAATTTCTTTTAATTCATTAATTTCATAGTCGGTTAAAAAATCTCGGTAGTCATTTAGGATTTTTCCTAGAGTCAATATTTTCATATATAGTTGTTTAATTTATTATTGGGTTAGTTTTAAGTTGACACAAAATTAAAATTGACAAAGGTGAATGTTTCCCCTTTTTTAAAGCTTATCTGCGATCCTTCTTCAATGAGCCCGGGGCAGGATTTGACTTCATTTTTAATTTCTTCTTCGGTCAATTGGGCGACGTCATCGTTATAAAAAATAATGCTTTCGGCGTGGAAGCCACCCCAATACCATTTTTGATAGACCACATCATAAGGATCAATTTTTACCTGGACACTGGAAATAATAGTGGTGTCCGCCTCTACGGGAAGATCTTTGAATTTTTCAGTCATAATTACTGTTTTTAGGTTGATTTAAAATCTAATAATTTCAATTCCAGTACCCGCAATAAAGTTTTGCACGGCATTCCGCACTTGGATTTTCTCTTTGAAAACCCTTAAACTTTTGGCACTGTTTTTTGTGTTTTTAGAATCTAAAAACACGGCATTCGGCAAATACGATAAAAAGTGGAATAAACACTTTTTTCCTAAAAGTAGGCTCATTGTTTCAGCACCTTCGCCTGTTTTGGCAGGTTGCTATCACTTATGTGATTCGTAATGATAGCTCGAAGATACGCATACTTTTCCAATAATAAAACTCTTTTAAGAGCAAGTATCTCAAAGTGAAACTGGAACATTTTATCAGGTTAATAGCGATCAATGGCTTTTCTTTTTTTAAACCTCGAGAAATTAAGGAACATCAAGGGATTAGTACTCTAATGTGAAGCGGGAATCCTTAACGCCTTAATGGTCCTCTTTTTTAACACTAAGTGATAAGTACTCTATAGCAAAGCAGTGGCCTAAGACTTGTATTTTATCTACATTTGACCATTATTAGCTATTTGATGAAATACTTTATATCCCTCACTCTTCTATTTTTTCTAAACTCCTCATTGTATTCTCAAAATAAAAACATTGAGGATCTCGATACACAAATAGAAAACTATATTTTCAAAAAACCAGATTCCGCAAAAGTCTATCTGTTTAAGTTATTGAAATATGCCGATGTCATGGAAGATACTATCACGGCCAAGACCTACAGCAAATTGGGAATAACATACAACCAATTGGGAGTGTACGATTCTTCGGAATATTACTTTAAAAAGGGCATTCATCTCCTAGATAACCACCCTTCTATACAGGCCAATCTGTATTCCAATCTCGCAATCAATTATCGCACAAATGCCGAATATTCTAAGTCGATTGAAGCCTTAAATAAAGCGATGAAACTTTATAAAAAAACCGGAAACCTAACCGGGGAAGGCGTAGTATATGGTGAACTGGCATCCAATTATAGCTACCGACTGGAAAAAGCAAAGGCTATCTCCTATCTAAAAAAAGCTATTTCAATATTTAAGACAACCAAAGATCCACGGCTTCATATAATGCAACAGAAATTGGCAAATGCATATTTCAACAACGGGAATTACGAATTTGCAATTGACTTATTTGAGCAGGCACTTCCTAAATTTGCCGAGGATAAAGGCGCTGGTTACTACCTCACGCTTCCTGCCTACGCCGAGAGCTTGATACAATTGGAACGTGTTAAGGAAGGAGAAGATCTATTGTTAGAGGCTTATGCAGGACTAAAGGAAATCAACAATAAGGAGTATATGTATGTAGTGATGGGAAAACTGGGAATACTCTATCAAAACACCAACCGACAGCAACAAGCATCACAAGCTCTAAAGGAGGCTTATGAGAACCTGAGAGATATGCATTCCACTCGGTTTTTGGAAGCAGCCAGAGGGTATTTAAAATATCTGAACGAGAAGGGAGATTACAACAAGGCCATAACGGTGATAGCGGAAGTTGAAAAAGCTACCGATAATTTTCGGTTTAAATTAAACGCCGAAGACGAATTAAACTTCCTGGTGGAAGCAAGGCTCACCTATAGGGAAATGAAACAATACGAGCAATCCTTATCCGCATTCGATCGGATTGATTTTTTAAAGGACTCCCTAAAAAATTCGTTTGACCAAATAAAGATAAAGGAGCTGGAAGAATCGTATCAAAACCAAATCCAACGGGAAAAGAACTTGGCTCTCTCCAATAACAATACCCTTCTAAAGAAAAACAGTGACAAACAATGGTATATTATTTATTTGATCCTTGCCATAGGAATTATTTTGAAGGTAGTAATCTTTATCATCTACAAATACAACCGAAAAAAGCTCGCTTTGGAAAAAGAGGTCGTTGAGAATTTAAAAAAGACCAATGCCGTCCTCCACGAAAACCAGATATTGGAACGCGAACTTTCAGAGGAAAAGGAAAATAGCCTGCGGATCAAAGAGCGCGAAATTGTAGCTATGGCTATGGAGATTGCCGATATTCAAAATCAAATTAAAGATTTAGTCAATGCGGGCAACGCAAATGAAATCTCCCCGAAATTTGCAAATCAGATCATAGGTATTTTAGACCAGAAAAACTATTGGCAGTACTTTAATACCAGTTTTACGGAGATTTATCCCGACTTCACCGATAGCCTGTTGCAGATGTTCCCCAACCTAACTGAAAGTGAACTGGCTTTCTGCGCTATGCTCAAACTGCAACTCTCCACCAAAGAAATCGCTTCCTTAATGGGAACAGATCCTGAAACGGTTGTTTCTATGAAAAACCGAATCCAAAAGAAAATGGCGCTGCAGGATGACAAAGTGAGGTTTGAGGCCTTAATGCAGGAATTGTAATCAAGAAATGACCAAGCCCGAAACTACAAAAACCTCCTCGCTCCGGGTTCAACAGAAATCCAATATTTATAATACCGACCTTTCCCCCTAAAATATTGGATTACGTTTCGATATCAACATCCTCAACAGTAATCATTAAGGCTGGAGACATAGAAAAGCCCGGGCCAATATCGGGATCAATCCCAAACCACCCCCAAAATCTCCATCCCTACTCCATCCTGCCCCCCAGACGCATATTCCTCATCCCCCAGAATCTCCATAAACCGAATTCCAGCAACCAGAATAAACTGCATCCCCTCCCGCCTCACTATCGTTTTCTCCGGCCGCATCTCCAACCGTTCCTGTCCATCTTTTTTCGATCTTCTAATCGGAACCGCAGCATAAGTGGTGAATAAATTCCTATCGGGATCATATGCGAGTACCAAATACATAAAATCAAAGTGCGTCGCGCCTTTTGGGAAGCGGGTAGGGGAGGGGTCAAAATCTTCCCAAACAACAGAAAAATCTTCCTCATCAATCTGTGGATTTCCAAATTGCTGCCGTATGCCCGCCTTGGGAGTAAAGACAAACTCCCGCAAGAGCATCTTCCCCTTAATCGTCTTCAAACCTTCCCTCACGTGAAAAGATCCGGAAGCTGAATTTCTGTCAAGCGACTTTATCTTTGAAAAAAGACCCATCATACGGGGATGCAAAGACCCATCCCGCACATACTTTAAAATGGGACGAAGCCCTATCTTAAACTCCTTCAAAAAAACACTGCACGATGCGAATTCATCATTGATTCCAAC
>Ga0079223_10003259_pt1 | contig 10198 bp, 7 predicted proteins | sample Stecom2011_FD_75072 | JGI IMG/M metagenome (GOLD analysis project Ga0079223, IMG submission 75072) | Agricultural soil microbial communities from Utah to study Nitrogen management - Steer compost 2011 | ecosystem: Environmental > Terrestrial > Soil > Agricultural land | place: USA: Utah...
ACGAAACAATTAATTGTTAGAAAATATGTAAAACGAATCTTATTTGCGCAAAGAGAATGTGCAAATGACGGAGAGTTGCAAGTTTAAATTTATTACGGAAACACGCAAATTTTTTAAGGAAAAATATTATAAAAAGCAGCCTTAATTCTGTTAAAATAAATTGGTTTATTTTCGGTGCATAATGTAAAAAAGCAGGATTGTATTGGAATCGTAATTTTACTCTGAACTACTATCTCTCCACAGTGAATATCCAGTTTCCCGATCCGATATTGTCTACTACAGAAAAGTCGCCATCTCTTTGATAGGCAATCGGTTGGTTGTCCAGAAGTAGTTTCTGTTTCTTTGAGTAGTACGGAAGATGTACTTCGGCTGATGTGTTACCTGGGATGGTCACCTCAAGCCGGAATGATTGACCGGGAGTGTTGATAAATCTCACCATAACATCACCACGAATAGTGGGATGCTTTATTTCTGCACTCTTCAGCGTTGCAGGTTGTGGTTTGATTCTTATTTTCCGGAAGCCCGGCTCCAACGGTTCTATCCCCATCAGCTTTCGTGGTATCAGGTTGGCAGGAGCTGCTCCCCACGCATGGTTCCAATCCTGATTGGGTTTGTATTTGTTGTCCCATGCTTCAGTCGTGATCGTTGAGCCTGTACCTATCATGTTGTACCAGCTTCTGTCGCTGGTTGAGGTGAGCAACTCCAGCCCATACGCCGCATCGTGATGGTCATAGAGGGCATCGAGCAGGAATTGTGCTCCGTAGACGCTACAAGCCATCTTCCTTGAACGTATATATGCCAGTACGGATGGCACATTCCTCTCCTCCACAAGCCCGAAAACAAGCGGGAACATGTTGGCGTGAAGTGAGGCATGATCGGTCCCTATTCCATCCCTGTAAACCCCTCTTTTTTTGTCGAAAAGTGCATTGTTCAATGATCTCTTTAGTCTGGCAGCCCGGTTGGAATAATATTGTTGATCCTCAGCTTTTCCAATGGCTTTTGCGATCTCCGACATTAATACAAGTGCCCTGTAATGGTAAGCGTTCACCACCGTGTTAATATCGGTAAAGATGAAGCCATCAGCTTCACCTCCTTCTTCCTTCTCCAGACCAAGGATGCCGGTATGTGGCCAGTCCACAATATCACGTAACTGACCGTTAAAATGGATTGACCGGAGCAGCTCAGGTGTCATCTTACCTGCACTGGTACTGATAAAACCATTCTCATCGGAGAGTGCAATCAGCGTTTTTGCTTTCAGATCATCATAGTAGTGCACCAGTGAAGAGTTGTTACCGGTATACATGTAATCCTCCCATGCCATCAGCACCGATTGCATGATCCATTCCGTGGGCCATGTAGGACGGTGTATCAGGTATTCATGGGTGTATCGTGCCATGCTGTAATCACGGGCCACACAGTAATGCGATAACTGGTTGATGAGTGCATCGGCTTCATAGGGGATTCTCTCTCTGTCGCCATCAATATATACACCGGTGAATGAGGTGGCTTTGATGGAATATTTACTGAGGTCCCACACACTGTTCAGGATGGTGTCAGCACTGTGAAAGCGGGAATCGTAATCGTCGAAAGGGTAGAAAACGCTTTCCCGAATCAAATCGTTCTCCTGCAGCGGATAGGGGTAATCCTCAATCTCACAGTAACGGAAGGGTGTCACCTCTCCTATATATTCCGGCATCAGAATAGCCTGTGAACCGGTGTTTCGCTGATTGGGAGGTATGGTGAGGATATAGGTGTGCCATCCTTTTTCCGGCTTGATTCTCATACGTGAATAGCGAATGGAGGCACCCGGATCACGATCAACGCTGCTATTTTTTTCTGCTTCACCCAGATGAATAGTTACGCTGTCGGAACCATTTTCAGAATAGAGGTTCAGGCGTAATCTGCCGAAGGCAGCCTTACCGTAATCGACAAAGTATCTGTTGTCACCTACAGGATTAATGATGAGGGGGTGGTCATCTTTTTTTTGAATGGGATATCTGTCAGTTGCATAGTTCATAAGCGAGTCGGCACATTTGAATTGCCGGATTTCGGAGTAGACTGACTCCTCACCCCGGTTGTTCCATAATTTGACTCTCCAGAAAAAGACGCTTCCCGGCGTCAGCTGTTTTCCGTTATAAGATATATTGGTGGATTGGCTGCTTTGCACTTTGCCCGAATCCCAAAAGTCAGCCGAGTTGTTCAGCAACATCTCTTTATCCGATGCGACCGCTATCCTGTATGCTGTCTGTCTGGTGTTGTTCTCTTCTAAGGGGACAATCCATCCAAAGAGGGGGTTAATGTTGCTCACCTCCGTAAACTGGAATCGTTCTCTGTGCGTGACTGCTTCATGCAGGGGCGTGAAGACGGGATATCCGTTTAAAAATACTTTCTCAGGTGCAGTTAACAGGTTTATAGTAAGTCCGTATGGTGCTGTATTCTCCTGTGCATTGGCAAGCAGAGAGAGTAAAAGTGCCAGCACCGATAATGGGATTAATTTATAAAGGTTTGAACATATCATCTCTTCTGTTCATCTATTTTACACTTCCCATATTCCTGTATTCCTTGGGTGTTGAGCCGACTCTTTTCTTGAAAAATGATAAAAAATATTCGTACGAACTGAAATTGAGTTCGTAAGCGATCTCTTTTATGGATTGATTCGTCTCAGCCAGCATCTCTTTGGCCACACGTAGTTTCAACTCCTGGAAATATTGTGCCGGAGCATATCCTGTATACTCCTTAAAATCTTTTCTGAACAATGAGTAACTGATACCCAGGTTGGCTGCAATACCTTTTATTTCGAGGTTCTTATTGATGTTTTCAATCATGATGATCTTCGCCTGTTCAATTTTCTGTCCTGACTCTCTTGATTCGAAATTCTTGTTTTGGGCCAGAGATAAAATTGCTCCTAAAATATTAAACACAATTCCTGCCAAATATTGTTGTGCGGATCCCTTATCCTCTTTTGCCACTCTTATGGCGGTAGAGAAGAGACTTACCAGATCTTCATTCACACCCACATCGAGCACCTGATTCTCGGGACTGATAAATCCGTTGGTCAAGATTGCATCAATAATTTTCCCCTCAAATCCGATATAATACTCATTCCATCCGGTCTCTTTCAACGGACAGTAGGTGTGCCACTGACCGGGGAAGAGCAGGATGGCCTTCCCTTTTGTGATTTCTCTTTTTTTGGTGGAAGAGGAACAGAAATAACCTTTCCCTTTACTGATATAAACAATTTGATATTCTGATAATATACGTCCTTTTCCCGGTCTGAAATAATAATTTTTGGGGTGTTCTGTGGATGGATACAACGAGTGAGGTGCAATAGGTTGAAAGCCAACGGTGTTCACAGTGAGGCCGAATTTTTCATCCCTTGCATTCACCAACAGGTATTTGAAATCGATGCCGAGATCGTTATATCTCATCTTCTCAATTATTAATTTAGTTATCTCTTTTTTATTATGGCAGTAAATATACAAAAAAAAACAAAGCACAATGCCGTTTCTCTTTATGCCTCATCTTTCAGCTTAAACTGCATTGTGCTTTCATATAAAATCAAAGAATGATTCATTTATCTCATCATCTTTATGTAAACAAATTTGGAATGATCAATGAGAAGATAAGCGTCGCCATACCAATGGCAAGAAAAATTATGGCATTCTTTCCCGCACCCTTCCACTCTTTTAGAATAACACCCCACACATTACTGAAAACGACATTAAGTGACATCAGAATGCTCCATGAAAAAGCCATCATCACACTGTCCGGTTCAAAGAAGCTCTGGCCCATGCCAAGACCAAAGAACTGTGAGTACCACAGTAATCCCGCCAGAGCACAGAATAACATATTATTGGTGAACACGGCTTTGGATGATCGTCTTATTTCGCTTCCCGTTTTATTCTTTCGGTTCATATAAACGCAATAAACCAGATTGGTTAAAAAACCGCCAAGGGTGACCAGAAGAGTGACCGGATTTTGTGCGAACAACTCCCTGGCTCCTGCAGCAATCGCTGCTTCCTTAATTGGAATGCCGGCATTCAGTCCCAGACTGAAACAGGCGCTCATGACACCTGCAAAAAGAGCGATGAGCAGTCCTTTCTTTAGTGCAAAGTCTTTGATGGCTTTTCGTCTCTCTTCCTCCGACATGTTCTTCGATCGCAGACTGCCGGCATATCCCACCAGGGTGATACCCACCAGCGTCACAGCAACAGCCAGCAACAAAATCAATCCTTTGGATGTGAAGAGGTCTGTTCCAGACAGCATCGCCGGGATGAGTGTGCCGAAAGCGGCACAGGTACCCAGTGCCACCGATTGTCCCAGTGCGATACCCAGATAACGCATGCTCAGCCCGAATGTCAACCCACCAATACCCCAGAGCACCCCGTAACCTATCGATTGCCACGTAGCGGAGGCATTGGAGATAAATAATTCAATCATCTCAGGGAATGAGATTGCCATGATTGCTCCCAGTAAAGGAAAGACTACCCATGCAAAGATACCCTGTACCAGCCAGAAGTTCTCCCATGACCACTCTTTAATCTTATTGATGGGAACGTAGGAGCTCGATTGCCCCATACTTCCCACAGCAATAATCAATAAACCGAAGATAATGTTCATCTTTAGACTCTTTTTGACGTTACCTCTGTTTCGTACTCCTGAATACATTTTATGTATGCATCGCCCACCGGAACACCTTGTATATTGCAATAATGGGCATAGAGCGCATTCCACGGCATCGCTTTCAATTCTTCCAGCCAGGCCATACGCTCAAAGTTTTTATCCTGTTTTTCATATGCTCTCAGCATCTCCGTTGGCTCCAGCAGTGCCTGCAACATTGCCTTCTGTGCAGAACGGATACCTACAACATACGCTCCTATTCGATTGATGGATGCATCGAAATAATCAAGACCCATATGTATACGATCCATGTGACCTGAGCGGACGATCTCCTGTGATATTGCGAGCAACTCATCAGTAAGGATCACCACATGATCACTGTCCCATCGTTCAGGGCGACTTACATGCAGCGTGATCTCAGGGACAAACAACAGCATGGCTGATAGTTTGTCGGAGATGGTCTCCGTGGGATGGAAGTGCCCTGCATCAAGCGTGAGGAGCATATTGTTTTTTACCGCATATCCCATATAGAATTCATGAGAGCCCACTACATAACTTTCGCTGCCAATGCCAAAAAGCTTACATTCAATACAATCTTTCAGATAATCGGTGCTTATCTTTTCTGATAGCACCTCATCGAGTGACTCCTGCAGCAGTTTCCTGTGTTCGTAGCGGGAAACGGTCTTGTCTTTCTCACCATCGGGTATCCATATATTGTGTATACAGGGGTCACCCTGCTGACGACCTATTTCAGCTGCTATCCTTCTGCATTGCCTGAGATGATCTTTCCAGAATGCGCGGATTTCCGGGTTGAAATCGGAGAGGGTATATCCACTGTTGGTCTTCTCATGAGAGAAAAACGTAGAGTTAAAATCCAGTTTTACATCATTCTTTCTGGCCCAGTCAATCCAGCTCTGAAAATGTTTGGGCTCCACCTGGTCGCGATCCACAAACTCACCGCCGAAATCGCCATAAGTGGCATGCAGACTTATACGGTGTTTACCGGGAATAAGTGCAATCACTCTCTCGAGGTCGCTCTTCAGTTCCTCAATGGTGCGTGCTTTTCCGGGAAAGTTCCCTGTAGTCTGTATACCTCCTGTAAGCGCACCGTCAGGATCTTCAAAACCCGAGACATCATCTGCCTGCCAGCAGTGAATGGAGATGGAGAGGTCGTTCAACATTTCAATGGCTTTGTCTGCATCTACTCCAATTGTGGCATATTGTGCTTTGGCTACCTCATATGCTTTTTGCATCTGTTCTTCCTTCATAATTGTTACTGTTATCTTATTTAATATATTTCTTTGTATACTTCTAAATATTGTTGGTATGGATAATCCCATGCTTCACTGTCGTAGGGTTCAAATTTCTCCAGTGTCACAGAATTGCGGACAATTTGCCGCATCTCCTTTTTACTATTGACTATGCCGGCGGCTTTAGCCTGCAACAGGATATTTCCCAGGGCCGTTGCTTCAGAGGGACCTGCAATCACAGGAAGCCCGATAGCATTTGCAGTAAATGAGTTCAACATCCTGTTTCTTGATCCGCCTCCAATGATATGCAGTGTTTCAATGGGAAACGTAGCCAGTTTCTGCAGGTTTTGCAACGTCTGTTTATAGCGTAAGGCAAGACTTTCATATATTGTTCTTGCTATCTCACCTATAGTGGATGGAACAAACTGGTTTGTATCTCTGCAATAATTTTGTATGGCATCTATCATTGAGGCCGGGCTGGCAAACCCGGGTGAATCCGGGTTGATAAAGCATTGAAAGGGGGGGGCATCCATTGCTGCTGCCACTATATCATCGTAAGTAACCGGCTTCTCTTCATCCCACTCTCTCTTGCATTGTTCAATCAGCCACATACCACAGATATTTTTCAGGAGACGAATAGATCCGTCTGCACCTCCTTCGTTTGTAAAGTTTAGTGCGTATGTCTCCTCATTGATCACCGGCTCATCTGATTCAATACCCATTAACGACCAGGTGCCGGAGCTCAGATAAGCGAATTTTTCATTCATCGACGGAACGGCAAGCACGGCTGAGGCTGTATCGTGACCGGCTACGGCGATGACAGATATATCACTGAGGTTTGTTAAATGCTGCACCGTAGGTGAAATCCTGCCAATCTCAGTGCCGGAGAAAACGATGGGGGCAAAATGATGGGGTTTCAGATCAATCGCATCAAGTAACGTGATGTCGAATTCTTTTGTAAAAGGGTTCATCATTTGAGATGTGGAAGCGATGGTGTACTCTGTAACCATTTTCCCCGTAAGCAGGTAGGAGAGCGCGTCAGGCATAAATACTATTTTATCGATAACCCGGTAGATAGAACTCTTTTCTTCCAGTTGTGCATTCAGTTGAAAGAGTGAGTTGAAGTTCATGATCTGTATGCCTGTCTTTTTATATACCTCCTCTTTGGGAATCTTTGAAAAGAAACGTTCCGGCGCACCAAAAGTATGTGGATCTCTGTAACTGTATGGCATGCGCAAATGTTCCCCGTCATTACCGAAGCAGACAAAATCCACTCCCCAGGTATCGATACCTAGTGAACAAATCTCTATTTGCTGTTGCCGGATATCTCTTAAGGATTCAATCACCTGATTGTAAAGAGAGAGAAGATCCCAGTGTAAACGACCGTTCACTTCTATGATAGGATTTGTAAAACGCCTTATCTCCTTTAATTCAATGGATTGATCGTGAATGACTCCCAGGATGGCTCTGCCACTGCTTGCTCCAAAATCAATAGCTAAAAATGATGTTATGTTGTTTTCATTCATGTGAGGTTAAATAATGCGTTTCAATAGATTGTATACAAACGTACAGTTTTTAATAATTTCAAACAATAAAAAAAATGATTTAAAGACTATGTTTTTTGATATTATTTTGTTGTTGTTAAAAGGTTCAATAATGGATAAAAAAATATTATCAAAAATTACAGCTTAAAAATCAATTATTAAACCAGTGACAAACGTAAAATGAATACATTTGTCAACCTAACAGAAATATTTATTAGTGGATAATTGTAGTGATTTTTATCTGATATGGATATCTTTGTGTGAGTTTTGGTTTTATATACAGATGGAGAAACGGTTAAATCATATATAAATGGCAGTAGTTGTAATCATGCCCAAGCAGGGGCAATCAGTGGAAAGTTGTATCATCACCGAATTAAAGAAGAGAAAAGGCGACAGCGTGAAAAAAGGAGACCTTCTATTCGCCTATGAAACCGATAAAGCCTCCTTTGAGGAGGAGTCGCCTGCTGATGGTGTCATACTGGAATGCTTTTATGATGAAGGAGATGAAGTGCCTGTGCTGGAGAATATGATGGTTGTCGGAAACCCGGGGGAGGATATCTCCTCACTAGTAACTGAGAGCCCTAAGGCGGAATATAATGATAAAAAGGCGGAATTAAAGTCCCCGGAGGTGACAGACCAAAGTAAGTTTCAGGGTGTACCGTCTCAAAAGCCTACTGCTACGGATGCTACTGCCGTGAACAGTGAATTATTGATCTCTCCCCGTGCAAGGAAGCTGGCCGAGAAAGAAGCGCTGGATGTTTCACAGATCATCGGCACGGGCCCTAAAGGGCGTGTTATGGAGGAGGATGTGTTGAATCTGTTGCAGCAACGTCCTCGCATGACGCCGCTGGCAAGGAGGGTAGCAGCTGAGCATGGATCACATCCACAAGCCGGTGGTACAGGGTTGGCCGGAAAAGCAAGGGCTGCTGATCTGACTGCTGCCACAAATGCTATTTATGGTAATGACTATGAAGAGAGAAAAATATCAAATATTCGTAAGCTGATTGCCAAATCGATGCATGCATCGCTGCAGAATTCAGCGCAACTTACACATCATCTGGGAGCAGATGCCAGACGTATTCTCGAACTCCGCAAGATTGTTAAAGCTGCTCTTGAAGCCGGAAATCTTTCAGTGAATATCACGTTGAACGATTTAGTCTGTTTTGCTGTTATTAAAGCACTGAAAAAATACCCCGGCGTAAACACTCATTTTCTGGGTGATAGTGTTCGTTATTTCAATAAGGTACACTTAGGGCTGGCTGTCGATACCGAGCGTGGTTTGATGGTGCCTGTAGTACGAAATGCCGACGATCTCTCCATCACTGGGCTTGCTGCTCAGTTCAAGGAGATCGCAGCAGCCTGCAGGAACGGAAGTATTAATCCCGATATTCTTTCACCCGATGCCGGGACGTTCACCGTCTCGAACCTGGGAAACTACGGTGTGGAGATGTTTACCCCGGTCATCAACCTTCCGCAATCGGCTATATTGGGTGTGAATACGATTATTCCACGACCCAAAGATCTGGGCGATGGCGTCTATGCTTTTGTTCCCTATATCGGACTGAGTCTGACCTACGACCACCGCTCGCTGGATGGAGGTGAAGCGTCCCGTTTTCTTAAACAGGTAGCAGTCGAGATTGAGAATCTGGAGATTGAGTGGTGATACGGTAATGTGTTAATGTGCTAATGAGATAATTTGATTAAATACTGAACACTGAACGCTGAAGGTCATATCAATCCCGGCAAAAAAGCTGATTGCTGATTGCTTGAAATTAATCAACTGATATAAAAAATAATATTTTCAATTATGATAGATTTACTGATTATTGGTGGCGGTCCTGCAGGATATGTGGCGGCAGAGAGAGCCGGGCATGAAGGGCTGAATGTAGTACTGTTTGAGAAGAAAGCAATGGGTGGCGTCTGCCTGAATGAGGGATGTATCCCCACCAAAACATTGCTCTATAGTGCCAAGATGTACGAAAATGCGCTTCATGGCGATAAATATGGTGTATTCGGGGATAATGTCCGTTTCGATTACGGGAAGATGCTCTCCCGCAAAAAGAAAGTGGTACGCAAACTTGTCTCAGGTGTGGAGAGTAAGATGAAAACGAACAAGGTGACGGTGGTAAAAGGGGATGCTTTTATCAACGGACGTTCATCTGAAGGGATTGAGGTTACCTGTAACGATGAAAAGTATATAGGGAAGAACCTGCTGGTCTGCACCGGATCTGAGGCTTCTGTTCCGCCCATTCCGGGATTGCAGGAAGCAGGTGAGGTGATACTCACTAACAGAGAGATACTGGAGATGGAGACATTGCCAAACTCACTCATTGTAATTGGAGGGGGTGTGATCGGGATGGAGTTCGCCAGCTTCTTCAACAGCCTGGGTACTAAGGTAACCATCGTGGAGATGCTCCCTGAGATATTGGGCGGTCTCGATTTTGAACTTTCGGCTATGCTGCGTGATATCTACACCAAGAAAGGAATCACATTTAACCTGAATGCGAAAGTGGTGCAGGTGGATGGCAACAAAGTTGTGTTTGAGAAGGAGGGTGAAACAACCACCGTTGAAGGTGATAAGATACTGTTAAGTGTCGGTCGCCGTCCGGTCACACAGGACTTCGGACTGGAGAACCTGGGTGTGGAGCTGCTGAAAAACGGTATCAAGGTCGACGAGAAGATGCGTACCAATGTTCCCGGTGTCTTCGCCGCAGGTGATGTAACCGGTTTTTCACTGCTCGCACATACGGCAAGCCGTGAGGGTGAGGTGGTGGTCAACAACCT
>Ga0079223_10003260_pt1 | contig 10198 bp, 10 predicted proteins | sample Stecom2011_FD_75072 | JGI IMG/M metagenome (GOLD analysis project Ga0079223, IMG submission 75072) | Agricultural soil microbial communities from Utah to study Nitrogen management - Steer compost 2011 | ecosystem: Environmental > Terrestrial > Soil > Agricultural land | place: USA: Utah...
CCGAGGCATCGAAAGGTGCCTCTCGGAAAGCTGGAAGAGCGCTTCGCGGGTCTCGGCATCGAAACCCACTACTACAGCCCGGCGGTGCATCAGGGTGCGTTCGCCCTGCCCCCGGATGTACAGGGCCTGCTAACCAAGTAGTCTCTCGATTGGAGAGGAACTCTTCGAGGTAGCGCATTCCTCGCCAGGAGGCGCAGCTGCCGCGATCCAGGGCCATATGCAAATGCCCTGGATCTAGCGGAGGATTTCGAGCCGCTCTAACTTCAACTCCCAAAGTTTTTCGCTGCGCTTTTCTCAGCCGGCGTCGGCGATGGCCTTGGCCTTCTCAACCAACACTTCCGCCTGCTTGATCGACGCGATGTCGATCAGCCGGCCGTCAAGGGTAACGGCCCCCTTGCCTTCCTTCTGAGCCTGCTCCATCGCCTCCAGGATCCGCTTGGCCTTGGTGATCTCTTCATCGCTGGGCGCAAAGAGCTCATTGGCGAGGTCGATCTGGCTCGGGTGGATCGCCCATTTCCCCTCGCAGCCCAGGATTGCTGCCCGGCGCGCCTGCGCCTTGTAGCCTTCCTGGTCTCCGATATCGCCAAAGGGACCATCCACGGGCCGTAAACCGGCAGCACGTGCCGCGACCACCATCCGCGCGATGGCGTAATGCCACATGTCGCCCCAGTGATAGTCGCGCTTGCCCGCATCGTCTGGATCGGTCAACACGCCATACAGCGGGTTCGGCCCCCCGATGTTGGTGGTACGGGCGCGGGTCGAAGCCGCATAATCGGCGACCCCAAAGTGAAGGGATTCGTTGCGCTTGGAGGCAGTGGCAATGGCGTCGATGTTCGCCATGCCGAGAGCGGTCTCGATGATCATCTCGAAGCCGAGCCGCTTCTTGCGGCCGACCGCCTCTTCGATCTGGGTCACCAGCATGTCCACGGCATAGACATCGGCAGCCGTGCCGACCTTAGGGATCATGATCAGATCAAGGCGCTCGCCGCCCTGTTCGATCAGATCCACCAGGTCGCGGTACATGTAGTGGGTATCGAGGCCATTGATGCGAACCGAGACCGTCTTCTTCCCGAAGTCCAGTTCGTTGAGCGCCTTGATGATGTTCTTGCGGGCCTGAGCCTTGTCGTCTGGCGCGACCGCATCCTCGAGATCCAGGAAGATCACGTCAGCCGTAGCTTCCGCAGCCTTCTCCAGAAAGCGGTAGTTGCTACCGGGAACCGCAAGTTCGCTGCGGTTCAGCCGGGCAGTCGCCTGTTCGACGATCGTGAAGCTCATGGCCCTATCCTTTCATTCTTCTGAGCGAGAAAAACTCCCCTCTTCATCAAGAGTTACCAAGTGGTAATACCAGTATCAACCACGCTCTCCCGCGCGCTTGGCGGTCGGCAGCGGCTCTTGAACATCCGCATCGTTCGCGGCTGGCTTGGCAAGCGGATGCCGATCCCGCACGAGCGCCTTCAGCCGCTCGTCCACGACATGAGTGTAGATCTGCGTCGTCGCGATATCCGCGTGCCCCAGCATCTGTTGGACTGCCCGCAAATCCGCCCCGTGCGCTAGCAGATGGCTGGCGAAGGCATGGCGCAATACATGTGGAGAAACCTTGCCCGGATCGATGCCCGCATCACCGGCCAGTTCCTTCAGCAGCTGTGCCAAGCGGTGGCGGGTCAGATGTCCACCGGCGCTTCGGCTCGGGAAGAGCCAACGGTCGTCTTCTTCGCGCTTCAGGAATTGCTGGCGAACTTTCCGGTAAGCATCGAGAGCCTCTCGTGCGGGCGCCCCGAGTGGGATCATCCGCTCGCGGCCGCCCTTGCCGCGCACCAACAGCGTGTCGGTGTCGCGTGCTACTGCGGAGAATGGAAGCCCTACCAGCTCGGAAACACGTAGTCCGGTGGCATAGAGAACTTCCAGAAGGGCGACCAGGCGCACGCCTTCCGGTCCACCCTTTCGCTTGGCAGCATCGAGCAGACGATTGACCTCCTGTTCCGTCAGAACCTTAGGCAGCCGGCGGCCTTGTTGGGGGCTCTCCAGCTGGCTGGTCGGGTCCTCTTCACGCCAGCCTTCCTCCTGCATGAACTTGAAGAACTGCCGCAAGGCGGAAAGGCGACGGGCCGCAGTCCGCGGCGACAAGCCCGTTTCCGAGAGGTGAGCCATGTAGGCTCGCAGGTCGTCCGGTTCGGCGCCGCCCAGCTTCACGTCCCGCGTATCCAGAAAGGCCGAAGCGTCGCGCAGATCGCGGCGATAGGCATCGACCGTATTGCGCGCGGCCCCACGTTCAGCCACCAGCATCTCCAGGAAGGCATCGATACGACCGTCAGCCTGAGTGGCGGGAATACGGCGTGGGGTCCTGCGTACAGCAGACATGCTTTACTATTTCCTCAGTTTCTCAAAACAAGTAGTGACTCGACTGCAATGGCTCGAGCCGTTGCCCGAAGGCCGACATCTGCCAAAGCCGACAGGGATTCAGCAAGCGCCCGAGGGTGCTCATCGGTAAGAGCACCACTCCCCAGGAGCTGCAACACCAGGAGCGCGGTTTCACCACGCCGACCTGCCGCGGCCGCGCTCTGCAGAGCGTAGACCACGGATGGAGAAGGTGGCGCTGCGCCACCGATACGTGAAAGCGACGCTGAAGTACGGCCAGCCTCACGCCCCTCCAGAGCGTCGATCAAAAGCTGAAGGAAGGCCTTCTCTTCAGCAAGATGGCCTGCATCCAATGCCTCTGACCGAAGCTCTTCCCAAGCATTCAGTGTTAAGGCACCATCAGCCTCAATGCCAGCGACGCGGGCAAGTGGCCAGACTTCAGCGTAGGCTGCCCCCGCCTCCTGGTTCTTTTCCCTGGAGCTTCGCAGGAGCGACGTCCATGCGGCCGCCTGCTCCAGACGACCGGTCGTCAACAGCGCCCGCACGATAAGAGGCGCATGAGGTGCGAGAGCCCCGTCGGGATGAATATCGAGGACCAGATCGCTTGCTACTTGAAGTGCCGCAAGGGACAGGTCTTCAGCTGCACTATGCTCAAGAAAAGCCTGCAGCAGTTCCAGTTTCTCAGCCGCTGAGCCTGCGCGCCAGGCTCCCTTGTAGAGCAGCGCTCGCGCGGCCGATCCGTCCGACTCCCGAGCCGCGGCCGCCGGATCTCCCAGTTGCTGCACGTTAAAGCGATGGCGCTCATAGGCTTCGGCCAGTTTACGAGGCTCAAGCAGGCCAAACTGCACGGCACGTTCGACAAGCGGAAGGCGCTCATCAAAGGAGAGAGTGAGCTGCTGCGCAAGAACCCCGAGGAAGGCATAGGGTGCCTGTTCAATCAGGCCGCTCGATGGCGGCTCGTCCAAGGCATCGAGATACGCCAGGATCAGCGCATTGGCATCACGCGGCTGCACGACATCCCGGTATCCGAGCGCCGCTTCCGCCAGCTGCAACAGCTGTGGATCACCTTCGCCTGTCTCGCGAAGTAGAGACAGACCGAGGTTAGCCGCAGCCTCCTGCCCTTCTCTGATCTGGCAGTAAATCAGCGCTTCCTGCCAGAAGGCATCGTTATTAAAATCGTCAATCCCCGCAGCCGTGACACGGCAGGCCTCGGCTCGCTGCCGCGTCAATAGCGCCACTTCAACATGCAAGCGAGCGAGAGCGGGGTCTTCCCGCGCCTCTCGCGGCAAGCGTTGCAGCAGTTCGAGCAACTCCTCATGCGCCCCCAAGGCGTATAGCCGCTCCGCCCTGGCCCGCAAAAGTTCTCCAGGCGCCGCGGAACCGGCGCCGCCTCTCGGTGGTGTAGCAGTGGAGAGGAGCAGGCGGCGTGCCAGGTCGCGTAAGGCCGGCGATTCCAGATTGTCGGGCAAAACCCGAATCAGGTGGATCAGTTCGTCCCGGTCACTTCCCTGCCAGAGATCGAGACCGAGTCCGCCCTCTCGGGCTTCCAGAATACCACTTGTTTCTGGCAAACCACCCTCGAGCGCATCGACCAGGATGCCGCCGCGCAGGATCTGCTGCGCGTGAGGCTCCACCTCCTCGGGCAGCCCTTCCCCCAATCCAGTCAAACTATCGGACTGCTCCCGCCAAGGTTCGCCCATTTCGGCCTCCCGGCCCTGACCAGCTCCCTCCTCTTGCAGGAGCGGAGCGCGGAACTCCTGGGGGCCGCTTTGTGGCGTGGGCGCAGTGGTCGATCCACCCTGCGGGAAAAGTTGGCGCGGTTGTCCGGGGGCTTGGGCTGTAACGGGATTGCTTAACAGCAGAACTCCCGCAACGCCGGCAGCCGCCAGACGGCTAGCTGCCGAGGCGATCATCTGGAACAGCCTTCTCGATCGTCTGCGTGGGAGGCGTCACCTCTACAAAAAGCAACGCGGCACCCGCGCCGATCAGCGCAACCAACAAAAGAAGCGCAAGGAAAATACCTACCCGAGCCATTACCTTTTCCCGTGGCTTGAACCAAAACGCTGTCGGAGTGCGTACCCGAAAGTGCGGATGTGCCAATCAGTACAAAGCAGCTAGCGGTCTTGCCCCCAACCCCAACGAAGGTGATAAGCTTCGACCATGGCGAAATCGCGGCAACTACCGCTGAAAAATAGGCATCGCGTTCCTGCTGTGCAACGTACGACACCTGCTCGCAGAGGTCGCACCTCCTTTTGCGGGAAGCTGTTATGATCTCCATGAGCATAGATAACCTAAATCCGATGGCTAAGTCGGTACAGCGTCATCTCGTTCTTGTCGGGCTTATGGGGGCCGGTAAATCCTGTATTGGCCGCCGACTCGCAGCACGGCTGAACTGGCGCTTTGTCGATGCCGATACCGAGATAGAAAAGGCTGCTGGCTGCAGCATTCCGGATATTTTCGAGCTTCATGGAGAGACCGCTTTTCGCGAAGGGGAAAGGCGCGTCATCAAACGCCTTCTGGATATGGAGCAGCCGCATGTCATCGCCACCGGCGGCGGCGCCTACATGGATCCTGAGACGCGCGCGGCTATTGGCGAAAATGCACTGACCATCTGGTTGAAGGCCGAATTGGAGGTGCTGGTCCGGCGTACAGCTCGCCGCGACAACCGCCCCCTCCTGAGACAAGGCGACCCGCGCCAGATACTCGCTAACCTGATCGAACGTCGTCACCCGGTCTATGCTCTCGCTGACCTCACGGTCGAAAGCCAGGATGGACCGCCGGAAGCTACAGTGGAGAGGGTTCTGCGAGCGCTTGCCGCCTCGGGTTATCCAGGAGAGACGAAAGCAAAAGGAGAGGCACTTGAGCGGTCATGAAACCCTGGTCGTTGGGCTGGGTGATCGTAGCTATGACGTTCGCATCGGCGAAGGGCTGATCGGGCGGGCCGGGGAACACCTGCGGCCACTGCTACACAGTCCCCGGGTCTTGATCGTGACCGATACGGCGGTGAGAGACCTTCATTTGCCGACGCTGCAGCGCGCCTTCGATGCGGCCGCTATTCAGCACCAGACCTTCGTGGTGCCCGCCGGAGAGGGGAGCAAGAGCTTCAATTCCCTCGCGAGTCTTTGTGAAGATCTCCTTCAGGCAGGCATCGATCGGCGTACCACCCTTGTAGCGCTTGGCGGCGGCGTGGTCGGCGACCTATGCGGGTTTGCCGCCGCAATTCTGCTCCGCGGCATCGACTTCGTGCAGATCCCAACCACGCTCCTCTCCCAGGTGGACAGCTCCGTGGGCGGGAAGACCGGCATCAACACCTCTACCGGCAAGAATTTGGTTGGCGCCTTTCATCAGCCACGGCTCGTTCTGGCAGATACCAGTGTTCTCACCACCCTACCTCAGCGGCAATTGCTCGCCGGCTACGCGGAGATCGTGAAGTGCGGCCTTCTGGGAGATGCTAGTTTCTTCAATTGGCTTGAAGGTCACGGTCGCTTGTTGATCGAGGGCGATGCTCAAGCCCGCCGCAAAGCGATTTACCGTGCTTGCGCCATGAAGGCGGAAGTCGTTGCGGCAGACGAACGCGAACGCGGTCAGCGCCAACTCTTGAACCTGGGACATACCTTCGGACATGCTCTCGAAGCTGAGTGTGGCTATGGAGACGATCTCCTGCATGGGGAGGCCGTCGCCATCGGCATGGTTCTAGCGTTCGAGCTTTCCGCCCAATTGGGCCTGTGCGCCGCTGAGGAAGCGGATCGAGTGCGGCGTCATTTGGCTGCCCTCGATCTTCCCACCGGGTTCGAGCGTCTCTGCAGCCGGGCCTGGGAACCACAGCGCCTGATCGAGCATATGCGGCGTGACAAGAAGGCAAAAGACGGCCGCCTGACCTTTGTTCTGGCACGCGCCATCGGTGACGCTTGCACGGTCGACGAGGTGGCCGAAAGCGACGTCGAGCATCTGTTGGCAGAGCGAATTTCCGAGATTTATCCGGAAGCCTCTTCCACTGTGGTTTCCTGATCCGGCCGCCCCCTCCCGCCTTCCACTGATCGAGTCGACGATGGACAGCGCACTCATCCTCACGACCATCGCCATTCTTGTCTTGATGATCCTTTCCGGTTTTTTCTCCGGCTCAGAAACCGCGCTTACCGCGGCATCCCGCCCGCGGATGCACCGCCTGTTAAACCAGGGGGACAAGCGCGCCGAAGCGGTGCATACCCTGTGGGAGCGCAAGGAGCGGTTGATCGGCGCCATTCTTCTCGGCAACAACCTGGTAAACATTCTGGCGTCGGCGCTCGCGACCTCCCTGCTGATCTCTCTCGTGGGAGAGGCAGGCGTAGCCTATGCCACGCTCCTCATGACCGCCTTGGTCCTCATCTTCTCCGAAGTCCTGCCGAAAACCTTAGCGCTCTATCACGCCGATCGCTTTGCACTTTTCGTGGCACGTCCCATTCAGGTGGTCGTGCTGCTGCTCAGTCCGGTCGTGCAAGTCGTTCAGTGGTTCGTCGCGCTTGTTCTCAGGAGCGTGGGGGCCGGCCCCAGCTCCGAATCCGATGCCGAGCGGTGGGAGGAGGAGCTGCGCGGCGCGATTGATCTGCATCAGGGTGAAGACGACGAAGAAGTGCGTCACGAGCGTGAGATGATGCGCTCGATCCTGGATTTAGCCGATGTGGAAGTTGCGGACATTATGGTGCATCGGCGCAACGTCCTGACGATCAACGTCGACGAAAAGCCAGAAGATCTGATGCAGCTCGTCATGAACAGCCCCTACACGCGGCTACCGCTCTGGCGCCAAACTCCCGAAAACATCGTGGGCGTCTTGCACGTCAAGGCCCTCTTTCGCGCCGTGCAGGCTGCCGAAGGCGACGTGAGCAGCCTCGACGTCATGGCCATCGCCGGCAAGCCCTGGTTCATCCCGGATTCGACCGACCTCCTGTCGCAGCTTCAGGCTTTTCGAGCTCGCAAGGAACACATCGCAATCGTGGTTGATGAATACGGGGAAATGCTTGGCATCGTGACCCTTGAAGACATTCTGGAGGAGATTGTCGGGGATATCTCGGACGAGACTGATATTGGAGTGGAGGGCGTAGATCTGCTGCAGGACGGGACTGCGATCGTGGCAGGGACCGTGACGATCCGCGATCTCAACCGGCGTTGCGACTGGCGCCTGCCGGATGAAGAGGCATCAACCATTGCCGGCCTTGTCCTCCATGAGGCGCGGCTGATCCCGGACGTGGGGCAGACCTTCTCCTTCCATGGCTTCCGCTTCGAGATTCTGGGACGGCAGCGTAATCAGATCACGCTGCTCAAGATCACGCCTCTGTCTGATGAGGAAAAAGAGGCAGAAACGGCCACCTCTTGACCAAACTTCCGGACCGAACCCATTCTTATGGGTAATGGCTGCTGCTGCGCGCGAGATGCGCAGATCCGCCGGCAGAGTTTAGGAGGAAGGCATGCGGCTCCGCATCGTTCCCGATATCGTCTCCAACCAGGAATTGACGATACTTTCGCCAGAGACCACCGTGCGTGAAGCGACAAGGATCATGGCAGAGCGCGGCATCAGTGCCGTGATGATCAGCGACAAGAGCACGTTGATTGGCATTTTCACTGAACGTGATCTCGTACGTCGGGTGGTAGCGCCGGGGCTCGATCCTTCCGTGACCCAGCTCCGCGACGCCATGAGCACGCGCCCCTACACCCTGCACCCCCACGACACCGCCTCGGAAGCGCTGCAGCGCATGCGGGCCAATGGGGTAAGGCACCTGCCGGTCGTCGATGGTCAAAACATCGTCGGGATGGTTTCCATTCGCGACCTCTTCGCGGTCGTTCTGGACGAAACCACCGATGACCTGCGCCAGCGCGACATGCTGCTGTTCGACACCGGCTATGGAACGGGCTGACTGACTTGACGCTTCGGCGGCGAAGCCTAAGGTTCGGCAACTCCTGAAGCTTCCCCGGAGATGCTTACCATGCCGCTGCCCGAACCGGCCGCGCGTCAACCGCTGCACAATCGGCAGTATGATTTCCGCGGCTATCAGCGTGACGATGGCCTCTGGGATATCGAAGGCCGGATTGTCGACACCAAGACCTACGCCTTTGCTAACGAGCATCGCGGGCAAATCGAACCGGGAACACCGGTGCATGACATGCACGTGCGACTCACGCTCGACGACAATTTTGTCATTCGCGATATCCACGCCGTGACCGATTCGTCGCCCTTCGCGATCTGCCCGGGGGCGACACCGAACTACAGGAAGCTGATCGGCGCCCGGATTGCGCCGGGCTGGCGCGACCTCCTGAAGCGGGAACTGGGTGGAACCGAGGGCTGCACCCATATCACCGAAATGCTGATGGCCATCGGCACGGTAGCCTTCCAGACCATCATTCCCATGCTTCAAAAGAAGTCCAACAAGCCCGCAACACCCGGCAAGCGCCCGCGCCTCCTGAACACCTGCCACGCCTTTTCAGCCGACGGTCCGGTCGTACAGCGCCTCTGGCCGGAGTTCTGGACCGGCGACGACGCGTCCACTGGATCGCGGTAACCACCGGTCATGTCCCTCCCCAATCCGCGCCGTATCAGCCTGGACGTTCTTGACGCCGTTCTGCGCAAGGGGCGCCCCCTGGATGAGGCCTTCAGCAGCGATGGCCGGCTAAGCGAGCTAAGCAGCCGTGATCGCGCCTTTGTCCGGCTGCTGGTCACCACCGTCATCCGGCGGCTTGGCGAAATAGATGCAGTGCTGGCTTCCTTTCTGGAGCGCCCCCTACGCGGCAAAAGAGAGCGACTCCAGGATGTTCTCCGCCTAGGCACAGCACAGCTCCTGTTTCTCGAGACACCGCCCCACGCGGCCGTGGCGACGAGCGTCGCCCTGGCGAAGGCCGCAGGCTTCGAGGGCCTGGCCGGCCTGGTGAACGCGGTATTGCGTCGGGTCGGGGTGAAGGGCAGCGCGATTCTGAAGGACCTAGATCCGGACAAATTAGCCCTCCCAGGCTGGCTCTGGAACAGGCTCGTCCAGACCTATGGGGAGGCGGAAACGCGCGCTATCACGCAGGTTCAGCGGAGCGATCCTCCCATCGACCTGACGCTACGAGATCCAGACACGGCAGATGAATGGGCGCAAAAACTCGACGCCACCCGCTTGCCGAACGGAAGTTTGCGGTTGTCGAGAGGCGCTGGAGACATCAGGCAGCTTGCCGGTTTTGCGGAGGGTGCCTGGTGGGTCCAGGATGCCGCGGCCTCTCTTCCGGCACGCCTCCTCGCCCCACAGCCAGGGGAGGTCATCGCTGATCTTTGCTCGGCTCCCGGAGGCAAGACGCTGCAGCTGGCCGCCGCAGGTGCGGAGGTATTCGCGGTAGAGCTGCACCCCAAACGCCTGGAGCTGGTGCAAGAAAATCTGGTGCGAACGCAGCTCAGCGCTGCCTGCGTCGTCGCTGATGCAAGCCTATGGCAGCCACCGGAATCGCTGAATGGCGTTCTGCTGGATGCACCCTGCAGTGCCACGGGAACTCTGCGGCGACACCCGGATGTCGCCCTTCATCGTCGCCCGGACGAGCTCGAGAAACTGGTGCGGCTCCAAGACAGTCTGCTGGAGAACGCCGCGAAGCTTGTCAAGCAAGGTGGGCGCCTCGTCTATTCCGTCTGTTCGTTGCTTCCTGAAGAAGGTCCCGCACGAATTAGCGCATTCCTGAACAAAGGCGCGCCGTTCCGCGTTGAAGCGGTTGCCTTCGAGGACTTCGGCCTGCCGCGAGAAGCCGCTGATGAGACGGGGGGTTTGCGAACACAGCCGAGCTTCTGGGGCGAAACTGGTGGCATGGACGGCTTTTATATGTGCCGGCTGCGACGACTTTGACCTTCATA
>Ga0079223_10003261_pt1 | contig 10197 bp, 9 predicted proteins | sample Stecom2011_FD_75072 | JGI IMG/M metagenome (GOLD analysis project Ga0079223, IMG submission 75072) | Agricultural soil microbial communities from Utah to study Nitrogen management - Steer compost 2011 | ecosystem: Environmental > Terrestrial > Soil > Agricultural land | place: USA: Utah...
ACCTGTTTCAAGATTACAACGTGACCTTACCGATAGTACAGTTTTAAGAAATATTGGCGTTCCTTTAGGACATTCTATTATCGCTATTCAATCTATACAAAAGGGATTGGGTAAGTTGTTGTTGAACGATTCGCAGCTGGTCAAAGATTTAGAGAACAACTGGGCGGTGGTGGCAGAAGGCATTCAAACAATTCTGCGTCGTGAGGGTTATTCTAATCCGTATGAGGCTCTTAAAGAATTAACCCGTACAAATGCTGTCATTACGAAAGAATCCATTGGGCAATTTATTGATGGATTAGATGTTTCGGAGACGGTGAAAGATGAACTTAGAAGAATAACTCCTCAAAATTATACAGGCGTCCATCTTCTTTAACTTGAGTCGATGTGTTTGATTTATTCCGTTTTATGGAAAAGAGGCAGAGAAACTCCTATTGTTTATCTATTTTTGAACTTTTCTTAAATTTAAAAGAAAAAGTAGTCAAGTCTTTGTATTTATAATTAACATCTCTCGATGAAAGAATTTTTTAAAATTGCCTGGAGTTTTTTGAAGCCTTACAAGCATCTTTTAGGATTAAACTTCTTTTTCAATCTATTATCTGCCGTATTCGCAGTTTTCTCCATTGCAATGATGATTCCCATGTTGGAGATCATACTTATGCAAAATGAGGAGATTTACACATTGCAACCTTTTGCAGCCAATGTAAAGGTGTTGATGAATAATTTGTACTACTATATCACTTATTTTAAAAGTACATATGGCCCAGGCTGGTCACTGCTTTTTGTGGGGCTTTTTTTGATAGTAGGTACTTTGTTAAAAACGGGCACAGCTTATTTGGCAGGATATACAAGTATAGGAATGCGCAATGGCGTGGTGCGCGATTTGCGTCATCTTATTTACGATAAAATCATACGTCTTCCACTCTCTTTCTTTAGCGAAGAGAAAAAAGGTGATATCATTTCACGTTCTACAGGTGATGTACAAGAGGTTGAGACCTCTATCATGTCCTCTTTGGATATGGTTCTAAAAAACCCCATTCTGATTTTGGTCTATTTGGTCACCATGATGATTTTTAGCGTTCAATTGACGCTATTTGTCTTGGTTATGCTTCCTTTGGCAGGATTAATAATTGGTCGTATTGGGCGCAGCTTGAAGAAAAGCTCGATGAAAGGTCAAATCAAAATGGGTGTTATTTTAGGGGTTTTAGAAGAGACTTTGTCTGGATTGCGTATCATAAAAACATTTAATGCTGAGAAGCGAATGAATAAGCGTTATGCTGTAGAAGTGGAAGAGTATCGAACTATTATGAATCGGTTAATGCGTCGTCGAGAATTGGCACATCCAGTGAGTGAGTTCTTAGGAACCATTGTGGTGGTGATGGTGGTTTGGTTTGGAGGTACGCTAATTTTGAGTCAAGAGAGTGGTTTGGCTCCAGCTGCTTTCCTTTCCTATATTGGAATATTCTATCTTATCATTAATCCTGCAAAAGCTTTTTCACAAGGGTTTTTTAATATACAAAAAGGATTAGCTGCCTACGAGAGAATTGATATGATTTTACAAGCCGATGTGGGCATTGAAGAATCTAAAAACGCACAATCTGTTACTGAATTTAACAGTGAAGTAGAATATAAGAATGTAACTTTTGCTTATGGTGATCGATTGGTATTAAAGGATATCAGTCTTCGCATACCTAAAGGTAAGACGATTGCATTGGTGGGACAGTCTGGGAGCGGGAAGTCAACTTTTGTAGATCTTTTGCCTCGTTTGTATGATGTTAAAAAAGGAGCTATATTAATTGATGGTGTGGATATTAGAGATTTGAAGATTCACGACTTACGTCATTTAATGGGAAATGTGAATCAGGAAGCTATTTTATTTAACGACACTATTTACAACAACATTACTTTCGGTGTGGAAAATGCCACAGAAGAAGAGGTGATCAAAGCTGCCAAAGTTGCCAATGCGCATGATTTTATTCTTGAGGCAGATGAGGGTTACCAAACTTTTATTGGAGATAGGGGCGGAAAATTATCTGGTGGTCAGCGTCAGCGAATTAGTATTGCTCGCGCTGTGTTGAAAAATCCACCCATCATGATTTTGGATGAAGCTACTTCAGCGTTAGATACAGAGTCTGAACTGTTGGTTCAACAGGCGTTAGAGAATCTGATGGCCAATCGCACCTCCATTGTTATAGCTCACCGTTTGTCCACCGTTCGCAATGCTGATTTGATTTGTGTTTTTCATGATGGAACCATTGTAGAAACGGGTACACATGATCAACTTTTACTCCACAATGGAATTTACAAAAAATTGCATAGTTTACAAATGCGTGATTAACGAATGAAGCTATTCATTGCATCACGTATAATTTATTGGAAAGAGTTTAAGAATGCATAGATTTTTTTTATTTCTGATTTCGTTGTTTCTTTTTCAAGCTGTTATTTATGCTGAGAATCCTCTGCATGAAGAAAGAATTGAAGAATTAACAGAAGAGATCCCTGCTAATTGGTTGATTCCAGATCATTTTCATTCCACACTTTATCCCATTGTTTCTAACGTTCCTGATCTCTTTGATCAGAAGATCAAGATCAAAGAAACAAAGATCGGTACTACTTTAAACATGCGACCTACACTCTGGTCTCTCATATTCAAAAAGAAAAGTCGTAGAACTTACGTTTTACGAATTAATAACGATGAAAATTTTAATGGGGTCTTGTTTGACCAAATTCCGTTTGAATCACAAGTTGGATTGCTGGCGCATGAGTTGATGCATGTGAAAGATTACCTCAATAGAGATTTTTTTGGCGTTGCTGAACGTGGATGGCAATATCTCTCACGACGTGGTCGCACTAAATTTGAAGGTGAAATTGATCAGATGGTGATTGAGTCTGGTTTGAGTCTGTTCCTCTTTGAGTGGGCTAATTACGTTTTGAATGATTCAGATGCCAACGACAGTTATAAAGATTATAAACGTGCTGTTTATATGACTCCTGCTGATATTATCGAAGCCATGGAGAACATGGGTTTGTTAGATGATGATGAGATTGAGTCACTTTAGAAAGAAGCCAACACATCTGCAATATGTAGTGTTTTTAGTGGAATGTTGTTTTTATCAATATAACTATTGATATTTATAAGGCAAGAAGCTTCTGAAGAAACAATATACTCAGCTTTGGTATTCAATGCATTTTCTACCTTCTGTTGCACCATAGCAGTGGAAATAGGGGCAAATTTCACCATAAATGTGCCACCAAATCCACAACAAACATCTCTCTCTTCCATTTCACTGAGCCGAAGACCGTCTACATTTTTTAAAAGTTCTCTGGGTTCTTTTTCAATGCCATATTCACGTAATGCAGCGCATCCGTCATGGTAAGTAACTGTATGATTAAAGGATGCACCAAAGTGGGTGATCTTCAAATGATTTACTAAAAAATCAGTAAATTCAACAACATTTTTCTTAATTAGCTGGAATTTCTCTAATTCTTCAGGTGCATCTTTGAACAACTTAGGGTAATGATTTCGGATGAATCCTGCGCAAGATGCTGATGGAACAATTATAGGACGATCATCTGTAAAATCAGTTAAAAACTTCTCAGCCATTTTTCTGGAGTGATTCCAATATCCACTGTTGTAATGGGGCTGCCCGCAGCACGTTTGAGATGGATTGTAATTTGAAGCAATCCCTGCCTTTTTCAGTACTTTGACTACATTCCATCCTGTATCTGGAAAAAGCTGATCAATAAAACAGGGAATGAAGATATCTACCATTATTACATTTCAAATTATGAAAAGGTAAATGTAGGAAAAGAAGAAATAGTTTCTTAATTAATTCTTATGTTTGTAGAGTATATGACGAGAATTTTAAAATAGACCATTATGAAGAAAAATTTTACAATTGTGGGGATGATGATTGCGTGGAGTCTATTCTTTATGGTAAATTTTGTTTCTGCTAATTCTTTTTACTCCATTTCTGATGAAAAAGAGGTAACAGTTACTTTTGAAAGTAGCACAGGTAATATTGTTATAGCTACGCCTCAAGCTCAGCCTTATCATGTAAAAGTGTATGATTTGACAGGTAAAGAGGTGTTTAATAAAAGAGTAGAATCTTTATCACAGAGTACTGTTGTGGAATCTAATCGTCTACAAAAAGGACTTTACCTTATCCGTGTAGTACAAGATGGAAATAACACTCCGCTCATTTTTAAAGTTATGGTCCAATAGTTATTTTTTATCTTCCTCCTTTTTAGGAATGAAAATTAATGAAATACTGTTGACGCAGTGTCTGGTGTTTTTTGGTGTAAAACCTTCTCCTTTAAAAACATGTCCTAAGTGAGCACCGCAGTTGTTGCACAATATTTCAGTTCTTCTACCATCTGCATCCATAACACGTTTTACAGTTCCTTCAATTTCATCGTCAAATGATGGCCAACCGCAATGTCCGTCAAATTTATCATTGGATCTGTATAAGGGAGTTTCACAACGTTTACAAGCATAAACACCCTTGTCGTTGTGTTGGTAATATTTGCCTGTAAAAGGACGTTCCGTTCCTTTATAAACTATTACTGCCTCTTCTTCTGGTGTGAGTTGTTTAAATTTAAAAGGTTCCATTTTACTCTCTTTTATATTGGTTTGAGCTTGACAGCTGGAGATAAAGATCCATATAAGCCCGAAAATTGCAATAAATATACGCATAGCATTAGATTTGTTGTTAATAAAACAAACGATCAAGACTTTATGTTTTGTCGTTTCTCCCTCTTTTTTCTCCCTCTCTAATTTAGTCTTGATATAAATTACACTAATTTCAGTTTTCAATAAGTGTAAAAAAGAGTTCTGTTTTAACAAAATAATTAAATTTAACTGATTGTTGGTTTGAATTTTAGGAGCTTTATCACTTCTCTAATTATCTCACATCTATACAATTGGTTGCTGATTGCTTTTTTTGAGCCATTGTACCACATACCCCTTTTCTTATATTTGTTGTTCCAAAAATAGGTTTAGTAATAAAATATAGAATAATTATGGGATTAAAAATTATAGTTCTGGCCAAGCAAGTTCCTGATACCCGAAATGTGGGCAAAGATGCTATGAAGGCCGATGGAACGGTAAATAGAGCTGCTTTGCCTGCTATTTTCAATCCAGAAGATTTAAATGCTTTGGAACAAGCGCTTAGGTTAAAAGATCGTTATAAAGGGAGTACAGTTACTATTTTAACTATGGGACCCGGTCGTGCTGCTGAAATTATTCGTGAAGGTTTGTTTCGAGGAGCCGATAACGGCTTTTTATTGACTGATCGTGCTTTTGCAGGATCAGATACATTAGCAACTTCATATGCATTGTCGTGCGCAATTAAGAAGATTAAATCTTTTGATTTGATTTTGGCTGGTCGTCAAGCTATTGATGGAGATACGGCTCAGGTAGGTCCTCAAGTTGCAGAGAAGCTGAACTTGCCTCAGATTACCTACGCTGAGGAGATTCTCTCTGCCGATAAAGGAAAATTGACTATTCGTCGTCGCTTGGAGCGGGGAGTAGAAGTTGCTGAAGTTCCTACACCTTGTTTGGTAACTGTAAATGGATCTGCAGCCCCTTGCAGACCTCGTTCTGCTAAATTGTTGATGAAATATAAACATGCACGAACGCTTACAGAATGTCAAACCCAAACGGATGATTATATTGGACTGTGCACTGATCGACCTTATTTGAATATTCAAGAGTGGGGTGTGAATGATGTTGAAACGGATGCAAAATGGCTGGGATTGAAAGGCTCGCCCACCAAAGTGAAGACTATTGAGAATGTGGTTTTTCAGGCCAAGGAATCAAAGACTTTAACCTCTTCCGATAAAGATATTGAAGAGCTTATTCAAGAGTTGATTCTCAATCACACCATCGGTTAATAACAATTTCAATTAACAAAATTAATGAGGAGTTGTAGTTCAGATTTTATCTGAAACTCCCTCTCTTAAATATTAAAAACAGACAACATGAGTAGTGTTTTCGTTATATGTGAAATGGATGAAGGCAAAGTGGCCGATGTAAGTTTGGAGCTGTTGACCAAAGGTCGCAGTCTTGCCACTACCCTTAAATGTAAATTAGAGGCGGTGGTACTGGGTCATAAGTTGAAAGATGTTGAAAAACAGATGTTTCCTTATGGAGTGGATGTGGTTCATGTGGGCGATGACGCCCGATTAGCACCCTATACAGCCTTGCCACACTCTGCAATCATCACAGGATTGTTTACTGAGCTCAAGCCGCAAATTGGGCTTTTAGGAGCTACGACTATGGGACGTGACTTAGGGCCAAGAGTTTCTTCCGCTTTATACAGCGGATTAACTGCTGATTGTACCGCTTTGGAAATTGGTGACCATGAAGAGAAACGAGCTGGCAAAGTTTATAAGGATCTTCTCTATCAGATACGTCCTGCTTTTGGAGGAAATATTGTAGCCACCATTATTAATCCCGACTGTCGTCCCCAAATGGCTACTGTTCGAGAAGGGGTGATGAAAAAAGAAATTCTTGATCCCAACTATAAAGGAGTTTTAAAATCTATCGCAGTAGATAAGTATTTGAAACCAGAGGATTTGGTGGTGAAGATTATTGAGCGTCATATGGAAAAAAGCCGTGTGAATATCAAAAACTCTTCCATCATTATTGCCGGTGGATATGGTATGGGTTCCAAAGAGAATTTTAATACACTCTACGAATTAGCGGAGGTGTTAGGTGCTGAAGTAGGTGCTTCACGTGCTGCAATTGATGCGGGTTATGCTGAACACGATCGTCAGATTGGACAAACTGGAGTTACAGTTCGTCCTAAGTTATATATAGCTTGTGGAATTTCAGGCCAAATTCAGCACACTGCTGGAATGGAAGAATCGGCAATGGTGATAGCCATCAATACCGATCAAAATGCGCCCATTAATAAAATTGCTGATTATGTGGTAACGGGCGAGGCTATGGAAGTCATTCCACGGATGATTAAATACTACAAGAAAAACAGTAAATAATTAAGCTGTTGTATTCATTTAAGTTCTATTCAAAACCTTTATCGGTTTTAAACCATAAATAAAAATGGCAAATTTTTTCTCAGATAACGAAGATCTTCTTTTTCATTTACAACATCCGTTGATGAAAAAAATTGTGGCTCTTAAAGAGCGCGATTTTGAAGACAAAGACAAATTTGATTACGCACCTGTAGATTTTGAAGATGCAATGGACAGTTACGAAAAGGTACTGGAAATTGTGGGTGAAATTTGCGGTGATGTAGTTGCACCCAATGCTGCAGATGTAGATGCTGAAGGTCCCTCTATTGTTAACAATGAGGTGATTTATGCAAAAGGAACTCAGGAAAACTTGGATGCACTGGTAAAAGCAGGTTTGATGGGTATTACTCTTCCCCGTCGTTACGAAGGTCTCAACTTTCCAATTGTTCCCTACATCATGGCTGCTGATATTGTTTCGCGAGCCGATGCTGGATTTGTAAATATTTGGGGCTTACAGGATTGTGCAGAAACCATCAATGAGTTTGCTACGGAAGATCAAAAAGAAAGATTTTTACCACGTATCTCTAATGGCGAAACAGCTGCGATGGATTTGACGGAGCCTGATGCTGGTTCAGATCTTCAAGCTGTGCAGTTAAAAGCTACCTTAAATGAGAAGGATGGCAAATGGTATTTAAACGGCGTGAAACGCTTTATTACCAATGGTGATGGGCACATCTCGTTGGTTCTGGCTCGTAGTGAAGTGGGTACCAGCGACGGTCGTGGATTGTCAATGTTCATCTACGATCGCAATCACAAAGCGGTAATTATCCGTCGTATTGAGAATAAAATGGGCATCAAAGGCTCTCCCACCTGCGAATTGGTTTTTAAAAACGCACCCGCTGAATTGGTGGGCGATCGCAAATTGGGATTGATAAAGTATGTAATGGCTTTGATGAATGGTGCTCGTTTGGGAATTGGTGCCCAGTCGGTGGGGATTTCCGAAGCCGCTTACCGTGAGGCAATTTCATACGCAGAAGAGCGTAAACAGTTCGGTAAGCCCATTATTGAATTTCCAGCTGTATATGAGATGCTGGCAAATATGAAGGCAAAATTAGATGCCTCCAGAACTTTGCTATATGAGACTTGTCGTTATGTGGATATTTATAAAACATACAGTCACATCAGTCAAGAAAGGCAGCTTAGCAAGGAAGAGCGCGATGAGATGAAGTATTACCAACGATTGGCAGATATTTTTACTCCTTTGTTAAAGGGAATGACCAGCGAATACTGTAATCAATTGGCGTATGATTCCTTACAGATTCATGGTGGAAGTGGATTTATGAAAGATTACCCCATTGAAAGAATCTATCGTGATGCACGTATTACTACCATTTACGAAGGAACTACTCAGTTGCAGGTTGTAGCTGCTATCAGAGGAGTTACCACGCATGGTTATTTGAACCGTATCCGCGAATTCGAAGCGATGCCTCTGAAACCAGAATTGCATTCATTCCGTCGAATTTTAATTGGAATGACTGAAGAGTATGAGAAAACAGTCCAACAGGTAATCCAGGTGAAAGATAATGAATATCTTGATTTTCATGCAAGGCGATTGGTTGAGATGGCTGCTCATATTATTATGGGATATCTTTTGTTGTTGGACACTGAGCGTAATGATAGTTTCAGAATATCTACCGAAAATTATATTCGTATGGGTCGTGCAGAAAATAGAGCGCGTGCAGAGTATATATCCAATTTTTCTATTGATGATTTAGGCTTTTTTAAACCCCATAAAGAATAGTTGTTAAATATTGCAATATTGTTGATTGGTTGAAATGTGTTAATTTTTTAAGGTGTTGATTCACAATATATAAAAAAACACCCTAAAAATAATAAACAATTCAAAATATTTTCGTTGAATTTTTTGTGATGTTCGATGCGTTTGTTAATTTTGTTTCCTGAAAGGGTTGATTTTATGGCTCTTTCTTATAATTAATTAAACCTAATAAACCATTGTGTCATGAAAAAAGTTTTTGGATCATTGATTTTTGTTACTTTCCTATTTGTGGGTTGTGCTGGTAGTGGTTCTAAACCTGCTACTACTGAAGAAACCACAGTAGAATCAGCTATGGAAAATCTAAATGCCGTTGTTGAAGAAGCTGCAGATTCTATTCAAGTTGCTGCTGAAGACGTGGCTGAGGCAGTTGAAGAAGCTACAGAATAAGTTCTTCTACGATAAGCTAAAAAGGGGTTGCATAATTTATGCAGCCCCTTTTTTCTATAATTAAAAACGGTTTACATTATTCTTTCTTCAATTTTATCACGAACAACATTGGTAATGTCTTCATAACTATTGTCTTTAGGGTAAATCGGTTTCAGAAACTCAATCTGTACTTTTTTCCCGGGTCTTGGGAAAAAACTACCCTTTGGAAGGGCATTAATTGCGCCACTGATGGATACAGGTACAATTGGTACATTCAGCTCACTACTTAAAATGGCAAATGTCTTTTTAAACTGTCCTAAATCACCGTTAAGAGAGCGAGTTCCCTCGGGAAAAATGAGAAGCTTTTTTTGTTGTTTAAGAACTTCTGCTAGTTTCTGAATGGACTCTTTTAAGTTTTTATTTAAATCCACTACAATAATATTGTTTTTATTGGCTAAAAACTTTAGAAAAGGAAGTTTAACATGTTGTGATTTAGCATAAAAAAAGGTGTTCCTAATCTGTTTGGTTTTCAGTAAAGCCGTCACAAACAGACCATCAAAAAAGCTCTGATGGTTGGGAGCAATAATACATGGTCCTTCGGGTATATGTTCCTCGCCTTTACTTGTAAAGCGGAAGTAGAGTTTGAAAAAGAATTTTGACATTCTCATCATAAGGGTGTTTGTTAGCCAAAACTTAGGAAGTTTGAAATGAATCCTTTCTTTCAGAATAGCTTTCCAGTCCATTTCACCCTCTTCCATTTTTGTTTTTTTATCTGCCACAAAAGCAGAGAGTTTTCCAACGGTGTTGAACTGATTAATTTCATTGGCTTCTAGATCAACGCCAAATGATTGATATAAATAGGCTTGAAGTGCTACACGATCTAAAGAGTCGAGTCCTAAGTCCAACTCTAAATGATGCTGTGGTTTAATTGTTTTACTTTTTTCTCGTTTCAGATAGCTGGCAATTAGTTTGAACTCCTCTGATTGAGGGTCATCGGTTTCTGAAATATCACTTTGCTC
>Ga0079223_10003262_pt1 | contig 10195 bp, 9 predicted proteins | sample Stecom2011_FD_75072 | JGI IMG/M metagenome (GOLD analysis project Ga0079223, IMG submission 75072) | Agricultural soil microbial communities from Utah to study Nitrogen management - Steer compost 2011 | ecosystem: Environmental > Terrestrial > Soil > Agricultural land | place: USA: Utah...
AATCCTCAATTAAAAAACAGACGTAATTGTTCGTTAAAACAATTTGTATATTCTTAGAGAGACAATGTAATTTTATTTATTTTTAAAATATGTGCACGATAACTTTTATTCCCCAATCCGACAATAAATTTATACTGACCTCCAACCGTGATGAGGCGCCAGGGAGGGAAACATTTCCCCCTGCAATTTACACTGAAAATGGTGTGGATCTTTTATATCCTAAGGACGCGGTTGCGGGGGGGACTTGGATTGGGAGCAGTGCAAAAAACCGAGTGGTTTCTATTATGAATGGCGGTTTTGTAGCGCACAAAAGAAAAGCTACCTATAGAAAAAGTAGAGGTTTGGTTGTAAAGGATTTGTTGATTGCCGACGATGTGGTAGCGGAAATAAATAGCTATAACTTTACAGACATAGAACCCTTTACAGTGATTATTGTAGACTGGAACGAGAAGCTTCGGTTGTTCCAATTGGTTTGGGATGGTGAGATAGCACATTTTTCTAAAGAAAGAATTCAGCCCAGAGTGTGGTCGTCTTCCCCATTATATCCTTCCGATTTAAAAGCCAAAAGAGAGCAGTGGTTTTCAGATTTTCTTCATAAATATCCAGAGCCAAATTTAAAAAACCTTCTAGATTTTCATAGAAATGCTGGGGATGGTGATACTATTAGTAATTTGGTAATGGATCGCGGTTTCGTAAAAACCAAAAGTATAACCCAAATTGTAAAAAATGAAAATGGGTTGGAGATGCGTTACGAAGATTTGCAAACTAAGGAAATAGCTGTTGTTCGAGCGTAAATAGATTTTTTAAGAATTCAAAAATGCTTTTTCAATTCATAGAAAACGGAGCGCTCAGATTGAATAGGGGAATAGGAACCCTGAAAGTCTTGGTGGTTCCAAGATTGATCATATTGTAATGCCCGCGCATAGCCCCTATTGGCGAATGAAGAAGGCATCCACTGGTGTATGAATGTTTTTCGCCTGGCATTAAAATTGGTTTTTTCCCAATAACTCCTTCTCCTTCCACAACTTCTGTGCGGTTTAAGGAGTCTTTTATTTTCCAATATCGAGAGCTTAATTGCACCGTCTCTTTACTCTTGTTTTCGATAGTTACGGAATAGGCAAAAGCATACTGCATTTTACCGTCTTTGTAAAATGTGCCTTGGTATTCTGTTTTAACCGAAATTTTAATTCCTTGGGTTATTTGTTGAACCATTCTTCAATAAATTGCGGCACTCGCAGCCACAAAGAGCATGGTGGCGACGAAAAAGCCGATATTAAAAATAAAGCTTAAAAGTACGAATTTTATTAGGGTTAGCAATTTGCCTTGCCCATAAAATTTTCTCAACGCCAAATAAAAGTATATAGGTCCAATTAAAAAGAAGAAAAGTTGCGCGAAAAAATCGTCCAAATAATAATCCGGCACTAAGAAAATTAACATCGCCAGAAAAATGAAACTAAAGATGTGGAAGATAAAAATCATATGTTCCATATAAGTGTATTTCTTTTTGGAGTATAGCAGCCAAAAGAAAACTGCGTAGAAAGGCGTGAAAAAGAAAAGGAAAAATGGGATTTTGGAAATCATATAGCCTATAAAAGCATTTGGATCCTTCAGTATTTTATTCCAAGTAATAGATCTTGAGTACAGCCAATTATTTATAAAAGTATCGGCGTGGCGTAATTTTTCCAATGCAGTCCGGGAGTTCTGTGTATTATGGTGATAGGCATATAGCATATAAAGAGAACTTCGCTTACTGTAACCCTCAAGGAAGGACAATGAGTCTAATGTTTTTTCAGAAAAGTATAAAGGAATTCCCAATTGGATTGTCATAAGCGAATCCTGCTTGCTCATAGCAGTAAACTGCTCAGGAGAGTGCGCAAGAAGCGAATCAAGAGGCACTTCATTTGGGGACTTAGTATTAAGGTTTAAAAACTGATTGCGTTCTGAATTGCTTATGGTTCCCAAAAGACCATTCATCAGAAAAAATATAATGGAAACACTTAAAAAGAAGCGAAACGGATTGGCGTATTTCAATCGTTGGCCTTTGATAAAGTTTTTACTGATAACCCCCGGTCGAAACAGCAAATCTTTTAAAGTGTTGCGCAATCGGGAGTCGTAAACCAGAATACTGCTAAGGAACTCGCTAAAGAAATCTCTGGCGGAAAGATGTTTGTTGGTGTTTACTTGAGAACAGTTGGGGCAATATCTATCACTTTTGTCCAGTGGATGACCACAATTCAAGCATTCTGCACCTCTATAACGAAGAGACATTCTACTGCTGAATTTGTCTTTTTTAGAATTCATCAGCACTAAAATAAGAAGAAATATGACTCATTTTATATCCCGAAATGAAAAATTTCATAAAGCTGTGACTAGGCTAATACTAGCCTTATACTAGGCTTTGGGTAGCCTCTGGAATGCCTTCAGCACGCCTTCAGGTAGCCTCTACCCCCCTTGAACCATACTATGATGCGCTGCGAACTATACTATCAAGCTCACGAACAACGCCTATTACAGTGTGAACCACGCACTATGACGTTCGCTGAAATCGGGTTTTGGTTTTTAATTATTCGTAATATTGACCGAAGTGGCATATCCAATACCTATAATTCTATCATATCGAGCTCCTAGGTCACGGAAGTACACCACCACGGTATAGTCGTTTTCCGTTTGCCAGAAATCGCCACTAACTGCCCCTCCATTTATGGTGCCATCACGGTTTACCACTACGTATTTATAGTTGTAAAAACCTTGTTTAAAAAGACGTTGATTTCTATAGGTATCGCTTTTTGGGTCGTAGGTCATATACGTGCTGCCGTCGATAGTCCAATTGTTAAAATTGCCGTAGATGTGAAGTTCCTTATCGCCTAGGTCGTCATAATATTGAAGGTTAAAATGCATTCTTACATATTCCGCTTCAATATTTTGGTTTTGGGCATCTATATTTCTGACTACAAAATTTCCGTTGATATCCGGGTCGTAAGTGTAGGGCCTGTTGTATCTCGGGATGTTGGTAAATAAATAGTTTTCATAAACATCAGTAAGCGATACAGAGCGGATGCCATTGGTGGCAGAGCGAACATCTTTATTGTCGAATGCCAGAAATTCATTCCCGCCTCCAAAGGAAGCTTCTACATCATATTTATAAATAAGGTCATTGCCCATAGTGTATTGAGGAACAAGATTGGTGATCGCGGTGTTTAGATTGCTGTTTTGAAGCACTAATGTTTTAACGGTCTGCTTCGGATTTATCAGCAATAAATTTGGCGAACTCACGCTGAATTGTACTATTTGCCGCTGTTCGATTATTTTAAGGTCTCGGGCACGCTTAATTTCTACTCCCACCCCTGCAATAGTTTCTACCACCAGAAATTTTCTAGTAAAAACCAATTCTCCGTCCCGGTCAAAAATGCTGAGCAGGTAATTGCCGCTTTTTAGGATTCCTCGAGTTTCACGATTTGGAATGGTAAGTGTATAATGTGAATAAATTTGAAGCGTATTTAAGGAATTTTCATAACTGCTGATACGCATCTCGTCAAAACCGTTTAGGTATTCGCTTTTGGAAAGATCACTGGGTGACCAATCAAAATTGTGATGGGTTATGGTATAATAGAAATCGGCCTCTTGCCCATTAAGAGCATCGAACGAAAGTTGTAGCCGCTCCCCAAGCCTGATAATTGGCAATTGACTAAAATCTGTCTGGCCACTAAATTGGATGGTGCTGATATATGATGGCTCCACTTTTTCGTGGATTTGGGCAAAGCTTGTATAAGCCAATAAGAGTAAAGAGACAGAAAAAAGAATCGATTTTGACATGGCGAAATTTTGAATGGCTAAGATAAACAAATTTTGTGCCTTTGATCAAAAGCTAAAATTTACTATAGATTAAAATTTGGTGATATCAAATCCTTTCACGCGCCTTTTTTACAAAGAAAATTATAACCTTTTGTTGGGCATTGGCGTATTTAATTTATAAATTTGCACGCCCTTTTTCCCTTCCAAAGTGGTTTGGTGGACGAAGGTGTAAAAAAGACATTCTTAATTTCCCGAAATTATGTCCAAAGACATTAAGATTAAAAAAGGTTTGAACATCCGATTAAAGGGTGAGGCAGAGAAAACACTCTCTAGTGCTCCCAGGTCTCGCACCTTCGCCATCAGACCGGCAGATTTTCACCTTATCACCCCGAAAATGGTGATTAAGGAAGGCGCAAAACTAGAAGTGGGAGATACCATTTTCTATTCCAAAGACAATGAGTTGGTGAAGTTTGCTTCTCCTGTTAGCGGTACGCTTACCAAAATTGAGCGTGGTGCAAGGCGAGTAATCACTGAGCTCCTTATTGAGGCCGATGGCAGAGATACTTATAAGGATTTTGGCATTCTAAATCCTGAATCCGCAAGTCCTGAGGCTATTAAGTCACGTTTGCTCGAGAGTGGATGTTGGCCGTTTATTACACAGCGTCCTTATGCTATAGTTGCCGACACAGAGCAGGAGCCGAGAGATATTTTCGTTTCTGCATTTAGCAGTGCTCCTTTGGCCAATGATTGCGATTATTCCCTTCAAGGTAAAGAAAGGGAGTTGCAAGCAGCCTTTACAGCTTTGAGCAAACTTACCAAAGGGCAGATTCATGTTGGTATTCAAAACAATGGCAGTTCCCCTTTCAAAGGTCTTTCCAACATTGTTCTTTACAATATTTCAGGACCGCATCCAGCTGGTAATGTAGGCACCCAGATAAATAAGATAAAACCTGTTAACAGACATGAAACCGTTTGGACCATCTCGCCACAAGATTTGGTGATCATTGGGGAATTGTTTCTTACAGGAAAATACAATCCAGAAAGAATTATCGCTCTTGCTGGGTCGGAGGTAAAGACTCCAAAGTATTACCGCACCCGAATAGGAGCTGAGGTTTCTACATTTGTATACGATTCGGGATTAAAAGAAGAAAATGTGCGGGTAATAAGTGGTGATGTACTTAGCGGACAAAAAATTTCGCCAAAAGGGCATTTAAGCTTTTATGCCAATACCGTTACCGTAATTCCAGAAGGGAACGACTACGAATTCTTCGGGTGGAATAAGCCTGTTTTCAATAAGATGTCCACTTCTAGGGCATTGACTTTTTCTTGGTTGTTTCCCAAAAAAGTTTACGATCTCAATGCCAATCTCAATGGAGAGCATCGTGCTTTTGTGATGACTGGTATTTACGAAGAAGTTTTTCCGCTGGACATGTATCCTTTGCAAATGCTAAAGGCTTGTATGGTAAAAGATTTAGACCAGATGGAAGTGATGGGAATGTTTGAGGTGGCGCCAGAAGATTTTGCTCTTACCGAATTTGTATGCGTAAGCAAGCAGCCCCATCAACAAATCATCAGAAACGGTTTGGATTTAATGTATAAAGAAATAGGATAAGTGCTATGGGATTGAAACAGAATTTACATAAGCTAAAGGAAAAGTATGCCGGCACCAAAATGGCGCCTGCTTTTAATGCGCTGCATACCTTTTTATATACACCCAATGACACCGCAAAGTCCGGATCGCACATCAGGGTTGTCGACGATCTTAAGCGAACGATGAATACGGTTATCTTGGCCTTGGTCCCTTGTTTGATATTTGGGATTTTCAACGCGGGATATCAGCATTACGCTGCTATAGACGTTGCCTTGAGATTGGATCCTTTAGGAAATTTCTTTACTTGGGACAACTTTATCCTCGGGGCTTGGACGGTATTGCCTCTGGTAATTATTTCATACGGGGTTGGGTTGGCAGTTGAATTTGTATTTGCCATTATCTACGGTCACGAAGTGGAAGAAGGCTATTTAGTAACTGGAATGTTGGTGCCTTTGATTATGCCTGTAGATATTCCTCTTTGGATGCTAACAGTTGCGGTTATCTTTGGAGTTGTTATAGGAAAAGAGGTGTTTGGAGGTACTGGGATGAATATCTTGAACCCCGCACTTACCATTCGTGCTTTCCTCTTCTTTGCATATCCCACTTGGATGAGCGGGGACAAGGTTTGGGTGCACGGTGCTGTTGAAAACTCAAAACAACTTGCGGCCGGCGCAAATATAGATGCCATTTCTGGAGAGACTGTTTTAGGAAGTCTGGCCCAAAACCACGAGCCTATTTACAGTGTTTGGGACATGTTTTGGGGTTTTATTCCCGGATCGATCGGGGAGACTTCTACCTTTTTGATACTTATAGGCGCTTTCCTCTTGATATTTACCAAGGTAGGAAGCTGGAGAATCATGCTTTCCTCAGTTATTGGCGCTGTTGCTATGGGGTTGATATTCAACCTGGTTGTAGACTACGGAGTGATTAAACCTGGCAGTAGTTTTTATTCCCTGATGAGCGCACCTTATTGGCAGCATTTGTTATTGGGAGGCTTGGCCTTTGGAATTGTATATATGGCTACTGACCCCGTTACAGGGTCCCAGACCAATAAAGGGAAATGGATATATGGATTTTTTATAGGCTTTATCTCTATAATGATACGGGTGTTCAACCCAGCATATCCCGAGGGCGTAATGTTAGCTATATTATTGATGAACGTATTTGCTCCTACAATAGATCACTATGTGGTTCAGGGGAATATTAAGAAAAGAATGAAACGTATAAAAGTTAAAACTGCTTAACCATGGCAAAATTCACCGATAAAAATTCATATACAATACTGTTTGCCGTTATAATGGTATTGGTAGTGGGAAGTCTTTTGGCGGGATTGGCACAAGGTCTACGCGGCAGGATTTCTGAAAATCAACGATTTGAAAAGCAACAGAATATACTCTATGCAATGGGTGTGAGCGATAATAAGGGAACCAGCGATGTTTCTTTTATTCCGCCTACCGAAGTTGAAGGTGAGTTTCATACCTATATCACCAAGCAATTGGTCTTCCAAGGCGATGAGGTAACCGAAGATCCGGACGCCTACCTGATAGACGTCAAAGTTGAAGAGTCCAAGGCAAAATCCGATCCGAATTATAAGAGAAGGCTTCCGCTTTTCATTGGAGAAAAAGATGGGGAAACCATATATATTATACCCGTGAGAGGAAAAGGGCTATGGGATGCTATCTGGGGATTTGTCGCCGTTGATAAGGACTTCGTAGTTCAAGGCGTGTATTTTGATCACGCGGGCGAAACTCCAGGTTTGGGTGCAAATATTAGGGAGCGATTCTTTATGGACAACTTTGAGGGGGAGCAACTAATGAGTGGCGAGGCTTTCGAAGGAATTAAGGTGGCCAAAGGAAACAATGATCCGGCCAATAATAGAAAAGATGATCACAAGGTTGACGCCATTGCGGGGTCTACCATCACCGGAGATGGGGTTACCAATATGATCAGGAAGGACGTGGGCATGTATGTCCCTTATTTAAAGAAATTGATAAAAGATGGATCGCCAAAAGCCGAGGCTCCCGAGTCTCAAACAGTTTCCGATTCCATTCAATAATAGGTTTTAGGTAAAAATTTTAGAATATGGCATTACTTTCAAGAAAAGATAGCAGATTAATATTAGACCCTTTAGCGGACAACAACCCTATTACTATTCAAGTATTGGGTATATGTTCAGCCTTGGCGATTACTGCACAATTAAAAGCTTCTATAGTAATGGCCTTGTCCGTTTTGGGCGTGATGGCTGTTGGTAACGTAGTTATTTCTTTGTTGCGGAACTTGATTCCTGGTAAAATTCGAATTATAGCCCAGTTAATAATTGTAGCCTCTCTCGTTATTATCGTGGATCAGCTGTTGAAGGCCTTTTCATATGAACTGAGCAAACAACTCTCAGTTTTTGTGGGTCTTATTATAACCAACTGTATTATTATGGGACGCTTTGAGGCTTTTGCCCTAGGTAATGGCCCTTGGAGATCCTTTTTAGATGGAATAGGAAATGCTGCTGGATACGGACTCATACTTGTGATCGTTGGGTTTTTCCGAGAACTTTTAGGTTCTGGAACGCTCTTGGGGTATCAAGTTTTAGGAGACCCTATTGAGAAAAGTGGACTTTATGCTATCGGTTATGAGAACAACGGGTTTATGTTGCTTTCTCCAATGGCTTTGATAGTTATCGGAGTTATCATTTGGGTACAACGAGCCAGAAATAAAGCCTTAATAGAAGAAGATTAAAAATAGGAGAGGGGTGTTAATGTAGATGTGGGTATTTCTTCATCATACATTTGCCAAATACTTAATACTGAACAAATGGAACACGTAGAGTTATTTTTTAAATCGATTTTCATTGATAATATGATATTTGCCACCTTCCTCGGAATGTGCTCCTATCTAGCAGTTTCCAAAAAGGTAGCCACAGCTGTGGGCCTAGGTGCGGCTGTAATATTTGTATTGACGGTAACGGTGCCATTAAACTGGCTCTTGGATCAATACATCTTAAAGGATGGAGCCTCATCTTGGCTCGGTCCTGAATATGCAAGCTACGATTTAGGCTTTCTTTCCTTTATTCTGTTTATAGCTACTATTGCCACAATGGTTCAGTTAGTGGAGATTGTGGTAGAAAAGTTTTCACCTGCTCTATACAACTCCTTGGGAATCTTTCTTCCTCTTATCGCAGTAAACTGTGCTATTTTGGGAGGTTCTCTTTTTATGCAGTCACGTGAAATCCCATCCTTGGCACTAGCCGCCAACTACGGCTTTAGTTCCGGAATCGGTTGGTTCTTGGCTATTCTTGCCATTGCCGCCATTCGTGAGAAAATTAGATATTCAAATGTACCCGCACCATTAAGAGGTTTAGGGATAACTTTTATAATCACTGGATTGATGGCAATTGGATTTATGAGTTTCGGAGGAATGTTAACCGGTGGTGACGAAGAAAGTCCTGCCCTAGATTCCGATCCTGCGAATGTGGGACTTAAAACCGAACAAGTTCAAAAGGAAAATTCTGAAGAAATCAAGGAAACGGCTGCAACATTTACAGTTTCAGATGTTTCTACTTTAACCAAAGAATAGTATGTTTTTAGAAATAAGCACCCTTGGGGTTATAGCAGTAACGGTCATCTCTCTTTTGATTTTGACCTTGGTTTTGGTGGCTCTACTTCTGTTTACAAAGGAGAAATTATCTCCGTCAGGGCCCGTTAAAATTACCATCAACGACGAAAAGGTTCTGGAAGTATCAAGTGGGGGCACGTTGTTGTCCACCTTGAGTGCCGAAAAGATTTTTCTTCCTTCTGCATGTGGAGGTGGAGGTACTTGTATTCAGTGCGAATGTCACGTATTATCAGGTGGAGGAGAGGCGCTTCCTACTGAAACGCCGCACTTTACCCGTAAAGAGTTAAAAGATGGGATCCGTTTGTCTTGTCAGGTAAGAGTGAAGCAGGATATGAATATCCGAATCCCTGAAGAGGTATTTGGAATTAAGAAGTGGGAAGCTACAGTGGTTCGAAATTATAACGTCGCTTCTTTTATCAAGGAGCTTGTGGTAGAAATCCCGGAAGACATGAACTATAAGGCAGGTGGATATATCCAAATTGATATTCCTCCATGTGAAATCAAGTTTGCCGATATGGACATCACCGCCCACCCTGATGAGCACGAAAGACCAGACAAGTTTCAAGAAGAATGGGACAAGTTTAAGTTGTGGCCTCTTGTTATGAAAAACACCGAGACTATCGAGCGTGCTTATTCTATGGCCTCTTACCCTGCCGAAGGTCGTGAGATTATGCTTAACGTGCGTGTTGCCACACCCCCTTTTGATAGAGCTAAAGGAGGATGGATGAGCGTGAATCCAGGTATTGCCTCGTCTTATATATTCAACCTAAAAGAAGGTGATAAAGTAATAATTTCTGGACCTTATGGTGAGTTCTTCATCAATCCATCCGAAGCAGAAATGCTTTATGTAGGAGGGGGAGCAGGAATGGCGCCTATGCGCTCGCATCTGTATCACTTATTCAAAACCCTAAAGACAAACCGCAAGGTTACTTATTGGTACGGAGGCCGTTCCAAGCGGGAGCTTTTCTATTTGGAGCACTTCGAGGAACTAAAAAAAGAATTCCCAAACTTCACTTACTATCTTGCGTTATCTGAGCCTTTACCGGAGGATAACTGGAAAGTAAAAAAAGATGTAAATGACGAAGAGGGTGACGGTTTTGTTGGGTTTATCCACCAAGTGGTAATAGATCAGTATTTAAACCATCACGAGGCACCAGAGGATATCGAACTTTATTTCTGTGGCCCACCATTGATGAACCAAGCGGT
>Ga0079223_10003263_pt1 | contig 10192 bp, 8 predicted proteins | sample Stecom2011_FD_75072 | JGI IMG/M metagenome (GOLD analysis project Ga0079223, IMG submission 75072) | Agricultural soil microbial communities from Utah to study Nitrogen management - Steer compost 2011 | ecosystem: Environmental > Terrestrial > Soil > Agricultural land | place: USA: Utah...
GGCCGGCCTGAAGAGCTTCCAGGACATCGCCCGCTTCAAGCAGGAGCTGGGCGGCCGTATCTACGGCATCGAGCCGGGCAACGACGGCAACCTGCTGATCCAGCGCATGATCGACAACAACGAATACGGCCTGGGCGACTTCCGCATGGTCGAGTCCAGCGAGGCCGGCATGCTGGTGCAGGTGCAGCGCGCCGTCCGCCAGAAGAAGCCGGTGGTGTTCCTCGGCTGGGCCCCGCATCCAATGAACACCCAGTTCGACATCACCTACCTGGACGGCGGTGACGACGTCTTCGGCCCCGACCATGGCGCCGCCAAGGTGTTCACCGTGGTGACCCCCGACTACGAGACGCGCTGCCCGAACATGGGCCGCCTGCTCAACAACCTGCAATTCGACGTCGAGCTGGAAAGCCAGCTGATGGAGAAGGTGCTGGAGAAGCAGGACCCGCAGGTGGTCGCCCGCAACTGGCTGAAGGCCAACCCGGCCATCCTCGAGCGCTGGCTGGACGGCGTCACCACCTTCAACGGCGAGGACGGCCTGAGCGCCGTGCGCCGGCACATCGGTCTGTAAGGCCGCCGACAAGGAGAAAGACACATGTTCAAGAAAATCCTGGGCACTGCTGCCCTGGCACTCGGCCTGAGCACCGGCGCGCAGGCCGCCGACAAGCCCACCCTGACCTTCGGCTACGTCAACGGCTGGGACGAAAGCGTGGCCGCCGTTCACGTGGTGGCGGACATCCTGCAGCACAAGCTCGGCTACCCGGTGGAAATCAAGGCGGTGGAAGCCGCCATCATGTGGCAGGGCGTGGCCCGCGGTGACCTGGATGGCACCCTCTCCGCCTGGCTGCCGGCCACCCACGGCGAGTACTACGCCCGCCTGAAGGACAAGGTGGAGCTGGTCAACGTCAACTACGAGGGCGCGCGCATCGGCCTGGTGGTGCCCGACTATGTGGAAGCGCGCACCATCGCCGACCTGAACAACCTGAAGAAGGCACTGCGCGGCCAGATCACCGGCATCGACGCCGGCGCCGGCGTCATGCGCCGCACCGAAGACGCCATCAAGGCCTACGACCTTGACCTCAACCTGATGCCCAGCTCCGGCGCGGCCATGACCGTCGCCCTGGCCCGCGCCATCCAGGCCGAGAAGCCCATCGTGGTCACCGGCTGGGTGCCGCACTGGAAGTTCGCCAAGTGGAACCTGCGCTTCCTCGAGGACCCCAGGCAGGTGTTCGGCGAGGCCGAGCAGGTGCACACCGCCATCAACCCGGGCCTGCATGCCAAGGCGCCCGAGGCGGCTGCCTTCCTGAAGAAATTCGCCTGGGGCGACCAGGAGGTGGGCGCGGTGATGCTGGCCATCCGCGAAGGCGCCAAGCCGGCCGACGCCGCCCGCACCTGGGTGGAGCAGAACCCGGAGAAGGTGGCGCAGTGGCTGTAGGGCCGGGCTGACCGCCTCCTGCCTTGCTCCTCTTCCCGGCGCAGGCCGGGGAAGAGGAGGAGGACAGCCTCCCCGCCTTTCATGTCCTTCCAAGGAGCCCCCATGTCCCGCTTCGGCGAACAACTCCTGTACATCGGAGGCCGCGCTGTCGCGGCGACCTCCGGCGTCACCTTCGACTCCATCAACCCCGCCAACGGCGAAGTCCTCGCCCGGGTACACAGCGCCGGGCCCGACGACCTCGAGCGCGCCGTGGCCAGCGCCCGGGCCGGCCAGCGAGTCTGGGCCGCCATGGGCCCCTTCGAGCGGGCGCGCATCCTGCGCCGCGCGGTGGACATCCTGCGCGAACGCAACGACGAGCTGGCCCTGCTGGAAACCCTGGACACCGGCAAGCCGCTGTCGGAAACCCTGAGCGTCGACATCGTCACCGGGGCCGACGTGCTGGAGTACTACGCCGGCCTGGTCCCGGCCATCGAGGGGGAACAGATCCCCCTGCGTGACACCGCCTTCGCCTACACCCGCCGCGAACCGCTGGGCGTGGTGGCCGGCATCGGCGCCTGGAACTACCCGATCCAGATCGCCCTGTGGAAGTCCGCCCCGGCCCTGGCCGCCGGCAACGCGATGATCTTCAAGCCCAGCGAAATCACCCCGCTCTCGGCCCTGAAGCTGGCGGAGATCTACACCGAGGCCGGCCTGCCCGACGGCGTGTTCAACGTGCTCAACGGCGCCGGCGCGGACGTCGGCCAGTGGCTGGTGGAACACCCCGGCATCGCCAAGGTGTCCTTCACCGGCGGCACGGTCACCGGCCGCAAGGTGGCGGCCGGCGCCGGCGCCACGCTCAAGGAAATGACCCTGGAACTGGGCGGCAAGTCGCCGCTGATCGTCTGCGCCGACGCCGACCTGGACCGCGCCGCGGACATCGCCATCGCCGCCAACTTCTTCAGCAGCGGCCAGGTGTGCACCAACGGCACCCGGGTGTTCGTCCCGCACGATCTGCAGGGCGCCTTCGAGGAGAAGCTGCTGGAACGCGCCCGACGCATCCGGCCCGGCGACCCGCTGGACCCGGCCACCCGCTTCGGTCCCCTGGCCAGCTTCGCCCACCTGCAGCGGGTGCTGGATTACATCGACAGCGGCGTGAAGGAAGGCGCTCGCCTGCTGATCGGCGGCGGTCGGGTGCGCGAAGGCGCCCTTGCCGAGGGCGCCTATGTGGCGCCGACCATCTTCAGCGCCTGCCGCGACGACATGCGCATCGTGCGCGAGGAAATCTTCGGCCCGGTGATGTGCGTGCTGGGCTACGACGATGAAGACGAGGCCGTGCAGCGCGCCAACGCCACCGACTACGGCCTGGCCGCCGGCGTGGTGACCCCCGACCTGGCCCGCGCGCACCGGCTGATCCATCGCCTGGAGGCCGGCATCTGCTGGATCAACACCTGGGGCGAGTCCCCGGCGCAGATGCCGGTGGGCGGCTACAAGCACTCGGGCATCGGCCGCGAGAACGGCCTGGCGGCCCTGGCCCACTACACGCGCATCAAGGCGGTGCAGGTGGAGCTGGGCGAGTTCGTGTCGCCGTTCGACTGAGCCCGCGCGAACCGGAGGAGCGGCTTCAGCCACGTGCGTGGAGTGGGGCGGACAACGTTCTTGTCCGCCAGGCGCTGCCTCGGTCGGGCGCCTGCGGCGGACAGGAAAGCGCTGTCCGCCCTACAGCAGAACAAGCAATCACTTCACCGTCTCGAGGAAGGCAGTCCCCATGGAATTCGACTACATCATCATCGGCGCCGGTTCGGCCGGCAACGTGCTGGCCACCCGTCTGACCGAGGACCCGGCCGTCAGCGTGCTGCTGCTGGAGGCCGGCGGCCCGGACCATCGCCTGGACTTCCGCACCCAGATGCCCGCCGCCCTCGCCTACCCGCTGCAGGGCCGGCGCTACAACTGGGCCTACGAAACCGACCCCGAACCCCACATGAACAACCGCCGCATGGAGTGCGGGCGCGGCAAGGGCCTGGGCGGCTCCTCGCTGATCAACGGCATGTGCTACATCCGCGGCAACGCCCTGGACTTCGACCACTGGGCTCAGGAGCCGGGTCTGGAGGACTGGACCTACCTGGACTGCCTGCCCTACTTCCGCAAGGCGGAAACCCGCGACATCGGCGCCAACGACTACCACGGCGACAGCGGCCCGGTCTCCGTGTGCACGCCCAAGACCGGCAACAACCCGCTGTTCCACGCCATGGTGGAAGCCGGCGTGCAGGCCGGCTATGCGCGCACCGACGACCTCAACGGCTATCGCCAGGAAGGCTTCGGGCCCATGGACCGCACCGTCACGCCGCGCGGCCGCCGCGCCAGCACCGCGCGGGGCTATCTGGACCAGGCCTGCCGGCGTCCGAACCTGACCATCCTGACCCACGCGCTCACCGAGCGCATTCTCTTCGACGGCCGCCGCGCCACCGGTGTGTCCTATCTGCGCGGCAGCAGCAACCGTGCCGAACAGGCCCATGCCCGCCGCGAGGTACTGCTGTGCGCCGGGGCGATCGCCTCGCCGCAGATCCTGCAACGCTCCGGCGTCGGTCCCGCCGACCTGCTCCGCGAGCTGGACGTGCCCCTGGTGCTCGACCTGCCCGGCGTCGGCGAGAACCTGCAGGACCATCTGGAGATGTACCTGCAGTACGCCTGCAAGGAGCCGGTGTCCCTCTACCCGGCCCTGCAGTGGTGGAACCAGCCGGCCATCGGCGCCGAATGGCTGTTCGCCGGCACCGGCATCGGCGCCAGCAACCACTTCGAGGCCGGCGGCTTCATCCGCACCGACGAGTCCTTCGCCTGGCCGAACATCCAGTTCCACTTCCTGCCGGTGGCCATCAACTACAACGGCAGCAACGCGGTGAAGGAGCACGGCTTCCAGGCCCACGTGGGCTCCATGCGCTCGCCGAGCCGCGGCCGGGTGCGTGCCCGCTCCCAGGACCCGCGCCAGCATCCGAGCATCCTCTTCAATTACATGAGCCACGAGCAGGACTGGGAGGAATTCCGCGCGGCGATCCGCATCACCCGCGAGATCATGGCCCAGCCGGCGCTGGATCCCTATCGGGGGCGCGAGCTGAGCCCCGGCGCCGACCTCAAGAGCGACCGGGAGCTGGATGCGTTCGTGCGCGCCCGGGCGGAGACCGCCTTCCACCCCTGCGGCACCTGCCCCATGGGCGAGGGCGACGGCGCGGTCACCGACGGTCAGGGCCGGGTGCACGGCCTGCAGGGACTGCGCGTGGTGGACGCCTCGCTGATGCCCCGCATCATCACCGGCAACCTCAACGCCACGGTGATCATGATGGCGGAGAAGATCGCCGACCGGATGCGCGGTCGCGAACCGCTGCCGCGCAGCACGGCGGCCTACTACGTGGCCGGGGAGGCGCCGGCGCGGAGCCAGTCATAAGGCGGACAACGCTGTCTTCGGCCCGCAGCGGTGTTCACAACGGCGGGCCAGATACCGCGTGACAGTCACCTACGCAGCGGCTGCAGCCTGGCGGATCAAAGTGTCACTCAGCGCCAGCGCCGCCTTGGACAGCTGGTGCCCGGCCAGGTGCAACAGGCCGATGCGACGCGTCACCTGCGGCTCGTCCAGCGGCAGGCAGCGTGCGCCCAGCTCTTCCATCTGCCCCTGGCACAGGCTGGGCACCGCGCTGACACCCAGACCCTCGGCGACCATCCGCCCGACGGTCACCAGCTGGTGACTCTCGAAGGCCACGGGCAGCTTGCCGTGGCGAGCCACGATGCTGTCTTCCAGCAACAGGCGCACCGCCGAGGGCCGCTGCAGGGTAATGAAGGGTTCATCCAGCAACTGGGCCCAGCTCAACCGCTGCTGCCGAGCCAGCGGACTGTGGGCCGGCACCATGGCCACGAAACGATCGTCATACAGCGGGGTGAACTGCAGGCCATCGAGGGTTGCCGGCTCGAACGCGATGCCCAGCTCGACGCGGCGGTCGCGCACCATGTCCAGCACCTGTTCATTGATCACGTCGTGCACCGTGACCCCCACCCGCGGATAAGCGGCACGAAAGGCCTTTAGCGCGGCCGGCAGACGGTTTCCCGCAAAAGACGGCATGGCCGCCAGCGCCACGCGGCCCAGCTGCAACGTGAAATGCTGACGCATCAGATCCTCGGCATTGTCCCAATCCGCCAGCAGGCGCACCGCAATGGGCAGCAGAGCCTCCCCCTCCGGTGTCAGCGCCACACTGCGCGTGGTGCGCATCAGCAACTGGCCCCCCAGGGACTGCTCCAGATTCTTGATGGCCAGGCTCAGTGCCGGTTGCGACAAGTGAAGCCGTTCGCAAGCCTGGGCGAAACTGAGGGTCTGGGCCACGGCTAGAAAGGCACGCAGCTGCTTGACGGTCATTATTTTGTTTTCCTGATCAATAGCGAGGAAAAACAAACTTAACAAATAACACCCCAGCACCGAAGCTTGGGGCCATGCTTGGCAGTGCTCCTGCCCTCCCACAACAACAAGAGAGGCACCCAAGAATGAGTGGACTCGACAAGCGCGTGGCCAGCTACGCGGAAGCCCTTGATGGCCTGCAGGACGGCATGACCGTGCTGGCCGGTGGCTTCGGTCTGTGCGGCATCCCCGAAAACCTGATCGCCGAGATCCGCCGCCGTGGCGTGCGCGACCTCACGGTGGTCTCCAACAACTGCGGCGTGGACGGCTTCGGCCTCGGCGTGCTGCTGGAAGACCGGCAGATCCGCAAGATGATTGCCTCCTACGTCGGCGAGAACGCCCTGTTCGAGCAGCAGCTGCTCAGCGGCGAGCTGGAAGTGGAACTCACCCCCCAGGGCACCCTGGCCGAGCGCCTGCGCGCCGGCGGCGCCGGCATCCCGGCCTTCTACACCGCCACCGGCTACGGCACTCCGGTCGCCGAAGGCAAGGAGGTGCGCGAGTTCGACGGCCGCCACTACATCCTCGAGCGCGCCATCAAGGGCGACTTCGCCATCGTCAAGGGCTGGAAGGCCGACTACTACGGCAACGTCATCTACCGCCACACCGCCCAGAACTTCAATCCGCTGGCCGCCATGGCCGGACGCATCACCGTGGTCGAGGTGGAAGAGATCGTCGCGCCCGGCGAACTGGACCCGACGCAGATCCATACCCCCGGCATCTACGTCGATCGCCTGATCCAGGGCACCTTCGAGAAACGCATCGAGAAGCGCACCGTGCGCGACTGACAGGGAGCATTCAGATGGCACTGACTCGTGAACAGATGGCCCAGCGTGTCGCCCGCGAGCTGCGCGACGGTTACTACGTCAACCTCGGCATCGGCATTCCCACCCTGGTGGCCAACTACGTGCCCGAAGGCATGCAGGTAATGCTGCAGTCGGAGAACGGCCTGCTCGGCATGGGGCCGTTCCCCACCGAGGCCGAGCTGGATGCCGACATGATCAACGCCGGCAAGCAGACGGTCACCGCCCTGCCCGGCGCGGCGATCTTCAACTCGGCGGAATCCTTCGCCATGATCCGTGGCGGCCATGTGGACCTCACGGTACTGGGCGCCTTCGAGGTGGACGTGCAGGGCAACATCGCCTCCTGGATGATCCCCGGCAAGCTGGTCAAGGGCATGGGCGGCGCCATGGACCTGGTGGCGGGCGCCGAGAACATCATCGTGGTCATGACCCACGCCTCCAAGGATGGCGAGTCCAAGCTGCTGGAACGCTGCAGCCTGCCGCTCACCGGCGCCGGCTGCATCCGCAAGGTGCTTACCGACCTGGCCTACCTGGAGATCGAGGACGGCGCCTTCGTCCTGCGCGAGCGCGCGCCGGGTGTCAGCGTCGAGGAAATCGTCGCCAGGACCGCCGGCAAGCTGATCGTGCCGGAGCAGGTTCCGGAAATGCAGTTCTGAGTGATCCCCCAGGGGCGCCGTGGCGCCCCCGGACGCATGTCAGGAGTTCCCATGCAAGACGTTGTCATTGTCGCCGCCACGCGTACCGCCATCGGCACCTTCCAGGGCAGCCTCGCCGGCATTCCCGCCCCGGAACTGGGCGCCCTGGTCATCCGCCGGCTGCTGGAGCAGACCGGCCTCGATCCCGCCCAGGTCGATGAAGTCATCCTCGGTCAGGTGCTCACCGCCGGCGCCGGCCAGAACCCTGCCCGACAGGCCGCGCTGAAGGCCGGCCTGCCCCATGAAGTGCCTGCACTGACCCTCAACAAGGTATGCGGCTCGGGCCTCAAGGCCCTGCACCTGGCCGCCCAGGCGATCCGCTGCGGCGACGCCGAGGTGGTGATCGCCGGCGGCATGGAGAACATGAGCCAGGCGCCCTATGTACTGCCCAAGGCACGCACCGGCCTGCGCATGGGCCATGTCCCCTTGCAGGACAGCATGATCCTCGACGGCCTCTGGGACGCCTTCAACGACTACCACATGGGCATCACCGCCGAGAATCTGGCGGAGCGGCACGGCATCTCCCGCGAGGCCCAGGACGCCTTTGCAGCCGCGTCGCAACAGAAGGCCCTCGCCGCGATCGAGGCCGGCCGCTTCGACGCCGAAATCACCCCCGTGCCGCTCCCGCAGAAAACGGGCGAGCCCGTCCTTTTTGTGCGCGACGAACAACCGCGCACCGGCACCACTACCGAGTCGCTGGCCAGGCTCAAGCCCGCGTTCAGGAAGGACGGCAGCGTCACCGCCGGCAACGCCTCCAGCCTCAACGACGGCGCCGCCGCGGTGTTGCTGATGAGCGCCAGCAAGGCGGCATCGCTCGGCCTGCCCGTCCTGGCCCGCATTGCCGCCTACGCCAGCGCCGGGGTCGACCCGGCCATCATGGGCTATGCCCCCGTCCCGGCCACCCGCCGCTGCCTGGAAAAGGCCGGCTGGCAACTGACCGATCTGGATCTGATCGAGGCCAACGAAGCCTTTGCCGCCCAGGCATTGTGTGTCGGCCAGGCTCTGGGCTGGGATGCCGAAAAGGTCAACGTCAACGGCGGCGCCATTGCCCTGGGCCACCCCATCGGCGCTTCCGGGTGCCGCGTGCTGGTGACCCTGCTGCATGAAATGATTCGCCGCAATGCCTACAAGGGCCTGGCCACGCTGTGCATCGGCGGCGGTCAGGGTGTGGCCTTGGCCATCGAACGCTGATTTCCTCGCAAGGAGACCCGAATTGCCCGGCCTGATCGCCGGGCCGCGGCATACCCTCGCCGCACCCCAGGGCGTTACCGCGCCCGAAAAAACAGCCCGACAAACATAAAAAGAGGCGTCAATCCATGTTCAACACCCTAACCCGCATGAGCGTGGGTCTGGTACAACGCTACCTGCCCTCGGCCTTCGTCTTCTCCGCCCTGCTCACCTTCGCCGTGCTGATCGCTGGTATGCTCTCCACCGGCCAATCCCTGCCGCGCATGGTGCAGCACTGGGGCGGCGGCTTCTGGACCCTGCTCGGCTTTGCCATGCAAATGGCGCTGATCTTCGTCACCGGCCACGCCCTGGCCAGCGCGCCCATCGTCAACCGCCAACTGGACCGTCTGGCCGGCATGGCACGTACTCCCGGACAGGCCATCGTCATGGTCACCCTGGTGGCACTGGTCGGCTGCTGGGTCAACTGGGGCTTCGGCCTGGTGATCGGCGCGGTCTTCGCCCGTGCCCTGGCCCGTCAGGTGCAGGGGGTCGACTACCCGCTGCTGGTGGCCTCGGCCTACTCCGGCTTCCTGGTCTGGCACGGCGGCCTGGCCGGCTCCATCCCGCTCTCGATGGCCTCCGGTGGCCCTGACCTGGCGCGCATGACCGCCGGTGTCCTTACCGAGCCGGTGAGCATCGTCGAATCGCTGTTCAGCTCGCTGAACCTCACCATCGTCGTCCTGCTGGTAATCGGTCTGCCACTGCTCAACCGCGCCATGCACCCGCGCCAGAACGCGAAGGTGGCCGACCCCGCCAAACTGGTGGAAGCCCGCGCTGCCGAGCCGACCCGGGAAACCCCGGCGCAACGCCTGGATGACAGCCGCATCCTGGGGCTGGCCCTGGTTGCGATGGCGGGGATCTATCTGTTCAACCACTTCAGCAGCAAGGGCTTCGTGCTCGGCCTGGACGTGGTGATCGCCATTTTCCTGTTCTGCGGCCTGCTGCTGCACGGAAGCCCCGAACGCTACATGCGCGCCGTGGACGAGAGCGTGCGCGGCATCGGCGGCATTGTCCTGCTGTTCCCCTTCTATGCCGGCATCATGGGCATGATGATGGGCGCCAACGCCGAGGGCATCTCGCTGGGTCGCCAGATCACCGAGGCATTCATTTCCTGGTCGTCGGCAGACACCCTTCCGCTGCTGAGCTTCCTCAGCGCCGGCGTGGTCAACGTGTTCGTCCCCTCCGGCGGCGGCCAGTGGGCGGTGCAGGGTCCGATCATGCTGCCGGCCGCGGAGGCCCTGGGTGTCTCGCCCGTCGTCACCGCCATGGCCATTGCCTGGGGTGATGCCTGGACCAACATGATCCAGCCCTTCTGGGCACTGCCGCTGCTCGGCATCGTCGGCCTGGGCGCCCGCGACATCATGGGTTACTGCCTGATCATGCTCCTGTACTCGGGCGTGGTGATCTGCGGCGCGTTCTACTTCCTGACCTGATCGCACAACCGGAATCGGCCGGGCTTGCCCCGGCCGACGCCGGTTCGCCACGCTCTCCCGGTTCCGCCGCTAGGCATAGCCCCTGCAGTTGCGCACCGAGACAGGCGCGCGCAGGACCAAACCCCGTCAACGCCCCAAGCCTCCCGCCTTCGGAGCCGCAACGGCCCCTGGGCTCTCGCCAATACCGAGCA
>Ga0079223_10003266_pt1 | contig 10182 bp, 11 predicted proteins | sample Stecom2011_FD_75072 | JGI IMG/M metagenome (GOLD analysis project Ga0079223, IMG submission 75072) | Agricultural soil microbial communities from Utah to study Nitrogen management - Steer compost 2011 | ecosystem: Environmental > Terrestrial > Soil > Agricultural land | place: USA: Utah...
CCGTAATCGCGGTCCGAGAAGAATTCGCGCACGACCGGATGCGCGTGGCGCTTGGCGACCTCGTATGTCTTGGACGCACCCATGCAGAACAGGATCAAATCGGGCGCACTCGCCGCCAGTGTCTCGATCAGGTGGCGCGACAAATCCTCATTCGCCGCCGCCTCCATATAAAGCGCACCATGTGGTTTGACATGCTGAAGCGCGATATCGTGGCGGCGGCCAAATTCGCGCACGGCACCGACCTGATAGAGAATGTCATTCACCAATTCGTCACCCGCCGCATCAATCCGGCGACGGCCAAATCCTTGCAGATCATTGTAAGCGGGATGCGCGCCAAGGGCGACGCCATGCGCCTTCGCCAGCGCCGCAACGCGGTTCATCGTATTGGGATCACCCGCGTGAAATCCGCACGCGACATTGGCAGAGCTGATATACTCGATCAGCGTCTCGTCAGGCGCATCGCCATAGCTCCAATGGGCCTGTGCTACCCGGGGCGGGATCGACACGGCGGCGATTTGCCGCCGATAAAGGGTTGCGCGGCGCTTTGGCATCCCAGGCTTCGACTTCTAATGCCTCGGCTTAAACTAACCTTGCTGGTCGGCAGCTACGCCCAGGCCTACTACCTGGGAAAGAAGCGCTTTCCGACGCTGACCGAAACGGTGCAAAACTGGCAGGCCTATGAACCTGAGTTCATTCCGCTGCCACATCCCAGTTGGCGCAACACCGCTTGGCTCAAGCGGAACCCCTGGTTCGCTGCAGATCTCTTGCCCCTTCTTCGGGCCAGGGTGTCGAGCCTGCTATAATCTTCTCTCCGCTAACCAAGGCTGAAGGATAGCTGCATGAAGCGTGGACGCTTTAACGGAAGAGCAACGGCATTTGCTGTTGCCGTCTCTGTTCTGGGCCTGGCGGCGTTCCACCCAGTAGCCGGTGCGGCTGCAGAGCCTACTCTGGTCGCGCTTCTGGAATTTGGGTTCCTGGACACCTCTCATGAGCCAGAAGATCAGACAGCCGAACATGAGGCACGTCTACAGCTCGTCTACCAGGAGCTGCAGCAGGGCTTGAAGGAGAGCAACGACTTCGTGTTCGTGCCTCTGGACCCCGATTGTGCGCCGGAAGACTCTGATTGCATCATCGAGGCGGCCAGCGACGCTGGCGCTGACCTGGTTCTCGCAGGTGCTATCCACAAGGGCAGCTCCATGCTCATAGAAATGTGGGCAGGCGGCTTCGAGACAGGAGCTGGCGAGAGGGTGTTCTTCCGGCAGCTATCGCTGCGGGGCGATAACGACGAAGCATGGTTGCGCGGCGCTCGAACGATCGTTCAGGAACTTCAGACTGAACTGTCCAACAGCGAATAGATTGGCGCTTCAGTCGCTGAACGGCCTTAAGCCATCGAGATGCGCGAGGATGCCCGCGGCGGCCGCGCGGCCGGTGGCAAAGCAGGCTTGCAGGAGATAACCTCCGGTCGGAGCTTCCCAATCCAGCATCTCGCCTGCGACGAAGACCCCCGGCAGTCGCCGCAGCATGAAGTTCTTATCGACTTCCGGCCAGGCGATGCCGCCCGCGCTAGAGATGGCTCGATCCAAAGTTTGGGGAGCTCGCAGAACGACAGGAACCTTCTTTATCGCCAGAGCGAGGCTCGCAGGGGATCGTTCCCAAGAAGAACCTTCTCGCAGCAGGTTGGCGGAAACCGGCGAGAGGCCCGCACCTTTACGCAGCAGGTTTGCTGTGGAAGCCGAACCAGAAACACGCGCAAGCTTCTGCTCAAGAGCTGCGACAGATAGATCAGGTCTTAGATCGAGCAGAAGGCGCGCCTCACCACCTTCTTCAATATGGTTTCGGATGTCTCTCGACAGCGCGTAGATGGCAGAGCCTTCAAGACCATAGGCAGTTACGATCGCCTCGCCTGTAACCTTGCGTCCCGCAAAGGTGAAGGCGGTGTTCTTCAAGGGACTCCCGGCAAAGCGCTGGCTGAACCCTTCGCTCCAGTCGACGGAAAAGCCGCAGTTAGCCGGGCGGAACCCTCGTACAGTAACCCCGCGTGCGGCCAGCATGGCAGCCCATGCCCCATCCGCGCCGAGCCGGGGCCAGCTTGCGCCTCCAAGCGCCAGCAGCGTTGCATCTACGTTGATCTCCTCTGTGCCTTGGGGGCTTTTGACCAGGAGGCCGCCGTTTGCGTCCCAACCGCACCAACAGCTCCGCAGCCGCAGCTCCACCCCCAGATCACGCAAGCGTGCAAGCCACGCACGCAGCAGCGGAGAAGCCTTCATCGCGCGCGGAAACACTCTCCCACTCGACCCGATGAAGGTCTCTTGCCCCAGCCCTTCTGCCCAAGCACGTAGCGCCGGCGGCGGGAAAGCGCGCAGAGCCGGCTCAAGATTTTGTCGGGCAGCACCATAGCGCTCGAGAAAAGGCTCTAGAGGCTCACTGTGGGTAAGGTTAAGGCCACCTCGCCCCGCCATGAGCAGGCGCCGGCCGGCCGATGGCATCCTCTCATGTAGGGACACGGCCACTCCAGCCGCGGCCAAGAATTCCGCCGCCATGAGACCGGCTGGGCCAGCCCCAATGATGGCGACCCGCCGCGCTTGCAAAACCTTATCGCTCATACAGTGCTATTCGAGCGAATTGGGTCGCACCCGAAGCGCGAGTTCATCGATGACACGCTGCGCTTCGTAGAGCGCCCCCAGAACGACGGGCGGCCTTCCCATATGCATCTGCACCAGCGCCGTCGTTTGATAGCGGGTCTGCTGGCCGCTCGGGCCGCCGCCGAAGGTCATTCCCAGCCCGGTGCCATAATGGGATCCGCCGCCGTAATAGCCGCCCCAGTACGGCCGCCAGGCCCATCCAGGCCCCCAGGCAGATCCCCAGTTCTCATAGTAGCGCACGGTATCCGAATCAGTTTGACGGTCGAGAAGGAGAAAATGATCGTAGCCTTCCATCAGCGTCAATTCGGCGGCGCGGAAAAGCAGATAATCTTCGATGCGGTCCCTAGTCGTGAGGGAATTGCCCGTCACGGTTATCCGATAGCTATCCTCAGAGACCTTGGTCTCGCTGTAGCCAAAACCACCGGGGCGCTCAGCCGGCTGATAAGGTGTCGGCCCCGTTCCGGCACAGGCACCTAGCAGAAGCAACGAGAAGATGAGCAGCAGCTTGACCGGCGAGAACATGCTTTCGTGCCCATTACTGGTTGGTGCCATAGAAATCGGCAGAGACAGGCTCAGGTTCCTCATCGGGCAAAAGGCTGGCTCTTCTATCTATTCCTTAACCTTCCAGCACTCTGCGCACTGCCATCACGAATTGGTCCACTTCCTCTTCAGTGGTGGACCACGCCGTGACGAGGCGCGACGCGCCGTCGATCATTTCGGGATAGAAAAGAAATCCCTCCTCGTTCAAGCGATGCGCGACGCCGGCGGGAAAGCGGGGAAAAAGCTGATTACTTTCTACCGGAAAAAGCAGCTCCACCCCCTGCACGCCCCCTATCCCAGCCGCCAGCCTTTTGGCCATGGCATTTGCATGAGCCGCACGCCGCAGCCAGGCACCTTCCGCCAGATAGCCTTCGAACTGTGCAGTCAGGAGCCGCATCTTGGAGAAAAGGTGCCCGCCGCGCTTACGTTGACGTGCCGCATTCTCGGCCAACTCGGCTTTGAAGTAGATGATAGCTTCGGCTCCGAGGCAACCGTTCTTGGTGCCGCCGAAGGAAAGCACATCCACGCCGGCCTTCCAGGTCATCTCCGCAGCAGAACAGCCCGCAGCCGCAACCGCATTTGCAAAGCGGGCGCCGTCCATGTGCACCTTCAGCCCCGCCTCGGCGGCGATCCGAGCAAGTGCCGCGACCTCCTCCGGTCGGTAGATCGTCCCCGCTTCGGTCGCCTGTGTCAGCGAGAGCGCCGACGGTTGTACATGATGAACCGAGTCACTGCGATCTATCGCCTTGCATAGAACCTCGGGAGCCAGCTTGCCGTTCGTCCCGGGCAGAGGCACGAGCTTGGCACCACCGGTGTAGAATTCTGGCGCGGCGCATTCTGACGTCTGGATATGCGCCTGTTCGTGACAATAAATCGCTCCCCAAGGGGGCGTCAGGCTCGCCAGAGCGAGAGCGTTGGCGGCCGTGCCTGTCCCCACGAGTAAGGCGCGCACCTCGGTTTCAAACAACTCGCTTAGCTGTGCTTCGATGTTCGCCGTGTAGGGATCATTGCCATAAGGCATGCGAGGCGCCGTTTTGTTGGCGTCGATCACAGCTTGGAGAACTTCGGGGCTGGCACTGGTAACGTTATCAGATGCAAAATTGATCATGAGAATCTGTTTGCCTATTCGGTCGGAAGAAGAATACGGCCCCGGAGAGCGCCGCGCATGCTGTCGAAAACCAGGATCTGGCGGCAGCTCTCGTCATCACCCTCGATCCGGATCACCACAAGGCCCCGGTCCCCAGCGCCGGTTTCCGCGATCCTGCAGCTCTCTGCCAAGGGAACGCTTACCTCGCCAAAGGCCTCGCGGCTGCTAAGATTGTCTGCTTGACGGCGCATGCCATATACCACCAGCCCCATTCCGACGATGATCAGTATGCCCATCCCGATCACCAGGGCTTTAAGCGCGCCTACCATCCCTTATTCCTTTGATTGAAATGTCCTCGCCGCCGCCTCATCCAACTTACATCGACGCATCATCCGCCGGACGCTACAGTTTCACCGTTGAGGAAGAGGAGGCTGGGCTGCGACTGGATCGCTTCCTGGCTTCTCGCCTTGGGGGCATGTCTCGCAGCCGGATCAAGCAACTCATCGAACAGGGAGCGGTCAGTAGCGGCGCGGCGACGATAGTCGAGGCCTCTACAAGGGTCAAATCCGAACAAAGTTTTGCCATAGAGATTCCGGAAGTTGAGCCAACGCCACTAGCGGCCCAACCGCTAGGCCTGAACATTCTCTATGAGGATCGCCACCTGATCGTGATCGATAAGCCCGCCGGTGTTGTCGTCCACCCGGCCCCCGGTAATCCGGATCGCACGCTGGTAAACGCCCTGATTGCCCACTGCGGCAATGAGCTGGCGACTGTGGGTGCTGAGGGAAGAGCGAGCATCGTACATCGGCTGGACAAGGACACCAGCGGGGTGATGGTCGCGGCCAAGGACGAGGCGGCCCTTCAGTCTCTAAGCGAGCAGTTTTCCGCCCGCAGCGTCGAACGCAGTTACCTGGCGTTGGTCTGGGGCGAACTGCGCCCACGAGAAGGTGAGATCCGCGGCAATATCGGCCGCAGTCCGCGCAATCGTAAGAAAATGGCCGTACTCAGCCGGGGCGGGAAGGAAGCGGTCACGCGCTACCGCACACTCGCGGTCTATGGCGAGGGAACTATTAGCCTGCTCGAGTGTCGTCTCCTTACCGGGCGCACGCATCAGATCCGAGTGCATCTTACCCATGCAGGGCACCCGCTTCTTGGGGACCCTCTCTATGGCAGAGGCATTCCTCGAAGTGGGCGGCAGCTTCCGGAGGCTATTTTAGAGGCGATCAAGACCCTGGGGCGCCAAGCTCTTCACGCTCAAACGCTAGGATTTCTCCATCCGCAGGATGGCTCGAAACTTCGGTTTGAAACCACACTTCCTACGGACCTTCGGAACTTGACCAGACTTCTAGAATTGCTCTAATATGAGGCAAATCGGACGGCATTGGTATGGATTGATGCGCACCCAGGGGGGTGCGGCTGTGCGCGTCTGTCAATGAGGGGTGATGGAATATGAGCACTGCTACGACAGCGTCCCCTAGGCTTCCGGTACTGACGCCGGAGAGCAACCTGACGCGTTATCTTCAGGAAATCCGCAAATTCCCCATGTTGGAAGCGGATCAGGAATACATGCTGGCAAAGCGTTGGCGCGAACACGAGGATCTGGACGCAGCCCATCAGCTTGTCACCAGCCATCTGCGGCTCGTGGCCAAGATCGCCATGGGCTATCGTGGCTACGGCCTGCCGCTCGCGGAGCTGATCAGTGAGGGCAACGTGGGCATGATGCAGGCGGTCAAGCGGTTCGACCCTGAAAAGGGGTTCCGCCTCGCCACCTATGCCATGTGGTGGATCCGCGCAGCGATTCAGGAATACATCCTGCACTCCTGGTCGCTTGTGAAAATGGGCACGACGGCGGCTCAGAAGAAGCTTTTCTTCAACCTGCGCAAGCTGAAGGGGCAAATGCAGGCGATTGATGAAGGAGACCTCGATCCGGAACAGGTCACCTATATCGCCGAGCAGCTGAACGTCCCCGAAGCTGACGTTGTCAGCATGAACCGGCGCCTGGCCGGCCCGGACCATTCTCTTAATGCTCCCCTTCGAATCGACGGGGAAGGCGAATGGCAGGACTGGTTGGCAGATGACAACGATACGCAGGAGGCGATCTATGCGGAAGAAGAGGAACTGACCAAGCGCCGCGCGCTGCTGGTGCGGGCCATGGACAACCTCAACGACCGTGAGAAGCACATCCTGACCGAGCGGCGCCTGAAGGAAGAGCCCACGACGCTTGAGGAGCTGAGCCAACAGTATGGTATCAGCCGAGAGCGGGTTCGTCAGATCGAGGTGCGGGCTTTTGAAAAGCTCCAGAAGGCCATCCGTAACGCGGCCATCGAGGAGCGTCTTGCCGCAGCTTGACCAAGCTCGGTTCTGAACCTCAGATTCAAGAAAATAAAAGGGGCGGCCAACTGGCCGCCCCTTTTTGCTTCGTTCGCGTAGCGATCGAAGAGAACTGCAATTAACGCTTGGAGAACTGGAAGCTGCGGCGGGCCTTGGCGCGTCCGTACTTCTTGCGCTCCACTGCCCGGCTGTCCCGGGTAAGGAAGCCAACCTGCTTCAGCACGGGACGAAGTTCTGGCTCAAAGAAGGTCAGCGCCCGAGAGATGCCGTGGCGCACGGCACCCGCCTGGCCAGAGAGACCTCCTCCAGAAACGGTGCAGAAGACGTCGAACTGCCCATCCCGACTGCAGACGAGGAAAGGCTGAGCGATCAGCATCTGCAACACGGGACGCGCAAAATAAACATCGGCAGGCTTGCCATTCACGGTGATCTGCCCGGTGCCCGGCTTGATCCAAACTCGGGCAATGGACTCCTTACGGCGGCCCGTGGCATAGGAACGACCATGCTCATCGCGCTTCGGCTGCGCGGTGGCTGCGCTCGTTTCTGCGGCCCCAGCATCACCGAGCTGGTCCAGGGAAGTTAGGGTCTGTTCGGCCATGTTCAGGCCCTCTTGTTCTTCGGATTCATGGCGGCGATATCGAGCACCTCTGGCTGCTGGGCCTCATGGGGATGCTCCGAACCGGCGTAAACACGCAGCTTCTTCAACTGCGCACGTCCCAGCGGCCCGGAAGGGATCATCCGCTCAACTGCCTTGATGATGGCACGCTCCGGATGACGCCCGCCCAGGATCTGCTCCATGGTGCGGTCCTTGATGCCGCCGGCATAGCCGGTGTGCCAGTAGAAGCGCTTCTGCTGCATCTTCCGGCCGGTGAGCTTCACCTTTTCGGCGTTGATGACGATCACGTGATCGCCGGTATCGACATGCGGCGTGTAGATGGGCTTGTGCTTACCGCGCAGCACATTAGCGACCCGACTGGCGAGACGGCCCAGAACCACGCCTTCGGCGTCGATCACGAACCACTTTCTCTCGACGTCAGCCGGCTTAGCAGAATAGGTCTTCATTTCTTGCCTTTGCTGCTCGACGGGTGTTGGTCGATGGTCTGTAACGCCTGTCGGATGCTAAAATCCGACTGGCGAGGTCGAAGGCTTTTACGCCTCAGCTTGCAGCCTGTCAACGCCAGAAAATGTTGCCAAATCAACCATCTTAGGCATGCGGTATTCTGATACCGCCTCTGCGCAGGGGTCGCATTGATGATCGAAAACCTAAGCGCCATCACGCTTTTCACCCATGACATGGCAAGAGCCGTCGACTTCTACAGGAAGCTGGGATTTCAGATCAGCTATGGGGGCGAACAGGCTGACTTCACCAGCTTCCATGCAGGGCCCAGCTTTCTCAATCTGATGCGCGTGTCCCTTGACCAGCCACTCGGATGGTGGGGACGCGCCATCTTCTACGTTACGGATGTCGATGCCACCCACGCGCAGGCCTTGGCTGCCGGCTTGCAGCCATCCTTCGCCCCACAGGATGCCCCGTGGGGCGAGCGTTACTTCCACATTTTCGATCCCGATGGGCACGAGATCAGCTTCGCCCGGCCTTTGCAGCAGAGGCCTCCAGAGGATGCGGCCCCGGCTTGAGGAACGGTCAATCTGCTGCTTGCGCCTCAACCGGCAAAGGGATCGGCCATCAGAATGGTGTCTTCTCGGTCGGGACTGGTCGACAGAAGGGTGACTGGCGCGCCCACCAACTCCTCGATGTGGCGAACGTACTTTACTGCAGTGGCCGGCAATTCTGCCCAACTCCGAGCACCGTAGGTGCTCTCGCTCCAGCCCTCGAGGGTTTCATAAACAGGTTGCGCCTTGGCTTGCAGTGAAGGCGTGGCCGGCAGGTAGTCGTAGCGGGTTCCATCAATCTCGTAGCCGACGCAGATCTTTAGCTCTTCTAGACCATCCAGGACATCCAGCTTGGTCAGCGCAATGCCACTGATCCCCCCCGTACGGATGGCCTGGCGCACCAGCACGGCGTCAAACCAGCCGCACCGGCGGCGACGGCCCGTCACCGTGCCGAACTCGCGCCCCCGCTCGCCCAGACGCTGGCCAATCTCGTCATGCAGCTCTGTCGGAAAGGGGCCGGAGCCAACGCGGGTTGTATAGGCTTTGGTGATTCCAAGCACGCGATCAAGGGTATGGGGCCCCGTGCCTGAGCCTGCGGCCGCTTGTCCTGCCACCGTGTTGGAGGAAGTTACGTAAGGGTAGGTGCCGTGATCCACGTCGAGCAGCGCTCCCTGAGCTCCTTCGAAAAGAATACGCTCACCCGCGTGCCGCGCCTCGTCGAGGCGCTGCCATACCTGCCCCACGAAAGGCAAAACCTTCGGCGCGACGGCTAGCAGTTGCTCCAGAAGGTCCGACTTGACGATCTCCTCCTCGCCCAGCCCGCGCAACAGAGCATTGTGGTGCACCAAAAGAACATCCAGCCGGTCGGACAGCAGGCCGACATCGGCGAGATCACAGACACGCACCGCCCGGCGCCCGACCTTGTCTTCATAGGCCGGACCGATGCCCCGGCCAGTGGTTCCGATAGCCTTGGACCCCTGAGCGGCTTCGCGTGCCCTGTCCAAGCGGCCGTGAGGCGGCAGGATCAGGGTGGCGTTCTCGGCGATCATCAGCGTTTCCGGTGTGATGGTGACGCCTTGCTGACGGATCCGCTCGATCTCTTCCACAAGCGCCCATGGATCGATCACCACGCCGTTCCCGATGATCGAAAGCTTGTTCGGCCGCACGACGCCGGATGGCAGCAGCGACAGCTTGTAGGTCACCCCATCGACGACCAACGTATGCCCCGCATTGTGCCCGCCTTGGAAACGGACAACGACGTCAGCGCGTTCGGAGAGCCAGTCGACGATCTTGCCCTTGCCCTCATCTCCCCACTGGGAGCCCACGACCACAACGTTTGCCATCGCTTACATATTCTCCAACTTAGAGGCTTCTCCATCCTGAAGCAGATGGCTGCAGTTCAGGCGACGTGCTTCCTCTACGGCGTTCTGTTCCGGTTCGAGACCGGCCAAGGTGATCCAGCCCGAAGCGCGGAGTGCACGCCCCAATTCCGGATCGCTTCCAAAAGGTAGATAACAGCGGTTTCCGCGGCGTGCCGCCGGCAGTGCGCGCAGTACCGTATCCATGAAGAGGGTAAAGCCTGCGGCCGGTTCTTCGTGTCCATCGCCGGCAACCGCCGCATAGCGGCCACCCCTGCCCAACTCTCCACGCACTCCCCTCGCAAACAGCGTGAAGGACAGGCCGGTTTGATATTCGTAGCCACGATGTTCGACCGGATCCACCGTTAGGCGGAGCTCAGGCGCCTCCCGTCGCAGTTGCTCTACAACCTCAGCAAGCTCATCGATCAAGAGCTGCGCTTCCGCGGGAAGAGAGAGCTTCTCCAGCATCGGCAGCGCGCGGTCGACAAGGCCCGCAGCTCGAAGCAACGCGTCAAACAGCAGTGCCTGATCGCCGGCAGCTTGCTTCACCGCCGCCGCATCTTTCCGATCAAGCGCCGCACGGAGAGGTCGACGCGCGCTTTCCGGTATCTGC
>Ga0079223_10003267_pt1 | contig 10181 bp, 7 predicted proteins | sample Stecom2011_FD_75072 | JGI IMG/M metagenome (GOLD analysis project Ga0079223, IMG submission 75072) | Agricultural soil microbial communities from Utah to study Nitrogen management - Steer compost 2011 | ecosystem: Environmental > Terrestrial > Soil > Agricultural land | place: USA: Utah...
ACCAATCTATGGACCTGATAGAGCAGGAGATATCAAGCATAGTAATGCTGACGTATCTAAAGCAGTTAAAAATTTAGGTTATGAACCAAAATATAACTTTAAGGAAGGTATTAGGCTTGCTATAGGTTGGTATAAGGAGAATTTGAATGGCTAAGAACATTGTTATATACTATGGTGATTTAATATATAGTTTTAATGGCAAATATTATTGTAAACCTGGTTTAGGACGTTTTATTGATGAAATGTCTACTAAGTATAAAAAAATTTTTTATACAACAACGATTGAAGAATCATCTTTTGAAAATATAAGTAATTACTATCAAATTAAAGCTAACAATATTTTATATCAAAATGTTCCTAATAATAACTCATTTCTAGCTTCGGTTAAGAACAGATCAAAAATTAATAAAACTTTAAAAAAACATATGAAGGAATGGAAAGAAGCCATTCTATACTTAAGGTGGCCAACTCCCAACGTTTATAACGTTTACAAATTAGCTCATAGGAATAAAATGAGAGTTTTTCTGCATGTTGTAGGGGATCCTTATACAATTGTAAAAGGAACAACCAAATATAAAGGAATAAAAAGAATTTTTGCTTTGATATATTCTAAACTTGAAGAGAATAAAATTAAAAAAATAATGAAGAGTACACCGACAATTATAAACGGTAATGCTCAGAGAAGACTTTATACAAAAAAGACTAATGTATTGGAACTTATATCTGCAACATTAAATAAAGAAGAGATAGTACTAGAAAGAACTTATAATAAAACGAATAAAAAGATTTTATATGTTGGTGTGTTAAAAGAAGAGAAAGGTGTAGACATATTATTAGATGTTTATAAGACGTTACTTACGAAATATGAAAAAATTGAATTAAATATAGTGGGTGATGGGCCAGAGAAAAAGTTCTTAGAAAACAAAGCGAAAGAATTATCTATTAGCGATAAAGTATATTTTCATGGTTATGTACCTTTGGGTTATGAACTTAAAAAGTTATATCTAGAAAGTGATTTATTTGTATTACCATCAAGATCAGAAGGTACACCTAGAGTTCTTATAGAAGCGATGTCTTTTGGTTTACCAATAGTTGCTTCTAATGTTGGAGGAGTTCCTTTCACTATTAAACATGGCTATAATGGGCTATTATCAAATGACAAAGCGGATTTTATTGAAAACATTTTATTGTTAATAAAAGATTCTGCTATAAGAAGAACAATAGTTAGTAATGGATATAAAACAAGCACAAACAATACAATTGAGAGTTTTGTAAATAAAATTTATACTTTCATAAATAATAACGGTGAATAAAATGATTGAATTTAAAAAAGAAACCAAATTAGATAAACTTTTCTTGCTTATGATAGCGTTTAGCGTTCCAATTCCTCAATTGAGGTTATCGCTTTCAAGTTTTGAGGTTCCAATTTATTTAGTTTTGATTGTAACTTATTTTTTATTTAATATTAAAAATATAAAACAATCTAAAATACCTCTCAATGTTTTAATAATTATTTTTTATTTTACTTTGAGTATGTTACTGACGTCTTTGATAAATATTAATAATTTTGGAATCAACATGAACTTAATTATTAAGTATATTATAAATTTTATGTTCATGTTAATGATTTTTGTTGTTAATTTTAGCAACAATCAACTTTTAATAATTTTAAAAGGTAGTCTGTTTAGTTTTCTTGTTTACATGTTGCTGACGATTTATTTATATATTATTGTAAATAACAAAGATTTTATAGGTGTAGATTTTACTAATTATACAACTATTGGAAGAAATAGTTTGTCGATAATTTTAGGCGTTTTTTTAATAGCTTCAATGATAATACTGGAAAACAATATAATAAAAACACTTATGCTTATTGTTTTTGGTGTTTCAAGTTTTCTATTACAATCTAGAGGATTAATTATATCTCTTTTCTTTGTGGTTTTAGTTTATATGATTTTACATATGAGAAAAAGTAGAATAAAAAGTTTTTTTAAAAGTTTCTCTTTAATTATTATAGTATCATTGATTGGTATATTTATAATGAAAAAGTATATAAATTTAGATATTATCTTTGATAGGATAAAAACAATAAACATATTTAATCCGACTAATGATGATATTAGTTCAAATCTTTCCAGAAAATTATTGTTTAAAAAGGGAATCGAAATAATATCAAACAATTTTATTTTTGGTGTTGGCTTAGGTAATTTTGGTAACTATACATCTACAAGTGTAAGTACATTGCACATTGCACATAATGATTATATAGGAATCTTTTCAGAAATGGGGATTTTTGGCGCAATACTTATTGTAGTTTTATTTTTCTCTATTTTTCCAAAGATTATAAAAAATATTACGTCAAAAGGATATTCAAACAAGATTTTACTATTTTTATCAATGGTAAATTTGTATTTTATAATTTATATGTTTTTTATTGACTTAATTAATACTCCTTTTTATTGGTTCTTTTTAACGTTATTTATAATTGAAGACAATAGAAACCATCAAAAGAAAAGTATAACAAATGATTTGGATTTTGATAGTTTTAGGAATGTTCAAATAAAGAATATTTGAATTAATAAAATACAATAACTTAAAAAGAGGAAGATAAAATGAAAAACAAATTAAAAAACATGATGAAGTCGGATAATATATTTATTAAAACAATCACTAATATCGGATATAAATGGTTTATGAGAAGCAAGTTAGTGTTCTTCATAAGATATCGTCCTTTAATGAATGACAAAAAATATATTAGACGGACTTTTAAGAAACGTCTAAATTATGATTTAAACTTAGATAATCCGTCAACATTTAATGAAAAAATTAACTGGTTAAAAATTTACGGATATAGGGATAAGTATTCTGATTATGTAGACAAGTATAAGATAAAACTGATAACAGATAAAATATTAGGATCTAATTATTACTTACCGTTAATAGGAAAATGGGATAATGCTAAAGAGATTGATTTTGGGAAAATGCCAAGTCAATTTGTTTTAAAAACCAATAATGCTGGTGGCATCATTGTATGTTATGACAAAAATGAGTTTAACACAAAAAAGGCTATTAAAGAGTTAAATAAACTTTTAAAAGTTGATTTTTCTGCAAAAAGTAGAGAAAGAATATATAGTAAAGTAGAAAAGAAAATTATTGCTGAACCGTTTATTGGAGATTTTTTAACGGAATATAAAAATTACTGTTTTAATGGGAAAGTGTTATATACTTTTGTTTGGAAAAATATTCCTGATTCTGAGGGAAGAAAACCGAAAACAATTTTTTGTGGAGCATATGACAGAGAGTGGAACAGACAAGATTTAGAGTTAGACTGGGTAACAGATTATACAATTGCAGAAAAACCAAATAAACACTCAGAAATGTTATTCGCTGCGGAGAAAATGAGCGAAAATATACCTTTTGTAAGATTCGATTGTTTTATTAAAAATAATCAAGTTATTATAGGAGAAATGACTTTTTATCCTTGGGGTGGATTTTTAAGGTTTAAATCTAAAAAATGGGATTTAAAATTCGGAGAACAATTATTTCTAAATCGTAAATCAAAGATTAAGGAGACTAACTAATGAGAACTAAAAAAGCAGTATTTAATAACTTGTCAGCAGCATCTTTACAAATGATTAATCTTATATTTGGATTGATAATACCTAGATTAATGATACAAACTTATGGTTCTGAATTAAATGGGTTGCTTTCATCATCAAAACAAATGGTTTCTTACTTAAGATATTTAGAGATGGGAATTACTACAGCATTAATATATACATTATATTCTCCTCTGGCAAAGAGTGATTTTGAGGAAATAAACCCGTTAGTTACAAGAAGTAAAAATGAATACGATAAAATTAGTTTTTGGTATACTATTGCTGTTGTTATATTATCCATAGTATATCCGATAATGTTAAAAGAAGATATTGGTTATGGAACAGTTTTTATAATAGTTCTTTTTGTTGGATTATACGGTGCATTAGACTTTTTAACTTTAGCTAAACATAGAGTTTTGTTAATGGCAGACCAACGATATTATGTTATTACACTTTCTACTATATTCACAATTATTTTTCAGAATATAACATTAATTGGGCTTATCTATTTTGAACAATCAATTATTTTAATTGCTTTTGCACCAATAATTTTTTTACCACTTAGAAGTTGGTTTTTAAACTATTATATTAAGAAACATTATAGCTTAATTGATTATAAAGTCGAACCTTCAAAAATAAAGTTGGAATCAAGGAAAGATGCTTTTATTAGTGGGTTGGCAAACACATTAAGTGTTTCTCTTCCAATAGTTATTGTTTCTTTAGTTGTTTCTTTAGAAATGGCAAGCGTTTTTTCTGTATATAGTTTAGTTTTTTTAGGGATTTCAAATATTATAGGAATATTTACATCCGGAATGTCAGCGGCATTTGGTAATATGTTTGCAAAAAACCAAAAAAGCATTATAAAAAAAGGTAATAATTATTATGAGTTTTTAATTTACATATTGATAACGATATTATATGCTTCAACACTTGCTTTAATAATTCCATTTATAAATGTGTATATGGGTGATGTAGCAGACATTAATTACGTTTATCCATCCATCGGTATTCTATTTACTCTTTGGGGAGTGATTCACGGCACAGTTATACCAAATCAAACAATTATTAATGCTAGTGGAAAATGGAAACTATCAACTAAGACAAATATTATCCAAATAATAATATTAATAATTTTCACATTTGTACTTGGGTATTTTTGGGATGTTAACGGAATATTAATTGGAATGATTCTGTCATCCACCGTAAGAACTCTATCTTTAATGCATATATCTAACAAGAAAATCCTAGACATCGGCAGCAGTAAAAACATACTTAGAATTATAAGATCAATAATAATTATTTTCATTATTAACGTGCCATTATATTATAAGTTTTCTATGTCAAGCATAGATAGTTTTTCTAAATGGATAATATATGCTGTTATAATAACGTTTATTTCTTCAGTTGTTACTATTATTATTAATTTATTATTAGATTGGAAAACAGTGAAAGAACTTTTAAATAGATATATTAGAAAAAATAACAATGTAAAACTAAAGGAGGATATTGATTAAATGTTAATAAGTACAAATATTTTAATCCTTGGTTCGGAAAGTACTAGAGCAGCAATTTCTATACTTAGAGGGTTGAAAAACATAGAGAACAATATATATGTAGCAATTTCTAATTCAAACAAAAGTGATCGATTTGCTTTTAGAAAATATGCTAAAGATTATTTGTTTTATAACGATATGTCAGAAAAAGATTTTATAGATTCTCTTTTGAACTTTAGAAATGAAATAGGTGACTTTTATTTATTTTGTATTGGAGATCTTAAAACGGAATGGATTTTACTAAATAAAGAAACTCTTAACTCCAATGGCATTAATTTCGAGGCTCCAGGCTTACAAGAATTTAAAAAAATGCTTTTTAAACCTGATTATTTAAAAGTTTCAAGTAAATTTGGTCTAAAGATTCCTCAAGAATTAACTATTAAAGAGGCAATGAATCTTTTAGAAAATAAAAAAAGTATCGTTTTGAAAGCTGAAGATTCAAAAACATTAAAAAAATATAAAAAACCTTTAATTATAGAAGACATAAAATCAATTAACAAAATTGATTTAAATGAAAACAACTTTATTATTCAAGAATTTGTTGATGGACCTAGTGTTTATTACTCGGCATACTATAAAAAAGGTAGAAAGATAAGTTCTTTTGAACAAATTAATTTAGTCCAACAACCAGGTGGTGGTTCTGTTGTAAAAGCTGCACCATATAAGATAAGTGAAGAAGTAATAGAAAAAACAGATAACATGTTTAAAGAATTAAATTGGTCAGGGGTTATGATGGTAGAGTATAAAGTTCAGGAAGGAAAGTACTATTCTATTGAATGTAATCCGAGATATTGGGGTCCAAATCAACTTTTAATTGATAATGGAGTTAATTTTCCAAGATTAATGCTTGGGTTAAAAGAAGAAAATAGTAAAACTCTTAATACGGATGTTGGTTATAAATGGATTAATGGATACATATTAGGGTTTTTATATAAACTAAGTGGTGAAGGCAAGTTTCAAAAATACAATATCGATTTTGAAAACAAAATAAAGTATTTGGATTTATGGAAAAGAAAAGACACTATGTTTTATCATTTTTTTGAGGTAACATTCAATCTTTTTAATAAAATCAGAAGTATTTTCAGGAGAACAAAATAATGAAAAACCATTTTAAAAAATATACAATTGGCATAAGAGAAAAAAATGGTAGTTTTAAATATTTTAAACCACCATTTTATGAATTTTGGGCTGATCCTTTTATAGTAGAAGAAAATGGAAAAGTTTATTTGTTTTTTGAGGTTTTAAATTATTTCACTAATAAAGGTCACATTTCTTATGCTAAATATAATCCAATTAGCAAAAAAATATCAAAAGTTCAAATAATATTAAAAGAAAAACATCACTTGTCTTATCCACAAGTTTTTAAATACAAAAATACTTATTACCTTATTCCTGAAACAATGTTAACAAACACAGTAAGCTTATATGAGTTTTCTAAGTTTCCAACCAAAGTAGAGTTCAAAAAAAACTTGCTGGAAAATGTGCTTAATGTTGACTCGACATTGTTCATCAAAGATGGAGTTTTTTATCTATTTACAAATCCTAGATCTGACATGAGTCAAAAGCAAGCAGAAGAATTGGATATATATTATTCAAAAAGCTTACATGAAGAATTTACAAAAATTAAAAACACCTCAATTGAAAAAAATGATGTTGCAAATGCTAGAATGGCAGGGAATATATTAATTTTAAATGAAAAATTATTTAGAGTTTCTCAAAATTGTGAAAAAATTTATGGCGAACATATGAGTTTAAATGAAATTAATGTCATAAGTAAGGATGAATATGTTGAAGTTTTTAATGGTAAATTTGAATTAGGCATTAAAAATCCTCATCATACCTACAATTCGAGTGAAAATTTTGAGGTTATTGATGTAGTGAAATATACGTCATTAGTTTTTGTTTTGTTTACTTTATTCTACAGATTACCTATAATGACTGTTAAAAAAGTAATTAAAATAATTTTTAAAAGATAAATTAAAACATTATAAATAATTGAAAACAACTAAATTATATAAACTTGAAATTTTACTAAAATTATTGTAATATTTTAAATTTCTTTTGGGTGTAAAACACCATTAACATGTTTAGTTAGTTATAAACAGTGCAGTGATTATGTAAACCATACATAGGTGTCATACACACAAGTATGATATACCACACACATTAACCATAGATGGCTACGAGTATGTTACACAGTTTTCAATAGATTGCTACAGTTTGCTATAGTTTTATAGTAAAACAAATTTAAAAACCATACAATGTATGGTGCACTCACTTTGTGTTAGTGAAAATCATACAAATATTAACTACCAATAATACTGAGTTAGTTATAGGGCTATGAGGTTTAAGTAATACCTATTATTAAAATTATTTAAATAAATAGAAATATACCTGATAACAAACAATTTTGTTAGGTATATTTTTTTATATGATAAAAGAATGATATAATCAACATAAACAACAAACACAATCTAAATTATGAATGAGTTAATTAGAAAGGGTGATTATTATGGATAAATTTTTAAAATGTGACATGCATCTTCATTCAAGTTCTTGTTACAGTAGAAATTATAATGAAAGTTCATTTATAAAAACAATGAAAGATTCCGATTTAGATGTTTTTTCTATTACTGATCACAATGTTATTGATGTTGAGTTATACAAAAAGCTTTCAACAATGATTACAGACAAAGATATCATTGGTGGTGTTGAACTTAATATAGCAATTGACTGTGAAGAAATAGAAAAAAGAAAACTAACAGTTTCAAGCAATTATTTTCATGGTATTATCTGGTTTGATTTAATAGATTTGGATTTGTCTTGGCATTCGTTAAAATCATTAATTCAAGATAAATTAGGAATTGACACTGAAAATAAAACAATTAAAGAAATTTCTAAATTAACTGAAGGTAAATATTTTTATTTAAAAGATGTTCAAAAGTATTTTAAAGATTTTAATTATTATTTAATATTTCACGAAGGAAAGAGCGATAGAAATTTAAGCGATTATTTAAAGAATAATACAGTGGAAAATCAAAACTATAAACACGACTTATTTTATTATAATAATAAGTTTGCGATTGAAGGTGGAATGAAAACTAGACCAATTAGTCAATACTTCGAAGATAATCTTAATACAATAGTAAGTAGATTTTTCTTTTCAGATGCAGTCAGTTTATCTGATATTGGTGATAAATTTACATGGATTAATTTTGATGGAAATTTTGAATCATTAATTCTAGCTTTTTCAGATCCCAAAGTAAGAGTGTTCACATCCGATGAAATTGGAAATAATTACCCTCAAAATAATATAGATAAATATTTGGAATCAATAAAAATAGAATTCAAAAAAGATGATGGTCAATTATATATCGAAGAATTATTTTTTACACCATCATTTAATGGAATAATAGGATCTAGAGGTTCCGGAAAAACTCTTTTAGGCAATGTTTTAGGGAATGTTGACATTACGAATTATGATAAGTTTATAAATTCAGACACAATTAAATATAAGTTAGTTGGTGAAGGATATAAATCGAGTTCTCCAAATTCGAAATACCTTAAACAAAATAGTTTGTTAGAAGTTTTTAAAAATAATGAAGTAAAAGATATTGATTTTATTAAACCATTATTTGAAAAACAAGAAAATGATAAAAGACTATTAATAAACTCATTTATATATAAAATTAGTAAATTATTAAAAAATGAAAAAAACATGTTTTATTCGTTAATTGAAAAAAATTATAATGTACTAGAAGATATTAATTTTATTGAAGATAATATTAATTTAGATTATATGATAGAAAAATTTAATGACGAAGATTTAATAGACGGTAATAAATTATCAGAGAAAATAATGTTAGCAATTACTAATTTAAGTAAAAGGCTAGAAGAGGATTTAAATGAACTAGAAAAAATTCCCAAGATAGATTTATCTTATAAGGAATTGAAACCACATAATAAATTAGTAGAAAATTTTAAAAAAGATTATATTAAATTGGTTAATGAGAAAGCCGATTTAATAATAAATACATTAGAAGAACTAGATAAAATTGATTCAAGTGATATTGATATAAGGAAAAGTTTAGTGGAAAGCTTAAAACAGTTAATTATTGAAACAAATAAAAATACTAGTGTAAGTGCTTCGAATGTTGTTGATAATACAGAAAATGCGATTAATCAATTAATTGAAATAACAAAATTAAGGACGATATTTAGCGAGACAACAAAAATAATAGAAGATTTAATTAGAGAGTTAAAACAAGAAACAAAAAGTGATTCTGAAACAATAAATGAAAATGAAACTATAGTTGTTTCAACTAGTTTAGAATCATTTAAAACATATGAGGAACATTTTAAGCATTATTTTAAAGAGTACAAAAATAAATCATATGAATTTCATATGATAAATGTTTTTATGGCTTATAATGATATTAATTTACTGAAGGGGTACTTTGATGGTAATAAATTTAGAAGCTTGAGTAATGCAAAATCATTTATAGATAATTATTATGATAAATTAACTGAAGACTTGAAAAAGGTCGAAGATTTTAAAGTCAAAATTTATCATAATGAAAATGATATAGAAACATATTCTCCTGGAAAAAAATCAGAAGTTCTATTGGATATATTCCTGCATGAAAAAATATTAGAACAAGACTATGTTTATATAATATTAGATCAACCAGAAGACAATATTGATACCAAAACTATTACAGAAAAACTTATTTCTAGAGTTAGAAATATGAAGAGAGATGTTCAATTTTTCATAATTAGTCATTCAGCAGCAGTTATTATAAATGGAGATGCTGAAAATATTATTTATTCATATGAAGATGGTAAAGATATTAGATATAAACAAGGAAGAATAATTGATGATAACATGAAAGAAAATATAGTTGATACGTTAGATGGTGGAGAGAAGAATTTAAAAATGAGATTGAATAAATATGATTTTGATAAAGGAGTTAAATAATATGATTACAATTAATAATTCAAATCAAGTAGTTGTAAAATATAATAATAA
>Ga0079223_10003268_pt1 | contig 10178 bp, 11 predicted proteins | sample Stecom2011_FD_75072 | JGI IMG/M metagenome (GOLD analysis project Ga0079223, IMG submission 75072) | Agricultural soil microbial communities from Utah to study Nitrogen management - Steer compost 2011 | ecosystem: Environmental > Terrestrial > Soil > Agricultural land | place: USA: Utah...
AGGTGTACTAAAAGCACTTGAGGAATATAATTTAATTAATTGTATAACAATGTATTCAGGGGTATCAATAGGTGCAATTAATGCATATTTTTATTTGAGCAGTCAAAAAAGTAAAACAGTTTATGATGCTTGGATATATGGAATAAATAATAACCCATTTAAAGAAGAACACTTATTACCAAGAAACAAAGAATCTGGTGGGTTTTATAACCTAGATATACTTAAAAAAATGGCAGAAGAATTTTTAGATAAAAAAGTGTTTAAAAAGACCAACAAAGACCTTTATATAGTTTTAACAAAAGTAAAAGAACCAAGCTTAGCAAAACTAGTTTTAAAATCAAATAGAGAAAAAGTAATCGTTCATGTAAATAAGAAAGAAGACCCTTTAGATTTTGTTATCTCGAGTGCTTCTATTCCGGTAGTTTTTGGTTTTCAAAAACTGGAAGATAATTACTATGTAGATGGTGGAATATCAGATAATAACCCAATTGATGTTTTAGTTGAAAAGGGTGCAGATATAATATTTCACTCATCGTTTCAACAACATATTAACTTTAACAAGTATGAAGATAAAAATATAACATTAATTGAATTAACAAGTATGTATGCAATGCCCCCTTTAAGGCTAACAAGATTTTTATCTAGTGTAGCTTTTGATGAAAGGCTTTTTGAAAAGAGAGTCAAATATGGCTATTATGTAACTAAAAGTATGATAGAATATTTAAAAGAAGAAAAGATATTGGCTTTAGAAAATAATAAATATATGTTTAAAAAACCTAAAAAAGGATTTAATAATATTACTATTCCTGTTGATATTAATGAGGAAGTTAGAAAAATGTACAAAAACAAATAAACATAAAAAGGAGACTTTAATATGGGAATTATTGAAGCAATTCAAAGCATTTCAAATCCAGTATTAGACTGGATAATGAGAATTATTACAGAAACTGGAGATGTATTAGCGTTTATTGTTTTAGGTGTTATACTGTTTTGGACTATAGATAAAAAGTTTGCCTATAAGTTAATGACTACTTTACTGTTTTCTGCAAGCATTAACGGAGCGATAAAAAGCTTTACAGGTAAACTTAGACCCTATGAAGAAGGAGCAAAACCTATTTTACAAAAAACAGATGGTTCTAGTATGCCTAGCGGACACTCACAAAACATAACAACTGCTGCAACTTTTATGGTTTATAAGTATAGAAATATAAGTTGGATTAAATGGACTTTTATAGCATTAGCAATTTTAGTTCCGTTTTCAAGAATGTATTTAGGCCAACACTACTTAGAAGATGTGTTAGTAGGGATGGCTTTAGGAATAAGTATAGGTGTTTTAGGAATATATGTATATGCTAAATTTCCAAACCATGAAGAATATGTAGGTTTAGCATTTATTCCAGCGTTAATAATTTTGATGATTTTTATTAGTGAGCATCAAGTCTTTGTAGGTGGTGGAGCATATATTGGTTTAACCGTTGGTTATTTAATAGAAAAAAGAATGGTTAATTATGATATTAAAGGACCACTTAAAACACAAATATATAAAGTTTTAATTGGGTTAACTATAACACTTATATTATATTTTGGATTAAGTTTTTTATTTGATTTAATCGGCGAATACAATATTTTAACAGCAATTAGATATTTTTTAATTGCCTTTTGGGCAAGCTTAGGTGCACCAGCACTTTTCAAAGTGATATTTAAGAATCAAAAAGAAGTATAAATTTATTTTAATGTTTTACATTTAAGTTAAGTTATTATAAAATAGTTTTGTATGAAGATTAAGATGAGTAACTAAGAAAAAATTTCAAAGAGAGCATTAGGTTGGTGTGATAATGTAAATTAAACTTAGTGAAGCTACTTATGAGTACAAGGTAAGCTTGCCTTAAAAGCGTAATGAGTGCTACAATTTATTTTGTAGAACTAAGGTGGTACCGCGACTAAGTCGCCCTTAGATATTTTTTCTAAGGGCTTTATTATGTAAAAGGGTGAAATTAGTATGAAGTTTATGACAGGTAATGAAATAAGACAAATATGGTTAAATTTTTTTAAAGAGAACGGACATAGAATTATTGAAAGTTCACCTTTAATTCCTTTTGATGATCCAACTTTATTGTGGATTAATGCGAATATTGCGCCACTAAAAAAATATTTTGATGGAACAAACGTCCCGCCTGCCAAAAGAATGGCTAATGTTCAAAAATGTCTAAGAACTAAGGATATTTCTAACGTTGGTTTAACCGCAAGACATCATACATTCTTTGAAATGCTTGGCAATTTTTCTGTTGGTGATTACTTTAAAAAAGAAGCTATAGAAATGGCGTTTGAATTATTAACAAGCGAAAAATATTTTAATTTTCCGCTTGAAAAATTATTTATGAGTTATTATCCAACGGATTTAGATGCTAAAAATATTTGGTTAAGTCTAGGCGTTCCAGAGACACATTTAGTTGCATCTAAAGAAAATTACTGGGAAATTGGTCCTGGTCCTTCTGGTCCTAATACAGAGATTTTTTATGATAGAGGCAGTAAATATGCAGAAGGTGGAATTGAATTAATTGCTCAAGACATAGAAAATGACCGGTATGTTGAATTATGGAACATTGTTTTTTCACAATACAATGCAGAAGAAGGTAAAAAAAGAAGTGAATACCTTGAACTACCATATAAAAACATTGACACAGGAGCAGGCTTAGAAAGGTTTGCTAGTATTTTACAAAACACAAAAACAAATTTTGAAACTGATTTATTTTTACCAATAATAAAAGAATTAGAAAAAATAACTAACATTAAATATACCGGACAAACATCTTTTAAAATAATAGCTGATCATATTAAAACTTTGGTTATGGCAATAAGTGATGGTGCAGTTTTATCAAACGAAGGTAGAGGGTATGTTTTAAGAAGGTTACTTAGAAGAGCTTTAAAACATGGCAAACAATTAAATATTAATGGCCCTTTTTTAACGAAACTAACAGAGGCTGTTGTTTTTATAATGGGTGATTGGTATAAAGAAGTTAAACAAAATATAAAAATCACAAATAAAATAATAAAAAGTGAAGAAGAAAAGTTTTTAACAACATTGGCCAAAGGCGAGGCTTTAGTAGCAAAAATAGCTAAAGAAAAAAATGAAATTAACAAAGAAGACTCATTTTTATTATTTGATACATATGGTTTTCCTTTAGAACTTCAAGAAGAGTATGCTAGCGAACACAATATTAAGGTTGATAGCGAAGGCTTTTACAAACTATTAAAAGAAAGACAAAAGCTAAGCAGAGACTTAAGAAAAGATGTCTCTTCTATGTCTTTACAAGAAGAAACATATTTAAATTTTAAAGAAGAATCCGTTTTCGTTGGCTATACTGAGTCTACAGTTACAACAAAAGTTCTTGCGGTTTTTAAAGAAGGAATAGTTTTAGAAAAAACACCATTTTATGCGACTAAAGGTGGACAAATTGCTGACTCTGGAACTATTAACGGTTATGATGTTATTGATGTAATTGAACTGCCTAACGGTCAGCATTTACATCAAATAGAAAACGACTTCACTAAAGGTGAGGTTGTGGTCGCCAAAATTGATATAATTAAAAGAAATAAAATAAAAAGAAATCATACTGCAACGCACTTACTTCATTATGCTTTAAAGAAAACACTAGGAGAACACGTTAATCAGCAAGGAAGTTTAGTTGCTGATGATTTATTAAGATTTGACTTTAATAATTATGAAGCTTTAACTGAAGAACAAATATTAAAAATAGAACAAATCATTAAAGACTATATTAAAAAACAGCTGCAAGTAACAACAAATATAATGAGTTATAAACAAGCTATAAAAGAAGGAGCTGTTGCTTTATTTGGTGAAAAATATGGTGATGTTGTTAGAGTCGTCAGCGTTGGTAAAGACTCTGTTGAGTTATGTGGGGGAACACATGTTAATAACACTAAAGAAATAATAGATTTTCAAATTTCAAGTATTTTTTCAATCGGTTCTGGTATATATAGAATAGAAGCTTTCTCTGGTGAAGATATTTCTAATGATTTTAAAGATAGAAACAAAGGTCTTTTTAGTGAAATTGAAACCTTGAAACAAAAAAACAATTCACTTATAGAATCTCTTAACGAAAACAAGATTAAAATAGATTATAAACAAATAAAAACACCAGAGTTAAAAAACAGTTATCAAGATACAATTAATTTAAGGGCTTTAATTGACGATTTAAAACAACAAAATCATATGTTTGAGACAACAATTAAACAAACCTTAGAAAAGAATCTTTTAAGTAATCAAGATGAGTTAATTAAAAACAAAAGAAACAATCTTATAATTACAAAAGATTTAGAAACTGATGTATTAAGAAGCCTTCTTTTTGAACTTTATGATAAAATTAAATCTGATATATTACTACTTTTAAACATAAAAGATAATAAAATTACATACATGGTAAAAACTAATAAAAATAATGCCAGAGAAATTATTAAACTATTAAATAAAACAGCAGACGGTAGAGGCGGCGGAAAAGAAGATTTTGCTACTGGTGGGACAAGTAACATTGACATTTTAGAAGATTTAATTAAAGTAATGGAAGCTATTTAAAATGACTTATTTAGGCTTAGATTTAGGTGAGGTTAGCTTAGGTATTGCAAGAAGTGACACAGGTATAATTTCTTATGGAGTAGAAACATATAGATTTCCTAAAGATCATTACAGGCAAGCAGCTAATTATATTAAAAGATATATTTTAAAAGAAAACATTGATGTAATTGTTTTGGGTTATCCAAAACACTTGAGTAGCGACATTGGCCAAAGAGCTAAAGTCTCTATTGAGTTTAAAGAATTAATAGAAGAAAAAACAAAAAGAAAAGTTATTCTTTAGGATGAAAGACTAACTACTAAACAAGCATTAAATACAATGAAAGAAGCAGGCCTAACAAGCAAAAAAAGACATGAGAAAAAAGATATGTTAGCAGCTGTTTTGATTTTACAAAATTACTTAGACTATAAAGGAGAAAAAGAAAATGGAAAATAATCAAATTACAATTATCCATGATGATGAAGAAATTTTAGCAGATATTTTATTCACACATATTAACGAAGAAACTTTAAAACAATACGTTGTTTTTCAAGTTGTAGGTTCTGAAGAAGTAAGTGCAGCTAGATATATTCAAACATCAAAAGATGGTGGTCACTTTGAAGATATTGAAACAGATGAAGAGTGGGAAGAACTTGAAAATATTTTAGAAGAATATTTTGACTCTTTAGATGAAGATGAACAAGACACAGAAGAGTGAGTTAAAACAATTAGCATTACAAATGAAATTCCCCATCGTTAGTGATGAGGGTCTTTTATTCTTAATTAAGCAAATAAAGAACAACAACGTTAAAGAGGTTTTAGAAATAGGCTCTGGTATAGGATATTCAGCTATTATGTTAGAAGATTATGTAAATAAAATAACGACTATTGAAAAAAATATATACATCTATAAAATAGCAAGTATGAACATAGAAAAATATAGCAACGGCAAAATAATTTTACATAATAGTGATGCATTAGACCTAGAGTTAAAAGATACTTATGATTTAATTTTTATTGATGCTGCAAAAGCTCAATATAAAAAAATATTTAACAAGTTTAAAAACAATCTTAAAAGTAATGGAATAATTATTTGTGATAACTTAAATTTCCATAATTTGAATCCAAATGAAGTCAGCAAAAACACAAAAGCACTTTTAAGAAAAATCGCTAATTTTAAAGAGTTTTTAAAAACTAATAAAGACTTTGAAACTACTTTTACAAACAGAGGCGATGGAATGAGCATTTCAAGGAGAAAAAAATGAAATATTTAACTACAATTCATAATATAGAAAACACCGAAATCCTCTTAAATGAAGCATCTGGTTTAGTGGTTGGTCTAAAAGGTTTTTCAACAAGAGAAACCAGTCTACTAACTATCGCTGAATTTAAAAAGGTATCTGAAATAACTAATAAAATGAATAAGGAATTATATATAAGCTTAAAACCGATGCTTTATAATGATTATGTTGATGGATTAAAAACATTATTTGAGATGATAAAAGACTTTTATTATACAGGTGTCATAGTTTCTGATATTGGTTATTATTATTTATTAAGTGAGCTAGGGGTTAATAATATAATTTATAATCCTGAAACACTCCTAACAAACACTGTAGATTTTAATAGTTCTATTGACATTGGAATTAAAGGAGCATTTGTTGCTAAGGAAATACATCTTGATGATATAATTCAAATAGCCAAAAATAAAAAAGGAAAAGTCTTTATTAACGCTCACGGACATTTAAATATGTTTTATTCACACAGAAAACTTTTAGGCAGTTATTTTGAGCATATAAATAAAGTTTATGATTATGAAAATAAAACAACTTTAACTTTAGAAGAAAAAAGAAGAAAAGGAAAATATCCAGTTATTGAAGATAAATTTGGAACACATGTTTATAGAGAAAAAGTTTCAACTGTTATTAAATATTTAAATAAATTAAAAATGATTGATTATTTTTTAATAGACACAATATTTAAAGATGATATATATGCAATTATGATTCTTAAAATGTTTAAAGAAGGTTATACTTTAAAAAAAGAAGAAGAACTTAAAAATAAATATAAGGAGCAATGGGATAATGGTTTTTTAGATATAAAAACCATTTATAAAACAAATGAAAAAAGTTGAATTATTAGCACCAGCAGGTGACTTAGAAAAACTAAAAATTGCATATTTATATGGAGCTGATGCTTGTTTTGTTGGTGGCAAAGAATTTTCTTTAAGAGCAAGAGCTTCTAACTTTTCTATTAGCGACTTAAAACAAGGCGCTAATTATGCTAAGAAGTTAGGTAAAAAGCTATATGTAACAACTAACATAATTCCTCATCATGAAAACTATGATGGTTTAATAACATATTTAAAAGATCTAGAAAGTGCAAATATTGATGGCATTATTGTTGCTAGTCCGCTTATCGCAAAAACAGCTAAAGAACATACAAACCTAGAAGTGCATATATCTACACAACAATCGATTTTAAATAGTTATCATTTAAAATATTATGAAAACTTAAAAGCTAGCAGAGCCGTTTTAGGCCGAGAATTAACAGTTGAACAAATTGCTAATATTAAAGCTAAAACAAATCTAGAAATAGAAGTGTTTATTCACGGGGGAATGTGTTCATCGTTTAGCGGAAGATGCACTTTAAGTAATACCTTCACCTTAAGAGACGCTAACAGAGGAGGTTGTGCTCATAGTTGTCGTTGGAATTATTCAATCTATGATGGAGATGAAAAAATCTCAACTGAGACTCCTTTTTCTATGGGCTCGAAAGACTTACAATCTTTAAGAGAAATACCTAAACTTATTGATGCTAATGTAGATTCACTAAAAATAGAAGGAAGAATGAAAAGCCTACATTATATTGCGACAATTGTAAGAACATATAGAAAACTAATTGATGAATACTTGAAAAATGGTAAAGTTGAAAATTTTGAAATTTATGAAAATGAAATAAGTAAAGCTGAAAGCAGAATTACAAACACAGGTTTTTTAAATATAAACAACATTAAAGACATTCAGTTATACGATAAAGGAAATCAAAAGCCTTCACAAGTCTTTGTTGGTTTAGTTTTAGGGAAATCCGAAAACTATGCTGTTGTTGAACAAAGAAATTATTTTGAAATTGGTGATAAATTGGAATTGTTTAGTCCAAAGGATGAAATAAAAACATTCACGTTAAAAGAAATGTATGATGAAGACTTTAAGCCAATTACAATAGCAAGACATCCCCAACAAAAACTATATCTAAAAATACCATATGAAGTTAGTGAATATGATATGTTGAGGAAAACAGATGAATAAACTAAAAAACAACAACAAAGAGTTGTTTTATAAGGTTGTTGAAAAAAACACTAAACATAGCTATATTAAACCAAAAAACGGTTATGTTTTAATAACCAAATCTAAAAATATGTCTTTAGATATAATTGTTAATGAATTAAAAGAAAACTTTGAACATTACTATACATCCTCAAAAGAAATAAAAGAAGACATATTGTATTTATGGGGCAAGCCTTATGAGCTTGTTGTTAAAGAAAGTCCTAGTTTTTCTTACTTACTAAAAAAGAATCAAATAATTGTAAATAGCAAAAAAACAAGTATCTTAAAAGTTAAAGAAAAGATTTTAAAAAACGAATTAAAAAACTTCTTACTTAAAATTAAAAATGAAGTAAACCTAAAACTAGAAGAACAAAACTACTACCAAGTGCCGATAAAACTAAAACTACTGAAAAGTAAGTTTGGCTCTTATAACATTAATAAAAACAATGAATATATTGTTTTAAATGTTTTCTTAGCCTCTTTAGAAGAAGAATATACTTTATATGTTTTATATCATGAATACGCTCATCAAAAGGTGAAAAATCACAAGCCAGAGTTTTATAGAACGCTTGGTAAGTTATATAAAGAACATCATAAATATAATAAGAAATTACAAGAAAAAAGATTAATTATTTAATAATCTTTTCATTGTTAAAACAATTATACTAATATTAGTTAACACATAATAAATTTAAGACTATTAAAAAAGTTGTAATTGATGTATAATACATAAAATGAAAAAAAAGGAGTGATTCTGTTGACGAAAAATAGAAAAGTCTATGAATTGACACATGAGGGCTTAGAGAACCTTAAAAGTGAGTTAAAAATCTTAAAAGAAGAAAAAAGACCAAATGCTATTGAAATGTTACAAGAAGCTAAAGCTTTAGGAGATTTATCTGAAAATGCTGATTATGACGCAGCAAGAGACCTACAAGCAAAAGTTGAAAATAGGATTAAAGAAGTAGAAAGAATAATCGATAACGCAAAAATAATCGAGACTTCTACAACAAACAATCAAGTAGATTTTGGGAAAACTGTTAAACTGTTATTTATAGAAAAGAAAAAAGAAGTTAAATATAAATTAGTAGGAACAGTTGAAACTGATCCAAAATTAAATAAAATCTCTGTAGATTCACCTATCGGACAAGCAGTTATAGGCAGAAAAAAAGGTGATACTGTTTTAGTTCAGCTACAAAACGGAAAAAGTTTCAACGTTAAGATTTTAGAGATCACAAATGAGCAATAGGTTAAAAAAATATATACCTAATGAATTTAAACAATCGATTTATGAAATCGATTTTTTAAGTCTTTACGACAAAGGATATCGTTTACTTTTAATTGATATTGATAACACTTTAGCCAATTATAAAACCTTATTACCTTCTAAAGATAACCTCAAACTAATAAAAACCTTACAAGAAATAGGTTTTGAGGTTATATTAGTATCAAACAACAACTATAAAAGAGTAAGTGTTTTTGCAGAAGAAATAAGTGGTGTGAAATTTGTTCATTTCGCTTTAAAACCGTTTAAAAGAGGATATAAAAAAGCCCTTAAAATTGCTAATAGAAAATATGAAAAACAAGAAGTTGTTTCTATTGGAGATCAATTAATGACAGATATTAAAGGAACAAATAAAATGGGTTTTTATAGCATTTTAGTAAAGCCTATCGAAAGAAAAACAGATGTTCTAACTACAAAAATAAATAGATTTTTAGAAAATAGAAAACTAAAAAAGATTAAAAAGAAATATCCAAAGTTATATGAGGAAGTATTAAAAGATTATGAAAGTATGTAAAGGATGCGGAGCGATTTTACAAACAATAGAAGAAAAAAAAGAAGGTTATACTAAAAATTTAGACCACCAATACTGTCTAAATTGTTTTAGTATAAAACACTACAACAAGCCTTTAACAGAAGTTAGTAAAGTCCATTTTCCTATTGTCGATAAAAAAGGTCTTGTTGTTTATATAATTTCTTTTTTTCATTTAAATATGTTATATAAATATAACCTTAAAAACTTTTATCCTGATAATGATATAATTCTTTTAATAAACAAAGTTGATTTACTACCAAAGACTGTTAATTTTGATGTTTTAACACAACAAATAAAAAAGGAAGCCAAAAAAAATAATTTAAATCTTTTAGAAGTTATGCCAATTTCTGCTTTAAAAGGAACTTACTTAGAAATATTTTTAGAAACAATAACTCACTACGGTAAAAAAGAAATTTATTTTGTTGGTTTACAAAACAGTGGTAAATCAACATTAATTAACAGGATTG
>Ga0079223_10003269_pt1 | contig 10175 bp, 3 predicted proteins | sample Stecom2011_FD_75072 | JGI IMG/M metagenome (GOLD analysis project Ga0079223, IMG submission 75072) | Agricultural soil microbial communities from Utah to study Nitrogen management - Steer compost 2011 | ecosystem: Environmental > Terrestrial > Soil > Agricultural land | place: USA: Utah...
CGACCTAATCTTCGATGAACAGAATAAAATATTTGCTAGAAAGCTATTTAGCATTCAACTAGTCTGGTTTAAATTAGGAGTGAAATAGAAAGGAAAAATGAGGTGGTCTAGGTTTTCTTAATAGAATAAGAAGAATAGCAGATATGGAATATTCTTTCTAAGCTAGATTAGTTATATTTAGTCAAAAATTTATATCTATGAAAAAACTTTTATTTGTATTATCCACATTACTTATTATTGGCTCATTGAAGGCTCAAAGCACTTCTTTTGAAGCGGATGAAGGCTATGAATTAGGCGAAATTATCGGGCAAAATGGTTGGGGAGGATTCAGCCCTTTATCCGAAAGTTATTTGGTATCCGATGACATGGCAACCGATGGCGATTATTCATTAAAAATTGGATTGGATTTTTTAGGAATCATTCCTAGTGGATCGGTAATTGGCCCTACCAGAGATATAAGTCAACAGGTACCTAATGCACCAGCTCGCTACGAGGTATCTGCCGATCTTTATATCACCTCGTCAGAAGAAGGAGGGGAAATAGACTTTAGTGTGTATGGAGCAGGTGGAACCGAGTCTTTACCCGCTGCTACCATAGCCTTGCTCGATGGAAGGGTGCTAATTATTGAGCTATCTGATTTTTCGGTAGGAGCCGACATAGATGTTCCTACTGAAACTTTTATTCGTTTATCCATGTTGTTTGATTTTGAAAATGAAGAAACACTTTACTTTATCGACGAGGATTTAGTATATACTGGAAATTTAAATCTTTCTCGAGTTACAGGATATGGTTTTCTTTCCACTGGAAAAGCGATTGGTTATGTTGATAATATAACTGCTACCGACAATCCAACTTTAGGTGTTACTGATGTAGAATCAAGTATATTCTCTCATTATGTAGATAACGGAAAACTTTATCTTAAAAGCCATTCTATAATAGAAGAGGTGAGCATATACAACCTAAATGGACAAAAAGTATTAGCTGAAGCTTTTCATCTCACTGATGGAATAGTTGAGTTAGATGCCCTAACCTCAGGTGTTTACTTAGTTCGTTTAAAACTCGAAAACGAAAGTAGAACTTTTAAGTTTTTTAAGCAGTAATCCATACTCTCTTTATTAAAGGAGAATACAAAAACCCGAAAATGACATTATCCAAGTCTATTAATGCTGTTTTCGGGTTTAATTTATTCTTTAGCCTAGTAAAAGCTACAGAGTAAAATAATTAAGAATTCTTTTATACTTATTACTATCACTTTAAGTTGAAAAGCATCAGCGCCTATATCCCAATGCTTTGGTTACCTAGATACAGACTATAATTTTATAGCATAAATATAATTCTCTTCATTTATATCCTGAATTACCTATGCTTTAACCACCGCCAATGGCTGTAAAGTGATTTGTATATCTACCAAGTCAGTTTGGTTTGCCTATTACTTCGTCTATGTCTTTATATGAGCTTGGTACCTCATCTAAATCCGATCTGTATCGGATAGCATGTAGTATGCCTTGCTCTTTTAAAGAAGCTATCTCATTTTCCCATTAATTATTCCATTTTGACTGAGGTGTGGAACAGAAGGTATTTATAACAGCCTAATTTAATGAATACTCAATGAAACCCCTCAAATACTCATTGATACCTATGGAGTACTCAATAACTATTGATGTTTTAAAACACATTAAATACTTTAGCGGTATATGTAAGACTAGTAATTAAAGCTTCATATTGATAAAATATTTGTTATTAAAGTGTCTATTGAGGAAGGTTTATTTAAAATTATTCTAATTGAGCTGTCAAAAATAATAATTTCTAAATCCTTCTCTTTGGTGCCTAAATGAATCATATAAAACACGCTTAGCCTATGTCCAGAGAAATAATCATGAAGCTCATATTCTTTCTAATTATACAATTCACTTCAACCATATTAATTTATGGCCAGGACATTGGAGATTTGGGAAGTCAGAAACCTTTTACTATTACGGGAGGAATAGGTGGAAATACCACTTTTTATTCCTCCAACGAACCTTTTTCTACTAGAGATCCCTTCTCATGGAATATACATGGGAACTTTGTTCCTACTATTTATGGGTTTTCTCTGCCATTTTCATTTAGCGTTTCACAATATAGTGAAAGTTATGCCGATCCGTTTACTCAATTTGGAATAAGCCCTTCTTATAAATGGATAAAACTGCACTTAGGCTACCGCAATATTCCGTTTTCTCCTTTTGTTTTTGACGGTCAGAATTTTTTAGGTGCGGGGGTAGAACTCAATCCTGGTTCTTTTTATATCGCTTCTTTCTATGGAAAAACAAATAAAGCCATTAGCAGGGACACTACTCGAATTCGGCATCGGGAGCCGCAATATGCCCGAAATGCTTATGGTGTAAAGCTTGGAATAAAGGATCAGAAAAAGGAACTGACCATTATGTATATGCAAGCCGAAGATGAAATATCCTCTATAAACGATGGATTGCAGGAGGAGATAGAAGAAAGAATTTCTCCAGAGAGCAATAGCGTTTTAGGATTATCTTGGAACTTTCCCATCTTTAAAAAATTAACTTGGCAAGGAGATGTAGCTGCAAGTTTATGGACGAGAGACATTTCATTGGGAGAAGTACATGAAATAGAGGAGGTAGAAATTCCTGGTTTTGTTCGAGATATAGCCTCCTTTAATTATAGTTCGGTATTTAGTTGGTCGGGGCAATCCCAGCTTTCTCTATCTTTAGATAAGTTTAATGCTATGGTTGGTTACAGAAGGATTCAGCCAGACTTTAAATCCTTGGGAGTTCCCTATATGGTTAACGATATAGAGATGATTAATGTCAATATGGGGACCCGATTAATTAAAGGGAAATGGTCATTAAATGGAGCTTATACTACCCAACACAATAACTTAGATGGTATGCGTAATACAGAGCTTGTTACAAATACCGGGAATTTTTCTACTAATGTGTTTTTTAGTCAACATTTTAATCTAAGTGCTAACCTTACAGGTGTAGAAGTATATCAAAATGACGGACTTGCTAAATTGTCAGACTCCACAAGAGTAGATCAATTAATGCTGACTTATACAATAGTGCCATCATTGAATTTCTTTGGAGACAACCACCAACACACGATAAGTAGCAGTTTAACTTACACAGATTTAAATGATAGAAATCCCGTGACCATGCACCAAGCCAATGGAAGTAACATTAATCTTTCTGGGAATTACTCGCTATATTTTATTAGAAGATATTTTGGGATAAATACAAATATCATTTACAGTAAATACGAAACTCAGAGTAGTGATTACGAATCTATTGGGTTGAATGGTGGTGCTAATATACAGTTTTTGGAAAATCGAAATTTGATGGTTCAAGCCAATATTGGATACTTTGTCAATAAAGCATCTGACTCTCCAACTGGTGATAACATTACTTTTAATCTTAGTTCAAATTTTTCGCCGAATCGCCATCATAGTTTTGGAGTCGCAGCGAATTATACGATTACTCCTCCAGTAAACTTAAATCCACTAAATGAAATTGATCAAATTCCGTACGCAGTTAATAGTAAGATGTTTACTGCCTCTATAAATTATTCTTATAAATTTTAAAAAATGCAGGTTATGATAGGTTCTGATAAAAATCATACTAGTTTTATAAGAAGGATATGGACTATTCTATGTTTGATTCCTTTATTATTTTTGCTAGCCATACAAGATGTACAAGCGCAATATGATATCCAGGTAAACACCATGGTGAGACAACCGGTTTCACCGTATTTATTGGGCTTAGCAAACGCCCAAGGTGATATCAACCGAACCGGACTTACTAATGATATTGTCGATAATTTGGCGGTTATATTGACCAATACCGGCAGCCAACAAAGAGCAATCAAACTGCATGCTAGGATAGAGCGTATTGCTCCCGGTCCTATGGGGATTACCGTAAAGGAATCGTATCAGCCAGAAAGTCCTATTTTCCTTGGACCTAATCAGACCTTGCAACTAAATCCAAACATTATCTCCGAGGCATTTGGTAGGTTCTCTACCAATGATTTGGTGTTTGAAAACACTAGCTTATCCGAATTGCGATCCAATGCTGTAAACTATAAACTACCCGAAGGACAATACAGAATATGTGTTACTGCCTACGATTATAACCATCCCGGACATTCTATGCCGCTTTCTGTAATAGGAACAGGTTGTGCCAACTTTACTATCTGTTATTCCGCATCTGCGCCTCAGTTTGTGATGCCAGTTTCATCAATGGGATCTTTTAACCAAGACTTTGAAGAAATCACTCCTCACTCCAGTCAAATTCAGTTTACTTGGACTCCATCAATTACCACATGTGGTCTGCCGATGGGTGCACTGTACTATGATTTAGAAATTAGAGAAATATTTCCAGGACAATTAAAAACCGATGCTTTAAATAATCCACCTGTTTTTGAAAGGAAAAATATCCCTACTACAACTTTCCTATTAGATACCATTCGATTTCCAAATGTATTGGTGAAAGATCAAAGGTATATTGTTCGAGTTAAGGCAAACCTAATGCAGCAAGCCAACAGCCCATTAGTGATTGACAACGATGGGTATAGTGAGATTATTGGTGTTATTTATAAACCAGAAGAAGATCAAGAAGGAGGATTTCTTATAGGAGGAACCAAAGAAGGCTCTACCGAGGAAGAGGTAGATTTATTTACTAAAAAAATCAAAGGAAAGTTATCTTGGGCATTCAGAAAATCAGAAGAAGATTTTGGATCATCTAAGAAAAGACCAATTAAGCGTTTCCCTGTTGGAAGGAAAAAGCGAAGAATGCCAAAAGATATAGATCAGACGCCAGTCCATTACTATATGGGGAACGATTTGTTGATTCAGAACAACTATACTGCTATTACCCAAATAGACCCAACCTTGAATCTTGATGCTGGTTTTGTTTCTACTATAGATATTTTGGAGTTTCCAACAAGTGGAAGTACATATGGTATAGCAGAAAGAGAAACCACGGTAAGCTCTAGTAGAGCGAGTACTATTACTTTCGAAAATAAAGAGGTAGGTAGATCCAAAGGGAATACTACCTATCCTTTAGAAGGTGCAACCGTACAGCTTAAGATATACAAATCCAAAATAGATATGGGGAACATGGGGGGTGGAACCTCTACTCCTCAGGATAATAATCGTCCGGAGTATATAGGAGGAAGAACAAAAGACGCTTGGAGCAATATTATTGCTGAAGGTGCTGGTATATATATTCCTGGGAATGTATTGCCGCCCACTATGCCTATTCCTCGTACTCGTGGAGGCCTAGGTCCTGTTCCAAGAGGCCCAAATCCAGGGGGTTCATCCAATGCAAACATAGCTATGCAAACCACCAAAGTACAAGAAGGAAAAGAAAACAGATGGGAGGTTATTGCAACCGGAGTTACCGATGCACATGGTAATTTTAATTTGGAGTTCTTAAGTGAAGAGTTTTTAGAAAACGTGGATGGCGAAAAATGGATCCTCAGTGTAGATCAACCTGGATACTATTATTTCTCTCATGAAATTCCATCAAGCAAAATGCCGCATAACGTCCATGAAGCCGATTTAGGAGAATTTACTTTAGTAGCCAATACTTTTAGGTTTACCCCTTCGGTTAAAGATGTGTTGTTGGAAAGCACAGGGTTCCCGATGGAAAATTTAACGGTAGATATTTACCGACCATCCGATTTATTCCTTACTCATGGGTTTTTAAAATACGAAGGGAATCATAACGTGGGACAAGCTAGAGAAACTAAAACCTTTAACGGGAAACAGTATCATAAAGTAGCATCGGTATCGATGGATGGAACCGAAGAGAGTTTTAAAAGCCATGATTTTGGCAAGCTGTTCGCTTTCAAAGATTTTTATATGGAGATTTCCAGTGAAAGATCTGGTTTAGAGCCTTTCACTACCAATTTAAGGGTTCGGACAACGAGAAATCTTAGCTCCGAAATAGCCCATGTATTTGCTACTTACGAACCTACATTTAAGCCTGCTGCTGTAGAAGGGAGGGTGGTGCTATATTCGGAAGACCATGAGGTGCCTATAGAAAATGCGGTGGTTAATATATCCTTTAATCCAGAGGATGTCATCCACGATAGCTCTACCAATAGGGGTTCTTATATATCTATTCCAGTCACTCCTCAGCATGATTTTCCGATAGTAACTGTAGGAGATTTTACAGGAGTAAACCCTTATGCATCCTCTCTACCACCGGTTAATGGTACCACATGGCCTATGACCACCTATTCCCATGAACCGTCAAGCAATATGGATACTTCTACTTCGCAAGGACGAAGGCAAGCATCTTTTACGTATACGCCTATACAGGCCACTTATTTAGGAGAAGATATAAGTCCTGTTTTACAAGATATTAGTATTATAGGAGGCCTTTTCGATGATGCATTAGAGACTACGGCTACTACCGATGCCTCTGGGTATTTTTATATAGGAAATCTTCCGGAATTAAAAGAAGGAGCAAACTATACCCTTAGCTTAGTATCGGTCCCTTCGGCTTATGATGACTTACCGGTAGATCCTACAAGCAAGGAAATGACGTTTAGTATAAGCCCTGGTTCTATGCCATTTAAAGAATTTAAACTCCTTCCAGAAGTAGTTCCGTTAGTAGGAAAAGTGGTGGACGAGAATGGAGAGGTAATAGCCAATGCTAGACTGCACTTTGAAAATAGCAATAGCTATTTTGAAACCGATCCTTCGGGGGTTTTCCAAACCACCTATTTCCCTGGAACGCATACATTAATTGTTGAAAAGAATGGGTATGTAGAAAAAGAGGGGACCATAGAAATAGAAACAAATCAGGTGACTATTAATCCACCTCTTGCACAAGAAGCACTAACCGTAGAAGGACCAGAAACAGAGGAACCTATACAAGCAGGAAATTTCTCTACCTATAGTGGGATGATAAACCAAACAGTTTCTGGAGGCGATTTAAGATCCTATGAAATAATAAACCCTTTCCGACCGTTTAACCCATCGACGGATTTCTTTGCAGGAATAGAAGAAGGATCTTTCTACGCTAGTGTATCCAACGTATTAGATATGGGAAACATTGGGTTTTTAGAAAGAAAAAGAGCGAAGGTTCAATTTGTCGTAAAGGATAAAGAGACCGACGAACCTATAGAAGGCGTGAATATCCGGGTTTTTGATACTACCCACACCACCAATATAAATGGGGAATGGCTATATGAAGGTTTTGGAGGAAACACTATAGTTACCATGACCCCACCTGAAGACAGTAAGTATGTGGCCGTTAGGTATGAAGTGGAATTCCCAGCAAATAATGAACTTGTAGAAGAAGTTTTTTATTTGGAAGAAGGAGTTAGAGCCTATGGAAAAGCAAGAATAGCAGGAAGCAGTCAGGTGCTGGATAGCGTACGAGTCCGAGTAGACGACAAAGAGTATATCCAAACTTACACCAATGAGGAAGGGGTTTATCAATTATATGTACCCAAAGGAGAACAAACAATTAAGGCTTCTAAGGTAGGTTACGTTGCTGCCCAAGCCACCCATGAGTTTGTAGAGGAGGATATCCAGATAAACTTTGAGTTAGAAGATGGTGGTGGACTCAATATCCATCAACTGTTAGGATTTGATATTGAATTAGAAGAAGCGCAAAAGCATGCAGATGGTTCGCAGACTTGGACTGGAGAATTTGTTGGTCTCGATTTTTATCTACCTATTATTGCGCTTGATAATGAGACCAACCTGAAGTTTACCGATATAAAGGTGACGTTTGATGAGAACGGAAATGCCATTCCGGAGTCCAATCAAGTAGCGATAGATAAGTCCAGCCTAGATGCTAAGCTGTTTGATTATATACCGTTGGAGTTTTCTAGTGAAGAAGAAAGTCAAATTATAGTAAACAAAGATGCAAACGGTAGTTGGGGTAGTATTAGTGGGCATATAAAACTAGATCCATTTAGAATTATAAGTGACGAGCTGACCCGTAGCATGTTCGAGAAATTTGCGCCTACTATTATGCCGAGCAAAGTCGCTGATGTGTTGGATGGAACGACTCCAGGATCTATAGAGTTTTTTATGGGAGAAGGAGCCGATAGGCTTCCTAGTTTAGGAGACGACAATGAAAATGCATTTAAAGAGTGGTTGGAAGAAAATCAAATACCAGTAGGTGCAATAGAAGATGGAGTAGCTAATATTAAAAACATGAAGAGCGAATTAGAAAACCTTAAGTTCTCTTTCTCTTTAGCATTTAGCAATCCCGTCGAAATAAACATTTATGATTTTGACTTACAATTAGATACCGAAAAATCATGGGTTGGTAAAGAAGGACTAAATCTTGCGGGGCAAATAAACACCCCTAAAATAGGTCCTCTAGATCCTCTGGAAATTCCAATAGAAGAATTGACTTTTGATCCTTCATTTGCATTAAAAAAGCTAACCGCTGAGGTAAAAGAAGTACCTGCTTTAAAGTTTGGTGAGGTTTTGCAGGCCCATGTGAATCAGTTTCATATTTCCGAAAATGGTATTACCACCGGAGGTATTGTAACGTTAAAGTTACCTTCTTCGGAACCCTCTTACTTAAAGCTTAACGATCTAAAAATCACTACGAATGGGATATCTGGAGGTAAGTTTGGTTTTTCATTGGAAGGCTTAGAAGAGGAGCTTAAGCAGCGCGCTAAAACAGCGGCAAACGATGTGCGACAAACCATTGAAGAGGAAATAAAATTGTTTGGAGCAGGGGTTATAAAGGATAATGGGTCTACTATAAGTTTTGGTCAAGTATCTAGCTCTGGCGCCTATTACCTTTCTGGAGGTGTCGACATGGAATTCACCAAATACATTAAGAAAGACGTTAAAATCAATAATTTCATGGTGTCTACCGATGGAGATTTCTCTTTGGACGTTCCAACAAATTATGCTGCCGACTTTGGGTTTGCAGGATATAATTTAAACGGGATAGAGGTGCGGTATATTCAAAACCTACCTGCTTTAAGATTAGATGGTGGATTCGATATTAACTTAAACATTATTGCTTTCGACGGAAGTGGCTTAACCTTTCAAGCCAATCGAAATGGAGGCGTAGATGTTACCTTAGATAAGATAGATGCGCAGTTAGATATACCAGCAATTGCAGCAGATGTGGAGTTGGAAGTAGGAGTGAACGATGCAGGAGCAGAAGGATTTAGTGGAAATGGTAGTTTCGAAATTCCAGGAACCACCTTCGGAACGGACTTCGCTTTCCGATACTATAAAAACATCGAAGATCAATCTTTAGATATAGGAGCTGAGCTTAGGGCAAATGCCATGATTCCTTTAGGAGGTATTGTTAGTTTAACTAGTGTTGGTGGTGGATTCTATTATGAAAAAACTAGAAACCAATACAAAACAACCATTAAAGTCTCTTCTGGTGTAGCGATTACTGGGGTAGATAATTTATATAAAATCGATCCACTAGAAGTAGAAATAAAAACCGGATCGGCTTCTAAACCTGTCATCGCAGGATCGGGTAATATGAAAGTGGTAAACTCTATCTCTATGGCCGATGCCGATATTACTTTGGACTTAAATGAAAAGAATTTTTCCATTGGAATAAATGGTGAGTTCGAACCCATTAAATCCGTTAAGGGAAATGGTTCAGGATTAGCACGTGTAAGTTGGAAAAATGACTTCTACGTCTTCTTGGGTGTACAAACCCGTTATGAAATAGCAGCATTATTCAATGCCTATGGAGATTTTGCTTTGGGCTATAACATCAAACCATCCACCCGAAAACAAAGCGATATTAAAGGTTATTTTGATAACATTGATGAACAGTTATTAGCCAAAAATGCTACTTTTAATGGAGGATTTGTTTCGGTTGGAACCTCTTTTAAAACTGGCCCATATGGCGGGGATATTTGGGTAGCTTATGCCAGTGCAAGCTTTAGCTATTCGGCCGATGCTTTTCTTTTCTTAAACTTTCCATCGACTCAAATAAGCCAAGCTAATTTAAGCATGAGTCTGGGTGGTGAACTAAACGGTTCTGCAGAGGTTGGAGTGTTAGGTATGGACTTAATTGGAGCACGAGTGGGTGCTTGTTTTAGAATTACAGGGGGATATAATAATTCGATAGGATGGAATCTCAATGGAAGAATTGCTGCAGGTGCAGAATTTAACATACTTAAGGCACCTAGGAATTGTAATAGTGCTA
>Ga0079223_10003272_pt1 | contig 10171 bp, 6 predicted proteins | sample Stecom2011_FD_75072 | JGI IMG/M metagenome (GOLD analysis project Ga0079223, IMG submission 75072) | Agricultural soil microbial communities from Utah to study Nitrogen management - Steer compost 2011 | ecosystem: Environmental > Terrestrial > Soil > Agricultural land | place: USA: Utah...
CGTATGGCCAGCTCTGGCAAGAGTACAATACTGACCAGAAGCTCTGGCCAATTAATTTTGTCTGGCGGGGCCGCCAGATTTCACGAGCTGCGGGCCGAATGAAATAATCGGATCAGGTGTTCGGTTGAACTGTCACTGGCCTGACGCTCAGTCGACTCGTCCAGCAGCCGCGGAAAAATACCACTGCCAAGCTGCTTGCCAAGTTCGACACCCCACTGGTCGAACGGATCCAGACCCCAGATAACACCCTGAACGAATGTTCTGTGCTCATACAGTGCGATAAGCGCACCCAGGGTTTCCGGAGTCAGCTTGTTCATCAACAAGGTGTTACTTGGCTTGTTGCCGGGAACGACCTTATGGGGAGCGAGCTTGTTGATGTTGGCTTCGGAAAGCCCCTGAGCAACGAGTTCGGCACGGGCTTCGTCAAGCGTTTTGCCTGCCATCAGCGCCTGTGTCTGGCTCAGGCAGCTGGCATAAAGATGGGCATGATGGCTGGCAACCGGATTGTGGCTGGTTAATGGAATGATAAAGTCAGCCGGAATCAGCCGGGTTCCCTGGTGAAGAAGCTGGTGATATGCATGCTGGCCGTTGGAGCCCACGCCTCCCCAGACTATCGTGCCGGTATCGTAGGTCAACTGCTCGCCAGTCTCCGTGACCATTTTGCCATTACTTTCCATGTCCAGCTGCTGAAGATGGGCGGGAAGGCTGCGCAAGTAATGATCGTAAGGAAGTATGGCGTGGGTTTCCGCACCCCAGAAGTTGCTGTACCAAACACTGAGAAGTGCCATTATCACTGGCAAATTCTGCTCCAGCGGGGCATCTCTGAAGTGGGTGTCCATAGCGTGAGCGCCCGCCAGCAGGTCGCGGAAATTGTCCATACCAATGGCCAGAGCTACTGGCAAGCCAATAGCAGACCAGAGCGAGTAGCGGCCTCCCACCCAGTCCCACATTGGAAATACATTGTCAGCATGAATCCCGAAGGCTTCCGCGGCTGGCACGTTTGCTGTTACCGCCAGAAAATGCCTGCTTATGGCGGTTTCGTCTCCGCCATTTTTTAAAAACCACTGGCGGGCTACTTTGGCGTTTTCCAGAGTTTCCTGGGTACTGAACGATTTGGACTGAATCAGGAATAGTGTCGTTTCCGGATTGGTCTGTTGTAAGGTTTCGCAGATATCTGAGCCGTCAATATTGGCAACGTAGTGGCAGCGAATGTTGGCGTGCCAGTAAGGCTGAAGCGCTTCACTCACCAGTCTGGGGCCAAGGTATGAGCCGCCAATACCAATACTGACAACGTCCGTAAAAGCCTTGCCGCTGTAGCCGGTTCTGGTGTGATTCCATACGCTGTGAACCAGTGCTTCCATGCGATCAAGTGTTTGCTGAACCTCGGCGATGATATTTATACCATCCACGAGGAGCGTGTTATTACCCGGAGCACGAAGAGCGGTATGAAGAGCAGGGCGGTTTTCAGTAAGGTTTACTTTTTTGCCACTGAGAAGATTATGTCTGCAACCGGTAAGGTCGCGGCTATGAGCCAGGGCAATCAAAGCGGCCAGTGTGTCATCGGTAATGCGGTTTTTAGAAAAATCCAAAGCCAGGCCGGCACCCTCGATAAAATAGCGTTTTGCCCGCTCAGGGTCCTCAGCAAATAGCTGCACCATGGGCCGGGCGTGCAGCAACTCCCGTTGTTGCTTCAGAACCTGCCACTCATGGCAAAGCGGTAAGGTCGCTGGATTTGCAGGCATCAGAGAATCCCTTCTGTATGTGATGATTATCGGGTTACGGACAAATTGTCGATAAGGCGGGTGGTGCCGAGAAATGCGGCTGCCAGCAGAGTGATGTCCGTATCTTCAGGTGTTGCTGGTTTCAGAGTCAGACTGTTCACGATATCGAAATAATCGGGTCTGAGCCCGGCGGAAGTAAGTTTGGCTGTTGCCTCTTGCTCAAGCGCGTGAAAATCCGCTTGTCCGTTGGCAAGTTTTTCTGCAATTTCCTGCAGTGTGCGATAAATAGCAGGTGCTATGCTCCGTTCAGCTTCCGAGAGGTAGCCATTTCGGGAGCTTTTTGCCAGCCCATCGCTTTCGCGAATGGTTGGTGCGCCAACGATATCAATCGGAAACATCAGGTCGCGGGTCAGTTTTCGAATAACGGCCAGTTGCTGAAAATCCTTTTCACCGAATACTGCAAAATCTGGCTGGACCATGTTGAACAACATGGTGACGACCGTCGCCACTCCTTCAAAATGTCCGGGTCTGCTTGCGCCGCAGTGGCCTTCACTGACATCAGGTACCCGCACCTGAGTCTGTTGTGCCAGCCCTTCCGGATACACTTCTTCCAGAGCCGGTGCGAACACCAGTGTGTTGCCTGCAGCATTTAATTGATCCTGATCTTCTGTCAGGGTGCGGGGGTAGGCGTCAAGGTCTTCACCGGCGCCAAACTGCATAGGATTTACGAAGATGCTTGTGATCACTATGTCCGCCGCCTCAGCGGCCTTGCGGACCAGAGAAAGATGCCCTTCGTGCAGGTTGCCCATAGTTGGCACAAGGCCAATGGTTTTGCCTTGCTGACGATAGCTGCGCAGAATCGTTCGGAGTTCTTTCAGGGAATGTATGGTTCTCATGCCTTGAACGTATGCTCCTCGGCGGGAAAGGTCCGGTCGCGTACAGCCTTTACATAGGCGGCAATAGCTTCCTGAATGGAGTTGGTTTCCGCCAGGAAATTCTTGACGAAACGGGGTTTTCGGCCAGTCGTAATACCTAGCATGTCGTGCAGCACAAGAACCTGTCCGTCGGTATCTGAACCGGCACCAATACCGATGACCGGTGCTTTTACCGCTTTGGTAATGCGTGTGGCCAGTGGCGCAGGTACACATTCCAACAGAATAATATCTGCGCCGGCTGCCTGAAGTTCGCAGGCGTGTTCAATCATCAACTCGGCAGCCTTTTCCTCGCGCCCCTGTACTTTGTAACCACCAAACTTGTTAACGAATTGCGGCGTCAGGCCAAGGTGTGCGCATACAGGTACACCGCGCTCGCTCAGGGCGCTGATGGTTTCTTTCATCCAGTCCGTGCCTTCAAGCTTGACCATGTGGGCGCCCGCGCGCATCAATTCTGCTGCGTTTTCGAGGGCAGCCTCTACCGTGCCGTAAGACATGAAAGGCATATCAGCCATAATCAGTGAGCCCCGGTTGCCTTTTGCCACGCAACTGGTGTGATAAACAATCTGATCCATCGTTACCGGCAGTGTGCTGTCGTGTCCCTGAAGGACCATCCCAAGGGAGTCTCCGATGAGAATAACATCAACGCCAGCCTCGCTGACCACCTGTGCAAAGGTGGCATCGTAAGAGGTGAGAGCCGTGAAAGCTTCGCCCTTCTGTTTGTATTCCCGCAGAGTATTGATGGTAACAGCCATAAAGTCTTTACCTTTTGGGTAGTTGCACGAAAACCGGGCCGGGATCTGCCGGTACCCGAACGCTTAGGGTAATCCGGGGATATTGTCTGAGGCAATAGTAACATGAACTGTAAGGCGTGAGCGTAGAAGGCACTTTGAGAAATATCGCCTAAACAGGAGCGGCTGGAGGGTGTGTCGCTGGTTGCAGCTTGCGCAGATGGTTATCCGGGCACTGGCTGCGTAGTGCGGCAATCGAGGTGCCGTCCGGCAATGTGAGTTGCGGATTCAGGTCAAGTAGTGGCTGAAGCACAAAGTCCCGGTTTGATAATTCGCGGTGAGGCACGATAAGCCGGTCATCGTTGATGATCTGGCTGCCAAAAATCAGTAAATCCAGATCCAGCGTTCTGGGGCCCCAGTGGCTGTGCCGTTCACGGCCATGAGCCTGTTCAATGTGCTGAAGGTGATCTAAAAGGGCGTGAGCTTGCAGAGAAGTGGTCAGCCAGACCACACCATTTACGAAATCCGGCTGATCTTGCGGGCCTACTGGCCGGCTCGAATAGAATGGAGACTGGGCAACCAATACGGTGTCGGGCAGGGCGGTCAGCTCTGCAATCGAGCGGGCCAGCTGCATTGCAGGGTTTTCAAGGTTGCTGCCCAGCCCGATAAATGCATCAGTTTTCATGACTCTATAGGGCGCTTGACCGGTGGTTTGCGGCGCCGCTTTCGGCCTTTTGGTGCGTCGCTGGTTAGTTCGGACAACATGCGCTCTTGGCCACGCTCGTCCAGCCGCTGAAACTCTGTCCACCAGCTACCAAGCCCTGGTTCGATCTCGCCGCAATCTTCCCGCACCAGAAGAAAATCATAAGCTGCACGAAAACGCGGGTGACTCAAGGTTACAAAGGCCCGTTTGCCCTGGCGACGGGGCAGGCGCATCTGCAGTTCCCAGATTTCTTTCATCGGGCCAGAGAAACGTTTAGGTATGGACGTGGCCTGAACTTGCCTGCCAATCACTTTGCCAATCGCTCCATGCAATGCCGGCTGTACCGGGTCGCCGTTGTCTTGCCGGTGCCGCCACTCAGCCTGAAGTGCCGGCCAGAGCATGGCGGCAAACAGGAAGTAGGGTGTTACAGACTTGCCCTGTGCGATGCGTGCATCGGTGTTTCTGAGAGCATGCCGAATCAGTTCGTCTGGCTCGCCCGCCTCGATGGCCTTTACTGTCTCGGGGAACAGTGGAGCAAGTAGATTATGCTTGGTCAGAAGATCGTAAGTAGCTTCACCGTAGCCCGCAGAAAACAACTTCAGTACTTCATCAAACAGCCGTGCCGAGGGGATGTGAGTTAACAGGGGCGCCAGCTTCTGAATAGGCGCCTGAGTCTCAGGTTCAATTTCAAAACCGAGTTTGGCAGCGAAGCGTATAGCGCGAAGCATACGCACCGGATCTTCCCTGTAGCGGGTTTCCGGGTCGCCAATCAGCCTGAGCTGGCGGTTGCGCAGATCTTCTATGCCGCTGGCAAAGTCGATCACTGCAAAGTTCTGGATAGAGTAATAAAGTGCGTTGATTGTAAAATCTCTGCGCAGTGCATCCTCTTCCTGGTTTCCGTAGACATTGTCCCGCAGCAGTAATCCGTGTTCACTGGTTCGGTGATCATCGTCTGGGGTGTCGTCGTCGGTGTGGCTGGCATTACCACGGAATGTTGTTACCTCGATAATCTCCCGGCCGAAAACGACATGAACGATGCGAAATCTTCTGCCGATCAGTCTGGAGTTTCGAAATAGCTCGTGCACCTCTTCAGGGGTTGCGTCGGTAGCAATGTCAAAATCCTTTGGTTTGCCGTTCAGCAGAATGTCACGCACACCACCACCCACAAGATAAGCTTCGTAGCCGGATTTATTCAGCCGGTGCAGAACTTTCTTGGCCGGTTCGCTGATAGCCGAACGAGAGACATTATGCTGGTCGCGGGGAATCTCCCTCCGCTGATAGGCGTGAGTCTTCTTTTTTGCGCTGGGGGACATAAGAGATCGAAACTTTCCGACCAGTTGATCCATGGTAGAGGCTATTGATATAGGCATTGAAATCCGTAGTTGCGATTTGCAAAAACCGAGAGTTTAACGGTTTGCGCAGGATTTGCACACGTTTGGCTACGTTTGATTTGTGCGAGTGCCTATACACCTGATAATCAAAAGGCGGATTCGCTGTGACGAATCCGCCCTGAAAGTGTTGACGATCTGCATTTTATTTTTGTTATTCCCGGGATTTTTCTACGTTTTTTTACCCCAACATCTGGCCTCAAAATCGAAGCAATCTGATAGTGCAAACGGAAAGCTTTGAATACAAGAGCAGTCAAATGCATCAGGCGGGTCTTAAGTAGATAGCAGTGTCGTCTGGAAAACGATTCTTCTCTACATCTACAACTCGCACGTGCAGCAGGACTAGCTAAAAAAAGCAAAGTACCCAAAACACTCAGTTCGCTTACGTTCTGTTTTTGTTTTTGTTACTGAACGTTTACCCGCAGCTTTTTGTATTTGTTTTTGACGCTGCTTTGTCACGTCTTGTTTTTGTTGTCGTGCGCTCAATAAGGTTGCAGACTGCGTGCCAGTTTTAAATTGCTCTTTATTAACAGTGAGTTAAGGTTTCTCGGCATATAAGTGTTACCCCGTACTTGTTCAAAGTGTTACTGGCATCACGTTTTATTGGGCTTAAGTGTTACCGGCGGGAACATGGGGTAACAACTGAGCCCTGGTTCATACTTTGGGAAATTTCAAACGCCCGGCCACACTTTCGTGTTAATTGCCTGACGATTTCTTTCGGGGGATGCCCAGACGTTGACGACGCTCCCACAGTGATTTCCGACTGATGCCCAGTTTTTGAGCGAGTTCGGTTTCACTCATACGATCCTGATTTTCCAGAACAAAGTGCTGGAAGTAATCTTCAAGGGAGAGATCGTTAGCTGAATCTGCGTCAACGGCGCGTGTTTGCTCGTTATTGCCTTCCACCAGGGTTTCAGGGATGTACTCGTCGCCGCCAGAGTTATCGAGATCGAGTAGCGCTGGCGTAATCATGTCGTGATCACACAAAATAGTGGCTCGCTCAATGGCATTTTCAAGCTCCCGAACATTGCCTGGCCAGCCATGGCGTTCCATGGCCCGCATTGCCTCCGGGCTCAGGGTCAGGTCAGGCTTTTTCATTTTCTCGCCCTGACGCTTCAGAAACTGGCTGGCAAGCCCCAGAATATCGCCCCGCCGCTCACGCAGCGGGGGAATCCGGATCTGCATGACATTCAACCGGTAGTAGAGATCCTCACGGAACTCTTCGGTTCGGGTCATGGCTTTCAGGTTCCGGTGGGTGGCAGCAATTATTCGCACGTTCACCTTTCTGCTCTGGGTTGAGCCAACCTTGCGTATCTCACTTTCCTGCAACACCCGGAGCAGCCGTGCCTGTGCCTCTGCTGGCAATTCGCCAATCTCATCCAGAAACAGGCTGCCACCTTCTGCTGCCTCAATCAGGCCTGTTCGCGCAGACACCGCTCCGGTAAATGCGCCTTTTTCATGACCAAATAATTCAGATTCGATCAGGCTCTCCGGAATGGCCGCACAGTTCACAGAGATGAGCGGTTTCAGGGCGCGGGGGCTCATTAGATGTAATGCCCGCGCAACCAACTCTTTACCTGTCCCGGATTCGCCCTGTATCAGCACTGTGGTTTCGGTTGGTGCAACTTTGCGAATCAGAGTGAATACCTTCTGCATAGGCTCACACTGACCGTACATGATGCTGGCCGGATCACTGTTCTCAGGTGTTGGTGTCGAGTGGCCTGAGGCCTGTGAGGCTTCAGTATCTGACGAACTGCGGGCCAGAATGCTTTCGACGGCAGCCAGCATTTCATCATGATCAAAAGGTTTGGCAATGTATTCCACCGCTCCCATTTTCATGGAATCGACAGCGGACCGGAGGCTGGCATAGCTGGTCATGATCAGAACCGGAGTGTTAGGCGCCCGATTGATTAGCGCCGTACCCGCAGCACCTGGCAACCGCAGGTCAGAGATAATCAGATCGAACTGGTCCGGGTTGTGGTTTTGTTCGGCTTCTTCCACAGAGCCAGCGTCGGCAACCTCATAGCCGGCATGCTGTAGCAGCTTGCGAACTGCTGCGCGAATAATCTCTTCATCTTCAACGATCAGAATACGAGACATAGCAGTGTTATAACCCTTCGTCCTGGTTAGCAATGGTGTTGCCAGTTTCCGGTTCGTAAGCAGGTAGTTTCAGGCGCACGCAGGTCCCGATGCCGGTTGTTGGATCGGCCGGGCTCATCACCTGGATATTGCCGTAGTGCTCTTCAACAATACTGTACACCAGCGACAGGCCAAGCCCGGTTCCTTTGTTGGGCGCCTTGGTGGTGTAAAACGGCTCGAAGACATGGTCAAGCTGGTCTGCAGGAATACCTGAGCCCTCGTCAACTATCTCGATGATAGCGGAGTAGGCATCACTGTTGCCACTGACCAGAATACTGCCGCCGTCCGGAGAGGCATCGCGAGCATTGGCCAGCAGGTTAACAAAAACCTGAACCAGGCGCTGTTCGTCACCCAGTACCTGAAGATCGGGGGGGCAGTCGTTTATGAAGCGGGTGTGAAGGTGCTTGTTGCTCAGCGACAGCAGGTTTATAGACTCATCAACGCACTTGCGAATGAAGACAGGCTCATAGAGGTTAGCCTGGGCATGATTGCCGGTTCGCGCAAAGTTCACCAGTGATTGCAAAATGGTGGAAATCCGCCGGGTTTGCTGTTGAATCTGGTCGGCGGTATCCAGAATGTCAGGGTTGTCGGTTTCCAGTTTCAGATTTTGGGCCAGTGATGAAATGCCCGTGACTGGATTACCGATCTCGTGGGCAACGCCCGCAGCCAGCCGGCCTACAGAGGCCAGTCGCTCGCTGTGCATCAGTTCATCTTCAAGCAGCCGGGTTTCGGTCTGGTCTTCAACCAGAATAATGCTGCCGCCTTCCGCATGATCCGGGCCACTGAGCGCTGCCTTATGCAGGTTTAACCAGTGTGGTTTTCCGCGCAGGTCCAGACGATGCTTATAGCGGTGCTGTTCGTCGCCCCGGTTAAAATCATCCAGCAGTAAGTGCCAATGCTCGGGCAGTGCCATCAATCGGGCACCGACAACGTCGTCGGCCGTAATGCCGGTCAGCTCTTCCATGGCGTGATTCCACATCAGAATTTCTTCATCGTCACCAACCGAGCAGGCGGGGATAGGCAGGTTTTGCAGTGTTTGCCGGTAGTGGCGCCGGAGGTTGTCCAGCTCACCGGCAAGGCCGGTTAGTTGATTCTGGTAGTCGCCAAGCGCACGTTCCACGTAACGGATATCTTGCGCTGTGCCATCTCTGGTCATGGGTTTGAAGCCAAGATGACGTTTCAGCATATCCCGGGCAACGGAGGGGCCAAGCAGGCCCGAAAGGTTTGTTTCGATCTGATCCCGTAATCTGCGCAACTGATATGGGCGGTATTCGACATTTGGCCATTTCAGCTTCGCCAGAGCGCGCTCCACCTCACGTTCGGCCACGTCCTGACCCAGAGGTATCGCCAGTTGCTTGACAAAATCACTGGATGATACCGCCAACAACTCTCTGCGGTGGGGGCGCGACAACGCACCAAGTGAACAGGCCTGTGCAGCGCTGGTCTCCTCGCCAGAGCTGGAGCTCAGAACAGAGATCAGTGCGAAAACGGTTACGTTCGCACTGAGGCTTACAAAGGTGAAGATATGCCAGTTGCTGTAGTCGGGAATTATGGGTGCATTCAGTACCGCCAGCAGATTTGCCGTATGTGAAAAGGGCAGCACCAGCGTTACTATCCAGATGGTCAATCCAACAAGTAGCCCGGCATTCAGGCCGCGCCGGTTTCCTTCTGGCCAGTAAATAACGCCTAACGCACCCGGAAGCAACTGAAGCAAGCCCGACAATGAGATAGCACCAAGAATAGGCAGTTCCAGGCTTTTGCCAACAGTTTCATGAAACAGCAAAGCCATAAAGATAATAACGGCTATCAGTAGCCGTTTTATGTGTTGTAGCCAGCGGTAGATATCACCCTGATCTTTCGGTGTTTTCAGTGGCAGTACCACATGGTTTAACATCATGCCTGCGAGGGCCAGGGTGCTGACAATCATAAGGCCGCTGGCCGCAGAAAGGCCGGCAATGTACATCAGCAGTGTTAATGTCGGGCTGCCAAGCGCCTGGGCGATACCAATAATGTAATAGTCGGGGCCGGTCGTTACCGCGAGCGCCTGCCCGCCCCACAGAATAAGAGGTACCGGCAGCCCCAGCAGCAGCAGGTAAAGAGGTAAGCCCCAGCTTGCCTTGGCCAGTGCTTTAGGCGACGGATTCTCGCTGAACGTCATGTGGTACATGTGTGGAAGCACCAAAGCCGCGGCAAACGACATAAGCATAAGTGCCCGCCAACTGCCGTCATCTATGTTCAGAGTCATGGTGGTAGCGGGGCTTTTATTGGTTGCCAGCCAGGTGTTGAGGCCGCTCATGCCGTCAAAAACGCCGAAAAGAATGACCCCGCCAATGGTCAGAAGTGCGACCAGCTTGACCAGAGAGTCGAAAGCAATGGCCAGCACCAGCCCCTGGTGATTCTCCGAGTTCTGGTCTCTGCGTGCACCGAACAGCATGGCAAAAAGAACAACCGTCAGGCTGAACATTACGCTGATCATCTGCGGAGATACGTTGGGTGCCAGAATGCTGGTAGAGGTAGTTACTGCCTGGATCTGCATGCTCAGCAAGGCAAGAATTCC
>Ga0079223_10003274_pt1 | contig 10170 bp, 11 predicted proteins | sample Stecom2011_FD_75072 | JGI IMG/M metagenome (GOLD analysis project Ga0079223, IMG submission 75072) | Agricultural soil microbial communities from Utah to study Nitrogen management - Steer compost 2011 | ecosystem: Environmental > Terrestrial > Soil > Agricultural land | place: USA: Utah...
AAGCCCCATTCATTGAGAAATTCGACATCCGTGAACGCTTCTTGCCGTCCCGGATTCCTTTCATTGAAGAGGCGACGATACCAAGCTACAGATTCTGCATCGAAGAAATCCTCAGCATCCAGATCCTCGATCAATTCATTGTCATAACGTCTGTCAGAAGCATCGCGCAGGAGACGTTCAATTTCCTCAGGCGTACATCGCTCATCGCCTCCGCCACGCCGGATAAAAGATCTGCGAACCAAAATTGAAACCAGCAACACACAGGCGGTGTTGGATGGAGATATCGATAAGTTCATCGAAGCCAGTCTGAAAATGGCATTGTAGTCTGCGTTATTAACCGTTAATCCGGAAAATTCCCGATCTTTAGTGAGCTAACATGACCGAGCAAACCCACAACACGACTCACCATGAGGATAACAAGCTGATTGCCGAGCGCCGCGCCAAACTGGCGGAACTGCGGGCACAGGGTAATCCTTTTCCCAATGACTTCCGTCGTGATAGCACCGCTGCCGAGTTGCAGAAAAAATACGGTGATAAAAGCAAGGAAGAGTTGGAAGCGCTGGGTGTTACTGTGGCTGTTGCCGGCCGCATGATGCTCGATCGGAAGGCCTTCAAGGTGGTTCAGGATATGACTGGCCGCATTCAGGTTTATGCATCAAAAGATGTTCAAAAGGATACCAGGCACTGGGATCTTGGTGACATTGTTGGTGTTCGCGGCACCCTGAGCAAGTCCGGAAAAGGCGATCTTTATGTGGTTATGGAAGACTACCGGCTGTTAACCAAATCACTGCGTCCGCTGCCAGAGAAGTATAAAGGCCTGACGGATATGGAAGCCCGTTACCGGCATCGTTATGTTGATCTGATGGTGAATGAAGACACCCGAAAGGTGTTTTTGGCCCGCACGAAAATTATTAATAGCATGCGGAGCTACTTCAACGCCAGGGGCTTTATAGAAGTTGAAACCCCCATGCTGCAAGTAATTCCCGGTGGTGCAGCAGCACGTCCTTTTATTACCCATCACAATGCACTGAGCATGGATATGTACCTGCGGATAGCGCCAGAGCTCTATCTGAAACGCCTGGTAGTGGGTGGTTTTGAGCGGGTGTTTGAAATTAACCGCAACTTCCGGAACGAAGGGTTATCTACCCGGCATAATCCGGAATTTACCATGGTTGAGTTCTATCAGGCTTATGCAGATTACAACGATCTGATGGATTTGACCGAGGATATGTTGCGACAGATCACGAAGGACGTTCTGGGCACTACAACGGTTGTGAATACCCGCGAATTGTCTGATGGCGAAGTGGAAACCATTGAGTATGATTTTGGCAAACCCTTCCGGCGCATGACCGTAGTTGAGGCTATCCTCGAATATAATCCCGATATCAAGGCTGATCAACTTGCCGGTGAAGCCAGTGCCCGTGGCGTAGCTGCGGAGCTTGGCATTCAGCTCAGAGATACCTGGGGCCTTGGTAAGGTGCAGATTGAAATTTTTGAGGCAACCGCAGAGCACCGCCTGATTCAGCCAACGTTTATTACTGACTACCCCAAGGAAGTGTCGCCACTTGCGCGCAGCAAAGACAGTGATCCGTTTGTAACCGAACGCTTTGAGTTTTTTGTTGCTGGCCGCGAGCTTGCCAACGGCTTCTCAGAGTTGAACGATGCCGAAGATCAGGCCGAACGCTTCCGTGCCCAAGTGGCCGAGAAAGAAGCGGGCGATGATGAAGCCATGTTCTACGATGAGGACTACGTGATGGCACTTGAGTATGGCATGCCGCCTACTGCAGGTGAGGGCATAGGTATCGACCGTCTGGTCATGCTGCTGACCAACTCGCCCTCGATTCGTGACGTCATTCTGTTTCCCCACATGCGCCCTGTGCAAAAGGCAGAGCAGCACGACGGTAAAAGCGGAGAGTAACCAGTGTCTCCGGTTGAGGTGCTGGCGAGTCAGCTCAGGCCGGGGCGGGGCTGGTCTGAGGCTTTGGCTGACGAGTTCCGCCAACCGTACATGAAGCAGTTGGCAGAATTTCTGGCGGCAGAAGAGGCCGCCGGTAAAGTCCTGTACCCCGCCAGCCGGCATTGCTTTAATGCCCTGAACAGTACGCCGCTGAACAGGGTGGCTGTGGTGATATTGGGGCAAGATCCTTATCATGGCCCAGGGCAGGCTCATGGCTTGTGCTTTTCCGTCCGGCCCGATGTTCCTGCTCCCCCATCACTGGTTAATATCTTCAAGGAAATTCAGGCAGATCTTGGCATTCCTCGCCCAGATCATGGCTGTCTTCAACCGTGGGCAGAGCAGGGTGTGCTGTTGTTGAACAGTGTGCTCACTGTGGTTCAGGGGCAGGCTGGCGCGCATCAGGGAATGGGCTGGGAAACCTTTACTGACAGGATTGTTGAGGTCATTAACCGGAAACGGCAAGATGTGGTGTTTCTGCTTTGGGGCAGTTATGCCCGAAAAAAAGGCCAGCGCATTGATCGTGCCCGTCACCTGGTACTTGAGGGGCCCCATCCCTCGCCACTGAGTGCGTACCGTGGCTTTTTTGGCTGCAGGCACTTTTCACAAACCAACGCCTGGTTGCAGCAAAAAGGGCAGTCACCCATCAACTGGGTACTGCCCTCTAAATCTGCATTGCTTGCCGGTTATAAAAAGTAGCGATTACTGTAACAGCGCCATTGCCGCTTCCATTTGGGCGTTCAAGTCTTCTTCTTCACTCATATCAATATTCGGGTCTATACCCAGCCGGGAGAACGCAGAGATGGTGTTCCAGTCTATTTGTGTCCAAGGGTGATCTGTGCCTGCGACCAGTTTCAGATTGGCCACCATAATCAGATCCGCGTAGTCGGCAGTGGGGACTATCCGCTGGAAATTGGCGTATTCCAATGGGACATTCTGCAACTCTTTTGGGAAGTCCCATTTTTTCAGAATAGCCGCGCCCAGCCGTGGGTGCAGTTCATCAATAACATTGTCCAGCATAATGCCGCTGATCTGAATGTCCTGATCTTCGACGTAGCGCAGTATCGGTAATACACCTATCAGGTGCACCAGCCCGGCCAGTGTTGCCTGATCTGCCTTCAGCTTGGTGTAATGCTGCGCCAACACATGGCAGACACCGGCTACTTCAGTGCTGGTCTGCCAGGTAGCGCGCAGACGCTTGTCGATCATGTCCGATGTCGCCTGGAACATCTGTTGCATTGCCAGCCCCATAGCCAGGTTACTGATATAGGCCATGCCCAGGCGGCTTACAGCCATATTCAGGTTTTCAATGGCGCGATTCCCACGAAACAGCGGGCTGTTGCAAACCCGGATAATGCGTGCGGAAAGCGCGGTGTCGTTGCTGATGACTTTGACCAGTTCGGCGATGGACGAGTCTTCTGATTCGGCAATCTCCCGAACCTGCAGTGCAGCCTCTGGCAGGGTGGGCAGAACCAGCTTGTCGCTTTCAATTGCAGCGATCAGATCAGTCTTGATAGTTTCGATAATATTCGAATTCGACATGGTTATTATGGGTCCGGGAATCAGGTTCTGATGTTGGAAAAAATGAAAGGCCAGCATCCAGAGTGAAACAAAGTGTATATGCTTCTTTATAGCAAATTACGCCGGGTTTGCCTGTCAACTTATGTATCTGTCTCCACCGCTGGTTCCCTTTCAGGTACTGAGTAGGGCAAAGGTAACTGAGTCAGCGGCTGGCTCGGTGTGCCGTCAATAGTGAGACTATCGCCTGCAACGTCGTGCCGGACTACAGCGAGCAGCTCAATTGTGCCATTGGTAAATCTGACAGCGTTGACCAGTGTGCCAACGGAGCGGTCACCTGCCAGCACGTTGGCCCCGGGCGCAGGCATCTGCCCGGCCTGATCAAGCCGGAAGCGGAAAAGGCTTCGTTTCAGCTGTCCGAGAAAGTGCATGCGGGCGATAATCTCCTGACCTGTGTAACAGCCCTTCTTGAAGTGCACACCGCCAAGATGCTGCCAGTTCAGCATCTGCGGTACAAAGGCCTCCGTTGTCGCTTCTGTCAGATCAGCAACGCCGGCAGATATTTCAGAAGCCAGCCAGTTTGCCAGTGGTGTATCGGCGCTTGCCGTGGGCGCTGGCCCCCGAAGCTGCCAGAACTCAAACCGTTCCAGCCCTTCTGCCGTTGGTTCAACGCGGATCAGGAAGCCATCAGGCAATTGCACGGTGTCACCCGGCTTTTCCAGGCTTGATAGCGCTTTCCCAGCCAGGGCTTCAGCCGACTGCACCCCAAAAAGCCCAGTTACCTGGCCGGAATCAATAATTTCTGCGGATGTCCCCCTGAATAGCATCAGATATTTACGCAGGTGATTGAGGGTGGCTTCTGCAAGTTCTGAGCTCAGCACAAGCAGGACGTCATCGCCATTCCGTACCATTCGTGTCAGGCAGTACGCACGCCCTTTTGGTGTCGCTGCTGCTGCCCGGGGGGAATAGCCGGGTATCACCTCAGCAAGATTCTGGCTGAACTGGCCCTGCAAAAATTTGTCAGTGCCCGGGCCGGTAATACGCATAAGAATACGGTTAGTCAGCGTTACCTGGCCAGAGGACGGCAGTGGGATATCGGCATCAATCATAGTGCGGGACTCCGAATCAGAACATTATGCGGGCGCCTGCTGAGGCCGGCCCAGACGAAGCCATACCCTCAAGCGACGAAAATCATCCTCAGCTACGTTACCAGAGATATTACCAGTATCAGCCAGAAGGATGGCTGAACAGGATAATAATCCGGAGCCTTGGGGGCGCAGCTTCAGGAGTGCCAGCCTTGCTCCCATTCGGCTGCCTGTGCTGATTTGTACAGGGATAGTCCGGCCATCGGCCAATTGGGCAAAGCATTGATTACATTCTACAGACAGGGCAGTAACCGATGCTCCCGCGCTCAGCAATCCTTTATGTCGATACTGGACCAATGCGCCTGCCAAGGCAACGGGGAGGGCTGTCAGCAGCCAGTGTTTCCCGGCAACCCCGGCAGCAATGATGATGAATGCCAAAAGCGCCAGCCATGGCGTAGCCGCCAGTAAGCCAACGGTAACTGATGGGGTTAGTGCCAGCTTAATCCGGTTGGACACGACGCAAAATCAGATCAACGATGCTCTGTAAATCCGGATCGTCCGGGCGGCTGCGCTGCATGAACCACTCGAATAAATAAGTATCTTCGCAAGCAAGCAGCTTTTCATAGTTAGCTTGATCACTGGCGGGCAGATCCCGGTACACCTCTTCAAGGAAGGGGATCAGCAACAGATCCAGTTCAAGCATTCCACGACGGCTGTGCCACCAGAGACGGTTGAAATCTGAATTGTCAGTGGACGCAGGAGTTTCAGACATAATGGGTTCCGTTGGCATAATCTGGGTAAGTGTATAAACCGGGGTTCAGCTCGTGTGCCATTATTGTGCAATCAGGACGGCGGTGTACGATAGTTGGCCGGTACCAGTATCGTATTTTTGGCTTCGCTTAGCATCCCGGGGTAATCCAGTGTGTAATGCAGCCCCCGGCTTTCTTTGCGCTGCAGTGCGGCACAGATGATCAAATTGGACACGGTCACCAGATTCCGTAACTCCAGCAAATCATTCGACACTCTGTAATTGCTGTAAAATTCACTGATTTCACGGGACAGCAAATCAACCCGGTGTTTGGCGCGCTGCAGGCGTTTGGTGGTTCGTACAATACCCACATAGTCCCACATAAAATGGCGCAACTCATCCCAGTTGTGGGAAATAACAACGTCTTCGTCAGAGTCGCGCACCTGGCTTTCGTCCCAGGCCGGTGCCTCGGGTGGTGGAGGAACACCCTGCTCGTGGCGGGCAATATCGTCTGCTGCCGCCCGGCCATACACAAGGCATTCCAGCAGGGAATTACTTGCCATCCGGTTAGCGCCATGCAAGCCGGTAAAGCCTGCTTCACCCACAACGTATAATCCGTTGATGTCTGTCCGCGCCCGCTCGTCGGTCATAACACCCCCGCATGTGTAATGAGCCGCAGGCACTACAGGGATGGGTTCTTTGGTGATATCGATGCCAAATGTCAGACATTTCTCATAGATGGTCGGGAAATGTTGCCGGATAAAATCTTCCGGCTTATGACTGATATCCAGGTACAGATGATCTGCACCCAGGCGTTTCATTTCATGGTCAATGGCTCGGGCAACTATGTCTCGCGGTGCCAGCTCTGCCCGCTTGTCAAACCGATCCATAAAGCGGCGACCGTCCGGGAGTTTTAACAGGCCGCCCTCGCCGCGCACCGCCTCAGATATAAGGAAGGATTTTGCATTATGGTGGTACAGGCAGGTTGGGTGGAACTGGTTGAACTCCATGTTGGCAACCCGGCAACCAGCTCGCCACGCCATAGCAATGCCATCGCCAGAGGCTCCGTCCGGATTGGTCGTGTAGCGATATGCCTTGGATGCGCCCCCCGTAGCGATAACGGTAAATCTGGCCCGGAACAGTTCAACATGGTTGTCATCAAGATTCAGTACATAGGCACCAATACATCGGTTATCAGGAAGCGAGAGCTTGCGGTTAGTGATCAGATCCACCGCCACCCGGTTGCTCATCAGCTTAATGTTGGCGCGCAACTGGGCCTGCTCCGCCAGGGTAGTTGATACCGCGTACCCAGTGGCATCTGCCGCATGAATAATACGCCTGCGGCTATGGCCACCTTCCTGGGTCAGGTGATAATGGGCATTTTCGTCTCTGGTAAAGTCCACACCCGAATTGATCAGCCAGTCAATACTCTCTTTGCTGTGCTCCACGGTGAACCGCACCGAACCCTCACTGCAGAGCCCGGCACCGGCTGCCAGCGTATCTCGAATGTGGTCTTCAACCGAGTCTTCATCGTTCAGCACGGCAGCGATGCCGCCCTGAGCCCAGAGAGTTGCTCCGCTGGTTATTTCTGCCTTGCTCAGTACGCATACGCGCAGATGCGCTGGCAGGTTCAGCGCGACAGTAAGGCCAGCAGCTCCGCTGCCAATAACAAGAACGTCAAATTCGTAGGACTGTGGCATTGGATTGTGATCGCAGGCCATAATGGAAGTGGCTATTGAACTAAACTTTACGCTTGCTGTCTATTTGGCCTGACAGGGAAGGTTGCTTATCTCACGGCATTATCCCTTATTTATTAACCGCCGGGCAGCAATAATGACTCAGACAAACCTTATGCAGGCCAGTCAGTTGGCTGTAAAAACAGGGAAATCCGGCACGCCGTCCATGACTTCTGATAAAGATCAACAGCTGGGTAAACGCTCAGACAGTCAGACCGACTCGCAGCTTGTACGCAAAGTGCGAAATGACGACCGCGCTGCCTTTGATTTGCTGGTTGTGAAGTACCAGTCGCGGGTGGCTTCTATTATCAGTCGTTATGTTTATGACAGTCAGGAAGTGATGGATCTGACTCAGGAAACCTTTATCAAGGCGTATCGTGCGATGGAGCGCTTTCGGGGTGACAGTGCATTTTATACCTGGCTTTACCGGATTGCCGTTAACACCGCCAAGAATTATCTGGAGTCGCGGAGTCGGCGCCCTCAGGGTAGTGCCGATGTTGTTGACGCAGAGAACTTTGATGATGGTCGCCAGCTTCGGGATCTGGCCTCGCCGGAACGCTTGTTGCACAGGGATGAGTTGCAGCAGGCGCTTTCTCAGGCAATTGCGGGGTTACCGGAAGAGTTACGCTCTGCATTCCTGTTACGGGAATACGATGGGTTGAGTTACGAAGATATTGCGCGAATTCTGGAGTGCCCGATTGGCACTGTCCGCTCGCGTATTTTCAGGGCCCGGGATGCTGTAGACCGGCATATTGGGCCTTTGCTTAATGAATCATGACGCAATTGAGGTTGCACTCCATGGATGATCGTCTCAGAGAAACACTATCGGCGATGATGGATGACGAAGCTGATGAACTGTCGGTTCGCCGGTTACTGTCCCATGGCAGCCCGGATGATGTCTGCCAGCAGTGGCAGCGCTGGCAGCAGGTTCGTGATCTTATGCATGATGGCCGCTCGCCGATGGAGGGTATCGATGTCAGTGCCGGAGTTCGTGCAGTCCTTGAAGGCCGCACGGTAGACCCGTACGCAAGAAAAGAGAGGTTCACAAAACACCCGTTCGCTGGCAATGGCCTGCCGCTGCAATGGCGGTGGGTGCCTTGTTTATAGGATTTGGTGCTGGCGCAGGCTGGGAATATATCGGTGTTGTTCCAGCCTCATCCGTCGCAGTATCAGAACCTGCTGGTGTACCGGAAACCGATACCACTCATGAAGTAGCATTACAGGGGCTTGACAAGGAACAGTGGGGGTACATGAATCGCTATCTTCTTGAACATGCGCAGCATAACAGTGTCGGTGCCGGCCAGGGGTCGGTTGGTTACGCCCGGCTGGTTAGTGCCAATGACAGTGGTCACTGATGATGCCGGCGGGTACGGGAGTGCGTAGGCAAGGCTTCACTCCGCTGGGGCTGCGCGGAATACCGAAGCTACTGGTGATCATTGCCTTGCTGGTTACTGTTGCAGAAACTGCTTTTGCGGAAGAAAAAAATCCGGCCGCAGAGTGGCTTGAGCAGTTAGGCACAGCCATCAATATGACCTCCTATAAAGGGGTATTTGTATACGCCCGGGGCGGCCGGGTGCATTCGATGCGGATTGCCCACCGTTATCATAATGGAGAAATTCAGGAGCGTCTGGTTCTGCAGGATGGTGGTAGCGGTGAGATTGTCCGCAAGGGGATGAACGTGGTGTGCGTGCTCCCTGAGCAGGGCCGGGTTAAGCTTGATCAGGTCATTCCGTCTGGCCCGTTTGCTGAAGCGTATACCAGTCGGTTGATGCCTTTGAGCCGCTGGTACAAATCGGATCTGGTTGGTGAAGATCGGGTGGCTGGGTATGACACCGTAATTATTGCCCTTGCTGCCAGAGACGCGTATCGGTACAGCCACAGGCTGTGGCTGGAAAAGTCTACGGGACTGCTTGTTAAAAGTAATGTCGGGGAACCTGGTGGTAAAGTTCTTGAACACTTCCAGTTCACGAATCTCGAAATTACCGATGATATTCCGGACAGCGAGTTTGAAATACACTCGGAAGGCCGGGAAATTACCCACCAACTTGATGGCCCAAAAAAAGGGGAAGCGCTACCCTCTTCGCCAGCCATGAATGGCTGGAATCTCGGCTGGCATCCACAGGGCTTTGTTCCGGCGGCCACCCCAAAATCGGATAAAGGTCAGGCGGTGGCGTTTTCCGATGGGCTGGCTGCTTTTTCGGTATTTGTTGAGCCGGAACAAAGTGTCAGAATGCCGGTTGGTGTGTCACGGATTGGTGCCACAACAATCTATATGCGTCAGCTTGAGGCCGATGGCGTCCGGTTTTTGATTACCGTCGTTGGCGAGGTGCCACCGGAGACAGCCCGCCTGGTGGCGGAATCTGTGCATGTGAATAAAATGCCCGAATCTGCAGCGGGCAGTCCATGATCACCGAAAGCGGTAAGGTGGTTGCTCTCAAGGGTGATTATGCTTGGGTACAAACCATTCGTAACACTGCCTGCCAGAGTTGTTCGGTCAGGCAAGGCTGCGGCCAGCGGGTGCTGGCAGCCGCTACCGGAGGGCGAGCCAGCCAGGTGTTGGTGGCAAATACCGTACGGGCAGATGTTGGTGACGAGGTGACAATTGGTATTGATGAGCAGGCGTTACTGGGTGCATCGCTGCTCGTTTATGCCTTACCACTGGCGCTTTTGGTGATTGCCAGCATTGTTGGACATCAGCTTTCAGGTGGGCAGGATCCAGCCGCAATTGCGGGCGCTCTGATTGGGCTTTTGTCAGGTTTTTTGTTGAGCAGAAAATTACAGAGTGGCAGTGGCCGCCGGTTTGAGCCCAGGCTTCTAAGCGTTAATCGTATTTCTGCAGTTACCAGCCAGTAAACGCTCCAGAAAACCTAACAACTTTTAAGTTGAAAAATTGCTAGTCGATCCCGACACTAAATGCAGTCATACCATACACAGGGGAGTTCACAATGCCGAGTATAATGATTGAGGGTACTCAACCTTCACCGGCCTACCCAGTGCGGAGGGCGCTAGGCACTCTGCTGATGCTGTCTGTTCTGGTTGTGTTTTTCTGGAGCCAGAGTATTGCTGCCAGCAGTCTGCCAGATTTTACCGAGCTGGTTGAGGATAATTCTGGTGCGGTTGTTAATATCA